>Ga0209717_1000419_pt1 | contig 52750 bp, 39 predicted proteins | sample AD_UKC048_MetaG_FD_184418 | JGI IMG/M metagenome (GOLD analysis project Ga0209717, IMG submission 184418) | Active sludge microbial communities of municipal wastewater-treating anaerobic digesters from USA - AD_UKC048_MetaG (SPAdes) (version 2) | ecosystem: Engineered > Bioreactor > Anaerobic >...
TGGTGAAAAAAGCAGGAGAGAGCAGCAATATCATTTTCCCGGTGGCCGTGTTGCGTTATAAAGGAAAGGAAATGCTGGTAAATCTTTATCCCGGCGCCAATAACAATATTTCACAGAATGAAATAAACAGTGCAGAAGCATTACTGGAATACCAGTTTGCCAAATCCCTGGATAAACTCACAACCGATAAAAAACCAGCCATTGCTTACGCAGTCGGAAACGGGGAACCCGTTGATTACCGCGTGATGGATCTCGAACAGGCACTGACCCGTGATTTCCGTTTCGGTCCGGCAGATATTACCACCCGACCAATACCTTCAGAAGCCGATGTCCTGATGATTGTTAAACCGACTAAGGGCTTTTCCGAAGAAGTGAAACTGAAACTGGATCAGTATGTCATGCGCGGCGGAAAATTATTATTGTTTATTGACAACCTGATTGCCGAACAGGACAGTCTGCAGGGAAAAGCCAAAGGAGAAACGATCGCATACGACCGTGACCTCAATCTGACTGATCAGTTGTTCCGTTATGGGGTACGGATCAATACCGACCTCGTGATGGACCTGCAATGCGACCTGATTCCGATTGTGGTGGGTGGCACCATGGAGAATCCGCAGATGGAATTTCTCCACTGGAATTATTTCCCCTTCCTGGTTTCTACCGATAATAAAGTGAGCAAGAATATCGGGTACGTGGCCGGTCGGTTTGTAAACTCAATCGACACCATTGAAGTCGCCGGGATAAAGAAAACACCTTTACTGGTGACCTCTCCCAATTCAAGGATCATCAGCACCCCCGCCCTGATCAGCCTGAATGAGAATAAAAATGTACCGCAGGATATTAAATTCAACCGCAATGCAATACCTGCGGCTGTATTACTTGAAGGAAAATTCACTTCCCTTTTCCGGAACAAACTCAGCAAAAACACACTCGACAGTCTCGGCGCGGCAAACCAGCCCTTCCAGTCGGTCTCTGCAGAAAATAAAATGATTGTGGTGGCAGATGGGGATATCGTACTGAATGATGTACTCCCGGATGCCGGCCCTATTTCCATGGGATGGAATAAGTACACGTATACCGAATACCTGAAAGAAAGTCCGTACGCCAAGGCCTTTCTTCCGGTAGCCAACCGTGACTTCCTGCTCAATTGCGTGGAATACCTGGTCAATAACCCGGAAATCAGCCAGACCCGGAATAAAGACATAGTTTTACGCTTGCTGGATGGCACCAAGGTCAATGAGCAAAAAACAACCTGGCAAATGGTGAATATCGCCCTTCCCATCTTGCTGGTGATCCTTTCCGGATTAATATACCAGCAGCTCAGGAAACGGAAATACGCTGCCGCATAGATGTAAAGTTCACTTCTTAAGTTATTATAATGACAGCTGATCAGATAACCTATCTTGTTTTTGGCATTGTGCTGGTACTGGCCCTGGTGTTTGACCTGGGGTTGCTGAGTAAGAAAGGCCAGACCGTGACCATTAAACAGGCTCTCTACCAGACTTTTTTCTGGGTGGGACTGGCCCTCGCTTTTTTTGTATTTGTATGGGTTGAAAAAGGACAGGGGCTTGCGCTCGAATACCTCAGTGCCTACCTCATGGAGTGGAGCCTGAGTATTGACAACATATTTGTCTTCATCCTGATATTTTCTGCCTTCTCGGTAAAAGAAAAAAATTACGGCCGTGTGTTGCTGATCGGCATCCTGATGGCCATTGTATTCCGGATCATCTTTATAACCGTGGGCGTGGCGTTAGTGGATCGGTTCCACTGGATACTCTATGTATTCGGTGTGTTCCTGGTTTACACCGGATATAAAATGTTTTCTGCCAGTGATGAAGAGGAGTTTAATCCCCAGGAAAGCAAAGTGTATTTGTTTATGAAAAGATTCCTCCCCCTCGTACCTCACGATGGCGAAGGTCGTTTTGTGGTACAGGAAAAAGGAAAACGGGCTTATACTACCTTATTTGTGGTGGTAATAATGCTGGCCGCTATTGACCTCGTTTTTGCCCTGGATTCTATTCCGGCGGTAATGGGGATATCCCGGGATAAGCTGGTGATTTATACCTCTAATATATTTGCCGTACTCGGACTTCGTTCCCTGTTCTTCCTGCTTCGGGGTGCAGTCACCAAGTTTGATTACCTGCAGCAAGGAATTGCCATTGTATTAGTCTTTATCGGGGTTAAAATGCTGGCTGAACATTGGATTAATCAATGGGTAAGTAAAAATGTACAGGTGTTTATCTCCCTGGGAGTGATTATGCTTTGTATCAGCGGATCGGTTTTTTACTCCATATTCATCAATAGGAAGGGCGTACCGCCGGATATAAAAGATAACAGCGTTTCCTGATTTATTTGTTTACGTGCAATATACTATCAGCGATATTACCGGTATACTTCAGGCGGACACCCGCCTGGTGCAGAACAACATTATTTCCCACCTCTTACTGGACTCCCGGAAAATAATCGTTCCGGCCCATTCTCTCTTCTTTGCCTTGGGCGGTTTTCGCCGCGACGGGCATGATTATATACCGGCTTTGTACAGAAGCGGGGTACGCAGTTTTGTGATCAGCCATGAAGTGGATTATTCCGGATATCCCGAAGCAAATTTTCTGCGGGTGAATGATCCGTTGGAAGCCCTGCAACAACTGGCTGCTTTCCACCGCCGCCAGTTTCAGATACCGGTCATCGGCATTACAGGGAGTAATGGGAAAACCATTGTGAAAGAATGGTTATACCAGTTACTGCATAATGAATATACTATTGTGCGAAGTCCGCGCAGCTATAATTCACAGATCGGGGTGCCATTGAGTATATGGCTGATGAATGAAAAGCATACCCTTGCCATTTTTGAAGCCGGTATATCCCGACCTGGCGAAATGGAAAAGCTGGAGCAGATGATCCGTCCGACCATCGGGGTCTTTACCAATATAGGCGATGCACATAGTGAGGGCTTTACTTCCCCGGAAGCCAAAGAAAAGGAAAAGCGGATCCTGTTTCGGGAAGCCACCGAAGTACCAGCACTCCAGGTTCAATCGGTCAGCCGTACCGCCGAATCAAGTTGTATTAAAGCAACGGATCCGGCACAATCCGCACAAGCCATCAGTATTGAGATTCCTTTTATAGATGAGGCCTCGGTGGCCAATGCGGTCACCTGCTGGAGTGTCTTGTTATTTCTTGGATACAGTCATGATTTGATCAGCGAACGGATGAAGGGGCTGAGCCCGGTGGATATGCGGCTGGTGCTGAAGAAAGGAATTAATCACTGCATGGTGATCAATGACAGTTATAGCGCCGATCTCAGTTCATTGGAGATTGCCCTGAACTTCCTGGTGAAGCAGAGTCCGGGATTAAAGCGGACCGTGATCTTATCAGATTTTTTACAAAGTGCCGTACCGGATGACCAGTTATACGAACAGGTGGCAATGGCCCTGCAGAAACATGAAGTCAGCCGGCTCATTGCCATAGGGGATCGGATCAGTGCGGCTTTTAGTAAACAAGTCTTCCCTTTTAGTATAGAGTTTTATCCGGGTACGGCTGCTTTCTTACAGCAGTACCGTTCCAGTGCGTTTAAGGAAGAAGCAATCCTGGTTAAAGGCGCCCGTTTTTTCCAGTTTGAACAACTGGTGCAACTATTGGAACAAAAGGTACACCAGACGGTCATGGAGATCAATCTGAATTCGATCGTGCATAACCTGAAAGTATACCAGGCCCGTTTGCATCCAACGACAAAAGTGATGGCCATGGTCAAAGCGTTTGCCTATGGAAGCGGGGGGGCTGAGATTGCCGGTATCCTTCAATACCATAATGTTGACTACCTGGGGGTGGCTTATGCTGATGAGGGAGTGGAGTTGCGCCGGGCGGGCATACAGCTACCGGTGATGGTCATGAACCCCGAGGAAAATGCATTTGATTCAATCATTGAGCATCATCTCGAACCGGAACTCTATTCTTTTGAAATGATGAAAGCCTTTGATCTTTTTTTACAAAAAGAAGGATTGACGCAATATCCTGTCCATATTGAAGTGGAAACCGGGATGAACCGGCTTGGTTTTTCCGTGGAGGATATAAAAGAGTTGGGCGAGTACCTGGCACAAACGGCTTCATTTAAAGTACAAACGGTCTTCTCTCACCTGGCCGCAAGTGAAGAGCCGGGACAGGACGAATTCACTTTACAACAATTTGCCCTTTTTAAGCAGGCAGCGAAGAAACTGGAGGCATCGCTGGGATACTCCTTTATGGCGCATATCGCGAACTCAGCCGCGGCTATCCGGCATCCTGCTCTTCAACTGGATATGGTGCGATTGGGCATTGGCCTGTATGGAGTGGATAGTGCCGGCACTACAAAATTGGATCTGCAAACAGTAGCCACCCTGAAGTCTACTATTGCACAATTGAAATGGCTGAAGCCTGGCGATTCTGTCAGCTATAACCGGAAAGGGAAAGTAAAGAAAGCGTCCCTGATTGCCACCATCCGGCTGGGTTACGCGGACGGCTATCCCCGCCGGCTGGGTAATGGAAAGGGTAGTGTACTGATCAATGGAAAACTGGCACCGGTCATCGGTACGGTTTGTATGGATATGTTCATGGCAGATGTAACCGCAATTCCCGGGGTCAGTCAGGGTGATGAAGTGATTATTTTCGGGAAAGAACTACCAGTCACCGAACTGGCCCGGTGGGCGGAAACCATTCCTTACGAAATACTCACCGGTATTTCCCAACGGGTGAAAAGGGTCTACTTTGAAGAATAAAACCACAGATGGTAGGAATAACCCTCTTAGCAGGGACTGCCAACTGCCGACTGCCAACTGCCAACTGCCGACTTGTCCTCCGTAGCCCTGCCTGCAGGCAGGCAGCTTTAGCGCAGGAGGACTGCTTTTCCTTATATTTGCTCCTTAAAATTTCCTCATTGAAACTCAGATCAGTTGCACTCCTTATTGCGCTCATAATCATTGCTGACCAGGCCCTGAAAATCTGGATCAAGACGGCTCACCCGACGGGAGAAGTGCTGCGGGTATTCGGGGCAGACTGGTTCCGGCTTCACTTTATTGAAAATCCGGGGATGGCCTGGGGTTGGAAATTCGGGAATGAGACCGGCAAAATGATCCTGACACTGTTTCGACTGGCGGCGGTAATCTTTGGTACCTGGTACCTCGGGCAGATTGTAAAACAGAAATACAGCAAAGGATTTATCATTTGTGCGGGCCTGATCTATGCAGGCGCTTTAGGTAACCTGATCGACAGTATGTTTTACGGGATGATTTTTGACAAGGGACTGCATTTCGACCCTTCTTTAAAGGATTATATCAGTTATTCAGGCGTGGCGCAGTTTTCTTCCAATGGCTATTCTTCTTTCCTGCATGGCAGTGTGGTAGATATGCTTTATTTCCCGATCATCAACACGAAGGACTTTGTTTTTTTCAGTCCCATCTTTAATATTGCGGATGCTTCTATCTCCATTGGGGTGATTACCCTGCTGATTTTCCAGAAACGGTTTTTTAAAAAGACAGAAACCGAAGAGCCGAACTCCACGGTAGAAACCAGCAGCGAGATCACTGATAAAATGCAGGTCTCCTGATCGTTTACTGATTCGTCTTCAACACGGTTTTCTGTATAAATCCATCCTGATTGCGGATGCGCAGGAAGTACATACCCGGTGCCAGCCCGGACGTGTTTTCAAATTTTATACGGGTTACACCCGTTAACAGATCGGTGGTTTTATGCCGGACAATTTTCCCGGATGCATCGATAAGATCTGCTTCTGCTTTACCGCTTTTTGCGGCGGCAATATCTACCTGCAATTCATTGGAAAAAGGATTGATAACGGTTACAAAGCTCAGTGCTTCCTGCCGGGTAGAGAGTTGAATGGTCCTGGACCAATTGGACTGCCCCCTTAGATTCCGCATATTGATCCGGTAATAGGTTTTGCCCGTCAAGGCAGCCGGATCTGTAAAAGTATACTGTTGCAGTTCTGTTGTATAATCCTGGTGGCTGCCGATGCTGCCAATGACGGCGAAATGAATGCCATCAGTACTTTTTTCAATGTCAAACTGCAAAGGTTCTTCTTCATCGGTGGTGGTCCATTTCAATCCCGCCAGCCCGTTTGTTTGCTGGCCGCTGAATGATAATAGTTGAGCCGCCAGAGGAACGCCACAATCAATTACATTAAGGGTGATAATATTCGCCACATCAGTAAAGTTGCACAGCGGGTTGGACAGGTTGGCAGAGGTAGTGGCCACCACCAGCCGGTATAGGTCACCGTTATTGGCTAATAATGTTTCGGAAGTAGGAACCGTATAGGAAGTTACATATTCCCAGGCTGTCCCGTTCCAGAACGGTACTGATGGTCCTGATGGGGCAGTCACGTCGGTCCAGTTAGCACCACCATCAGTGCTACGCTGCCATTTGTAATACGTATAGTTATTAAAAAATGACCGTACGGTATCATAGATGGTGAGAATATTACTGTCACATACAATCGGGGTCAGTGAAGGGGAGTAACTCATATTCGGAGAACAGGTTGACACCGAAATGTCATCCAGCGCCCAGTCATTGCCACCGCCCCCCGGCGCATTATTGAAGAATTTTAATGTGAAGCTTGTCTGGGCAGCCCCGGTCAGATAAGTAAACCCCTTTTTTACCCATTGTCCGCTGTACATCAGGTTCCCTGAAGTGTAATAATCAATTCCGTCAATCTCAAAAGTAAGATTCGGCGCAACGCCGGATGAGTCCCCTGTACCTGTAGGAATATAGTAAGGAGGGCCGGCTGTATTAGAGGCGCCTTTACCGTTGGAATCACAACCACATTTGGAACAGATATTCCTCATCCAGCAGGAGATCTCATAGTAGGTATTCGGGCATAGACCAGAGATGGTCTGCTGGAAGGCCGAGTCAATCCGGTAGGCCGCATTGATCACCAGCATATATCCTCCATTGGCATTAGCTACCGTATCAGCAGGCGGGTTACCCAGTGTTGGAGAGGCCGCGCCGGTATGATCCCCGATTATATCCCAGACACTGAAAACCCGGTGCGAAGGGGCTGAGGCATCCGGTATGGCCCAGCTGTTACTGGTTGTATAACCAGTCCGGGTAGAAGTATTATTCGCCACACCGTAATAATAGTCATTCGGCATGTTTGCATCAAAATGACTGTAAACATAGCCTACCGGTACATTGGCAGAACTCCCCCTGTTGCGGGGGCGGCCACTGCCAAAGGTTCCGTTAAATTCGGTGCCGATTGAATTGGCCCCTATTGAGTTGGAACAGATGCCATAGTTGGTATAGACCCTGAGTGTATTTGCCGGGAAATTAAATGTGCTTATGGCTGCGGCACCCAGTTTATAAGTCATATTTCCACCACCGGTGCTGATATTATTTCCGGTCAGGGCGGTCACCCGGACCCTGAAAGAAGCGATCATAATACAGGTGTTTCCAAAAAACGATGGTTTATGTGTATTTGCAACCCGGCCTCTTCGGAAAGCAGTTGCAGGTGCAGCACCAGTGCGGTATCCCAGGTGAATCGTCACAGTCGTACCCGTGATCCAACCCTGGTCGTCACCATAAGCATCTGTAAATTGTTGGTAGATTTTTCCTTCATTGGTCAGTACCCTCACTGTTCCGGGGATATAGGTGGTTCCTGCAGGGACAGCATCCCGGTACCGGCAACTGTCGTAAGTACCGGAACGTACTACTAATGTAGCCCTGATTTCCAGCGTATCACCGGTTTCAACCGTACCCCCATTTAGTCCTTTGGTGACATTGATATAACTTTTACCGAAATCTATATTCTGTGCCATTACACCTGCTGCGGCTGGCAGGAACAGCGCCAGCAATAATAGCAGGTAGGAAAGAATACAGTTTGGTATGGTTGTTCTCATAAATAGGGTTTCTGTTTCACCGCATCAACTACAGGATTTAAAAGTAAACTAATGGTAAACCATGGCCAATAGGAAAGGCCCTTAATAGCTGCATGAAATACTATGCACGGGTTGTGTAAAAATCCCTATTGTGAACGGAATTACTTAGCTGTACATTGTACCAGAAATTCACCTCTATGTCAAAAACTCTCCTGATTCTAATCATGCTATTATTAGTAAGCGGCTATTCTTCTTCATTAGTTGCTCAGGGCGAACCCTTTACAAAAAGGACAGTCGTTTCCGGTCTCAGTTCAGCCTGGGAAGTCCTTTATGGGCCCAACGATTCTCTCTGGATAACGGAGAACAGCGCTTACCTGATTTCAAGAATTGATATTGCGACCGGTGCTAAAACCGTATTAGTGGATCTCCGGGCTACGGATGCCAGTATCAACTTTTTATCCTCGGTGGCCAATCCGCCGCAGGGAGGATTAATGGGACTGGTGATTCATCCCAACTTATATTCATCCGATCCGGCGGTAAGGGCTGCCAAACCATGGGTTTATGCAGCATATGTCTATAACCGTGGCAGCTGTCCGGGTACTAATACAAGCTGTATCTACACTACCAAGATTGTCCGGTTTACTTATTCTGGAAATACACTCAATAGTCCGGTTACTATTATTAATACTATTCCCGGCAGCAGTGATCATAACTCGGGGCGACTGGTGTTGAGCCCGGTGATTGAACCTGGGGCGGATGCGGCCCATACCCAATACCGGCTTTATTATACCGTGGGAGATATGGGGGCCGGGCAGTTTAAAAATACCACAAGGACCCAAAATGCGCAGAATGTAAACATCATGGAAGGAAAGGTACTGCGGTTGAATACGGAGAGTGACGGAGATGCCGGTCAGGATGCGTGGATACCGAACGATAATCCTTTTTTCAATGCTTCATCTATTACCCCACAGGATTATGTATTCACGCAGGGACACCGGAATGCACAGGGACTTGCCTGGGGAAATGTAAACGGTACCAATATTCTTTATAGTACAGAACAGATGGACCGGACAGATGATGAAGTCAATATTATTGAAGCCGGAAAAAATTATGGTTGGGATCAGGTCTCCGGCTATTGCGATGATAATGTAAATGGCTACAAGATCGGGCAGAATACCAGTGCCAACGAAGGGGCTTTTTGTTCTGTTCCGGCCAATAATCATCAGGAACCCATATTCACCACATTTACAGAACCGGCATCTGGTATGGCCGCCCTGTTTGCCCAGCCCAATAACCAGCTTTGGCCAACCATTGCATCATCCAGTCTTGATTTTTATGGGTCTGGAAAAATCGGTGGCTGGAAACACTCGCTTTTAATCAGCCCTCTTAAAAAAGACCGGGTATATCGTGTAAAACTGAATGCTGCTGGTACAGATGTGATTGGTGATACGATCCCCTACTTCGCCGGGGATGGCAACCGCATCCGGAGGATACGGGTATCACCCGATGCTTTAAAATTTTATGTGGCCCGGGATGCAGGGGCAACAAGTAATGGCGGTGCCATTATGGAGTATACTTATGCCGGAACAGTTTTGTCACTCAACGAAAATCCGGGTGAAGGCCCGGTCCGGGTACATGACATGATCAGCATTTATCCGAATCCGGTATCCGATATCCTGAATATTCACGGGAAAAGGGACTTACGTAAACCGCTTTTTGCCCAGGTTATGGATGTAAACGGACGACTGTTACTGACCGGCAGCAGTTTCCGGAATGACTTTACAATGGATGTTCAAACCCTCCAGGCGGGCACCTATTTTCTGAAATTGTACAATGGAAACAATATGGAAGTGCAGGTGGTGAAGTTCGTGAAAGTGAAGTAAGCTGTAGAAAGAAGCAGCGCTTTAGGGGCTTTATTGATTATTAAGATTATTAATTATTACATAAAGCAGAAGTGTCTTTTCAGTTGCGATTTGTCCGAAAATCATTCTGTAATATTTTGAGTTTTCAAAGCCGTTTACGCTAATAATTAATCATATAATAATTAGTAATCAACTGCTATAACACAGTTGGTATTAAAAAAATAACCCCCGCTTTCACGGGGGCTTTTTTTTAATGCTCAGGGTTCGAAATAAATACTAACGCGTTGAAGTTTTTTTATTTATTCTTTTTAGTGGCGCTCTCCCGGATATAACGGATCGCAGCGGCCCTGTCCGGGTTTTCTACCGGCATGGCTTTTTCTGTACCGGAAATGATTCTGGATCCGGAAAGAATAGCTTTCAGGTAAGCTGATTTGATTTGTTCCGAAGAAGCGGTTTTGCCCTTGGACACAGCGGTTAGCTGTGGGGCAATAAAGGATGACAAAGGACGGGCATTACTTTTCATAAGGCGGAGGGGTTATTTCAGAATAATGAATTTTACGGAAGTAAGTTACATTGATTTACAGGCCGGAAACAAACTTTTAATCCTAAAAAAAAGAGAAAACAGGGTGTTTTCTCTTTTTACTAAGGGGAAATACTAGTTTTTTACTTCAGCTTGCCAACCATATTGGCCGGTATTACCCACTCATCAAACTGTTCGGGTGTTACATAACCCAGTTGCACCGCCATTTCCTTGAGGGTGGTACCTTGTTTATGGGCTTTCTGCGCAATCTCTGCCGCCTTATAGTAGCCGATTTTCGTATTGAGTGAAGTGACCAGCATCAGTGAATTTTCCACGTGCTTCCTGATATTGGCTTCAATGGGCTCAATACCCACGGCGCATTTATCATTAAAGGATACGCAACCATCACCGATCAGGCGGGCACTGTGCAGGAAGTTGTAGATCATCACCGGCTTGAACACATTCAGTTCAAAATGTCCGTTGGCACCGCCGATATTGATGGCCACATCATTCCCCATCACCTGGGCCGCAATCATGGTGAGGGCCTCACACTGGGTGGGGTTTACCTTGCCAGGCATAATGGATGAGCCGGGTTCGTTATCGGGAATAAAGAGCTCGCCGATTCCGCTGCGTGGACCGGAAGACAGCATCCGGATATCGTTGGCAATCTTCATCAGGCTTACGGCCACCGTTTTCAATGCACCATGGGCTTCCACAATGGCATCATGTGCGGCCAGGGCTTCGAACTTGTTTTCGGCCGTTACAAAGGGCAGTTTGGTCAGGGTGGCAATATGCTTCGCCACTTTCTTATCATAATCCGGCGGGGTATTGATCCCGGTGCCTACAGCCGTACCCCCCAGGGCCAGTTCGCTCAGGTGGGCCAGTGAGTTTTTAATGGCTTTCAGTCCATGGTCTAACTGGGATACATAACCGCTGAATTCCTGTCCTACGGTGAGGGGAGTAGCATCCATAAAGTGGGTCCGGCCAATCTTTACCACTTTCATGAACTTCTTGCTTTTTGCAGCCAGCGTGTTGCGGAGTTTGGTGATACCAGGGATCGTGGTTTCCACCAGGATCTTGTAGGCTGCAATATGCATGGCCGTGGGGAAAGTATCGTTGGAGGACTGCGATTTATTTACATCATCATTCGGGTGCAGGAATTTTTCTTTATCGGTCAGTTGACCGCCTTTCAGTACATGTCCCCGGTAAGCGATCACTTCATTTACATTCATATTGCTCTGGGTACCACTGCCGGTCTGCCATACCACCAACGGGAAATAATCATTCAGTTTACCTTTCAGGATCTCATCACAGACTTTACCGATCAGTACGGATTTATTCTTCGCTAATACTCCAGCGTCATAATTCGTCAGGGCCGCCGCTTTTTTCAGGTAAGCGAATGCCTCAATGATCTCTTTTGGCATGCGGTTGATATCCTGGGCAATTTTGAAGTTGTCAATACTGCGCTGAGTCTGTGCACCATAGTAGGCGTCGGCCGGAACCTTCACTTCACCCATGGTGTCTTTTTCGATCCTGTATTCCATAATTAAGGGATTTTTAAAATTTCCGCAAAGGTAGTTCAAAGAGGCAAACGGTTGCTTCAAATTTATCGGGTACTGTACTGCACCGGGGAGAATGCCTTATTTTAGTATATCGCAACCCACCTAAATTGCTATTATGAAACGAATCATACTATTTTCTGTCTTTTTATTCATCGCCATGCCCGTCTTCTCACAGGGCAAACATCAGTTTGCACTGGGTAAACAAGACTTCCTGCTCGATGGCAAACCCCTGCAGCTGATCAGTGGGGAGATGCACCCGGCCCGGATACCAAAAGAGTATTGGCGGCACCGGATTCAGATGGCCAAAGCCATGGGTTGTAATTCCATTGCGGCTTATTTGTTCTGGAACTATCATGAGGTAAAACCTGGTGTATTTGATTTTAAAACAGAGAACCGCGATATCGCGGAGTTTGTCCGTATCTGTCAGCAGGAAGGAATGTGGGTATTGTTCCGTCCGGGACCTTATGTCTGTGCCGAATGGGATTTTGGCGGCTTACCGGTATCCCTGCTGAAAATACCGGATATAAAGATCCGTTGCATGGATCCCCGCTATATGAAAGCCGTGGAAAGCTATATCAGCGCCATGGCACGGCAGGTTAAATCTCTCCAGGTCACCGCTGGCGGCCCGATCCTGATGGTTCAGATCGAAAACGAATACGGCAGTTACGGGAATGATAAAGCCTACCTGGAGCGCTTACGTCAGTTGTGGCTGAGTAACGGAATCAATGTACCCTTTTATACGGCCGATGGTCCTACTCCCTATATGCTCGAAGCCGGTAATATCGATGGCGCCGCTATTGGACTTGACAGCGGCAGCAGTGAAGCTGATTTTGAACAGGCGAAAAAAAGAAACCCCAATGTACCGGCTTTCAGCAGTGAGACCTATCCCGGATGGCTTACTCATTGGGGCGAAAAATGGCAACGGCCGGATACGAATGAACTAAAAAAGGAAGTTGAGTTTCTATTGAAGACCGGGCGTTCTGTAAATTTTTATGTGATCCATGGGGGGACCAATTTTGGGTTCACCGCCGGTGCCAATGCCTTTTCGCCCACGGCCTACCAACCGGATATCACCAGTTATGATTACGATGCCCCGATCAATGAACAGGGACAACCCACGGCTAAATATTTTTTGCTCCGCAACCTGATCAGTAAATACAGTGCAGCACCCTTGCCGGATATCCCTGCTCCGCAACGGGTGATCTATGTGCAGGAAATTCCAATGAAACGGGTCCAGTCTATCTGGGATGTGCTGCCACCACCGATTATCAGTCCGCAGCCTCTGCCGATGGAAATGCTGGATCAGAACCAGGGACTGATGCTCTACCGGACCGAACTGATCGGTCATAAAAGCGGCAAACTGACCATCTGGGAACCGCATGATTATGCGCTGGTGTTTTTAGATGGGGTGTTTATTGATACTGTATTCCGGGATGGCGGCAAGTGGACGGTGGATCTACCCAAAACAACTACTACCCAAAACCCGGTATTGGATATACTGGTGGAAGGAATGGGACATATCAACTTTGCCCAGTTCATGATCGACCGTAAGGGTATCACCGACCGGGTGACCCTGAACGGCATGACCCTGATGAACTGGCAGCATTATTCCTTACCTATGAGCGAGGCTTTTGTGGCAAAGGCACTCAAACAACCCCGGTTTGATGCCAGGGGCCGCAACGGCCAGTTTTTCACCGGCCAGTTTACGCTCGAAGAAACCGGGGATACTTTTTTTGATCTCAGCGATTATGGGAAAGGGATGGTCTATGTAAACGGACACCTGCTCGGGCGTTTCTGGAATATCGGACCGCAAAAGCGATTATACTGTCCGGCCGCCTGGTTGAACAAGGGCAGGAATGAAATGGTCATTTTTGATTTGCACCGCAATACTGCTTCGGCGGTGGTGGGGGTGCAGTCGATGAATGAGTGAGGGGGCTTGCAGATAGAAGCAGTCTGAAAGAAGAGATGAGTAATGAGTAATCAGTAATGAGTAATCAGTAATGAGTAAAAGGGAAGATACTTTACAGCTTTGATACAGGTACTTATTTGTAAAGACTTTTCCGGAGCTACCTGCCTTTGTCGGCAGGCAGGCTCATTACTCATTATTCATTACTCATTAAAAAAAACAAACTAATTCTCCCATATGCCCATCCTCAAACCCCTTCCCCTCCTTTTCTCTTTTGTCCTCTTAGCCAATTGTATTGCTGCTCAACCCCAACCTGCGCATGATCTTCAGTTCAACCAGCTTCCGCAACGCTGGGATGAAGGAATACCATTGGGCAATGGCTGGCTCGGTGCGTTGATCTGGCAGAAAGAAAATAAACTGCGCTTGTCGCTGGACAGGGTGGATCTCTGGGATGATCGTCCGATGCCGGAGATCGACAAACTGAAGTTCAGCTGGGTGGTGGAGAAAGTGATCAGGAACCAGTACGACTCTGTACAAAAGATTGGGGATGAGCCTTATGAAAAATACCCGGCACCTACCAAGATACCCGGAGCGGCGATTGAATTTGACCTGGCAAAGCTGGGCAAACTGAGTTCCGGCCGTTTGCATATCAATAATGGTTTAAGTACGATGTTGTTTGAGAATGGGGTTGTGTTTAATAATTATATCCATGCCACGCGGGAGACCGGTTATTTTGGTTTTGAAAATTGTACGATCGATATGATTCCTGAATTAATGATCCCTGCATATAACTCCGGAAAGGCAGGAGGCACCGGGAGCAGTGTGGAAGGTCAGGGACTGGAACGACTGGGTTATGCAAAAGGAACAGTTACAAAAACACATAGCAGTATCCGTTATCACCAACCCACCTACCAGGGACACTATTATGAAGTGCTGGTGCAATGGTTTCGTCCGGCAAAGTACCGGGTCATTGGCCAATGGACCATCAGTAATGATAAACCAGCGGTGTTAATTAAACCTGACTTTACCAAAGCCGAACCCACGTTCTGGCCTACGCATATCGCCTGGTGGAAGGATTACTGGAGCCGGTCATCCTTACGTATACCGGATGAAAAGATCGAGCGTCAGTACTACCTCGATATGTATAAGTTCGCCTGTGTGGCCAGGGGTAATACACCACCCATCTCCTTACAGGCTATCTGGACCGCCGACAATGGCAACCTGCCACCCTGGAAAGGCGACTTTCATCATGATCTTAATACACAACTCAGCTACTGGCCGGGTTATGCTTCTAATCATCTGGATCTTACAGCCGGGTATACCAACTGGTTATTGAAAGTGCGGAAAGAAAATGAACGGTGGACCAGACAATATTTTGAATTACCCGGTTTGAATGTGCCCGGTGTGACCACCATCAGTGGTAAGGAAATGGGGGGATGGATCCAGTATTCAATGAGTCCGACCACATCGGCCTGGCTGGCGCAACATTTTTACTGGCAGGCGATGTTTAGTAAAAAAAGAACAGATTATGAACAGGCACTTGCATGGTTAACTGATGTGGAACTTTTTCTTTACCGGTACCTGGAGAAAGAAGAACTGGATCCCAGCTTTATAGCCCTGAGTTCAAGTCCGGAGTATCACGATAATTCGGTGAAAGCCTGGTTCAGGTATACCACAAATTATGATAAGGCCCTGGTCAAGTTTGTAAGGTATGCAAAGCAACAGCTCATTCAGCATTTTAATCAGTTCTTTCCGCCAGTGATTCTTGCTGAGGAGGATGCTATTGAAAAACTGGGTGCTTTCGATGCCAATGAAACCGGTCTGACCGTAGCACCCAATCAAAACCTCGACCAATCCCATCGTCATCTCTCTCCTTATATGGCGATCTACCCGCTTTGTTTACTGAATGTCGATAAAGCAGCAGACAAAAAACTGATCGATCTTTCCCTTCGTCATATCGAAAAACTCGGTACCCGCGAATGGTGTGGTTACTCGTTCAGCTGGATGGCCTGTATGTATGCCCGTTGCCGCGAAGCCGATAGTGCCGTGAGTATGCTGAATAAATTCGCCTCCAATTTTGTTTCTTCCAATAGCTTTCACCTCAACGGGGATCAGAAAGGCGGTCAGTATTCAAACTTTACCTACCGGCCTTTTACGTTGGAAGGTAATTTTGCCTTTGCCCAGGGTGTACAGGAGTTATTAATACAAACAAGGGAAGGAGTTATAGAAGTATTTCCTGCTATACCGGAAAGATGGAAGGATGTATCTTTCCGTACGCTTCGTGCCGAAAGGGCCTTCCTGGTATCCGCTGTAAAAGAAAATGGGGTGGTGAAGGAAGTGGTGGTGAAAAGTGAGGCGGGAGGCACCTGTTTGCTGCGTTTGCCATTTAAGAACTGGACGATTACCGGTATTGACAGGAGTAAGGTGAAGGTGAGGGATGGGGTGATGATGGTGCCGATGAGTAAGGGGCAATCCGTGAGAATGAGTAATGAATAATGAGTAATGAGTAAATGGGAAGATACTTTACAGCTTTGATACAGTTACTAATTCGTAATGACTTTTCCCGGGCTACTCATTACTCATCCTGAAAAGTTTCACATTTTATCAGAATAAACCAATTCAACCATATGCGTATAATTAAACCTCTTTCCCTCTTTCTCTCTTTTATCCTCTTAGCTAATTGTATTCTGGCTCAGCCCAAACCCAGCGCCTCCCAGCTCGCCTGGCACGATATGGAATACTATTTCTTCTTCCATTTCGGGCCCAATACATTTACCGATCTGGAGTGGGGACATGGGACGGAGCCGGCGGATATGTTTAATCCAACGGAACTGGATTGCCGCCAATGGGTACGTACGGCGAAAGCCGCCGGAGCCAAGGGCGTGATCATTACCGCCAAACACCATGATGGTTTTTGTTTATGGCCCAGTAAATATTCCAAACATACGGTGCGGGAGAGCAAATGGAAAAACGGGAAGGGAGATGTACTGAAAGAACTTTCGGCAGCCTGCAAGGAATATGGATTGAAGTTTGGTGTTTATATTTCTCCCTGGGACCGCAATCATCCTGATTATGGTACTGAGAAATACAATGATGTATTTGTGAATATGATGAAAGAACTCTTCACCAACTATGGTCCCATCTGGGAGCTCTGGTGGGATGGTGCCAATGGAGAAGGTCCCAATGGAAAAATGCAGGTGTATGACTGGGCCCGTTATAAAAAGACGGTAAAAGAACTTTCACCGAATACGGTTGTCTTTAGTGATATCGGACCACATGTGCGTTGGGTGGGAAATGAAAGTGGAATTGCCGGCAAGACCAACTGGAATACACTGGACACCGTTGGATTCACCCCGGGCAAAGGCGGCCCCACACAGGACACATTAAATACTGGAAACAAATTCGGCAAGGCCTGGATACCGGCTGAATGTGATGTGAGCATCCGTCCGGGCTGGTTCTATCACGAAGCGGAAGACAATAAAGTAAGAACGCCGGAAAATTTATTTGATCTCTGGTTAAAGAGTGTGGGCAGAGGAGCGAATCTGTTATTGAATATTCCACCGGACCGGAGAGGGAAGATTCATCAGAATGATTCGTTGGCGTTAGCTGGATTCAGAAATCTGCGTGACCGGGCTTTTAAAAGTGATTTATTAAGCGGGCGAAAATTGTATTTTAAAATCGACAACCGGGGTAATGGAAGGGCTGATGGAAGCAGTGTTTTTATTCCTAAAGACAAGAAAAGTGAATTTAATAAAGTTCCGGTACATAAGAATGAGCAAATGATTTCGTTTTCAAAACCAGAAAAAATTAATTGTATAGTTCTGAATGAAAGGATAGCAAACGGTCAGACGATTACAGGTTTTAGAATTGTGATTATAAATGGAGATGTTCGATCAGAAATTACAGGAACTACAATCGGGCATAAAAGAATTCTTTCTTTTCCTGTAACTACTGCCAAAAGCATTGAGATATACTTAACGGATATGCAGAACAGGGATAATTTGCAGACTGTAAATGCATATTTAATTAACGAACAACTGCTTGAAAAATAATTAAAATGAAAAAGAACCTGCTTGCCATTTGCCTTTTGATTAACACGATTGCACAGGCACAACCCTACACCCCCGACTGGGAAAGTCTCGACAAACGTCCCGTGCCCAACTGGTTCAGCAACGATAAGTTTGGCATCTTCATTCACTGGGGTATGTATGCCGTGCCGGGTTATACCGCCAAGGGCAATTATTCGGAATGGTATCAGCAGTATATGCAGGGGCGGAAAGACAGTGCTGTACTGAAATACCACCAGGCGAAGTTCGGCGACCGGAATTATTATGACCTGGCAAGGGATTTCAAAGCCGAACTCTTTAATCCCGATGAATGGGCTAAGCTCTTTGAGAAGAGCGGGGCAAAATATATTGTACTAACGTCCAAACACCATGATGGTTATTCCCTATGGCCCAGTGAGGAGACCCGGAAGGCATGGAGTTTTCCCTGGACTTCCGCAGACGTAGGACCCAAACGTGATCTGATTGGTGATCTGTTTACCGCGGTGCGCAAAACAACCGTACGGGCTGGTATGTATTATTCCCTCTACGAATGGTTCAACCCGTTATGGAAAGCGGATCCTGCCAAATTTGCGGAGCAGCATACCTGGCCACAGATGAAAGATTTAATCAACCGGTATCAGCCCGATGTATTCTGGACGGATGGAGATTGGGATGCGCCGGCTGAATTATGGAAGAGTCAGCAGTTCCTCGCCTGGTTGTACAACGAAAGCGTGGTGAAAGAGAAAGTGGTGGTGAATGATCGCTGGGGTGCCGGGATCCGTTTCAAACACGGGGGCATCTTTACCCCCGAGTACCAGCCCGATCTCGATTTTGAAGATCATGCCTGGGAAGAAAGCCGGGGCATGGGTTTCAGTTATGGCTATAACCGCGAAGAAGATGCCTGGGACTATAACAGTACGCAATCACTCATTTTGCAGTTGATCGATAAAGTCAGCCGCGGTGGAAATTTCTTACTCGATATCGGTCCCGATGAACACGGCAAGATCCCACCCATCATGCAGGACCGTTTATTGCAGATGGGAGAGTGGTTGAAGCTCAACGGCGAAGCGATTTATAATACCCGTCGCTGGAAAACGACCAGTCAGTGGAGTGCCGGCCGGAGAGATTACACCGATCGTCATGGTGATATGCTGCTCAAGATTACGGTGGATCCTGATCCGGGTTATGCAGTAAAGGAAGTATTCTATACCTATAATCCAACGGCTAATAATCTCTATGCGATTCTACCCCGTTATCCGCAAAACCGGAAAATGGTTTTAAAGGATATTCAATTACCTGTGGGTACAAAACTGGATCTGTTATCCACCGGTCAGTCCCTGGTATGGAGACAAACGGGTGCCAATGTGGAAGTGCAATTGCCCGAGTACAATCCATCCAGCATGAAAGCTCCCTGGGCCTGGGTGGTTAGGATCAAACAGTACGGCGCTTTTACCGCTAAGCCAATAATTAATGCAGTTTATAAAGACCCCATGCGTCCGGAAGTAACCATACAAGCCCTACCCGGGGCAAAAGTTTATTATACGACTGATGGCAGCGCGGTTACCACAAAGTCGGGTGTGTATAAAGCCCCCTTCATTTTAGGGAATACTGGTCCGGTAAAAGCTATGGCCGTTAAAGCGGGTTTGCTGCCCAGCGGAGAGACCAAGGGTGATTTCCGGGTGTACAACCTGATGAAGGCGCAGGTGGTGGGAACTACTTCTTCCGGATTACAGTACAGTTACTACGAGGGCGAGAATCTCGATATCCGTTCGGTGGAGACGGGTGCCGCTTTAAAGAAAGGCACTACCTCTGTGATCAATGAATCGCTCAAACTGCGTAAAGAAAAATACGGCTTGCTGTTCACCGGCTATATCCGGCTGGATAAGCAGCAAATGATGGAATTCTTTACCTCCAGTGATGATGGCAGCCAGTTATTCATCGACGATGAACTGATCGTGAACAATGACGGCAACCATGGCATGGAAGAAAAGAGCGGCAAGGCCCTGCTTGCTATGGGCTATCATAAAATAAAGATCATCTATTTTGATAGTGGTGGGGGTAATGGGTTGAAAGTGCATATCCGGGAGGAAGGTGGGGAGAAGAAAGAGATGTCTGGGGGGATGCTCTTTCATTGATCGTAATGCCAAGCCCGAAGGGCTTAAACTTTTAATAGCCCCGGGTGAAACCCGGGGTAGGGCGCCCCCCAATGTCTCGCAACCCCGAATGGGGTTGAATATTGATGTTGATGAAAGGTAAATACAAGGTTCCTCGCTACGCTAGAATAAATGGCGCAAAGCTCAAATACAAGGTCCCTCACTTCGTTTGTTGGTAAGGGAGCAAAGCTCAAATACAAGGTCCCTCACTGCGTTTGTTGGTAAGGGAGCAAAGCTCAAATACAAGGTCCCTCACTTCGTTCGGAATGACGGCTGTGTAGGAGAGAAAAAGGGAATACAAGATTTCTCGCTGCGCTCGAAATGGTAGTGGTGCCAATGTGATTTTTCGTTGCCCACTGTTTAACATCCACTATGAAATGAAATGTCCTCGCGGCAATTGATATTTCTCGAAGGTACAGCATAGCCCGAAGGGCTTAAACTTTTAATAGCCCCGGGTGAAACCCGGGGTAGTGTGCCCCCAATGCCCTGCAACCCCGAATGGGGTTGAATAATATTGTTATTAAGAGAAAAAAAGAAGATTCCTTCTCGTGACAAATACAAGATTCCTCCTTCGTCGGAATTCAAATACAATTCCACTACAACTGTATCCACCCCTCGCTTCGCTTCGGGGTGACAAGCTTTCTTAGAAATTTAGTTTTATGAGAACGGACTGTTTCGTCTGTACAGGATACGGGCTGTTTTGTCATCCCGAAGCGAAGCGAGGGATAAAAGCAATCACGATCTTCCAATAGAAATTCCGACGAAGGAGGAATCTTGTATTGGTAAAAAGTAGGACGTTCGTAAGGATCAGGTAAAACGAGGAACTTTTTGTTTATTTAGATAAAGATTCTAAGGAGGGGCTTTCCCCTTCTAGTCTATAGCTTCTCGCTTGTTTTATCATTTTCCTGTGAAGGTCGTTTTCCGTTTTTCCAAAAACGCACTCACCCCTTCCTTCATATCTTCTGTATCAAACGCATTCCCGAATTCCTCAATCTCGAGGGCATACCCATCTTTACTTTCATCATAAACGGCATTGGCGGCTTTTATACAACCGGCTACTGCCAACGGAGCCTTGCTGTTGATGGTTTCTAAAATTTTGCGGGTATGATCAAGCAGGGTTTCAGGTGTAGTTACATAATTCACCAGCCCAAGCGCTTTGGCTTCGTTGGCATCAATCATGTGTGCACTCATCAGTAGTTCCATGGCCTTGCCTTTCCCGATCAGTTGCACCAGTCGTTGTGTGCCACCATAACCAGGGATTAAACCAAGATTCACTTCGGGCTGACCGAATTTTGCATTTTCAGCCGCTACGCGGAAATGGCAACTCATTGCCAGTTCGCAACCACCGCCCAGCGCAAATCCGTTTACAGCAGCCACAATGGGTTTGGACGAGTTTTCTATCCGGGCAAAGACATCCTGCCCTCTTTTAGCAACGGCCATTGCCTCTTCTTTACTCATGCCTTTGAATTCGGTGATATCCGCCCCGGCCACAAAAGCCTTGGAGCCGGCACCGGTAATGATCACTGATTTAATGGCAGATGATTTCTCCACTTCATCCAGTACCAGGTTCAGTTCGGTGAACACATCCTTGTTCAGCGCATTGAGTTTATCCGCACGGTTGATCACCACGGTGAGGATGCCATTTTCGGGGAGGAGGAGGAGTGTCTGGTACATGGGACTGTTTTAAAGATGACTGGTTAATAATTAGTCGTTTTATTTTCCATAAATTTAGGAAATCATCATTATTTGAAATGTTTATTCTTTTATTATACTTTTCATAGAACGGAGAATAGCATTGTTCCTCCAAAAAATGAGGAAAAATGTTGTATTATGTTACATACAAACAAAATAATGCGGTTTATAGTTTTTCTAACATCAATAATTGTTCTCTCTTGTTCAATCACTGAAAACAAAGAGATTAAACAGGTTTCAAGTCAACGAAACGCTTACCTGGATAATTTGCCGCCATATATCTCAGCTGGCTTCCGGCAGGAAGATTCTTTAATTTTTGGTTATACTAAATCTACTGATGAATATGATACATCCTGGACGCTGCTTGTGAGTAAAAGTAGTCGAGGTATCATTTGCAAATTCACACAATTATATCCGATAGGGAAATCAGTTTTTTTGACAATTGAAGAGGCGCTTCGGAATCAACGTTTTGAGGGACGATATATGGAACTGGAAGAAACTAAATGGTCGCAGATACTTGCCCAATTAAATATCGTTAACAGAACCCCGAAAGACAGCACGTATTATACAGGTTGCTTTCACTGTTCACGTTATTCAGCTTTCTATAATTCGACTATATTCTACAGCGGTGAATTAGATAAAGAGTTTCTTGCCGGTATTGAAGGAATAATCATAAGAGAGTTAGGTATTCCATGATTTTTCAACCACAGTTATACTATTATCGTTTAAAGTACAGATTTAAAGCAGGAGACTTATTCCATTAAATTATATTTCATTTCGTTAAGCGGCTTCCCGCCAACCTCCAACTATCCAACCTCCAACCTCCAACCCCTGCTACTGCTGCTGCTGCATTTCCATAAATCGTCTATAAGAATTATTCGGAACCGCCGGATTGTGTACCTGGTAAGAAAATACAGGCTGCAGCTCTTCTTCCTCCCTTTTCTCTTCTCCATTGTCAATAAGTACGGATACTTCCAATACATGTTCGGAGGAGCCCTTGTATGTACCCTTCATCGGGGTGCAATCGGTAAAACTGCGGCCTACGGCCAGGCGGACATGTTTGTCGCTCACGATACAATTATTGGTGGGATCGAGACCGAGCCAGCCATAGAAAGGAATATAGGCTTCCACCCAGGCATGGGTGGCACCTTCGCCACGGAGTTCGTGGTTCTTGGGACAGATATAGCCACTGACATAACGGGCGGGAATGCCTACCAGTCGCAGCATAACAAGTAATACATGCGCAAAGTCCTGGCAGACGCCCGCTTTGAGTTTGAGTATCTCATCCACCTGCGTTTCCACACTGGTCACTCCTTTTTTGTACTCAAAGTTCTCAAATACAAAAGCAGACATTTTTACGGCTGCGGCAAACGGAGTGGTTTCAGGATGGATCATATCCTGGGAGAGGTTCAGGACTTCATCATATGCATCAAAATTTTCCAGCAACATAAAGTCCATGTAGGGAAACTGTTCGCGGATCAGCGATAAGTTTTCCCATTGGGCATCGGCGGGTGTTTCATCCTCCGGCAGACTGACTTCGCTGGTGATCACATGGATTTTGGATTGGATCCGTAGTTCAGCATGTGGTTTGATCAGCGAGAAGATGCCCACCTGGTTGCCAAAATAATCGGTGAATACTTCCACCGAGGGGTGATGCGAGATCAGGAGGTCATGTTGCTTCACTTCCTGCTGCAGGTCACTGATCGGGAATAGCATCACCTGGTTGGCACTGTCAATAACCGGGGATGCGTAGGTGTAACGGGTGATATGTTTGATATGATACTCAGGCATGGGTTACAAAGTTGCGGTAAATCAGGTATTGCCGAAATAAAATTGATTAAAAGCAGCCGCAATCCCGATCAGCTCGTTCCGGGTCTGCTGCAGAAACTGTTTCAGGCCTTCGCCATCGGAGGTATTGATAATACTATACTTAACATTATTCATGGCCCGCCCGATCAGGAATTCGAGCTGCTTGTAATTCTCCGGCAGACTCTCCGGCTCCAGCCGCTCAAAATAGCGGAACAACTGTTTCAGGCAATAGGCAATCGAGTGGGGGAACTGCTCATTGTACACGATCTGCTGAATCACAAAATCGGCCTGCAGGTTGCCCCGGTGACTTTTCAGGTATAACTCATACCCGGATAAGGAATACAGCAGGTAACGGAGCGCAGGCAGTTCCACAGGCGCTTCCAGCTTATACCCCAGTTCAGTGAGTTTGATATTCAGCATATCCGCCGACAAAATAGCCCGCTCCAGGAATTTACCCGCATTCAGATAATTGAACCCTTCGCCTCTTGCCATAGTAATGTCAACCGTACCGTGATACAGCATCCCCTGGTAGATCAGAGAGTCCAGGGCCGTTACGGGATCACCCGATTTTACCTGGGTATAAATATTCTTATCCCGGATCAGGTGATGATAATCATTGAGACATTGCCATACTTCCTTGGTAATGTGATCCTGCACCGCCCGGCCATTCTCCCGCGCCCGGGTGATATTGTTGATCACCGAACCGCCGTTCTGTTTATCCAGCAAAAGGTGTTCCATCACCCGCACCGAATTATTCCCGATGGCTTCCATCTCCTCCGCCCCGGCATCACTGTAATTACGCAACAGGGTATGCCAGTTGAAATCCTTTACTTCATCCTGCGAGGAAATATAATTGGTTCGTAATATCCGCAACATCCCATTGGTCCGTTCCATATAACGGGCCATCCAGAAAACGGAATCGGCGACACGACTAAGCATAAGTAATCTCTCTAAAAATTTGTAAAATCTGTTTTAATTCAAGAGTACAGGGTTGCGAGTGGCGAGTTACGAATGGCGAGCCTGATACTTCGGACTTTTGGCTCGTAACTCGTAGCTCGTAGCTTGCCATTACTCAAGTACCCAAGTATCTTTGCTGCCTCCACCTTGTGAAGAGTTAACCACCAACGACCCCTCCTTCAACGCCACCCTGGTCAGTCCGCCTGGTACAATATCAATGCCGTCCGGTCCGTACAAGGCAAAGGGACGCAGGTCTACCCGTCTTGGCTGCAGGATGCCATTGATATAACAGGGCGCGGAGGAAAGACTGATGATCGGCTGCGCGATATAACTGCGCGGATCATCCTCCACCGCCACTCTGAATTCTTCCATTTGTTTCTCCGTGGCGGCGCTGCCGATCAGCATCCCATAGCCGCCGGACTCATTGGTTTTCTTGATCACCATTTTATCCATATTCTCAAAAACCAGTTTCCGGTTTTCAGGAAGTTCCAGCTGATAGGTGGGTACATTTTTCAGGATCGGCTCTTCATTGAGGTAGTAACGGATCATGGCAGGTACATAAGAGTACACGGCCTTATCATCGGCCACTCCGTTGCCCATGGCATTTACAATGGCCACATTGCCGGTACGGTAAGCGCCATAAATGCCGGGTACACCAAGCATACTGTCGCCCCGGAAAACCAACGGATCAATAAAATCATCATCCACGCGGCGATAGATCACGTCCACCTGCTTCAGTCCGCTGGTGGTTTTCATGTACACTTTATGATTATCCACGAGGAGGTCACTGCCTTCCACCAGCTCAATGCCCATCATCCGGGCCAGGGTGGTATGTTCAAAATAGGCAGAGTTATAAATACCGGGAGTGAGCAATACCACGGTGGGGTCACTTTTCTGGCGATTGGCCAGGGTAACCAGATTTTTCAATAAAAGATCCGGATAATCTTTTACGGAACGAACCTTATTACGAGGCAACAGATCCGGAAAAATTCGGTAAGTGATACTGCGGTTTTCCAGCATATAAGAAACGCCAGAGGGGGTACGCAGGTTATCTTCCAGTACATAATAAGTGCCGTCATGATCCCGGATCAGATCGATGCCGGAAATATGGGTATAGATATCAAAGGGCACATTCACATTCACCATCTGCCGCACGAAGTTGGGACAGGAGTAGATCAGTTTGGCCGGTACGATCCCGTCTTTAATGATGAACTGCTGGTGATAAATATCTTTCAGGAAAATATTCAGCGCTTTCAGCCGCTGTTTGATGCCTTCTTCAATATGTTTCCACTCGGCTGCTTCCAGGATACGGGGAATGATGTCGAAGGGGAAAATTTTTTCAATCCCTTCGCCGCTGCTGTAAACCGTAAAGGTGATGCCCTGGCTCATAAATAATTTTTTGGCCAGTTCATCCTTATGGGTCATTTCATCGGCTGACAAATCCTGGATGGCGGACACAATGTTTTGGTAGGCGGAACGGATGCCGTTTTTGCCGAACATTTCATCCCAGACACGGGGGTCTGTACCATAGCTCGCCAGAAGGGAATGAGATTCCATACGTAATCAGTTTACGATAAAAAAGAAGTAGTGGTAGTCTAAGTGGATGTAACCGTAGCGGGCAACAGTAGTAATCACTGCGCAGCCGGAAGATAAGATGGATAATTGAATTAAACAATTATTCCGTGGACCCTTTGGGGGGTGAAAATCAAAACCAGGCCAGGGGTTACCCGGTCAGTAAAACGGGGATGTAACAGTTAGAAATTACGGTGTTCTTTTACCCAACCAGTAATATAGTCCGCAATTTCATGGGTATTGGTACCCGGATGGAAAAGGCGGCCCACGCCGATTTTATTAAGCTCCTCAATGTCTTCATCCGGAATAATTCCACCGCCGGTCAGTAATACATCATCCAGTTGTTTTTCTTTCATCAGGGTAATCACTTTCGGGAAAACGGTATTGTGTGCACCGGACAGAATGCTGATACCAATGGCATCCACATCTTCCTGCAGGGCGGCGTTCACCACCATCTCGGGGGTCTGACGAAGTCCGGTATAAATTACTTCCATTCCTGCATCCCGCAGGGCGGTGGCAATTACTTTGGCACCGCGGTCATGGCCATCGAGTCCACATTTGGCCACTAATACTCTGATAGGTCTGTTCATCTGGCAAAATTTCAGGATACAAAATTAGGTGCTTTCCTTCACTACCCTGTAAATTACAGCATGCAATACCGGAAATTCGGAAATACGGACCTGCGGGTCAGTGAAATTGGCTTTGGAGCCTGGGCCATTGGCGGCGGAGCCATGATTGGCTCCACGGCCATCGGATGGGGGGATGTGGATGATCGTGTGTCGGAAGCAGCTATCCTGGCATCCGTTGAGGCCGGTATTAACTTCTTTGATACCGCTGATATTTATGGACTGGGCCATTCAGAGGAATTACTGGGTAGAACAATCGGGCAGATGAAAGAGATCCTGATTGCCTCCAAAGTGGGGAATGTGTCGCGGAATGAACAATTCACCGTGGATTATTCTGCTGAGTATATCACAACAGCTTGTGACCAATCCCTGAAAAGGCTCAAAAGAGACCGCATTGACTTTTATCAATTACATACTGCCCGTTTGACCCATTTACAACAGGGAGATTGTATTGATGCCATGCTCCAATTGCAACAGGCCGGAAAGATCCGCTTCTGGGGACTCTCCCTTAATACATTTGATCCTTTTCCGGAAGCGGGGTATTTGATGGAACATGAATTCGGGAATGGGTTTCAGCTGGTACTGAACCTGATCAACCAGCACAGTCTTCCGCTGCTGAAAGTGGCGGGCGAAAAAGGATACGGGATCATTGCCCGCATGCCTTTGCAGTTTGGTCTGCTCACAGGTAAATTTGATGGAGGGGCTTCATTTCCTGAAAATGATCACCGACGTAAACGGCTGGTACCCTCAATCGTGGAAGCTTGTGCGCAGGCGCTTGCCCCGGTCTGGCAGCTCTGTGAAAAATATAATTGCAGCAAAACGCAGCTGGCTTTAAGCTACCTGCTCAGTTATCCGGAAGTGTCCGTGATCATTCCGGGTATCCGCACGCCGGAACAGGTACAGGGCAATACAACGGGATTGTTTCAGCTGGATGTGCAAGACCTCAAACTGATTGAATCTTTGGGCAGCAGTACTTTTGTTTCGCTGATGGAGCAAATACAAAAGCAGGGTTGATTTGCGGCGGAATGATCTATTGCAACAAGGCCAGAGCCGTCTCCATCCGTTTGATGGTTTCTGCTTTTCCCAGTATAGCGGCAATATCAAAAACCCCCGGACCGAATTTACCACCCACCAGCATAATCCGGAGGGGAAGCATCAGTTCACCTGGCTTGAGGTCATTTACTGCAGCGATCTCCTTTAAATTATTTTCCAGCGTATGGGCCTCCCAGTCAGTAGCCAGCTCATAATTCCGGATCAGTTCCGCAAAGAATAATTGTTTGGCTTCATTCCACTTCGGTTTCACCGCTGCTGTATCGATAGTTTCCGGTGCTTTAAAGAAATAGTCGGACTGTTGTACAAAATCGGTGAGCAACTGACAACGGTCTTTCACCAAACCAATTACTTTTTCCAATACCGAATCGTCGGTTACAGTAATGCCTTTTTCAGTCAGCAGGGTCTTAACCTCCAACTTCAAACTTCCAACCTCCAACCGCTTCAGCCATTCATGATTAAACCACTTCGCTTTCTCATAATCAAATTTCGCCCCGGCACTGTGTACCCGTTCCATGGAGAACTTTTGGATCAGCTCTTCTTTGGTATAGATCTCCTGTTCGGTGCCTTCATTCCAGCCAAGCAGGGCCAGCAGGTTGATAAAGGCTTCGGGTAAGAATCCTTTTTCTTTAAAGCCCTCGGTAAGCTCACCTGTTTTTGGATCAGTCCAGTTCATGGCAAAAACGGGGAAACCATATTTAGCCCCATCTCTTTTGCTAAGCTTACCACTCGGTCCGAGGATCAGGGGAAAGTGCGCCCATTGGGGCATCTGGTCCAGACCGAAAAGATATTTCCATAATAGTATATGCACCGGGGCCGAGGGCAGCCATTCTTCCCCGCGGAAAGCGTGAGATATTTCCATGGCCTGATCATCCACCACCACCGCAAGGTGATAGGTAGGCATGCCATCGGCTTTCAATAATACTTTATCATCTACGGTACCAGACTCAAAACTCACTTCGCCACGGATCATATCGGTGAAACTGACGGTTTCATTTTCCGGCATTTTAATACGGATCACATGGCGGGTGCCGTTGGCCAGTAATTGCGCAGTTTCCTCAGCGGTTAAGCTGAGGGAATTCCGCATTTTCATCCGGATGCTGTGGTCATATTGCGGGGAAGGATTTTCCGGCGTTTTATATTCCTGCCGCATGGTTTCCAGTTCTTCCGGGGTATCAAATGCATAATACGCATGACCGGCATTTACCAATTGTTCAGCGAATATCCGGTAACTGGCTTTTCGTTCACTCTGACGATAGGGGCCATAATTACCCCCATGCTGCACACTTTCATCAGGCTCCAGACCACACCATTTCAGGGTGTCAAAAATATATTCTTCCGCGCCGGGCACATAACGGTTCTGGTCGGTATCTTCGATCCGCACCAGGAAATCGCCACCATGTTTTCGGGCGAATAAATAATTAAACAATACAGTTCTGACGCCGCCGAGGTGCAGGCCGCCGGTAGGACTGGGAGCAAAACGAACCCTGACTCTTTTATTCATAGGCAGCAAAGATAGATGGCCTTCCTTGCCGGGTAAAAGAATTCAGGGACTATTTCAGACAATGCGAAACTATCTGATTAAAACACCCTGGTGGCTGAAACGACTTTATCCAAGAAGGATATGGCAGATGGATACTTCTGCGAAAAAAATTTACCTGAGTTTTGATGATGGCCCGCATCCCATAGCCACCCCGTTTGTGCTCGATACCTTGAAAAAGTATGAGGCAAAAGCTACTTTTTTCTGCCTGGGAAAAAATGTGGCAGCTTACCCTGAAATTTTCCAGCGGATAGTAGCAGAAGGTCATTCGGTAGGTAATCATACACAGGATCACCTGAATGGCTGGTTCACCAAAACGGAGACATATTTACGGAATGTAGGTCTGGCCAAACGGTATATTCAATCCCCGCTTTTCCGGCCGCCTTATGGAAAGATCAGGTCGGCCCAGGTCAAAAAAATGCATCATTACCGTATTATAATGTGGGATGTGCTGAGCGGCGACTTCGACAAATCGGTCAGTGCAGAAAATTGTTTTGAGAATGTTGCCAGGCATACGAACAATGGTTCCATTGTGGTATTCCACGATAGTGAAAAAGCATGGCCGAAAATGAGTAATACGTTACCCCTTGTATTGGAGCACTTTAGTAAAAAGGGATTTGAATTTTCTGCCATTTTGGGAGGAAAAAATGACAGGCTTCGCTAAAAAAAGTTAGGGCCTGGGTAGAAACCCTGGCCCGTTTTTAATCCGTACCCTATGAAAACTGGTTTAAAGGTATAATAATTTTTTTATTACGGCAAAGTAATTTGGTAAGAAACTCCATTAATTGTCAGGACCGCCAGGTTATCACAATTGCCGATACCGAAGTTTAAAGTGGCTACCCAAGGGCTGTTGGTGCTTGCATTTAACCGCACTGTTTTCACGATTCCTTTGGCAATCCAGCGGCAATTAAAGCGTTTCATCAGAGGTTCCGTAATGTTGGAATTAAAACCAACCAGCAGATTTCCTCTTTTAACCTGTCCACGGCTTCCACCTTCTATTTTGAAAATATCATCCATCGGAAGGATGGTTCCCAGTCCTTCAACCTGGGAAATGGTTTTCTCACTGTTCCATGAGATATAATTGCCATTGGGTTTTGTCAGTTTGCCATTGATTATTACCACCCTGAATTTACGATCAACTGGGGGGGTACCGGCTGTGACTACCGTACTGATATTCGTGATTTTATGCGTGCCTTCCACATGTACACTATCTACATAAAAGCCATCAAAACTGGTTTCGGCAACCGCTCCGGGTATCAGTAAACGCTTCGTATAAACGGTAATAACTTTTCCTTTCCGGAAATGACCGTCAGGACCTATACATCCGTTGGCACCGAAATCCATTTCAACGCGGACCGGGAAAAGATCGGGGAGATTCGGGCGGGTGATCGTAACGGTTGGACAAACGTTCAGGCGTCCAAAAACACCGGTACCACCAATTCCAACCTCATCGTTTACGCCCATGGCATCGTCAAAAACACCATTGAAAACGGTTTCCGCTTCTGATTCTGACTCTCCGGAGATGCGGGATGCTTCCACTTCCTGGGCATCCTGTTCACTCTGACTCTGCTCTTTCTGGCAGGAAGTGAAGATAAAAGAGGTAAAAAGGAAGCTGATAATAATGTAAACAGCCTTAATAAGCCTGAGTTTCATAAACTATGTTTTGATTTGGGTTGACAAGTTAACTTCTTTAGGAACGTTCCCGGACCGAAAAGTTTAAGGGAATCTTAAAGTTTTTTGCAGAGTTTTGCGGCCTGAACCCCTTTTTTCATGAAACTTACGGACACCCACGCCCATATTTACCTGCCAGAATTTGCCGAAACCCGGAAGGAAATGCTGGAACGAGCTGAAAAAGAGGGAGTTAGTAATATATTGCTACCGGCCATCGACTCAGAATCCCATGCTGCCCTGCTGGAACTGGCCCGTCAATATCCCGGCCAGTGCAGACCCATGATGGGCCTCCATCCTTGCTATGTCAAGGAGCATTTCCGGGAGGAATTGAAAATTGCCCGCGCCTACCTCGAAAAAGGTGGATTTGTGGCCGTGGGGGAGATCGGGCTGGATTTTTACTGGGACAAGACTTTTACCGAACAGCAATACCTCGCATTTGAAGAACAGATCCATTGGGCACTGGAATTTGATTTGCCCATCGCTATCCACTCCCGGAACTCCACCGATGAGTGTATTGAAGTGGTCAGACGCAACCAGAACGGAAAGCTAAAAGGGGTGTTTCATTGCTTTTCCGGAAACACGGTCCAGGCCCAACAGATTATGGATCTTGGTTTTTATCTCGGAATTGGCGGGGTCGTAACCTTTAAAAACGGCGGGCTTGACAAAGTGTTTGATACGATCAGTCTCGATAAAGTAGTACTGGAAACCGATGCACCTTATCTCGCCCCGGTGCCTTTCCGGGGGAAACAAAACGAACCATCCTACCTGAAATATGTGGTGGAGAAACTGGCCGGTTTGAAAAACATTTCTATTGAAGAAGTTGCAGAGATAACGGAGCGGAATGTGCGGGAATTGTTTAGTAAGCTAGCAGCAAAAAGCTAGAAGCGAGAAGGGGAATGCCGTAAAACGAGGAACTTTTTGTTCATTTAGACACAAATTCACAGGAGGGGCTGTTTCCTTCTAGATGCTAGCTTCTAGCTTCCCTAAGTGCTGTAAATCTTTCTCTGGAAATTTTCCTGTCATGCTCCCGTAGAAATTGTGTATTGTTTTCATATCCTGTTCTTCATTGGAGGGATACAATGGGTTCGAAAAACAAACCTGTTTGGTTTTAAAATCAAATCCTACCAGTACGATCGGTACGCCCGCCTTTTCGGCAATATGATAAAAGCCGGTGCGGAGTTTATCCACCCGTTTACGGGTACCTTCCGGGGCCAGGGCAATCTTGAAATTAGGGTCCTTACTGAATAATTCAGCCACCTGTTCCACCATCCCTTTATTACTGAAGCGGTCCACCGGTTTGCCATCTAAGGCCCGGAACAGCCAGCCAAAAGGACCGTCAAACAATTCTTTTTTTCCGAGGAAGTAAATGGGTCCGATCCGCATCAGACTCCTTGTTGCTACCCCGATAATAAAATCCTGCCAGCTGGTGTGCGGTCCGACCGCCAATACTGCCTTAGGTAAGGGGCCGGGAAAGGGTTCCCGTAACTTCCAGCCGATGAGTTTGAAATAGAATTTCCAGAAGTAATACATAATAGCACGGAAGGTACTGGATTCCGGGAAATGCAGGAGCTGTTGACAATTATCAATCTTTTTGCTGCTAATTTTCAATTAAATGATGCCAGGGACAATTCTCGTTAAATATTTGTTTGCCAATATGGTATCTGTCGTTAAACAGTAACGGTAAACTATAAATAATTACCTGACCATAGAAAAAAACAGTATCTTGATGGTTCGATAATAAACCATGGAGTAAGACCATGTTTCTTATCAGATTAAATTTTTCCTGCCCACCTCATTCCCACTATTCCTATTTAAAAGCAGTGACTTAATCTACCTGATGCGTAGCAATGTTCATTTTTCAATTGAGCCATCCTCAATATGAAAGGGTGTTTATTGAAAATCCACCTTATCCGACCGAACAACCACTTTGATTCTCTTGCAAACCACCAAAAACCAACGGAAATGAACTTCATTTCGAAAGGGCCATTGCGCCTTATCTGTATTGTATTCTTATTTGGCGCCACTTTGCCTGCTGCTGTTTTGCAGGCACAAACCAGTATTTCTGATTATGTTCTTTTCGGAGGGAAACAGGCGGCCGGACAAACCACCCCGTCTGCTCCGGGATACGGAGTGTTGATCGGCACTTCCTGTCATCTGCAGGCTACCATTCAAGGGGCTGGTCTCGGTTCTGTGGGTAGTTATAACCTGGTCAAAACAACAGGCTCACTTACCTTAAATGGAAATATATATAGTGGAGGTACCATTCAGCTTTTCAGTGGTAATGTAGTGAAAGGGAATCTTTCAGCGGGACTCAGCCCTGTGGGTGTACCGGGAAACGTGATTGCAACCGGAACGGGTACAATCCTGGGTGTCAGCGGAAATCCGTTAACTGGCAATATAAATGCAAACGGGAAAGTCACTGTAGCAGGTGGCACCATCTATGGGAATGTAACTTTGCCGGCTCCTTCCTCTGTTTATCCATATATAGGCCCAGCCCCCGCAGGTGGGGTGGTATATGGCAGCCCTGAATTACCGGGACTACCTGCGATGCCGCCCATTACTGATTTTCCCAATTTCGGGACAACAAATATTTCCAATACGGCTACGATTGCGCCCGGTGTATATGGAAATGTAAACCTGGGGAATAATAAAAAACTGACCTTATCCGGTCCGGGTGTTTATGTGTTTAAATCATTCACCACCACAGGTCCAAACAGCAGTATCGTTTATAATTTTAATAATACTGCCACCGGTGATTTCAAAATTTATATTCACGGGGATGTCCGGTTGAATAAAGCCGGTTTCAGTACCATCAATGGTGGTTCTGCCAACCGGATTTATGTAGAGACTCATGGAACAGGCTCTACTAATCCATATGATCATACTGCCGCCTTTTATATGTCAAACGGTTCCAATGGATCCGGTAATCCTTCCGGCTGGTTAGGAACACTCTGGGCTCCTTATGCCGCTATAAAAATAGGCGCTCCCAACGGTCCTTCCTCTTCTATTAAAGGAGCACTCTGGAGTGGTACGCAGATCAACTTACAGGGAGGTGTAACCGTAAATTTTGCCCCGTATAATCTCTGTACACCGCCCAATGCCAATGCCGGACCGGATAAGGCGCTGGATTTTGAAAACCCGACCACATTGACCGGTACTTCAGGTACTTCAGGGGTCACCTATAACTGGCAGGCTATTAATGGCGGGGTGATCAGCACCGCTCCCGATGCGGCTACTATTACCGTGAATTCCGCAGGTACCTATGTCTTGACTGTAACCTCCAATCCGGGTTGCTCATCCACCGATACGGTGATCGTGACCGGTAAAGTAAGTGATATCATCGGTTCGGAATTGCAGGCTGTAGTGCAGAATAACGGAACGCCTTCCCCTTTCTTTGATATTCAGAATGGAAAAATATTTATTGATGTAATTGTAAAGGCCGGAGAATACAGTTATGTAAAAGGCAAGCTCACCGCCACCGGTGGACCCTGGCAGATGACCGACCTGCTGGGCGAGGATGCCAGTCAGCTGATTATTACCGGACTGTTCCCGATCAACAAACTGCTCAGTCTGAATACGGATCCGGATCTTTCCCCCCGGATCGTTTATGCCCGTCCTTATTACCGCGCCTTTACCAACTATAGTAACATCACAGCCGGATTGACCCGAACACAGGGAGATACCACGATAAAAGCAGACCTGGTACGATTGGGATATAACCTGAGCGGGGAAGGAATCAAGATAGGCGTGTTATCCAACAGCTTTGGTACCATCGCCTCCGCTTCCTCCAATCCGGTCAATAGTACGGCCGCTGATGATGTGCGGGAGAAAGACCTTCCCGGTGCCGGTAATCCAAATAATGAGAACCCGGTAACTGTATTAAAGGAATCCCGTTTTGTCCGCTCAGATGAAGGAAGGGCGATGTTGCAGATCATTCATGATATTGCTCCCAAGGCCCAATTGTATTTCAGAACCGGCATTGAAACCGCCAATGATTTTGCGGATGGGATACGTGAATTAAAAGCTGCCGGATGTAATATTATCACCGACGATATTACGTATATCACCGAACCCTTCCTGAAAGACGGGGTGGTGGCCAATGCCGTAGGTGAAGTAACTGCCGCTGGCGCGACCTATATTTCAGCTGCCGGAAATTTTGCCAAAAAATCATTTGATGGCGTATTTACTCCTATGACGGCACCCGGTAACCTGGGTGGTAAAGCACACGATCTTGGCTCAGGCAATCCGTTCCTGAATGTGACCCTGGTTCCCGGACAGCAATACACGATCGTGTTGCAATGGCTGGACAGTATCTATTCTCTGGGAGAGACCGCCAGCAACGGCACCAAAAATGATCTCGATATTTATCTCACACCCAATACGGATGGTACTGCCTTGTTTGGATTTAACCGGGATAACCTGAACGGGGATCCGATTGAATTTTTACCTTTTATCTATTCAGGGCCTGCCTCCACACATATGCTGGTCGTGAATAATACAGTTAACGATGGTAGCAATCCGCCGCCCCGGTTTAAGATCGTGGTGTTCCAGGGGGATATCACTTTTAATGGATATAGCGGTGGTTCCACCATTATCGGACAATCCAATGCAGACAGCGCTATTACGGTGGGGGCAGCCCGCTTTGATCGTAAAGCCACCCTGCAGGCTTTTTCTTCGATTGGTGGTACGGTAGTAAACAATATCGTGCGTAATAAACCGGATCTCGTGGCACCTGATGGCGTGAATACAACGGTAAACATGGGCATTGATCAGCCCAATGATCCGGATACTGAGTATTCCAACTTCTTTGGTACGTCCGCGGCGGCCCCGCACGTGGCCGGAGTAGCGGCCTTACTAATGGAAGGAAAGAAAAAATTCCTGAATCAATCGTCGGTATCCGCGTACGAAATCAAAACCTTACTGAAAAGCACGGCCACTCCATTGGGTAGCAGCCCTGGCTATAATTTTGCTTCAGGAGCCGGCTTTATCAATGCGGATGCCGCCATGCGCAGTTTTGCCGCACCGGATCCATCATTGATTCAACTCGTCGTGCCGCCCAATACCATACCCGGCAGCAGTCCGTTTACCTTAACCATAACCGGATTAAACCTGAGTCCCACATCGGTAGTGCGTTTCCGTGATTCCAGCCTAACCTTACTCTATCTCAGTGCCGGAAGAGATACGGCAACGGCTGAAGTGCCGGCATTTGTGGGCGATCCGGCCATCTCCGTGTATACACCACCGTTATTTTCTACCGGTATCGACGGGGGCACGAGTGATACACTCAAATTCTTTGATGTCGTTAAAAAGAATGTGGTGGTGAAAGCGGAAAACAAAACCAAGAAGTATGCCCAGTCCTTCCCTGAATTTACCTACACTGTGACGGTGGATGGCGTGGCCCTGGCTGATTTGCCAGCACCCGGATTAACCACGCAGCAATTGGGGCTGGATCAGCTGACCCTGACTTCCTCTGCCAACAATGATATTTTAAGTAATGTAGGAACCTATTCGATTACCCCCAACCGGGTATTCAGTGAAACCGATCCGGTGGATATCGGAATGAATGAATTGTATAATTATACATTCACCAATGGTACACTGACCATCGGAAAACTGCCGGTAACCGTAACGGCCCGTGATACCACGGTCACTTACCTGCAGAAAATACCGGATATTCAATTTAATTATGCACTGACCAATGCGGCTGACGGGGCCAATATCCCCAGTGTGGGTACGGTATTAGATGCCATTCAAACCACGCACCAGTCACAACTGGCCAAAGATGGTTCGGGCAAAGATGTATTAGGTCTCGTAAATGGCCAGGCGGTCACCATTGTAAACGGACAAGCCATTCCGATTGTAAATGGTCAGGCAGTTACCATTGTGAATGGCCAGGCGGTCACCATTGTAAACGGACAAGCCATTCCGATTGTGAATGGCCAGGCCGTTACCATTGTAAATGGCGTAGTCACCGATACGATTCCCGAAGTCTTAACCGCTCCGGAAATCAACCAGCTTAGTTTCCAGGCCGGACCTCAATCCCTGCAATCGACCCGTACGATACAAAATAAAGAATTAGTCAATGGTTCTTATATTACCAGTAGCACCAATGTGGTGGATATCACCCAGGAATCTATTCTGGACTTCAACAATAATGCCGCACAAACCACAATGCTGAATGCCATATCCGGTGTACGATCAAAAGGATTGGTGGCCCAGGAATCTTATGTGAATGGTCAGGCAATAACGATTGTGAATGGTCAGGCGGTAACGATTGTGAATGGCCAGGCGGTGACGATTGTAAATGGCCAGGCGGTAACAATTGTGAATGGCCAGGCGGTGACGATTGTCAATGGACAGGCAATACCTATTGTAAACAGTGAAGAAAGAACAGCCGTGGTGCTGGATACAACCGAAATAGGACAGGGTGTCAATCCGCTGAAATCACTGAATATGGTAACCGGACTCGATGCCGGACAGCAGTATGTGATTCCGGGATCATTTGTCAATCCTAATTTTGAAATCACGCACCTCGCAGGAGTGGTGACCATTTTACCAGCGCCTGTTGTTGTAACGCCTGTAGCCGGACAGCAAAAAGTATATGGCAGTGCGGATCCGGTTTATACTTATACCAATAATGCCGGATTAAGTGTCTCTGATTTTACGGGTGCCATTAGTCGTGAAAGTGGTAATAATGCCGGAAACTATCCGTATACAATCGGTACGCTCAGCGCCGGACCTAATTATACCCTCAGTGTCGGAGGAGAAAATACATTTGCTATAACCAGTCGTGCGATTGTAATAACACCTGTTGCTGATCAAAGCAAACTGTATGGTGATGCGGATCCCGTATTTGCCTATACGGCCAGCGAAACCCTTCAGCCGAATGATGAATTCAATGGTTCATTGGACAGGGAATCCGGTTCGGATGTGGGCCTGTATGCTTATACATTAGGTTCCCTCAGTGCCGGTAACAATTATATGCTCACGCTGGGTGGCAGTGCCCGGTTTGCCATCATGGCCAAACCCGTAACGATAACAGCAAACGCGGGACAATTTAAATTATATGGAGCCGCTGATCCGGTGTTTACCTATACCATTAACGCCGGACTGAATGCAGGATCATTCACCGGGACACTCGGCAGGGTGCCAGGTAACAATGCCGGTACATATGCTTATACGCTGAATACACTATCAGCCGGAACAAATTACCTGTTAAGTCTGGTGCCTGGTGTAACGTTTGAGATCAAAAAAATAAGCCTGGAAGTGAAGGCCGACCTGAAATGGATCTATAAAGGACAGGCTTTACCGGTATTTACGTCTACGATCACCGGGCTGAAAAACGGCGATAATCCAACTGTGTCACATTCATTAAGTCCTTCCTGTACCGGGGCGGCTGGAGTATATACCATTATACCGCTGCTCAATCCGTTTGCCAACAGTAGTAATTATTTCGTGACCTATATTAACAGTCAGCTCTACATTAATCCCAAAGGTGGAAATGCGGATGATGTGGATACCTACCTGCAGTGCGTGGAGGACAGAGGCGCGTCGTATGTACCACAGAACCGCCGGTATGTGGCCCGTTTCTATTCCAAGAACAGCAACAGTACACCGGTATACATTCCGGTAGGGGTGAATAATAAACTCTCCTCCACCGGTTCATTTGATGCTTCTCAGCAAGAGGTGATTTTCCTGCCTGGAAACGGCACTACCCGGTTTGAAGTTCCATTCGACGGAACCGCTTTGAAATGGGAACTACGATCCTATGAGTGTAATACCCTGGTAACAGAATCTGTAACGGCAAGGGCCACCTCAAAACGATGCAGCACGACAGGTCGCTCGGAATGGGAGGAAATACCGGATGAAATGGAAACAGAAGACACACCGGATAATAATGAGGAAGTAACGAAGCAGCCGGATCCGGCCGCTGAGCAAACCAAAACCGGTAATGCCGTGCTCTATCCGAATCCGGCATCTGACAGGGTGATCATTACTTTACAACAAGGATTGCTGAACGACAAGAGCCTGTTTATTTATGATGTGAGCGGAAGGGCCTGTACCGTTAAAATCAGCAGACGGATATCCGGCAACAGTGTGGAACTGGATGTGTCTGGTCTGGCCAATGGACTCTACCTGTTGCGTTATAAAGAAACCGGTCTAGTGAAAGCGATCCGGTTTGTAAAAGAATAATTAAATAAGTATCATCCATTACTAACCCTGAAACGATTAATCAGTAGAAAGATGAAATTCAAAAGTATCCTTATAACCATCGGTTTGTTTGTATCCACTTTACCAGGTTTTGCCCAGGCTTCCGGTGATGCCGGATCATTGCCGGCAGGTGATACCGTAAAAGTGAATGCCCTGCTGCAACAAACTAAAGAGTTTTTCAGCAGTGATACGGCAAAAGCCTTTGCCCTTTCAAACCAGGCAAAAACGATGGCCCAATCGATCGGGTTTAAGAAAGGAGAAGCCCTGGCTTTGAAGAATACGGGGATCGTTTATTATTTCCAGGGTATGCACATCGAGGCGCTTGATTTTTATAAACAATCGCTCCAGGTCTTTCTCGATATGAAGGATAACAGCGGGATCGCCAATCTGTACAGCAATATCGGGGTGGTATATTATGACCGGGGTGATGACACCAAGGCCCTGGAGAATTACCTGCAGTCGTTGCGGTATTCTGAACTGGCCGGGGATAAATTCAGGATCCTGATCGCGTTGAATAATGTAGGCGGTGTTTATTTTATCAAGCCGGCTACCTATGATAAAGCGCTGGAGTATTATGAAAAGGCGCTGAAATTATGCGAGGAACTGGATAAGCAAACCGAGCTGGGCGCCATATCGGTGAATATCGGATCTATTTATTATGAAAGGAATGATCATACAAAAGCCCTGCTCTATTTTAACAAGGCGCTGAAAGCGTATGGGGATACGGAAGGTAGTCTGAATGCCTACAATGCATTGGGAAAAGTGTATAACAAAACAGGACAGTTTGATCTGGCTCTCCGGAATCATAATGCCGCCGTGAGCCTGGCAGAGAAGTTCAATAGTAAAATGGGACAGGTGCAGTCAAGAATGGGACTGGGAAATGTATATGTGAAGAAAGGCGATTTCGTCACCGCCCTTAATCAGTTTGCAAAGGCAGAAACAACGGCCCTGGAAATAGAGGCCAATCATGAACTGAAAGATCTCTACCAGGAAATGGCAAAAGCCTTTTCTCAGACGGCCAATTATAAGAAGGCTTTTGAATACCAGTCCTTTTATTCTGCCATAACAGCAAAGATTTATAACAGTGAAACTGATAAAAAACTAGGAACCCTGCAATTTGATTTTGACCTGCAGAAAAAACAGGGCGAAATTAATCTGTTAACAAAGGATAAAGCCCTGAGTGATCAGAAACTAAAACGGCAGCAATTGATGAAGACAGCGGCAACCGTCGGCCTGGTCCTGGTACTGCTGATTGCCTTGCTGATCTACCGCAACTACCGGATCAAGGTTAAAACACATAGAATAGTTGACAAACAGAAAGGAGAGATCGAGGGATTATTGCTCAATATTCTGCCGGAGGAAGTGGCCAAAGAGTTACAGACTACAGGTAAATCACAACCAAGGTATTTCGAATCGGTCTCCGTTATGTTTACCGATTTTAAAGGATTTACGGCTATTGCGGATAAGATGCAGCCCCAGGACCTGGTGGAAGAACTCAGTACCTGCTTTGTGGTCTTTGACGAGATCATGGAGAAATACAATCTAGAAAAGATCAAAACCATCGGGGATGCGTATATGTGTGCGGGAGGTATTCCAACGCCCGACGAAAACCATGTGGAGAATATGATCCGGGCCGGCATTGAAATGCGCAACTATGCATTGCGGCATAATCAGAAGCGGATGGATGCCGGACTGGTACCCTGGGAAATGCGCATAGGTATTCACGTTGGCCCCATTGTGGCCGGGGTGGTAGGAAAGCGTAAGTATGCCTATGATATCTGGGGCAGTACCGTAAACATTGCCAGCCGGATGGAAAGCAATGGAGAACCGGGTAAGATCAATGTTTCCTCCTCCGTTTATGAATTGGTAAAAGACCGTTTTGCCTGTTCCTACCGGGGTAAGATTAATGCAAAGAATATAGGCGATATCGACATGTACTTCCTGGAGGGAAGGGTTGGTCACCCAAAGGAGGAGATAGCGCAGGTAATTACGATGGGCGAACAACGGGGAGTGGTGAGTGGTGAATAGTGAGTGGTGAGTAGTGACACCAACATCCGAATGAAAATTTAACTTCGTATTTTCACTACTTCAATGAATAGAAATGATGAAGTCGCTCCACCTCCTTTTCATTTTAGTAGTTTCTCTGAATGCCGTCAAGGCACAAACTTCAGCTCCATTGCATATCGGAGTTATCGGTCTTACGCATACCCATGTGCACTGGATTTTTAATAGCGAAAAGCGGGGCGAGATCACTATTGCCGGAATCGTTGAACCGAACAAAGAGCTGGCAATGCGTTATGCGCAGCAATATCAATTCCCGCTAAGCAAACTGTATAACAGCATTGAAGAATTGGTAACTGCCCAAAAACCCGAAGCCGTTGCCGCTTTCGGGACGATTGCTGAACATCTGAAAGTGGTAGAAACCTGTGCGCCACTCGGGATTCATGTAATGGTGGAGAAACCGCTGGCCCTGAATGTAAAGGAGGCCATTAAAATGCAGTCACTGGCGGCCAGGTATAATATTCATTTACTGGTAAATTATGAAACCACCTGGTATCCCACGGTTCATAAAGCAGATGAACTGCTACAGGCTGACAGTGTAGGCAGCCTGGTGCAACTCATCATCAGGGATGGGCACAGGGGCCCCAAAGAGATTGGGGTAAACAAAGAATTTCTCGATTGGCTGATTGATCCCGTACAAAACGGGGGAGGTGCTATCACTGATTTTGGATGTTATGGTGCCAATATCGCCACCTGGATGCTGAGGGGCAAAAGACCCCTGTCAGTTACTGCGGTTACGCAGCAGTTACAGCGGCAGAATAATCCGTTGGTGGATGATGAAGCAACCATTATTCTTTTATATGAAGATTGCAAAGTAATTATTCAACCTTCCTGGAACTGGCCCATTGGCCGGAAAGACATGGAAGTGTACGGCAGGAGAGGCGTGATTTACGCCGATAATCGTCATGATCTGCGTGTTCGTATGGCAAAAGGATATGATGGCTTCACTGAAACAACAGAGAGGCTGCCAGAGCAAGCTGCCCCCTACGATGACCCGTTTGCTTTTTTTGCGGCAGTAATTAAAAAGAAAGTGGTCATGCAACCCTATGATCTTTCATCTTTTGAAAATAATTTACTGGTAATGGAAATCCTGGACGCGGCAAGAAAATCGGCAAAATCGGGGAAAACAGTGAAGCTGAAAAAAGGAAGGAAATAAGACAGGGTGTGATTTCGGAGGGCGAATCCCTCCTTCGCTAAAGCTACGGAGGACAAGAGCGGACATGTCCGCCGAAGCCCCTGATAAAATTTGTTCAGAAAAGTGATTCAACAAAAAGCCCTCCGTAGCTTTAGCTTCGGAGGGCGAAGGCGGAGACCGAGGGATTATAAATACTGATTGTGAATGATAGTCAGTGATAGCCCTCACTCAATAAAAACCGCTACCAGTGCGGGTTTAGGTATCACATGGAATAAATTGCCATTAATGGGTATCAAGAAAATTGATACCCGATTTGATACCTAAACAGAATAACATGAAACGCAAAAAAGGCGGAACACTACGCTATGTAATCAGAGCAAACAAAGTAAACGAAAGCGGCAAACAGCCATTAGAATTAACTTATTCCATCAAGGGAAGACGGAAATATTACGGGGTAGGGGAATCCTTGTTCCCCGAAAATTGGGAAGCTACCAACCAATTAGCCGTATTTGTAAAGGATGTGACTATAAAAAGGGCTTATCCGGGGGTTAAGGTACTAACTATCCCCACTATTGACAAAATCAGGGACATTAATAAAAGACTGGACCAGCTAAGAAACTTCATAGAAGATATTGAGCAGCGGTTTAGGTTGTCCGGGGTTGTCTATTCATCCGAAATGGTCCTGAAGGAACTAAAAGAGCTGGACAAACCGGAAACAAAGAAGGAAGCCCGGACCAACTTCGTTTATGAGTTCATAGATCAGTATATAGCCGCTAATTCAGCGACAAGGGAACCCGGAAGCCTGACGGTATATAAGTCCCTTAAAAGGCATCTGATGGCCTATGAGAAGGCCAGCAGAACAAGGGTTGAATTTTCTACTATTAACGATCAGTTTTTCGACCAGTTTCAAAACTTCTTAGCCGTTCCCCGGATGGAGACCATAAAGGGTAAGGCAAGGGAGGTCAGGCTGAATAATATTACTATAGCAAAGCAGTTAAGCACCCTGAAAACCTTTTTAGCCTATGCACGGAAACAGGGGGTTGCGGTCCCGGCCATTACTTTCACTATAGAGAAACCACAATTAGAAGTCATTGCCCTCACAGAAAAGGAGTTCACCACCCTTTACAATTTGGATTTAACTGGTAACAAGCGGTTGGACCAGGTCCGGGACATTTTTTGTTTTTCCTGTGCTACAGGGTTGCGGTATAGCGACCTGAACCGGTTGCGGTGGGAGCATATAAAGACGGACTGCATCGAAATAGTGATTAAGAAAACAAAGCGGAAAAAACTGGTCCCCTTAGTGATACCTTTTAATCCTTTCTCTTATGAGATTATCAACAAATACAAGGACAGGGCTTTTCCTTTACCGTTAATGTCCAACGTAAAACTGAATTTGTATATCAAGGAGTTATGCCAAATAGCCGGGATTAATAACCCTGTGGAAATTATCAGAATGTACGGGAACCGGGAGAGCCGGAACGTTTACCCCAAATATGAGTTAATCAGTGTTCACACTGGCAGGAAAAGCTTTTGTACCCTTTCACTTGAAAAGGGTATGAGTGCGGAAGAGGTTATGGAAATAAGTGGCCATGATGACTACCGTAGTTTTAAACGGTACGTAGATATAACAAACCAACGTAAGAAAGAGACAATGCGTAATGCCTGGGGGCAAGTATTTCAGGACGTCAAATTGAAAGCGGTGTAACACTGTAATAATAATTTTTTGCATTCTTTCGAGCCATTTTACAACGGATTTACTCACCATTTTTCACTGGAAAATGCCTGTTTTTGTGAATAAGTATTAAGTGAAAGCTTTAGTGAGTTTTACTGTTTAATATGTAATTTTATTGCAGAATATCACTCTACACAGATTCTGCACAAAGAATAGGAAGTGTTGAAGAAAACAACCTTAGCCACAGACAGAGGTTGACATTATCCAATTAATCGCGTCACAGCACACAAAGAAGAAACAGGGCAAAGTGTGTCCCGTAGAAAGCACACGTTTTGTATAATCTAAAAACCGTGACGGGTTTATATGGAATCAGAAAAAGATAATTCAGTCAAACACCCATTTGGGGAATTCCTAACTACAGCCGAAGCCCTAAACTTATTAGGCATTAGTCGAAGTACTTTAAACAAACTCAGAAATGATGGTGCGCTAGTTGGGTATAAGCTCAGGCATCGAAAGCTATATTTCAAGCGTAGTGATTTGTTTAATCTTTTTACTAATAAATAATCTGTTTAAAATGGGAAACATGGTGTTTGTGGAAGAGGGTAAATTAAAGGAGATTATTGGAGAGGTAATTACAGCGAAGATCCCGCAACCTGGCTCAATCATTCATCCTGAATTTCCCGCAAAATTGGCCAATGAGAAAGAGCTTTGCGGTTTTTTGGGAATAGGTCCGGCAACTGCAAGCCGGTGGAGGCAAAAGGGGAAAATTCCCTATGTAAAAATTGGTGTAACAATTCGTTATAACCTGAAAGAGGTTATGGAAGCGCTTACAGTAAAGAAAAGTGATTAAAGATAAAGTGGCGGTGCGGACTAAAAAATATTATAGAAGCAGGGTTTACCTGCCTGTTAAGCTGATAAATTTAGCTAATGAGGGCAGCTGGCTGTTATCTCTGGCGTATTTCGTACGTCTGAAAGCGCTTTATAAGAACTGTACTATTTATGATTTCACCGGGAGAAAAGCGGCTGAATTGATAAAGTGCAGCCCTACAACATTAAATTTTCATATAAAAATATTAGAAGAGTTGGGTTTGGCCCGTCGTCATCATAGCAATATGACATTTATTGGATTTGACAAGTTGAAAGAATGGTCAGGCGGCGGAAACCAAACGGCTGCGGTGGAAGTTGATAATAACAATCAATTGAACTTATTAAGATTACCAATACTTAATACAAGTCTTAGGCAACAAGACTATAACAGAAAGAAGCACGGAATAAAGTTACGTGAGGTTACGGAGGGAATGAATATTCTCCCGGATTTATCAAATGAAAGTGTTTCAAGTTATAGTGGTTGCTCTTGTATAGGGGTTGGGTTGATGTTTCAGGGTAAATGTAGAAACGGGCGGATGTCCAAGGAATCGGGTGGCCGGATTGTTAGAAAATTGGAATCATTGGGAAAGATTAAGGCCACAAAAATTTTTGCGATTTTTATTTCTGGCATATCTCACATTGATTATAAGCATTTAAAGGCTATTAATCAGGCACCTGCACACTCATTTTATTATAGGGGTGCTATTCTTATTCCTAAACGAACTGCTATTACATATCTAGGGACGTAAGTTATTGTCATTTTTTGGACAGAGACAGATTGTGAGGAGCAGGTCTAAGACACAAAGAAGAAGATTTCCGGGCTAGGCGCTTTGTAATATATAAGGCATCCTTCCCGATTGTAAATAACAGCAAAATACAAGGCTATGGCATTTGAGAAAGGGACTAGCGGAAACCCGCAAGGGAGGCCAAAGGGGGCAACTAATAAAAGCACTGGCCAGCTCAGGGAAATGGTGACTGGCTTTTTAGAGGACAAATTCGAACAGGTTATGACAGATTTTAATTTGTTGTCCCCTAAAAGCAGGGTAAAACTCTATTGTGATTTGCTTCAATACGGACTCCCGAAATTGCAGGCGGTCCAGATTGAGACCGAATTTGACCGATTGCCGGAGGACCAGTTAGATAAGATAATCGAGGAGTTAAAGAATGCAGAATGACCAGGTCAGCCAAAATAAGCCTTTTAAAGGCCGTGAAATCCGGCGAAGCCTCTATTAAGGAAATTCAATTGCAAAGGGCTATTTGTCCCCCTACATGGCTTTTAAATCAGTTTGAGTCACCGGATGAATTATGTCAGGACTTAAAGAAGACCTGGGGGGAGACGGTCCGGGTTGTTACGGACAAAGGCAAGGTATTTATTTTACCCCCAGAGGGAATAAAAAGCAAATGGTTCAATCTTGAATAAGCAATTCACCCGCAACGACAAATTAAAAATCCTACAGAGGGTTAGAGAGGGTAAAGTAAGCCCAAACGTATTTAGCCCTCCTAAAATCTATGTATTCACGGAAAAGAATACTAAACCCGGATTTTATGAATATAACGGCAAAGAGTATAACGAAACGGAATACCGGAAATTTTGTGATAAAATAAACCGGAGTAACAAGGGATCGATCATTTGGAATGAGGGAAGACAATACCCAACTGAAGATTCTGTGTTAAAAGTTTGTAAGGCTGATAAGATACCGCAGGGCGATCAGAAAGAGGATCAATTTGTTTAAAATGTGCACTTTTCCTTAAACTTCCCAGATTGTATTCATGATTGGAACAATATCTGTATTGTCATAACAATTTATTCAAGCTGAAATCTGCAAGCCTGAAAAAGCAATGGAAATAAATTAAATAAATTCATTGTATATTCGAGATTACAAATGTTAGGGTAATAATAATAGGCCAATACATTTATAATCAATCAGAAAAAATGACATTTGACGAATTTAAAAAGCAGCTTGACAAATCAACGCAGGAGGATGAAGTAAGGGGTATATATGCAACTTATTTTAAGATTAAATACAATACCTCCCACAGAAACGATCTATATACTCCACAAGTTCTATTTGAGTTTAAGGCAGATAAGAACTTTCACAATTTAAAAGCTCTTGCGACAATTCTTGCTCAATCGCTTTATTACATTAGGCGTCTAAAGTATGTTGAAGTTGAAAAGGCGATTCCTTTTTTCATCTGCCTTGCTGATAAAAACGAAGCAACAATTACAGAAACTCGAAAATGGGCAACCTATTACACCAACGATGCATACGAGTGGGAAAGGCCAGCGAGTAAACCCGATCCGAAACTTGTTGACCATTTAGTTAAAGAGCCTGAAACCGAGAAACTTCATGTCTACTCAATTATAAAAAAACAAGAGCATGAAGCGTTTAAAAAGAATCTCGAAAACGCTTTTAATCCCCAAATGATTTTGGATTTTGGTGATAAAAAAGTTATTAATGAAGAGAATTTTGAGGCTGTTTTTGAACATTGGAGAAATGTAATCGGTCCATACATTATTAATGGCTACAAACCGTCATTTTATTTCCTTGCAAATATTCAACGTGACAAAATAATTATTGATAAGGATAATAGCCGTGTTGTTTTCACTTTCGAAGACAAAAATTCAAAAACACAAAAAGTCCTTATGAAGGACTACGACTATTTTTGGAGCGTATACGATTATGTAGAGAAGGCTGAAACTATTAATGGTATTCATGCAAAACTTGATAGATTAACAGACGAAAGTCAAAGAAGATTTGAAGGAGAATTTTACACTCCGTTGCGTTTCGGGCAAAAAGCAATTCATTATTGGAACGAAGTACTTGGGAAAAATTGGTTTAAATCAGGTAAGTTTCGAATTTGGGATATGGCTGCCGGAACAGGTAATCTCGAATATCATTTGCCTGCCGAATCATATAAGTATCTTTACATGTCCACACTGCATGGCAGCGAAGCGGACCATTTAAAGAAAGTTTTTCCTAGCGCAACTTGTTTTCAATACGACTATTTGAACGATGATGTAGAGTATGTTTTCAATAAAGGTAATTTGCCATTTGAACCAAATTGGAAACTCCCAAAAAAATTGCGAGATGAATTAGCTGACCCTAATATTACTTGGATTGTATATATCAATCCACCTTTTGCAACGGCTCAAGATGCCAAATCTGATGGTAGTTCGAAAAAAGGTGTTAGCAAAACAAAAGTTGAAAACGAAATGGATAAAGAAGATGCAGGACACGTTAAACGTGAACTGTTTGCGCAATTTATGTTTCGTATTGTTAATGAACTTCCTAAAAATTCATATTTAGGTATGTTCTCTACATTGAAGTATTTGAACGCGCCTGATAGTGTTGAATATAGGGAAAAGCATTTCAACTATAAATTTGAAAAGGGGTTCTTATTTCACTCAAAATGCTTTCATGGCGTTACAGGAGATTTTCCAATTTCCTTTTTGATTTGGAACTTATCAAAGCATGGTGAAAGGAAATCAGTTGAAATAGACATTTCAAATAGTGAGGCGGCGACAATTGGCGTAAAGCATTTGCAATTAATTAAGAGAAAAGATGTTTTGAATTATTGGTTTCAGAGGCCACAAAATTCTAATGACTACATATTGCCTGCTTTAAGCAACGGCATAACAGTGAAAGACGGAAACACAGATACAAGACATAGAGCAAGGCCAGATTTTTTAGCTTCAATTTGCAGCAAAGGCAATGATTTTCAAAATGCAAAATATGTTTCCATTCTTTCTTCACCGAGTGTTAGTGCTGGGGCCTTCACGGTAATTAAGGAAAATTTTGAAAAAGCTTTGACCCTATATGCTGTAAGGAAAATTCCAAAACCCACTTGGCTGAATGATAGAAACCAATTTCTTGTGCCACATACCGAGCCTTCAAAAGAATTTTATAATGACTGTATTATTTGGAGTTTATTCTCTAACTCAAATCAAACAACTGCATTAACGAATGTTCAATATTTGGGCAAAACGTACAATATAAAAAATAACTTTTTCCCGTTCCGATTGGAAGAAATTAAGTATTGGGACATTAAAGACCCGGACTTCAAACTTCAAATTGTGAACGATCAAAATCGCTTTGTTGCTGACTGGCTGTCTAAGATTAGCTTATCAGAAAAGGCTAAGATTGTAATCGAAAATGCAAAAACAGTTTATCGAATCTTTTATTCTAATCTTAACAAAATGGCCACCAACAAATGGAAAATTGATACTTGGGATGCAGGCTGGTATCAAATTAGACGCTGTTTAACTGAGCATAATTTGGCAGTAGTTGAGTTAAAAGAGTTAGCTAATTCAAACGAGCATCTTGGACTTAAGATTTTACCGCAAATTGAAGAGTACGGTTTCTTAGACAAGGACGAGGTGTATGACGTGATATAACAGAACTTGAATTTTGCTGAAATTAATCTGGCAATGGGTGGGCTGTTTTTCAGGCGTGAATGTTTGGATATATTGTTATGTAGATTAACTTTGAATGAGAAATTGATACCTAAACCGCTACCAGAACAAAATAAAAAAGCGTAAGTGATTGTTTTATAATCATTTACGCTTAATTGAGGCGGAGACCGAGGGATTCGAACCCTCGATACCCTTTAGAGGTATACACACTTTCCAGGCGTGCCTCTTCAACCGCTCGAGCAGGTCTCCGTTTGGTTCAAAAGGGGCACAAAAATAGGGGTTTTCGGGTTACCAGTTGCCAGCCTGGTCTGCATTTAATCTTTCAGAGAAGTCTTCAGGCTGATTTTCCTTCCAATAAGGGTCAAATTTCACAAACCAGGAGATCCAGAGACTCCGGCTCAGGCGCATCAGCCAGGGCTGGAGGATGATCAGGAAGGCGGCATTAAAGCCCATCCAATAGAAAAAACGGTTATCCTCGGTAGACAAACCGATAATGACCCACCAGGCGACCAATGTGGCCACACTCAGGGCAACTGTCATGGCATAACTTACATAACTGGTGCCATAATAGAAACCGACCTCGATTTCGGTCATCTGACCACAAACCGGGCAACTTTTATACATTTCGAGGTTCTTTTTGAAACTGAGGGATAACGGATGCTTGAATAATTTTCCTTCTCGGCAACGGGGACAATGACAGGTTAAGGCAGAAGCGAGGTAGCCACGGTTTTCTTTTTTGTCTGACATACTTATTCGTTGGTTGTGTGTTGTTCAATGATCTTCTCCAGCTGCGTCGCCTGAATAACCCCGGATTGCCGCCATAACTGCTTGCCCTGCTGAAATAATAACAGGGTAGGTACACTTTGTACATTGTAAGCCTGTGCCGCAGCGGGACTCTGATCTATATCAATTTTAATGATCCGCACTTTATCGCCCATCCGCTGATGTAATTGCTCCAATACGGGTTTCATCATCTTACAGGGACCACACCAGGTGGCCGTGAAATCCACCAATACTGGGGTGTTTCCCCGGATCAGTTCCCCAAAACTTTCTTTTTTATTGCTTGTCTGCATGTTTTTCTTTTTTAAACATACTGAACAATAATCCGCCCATCAGGGCTCCGTAGGCGGTACTGTTATGCCATTTGGACGTAATCATACAGGTGCCGCTGCTGCAGCCAATCTGCTGCCAGTAAAGGTAACCCGCCACGGCTCCCAAAACTACCCCGGCGATGGTCCACTTGTTATTTAGCACCCAGTTCTTCATAGTCTGTATTTTCAACTGTTTTTTGATTCAAATTTCTGGCTGGCGGTGTATAACAGGCATTTCCTGCACAACAAACGCCATCGGTTACTAATGAAAAGACCAGGAAAAACCCGCCAAGAAATATACCAGGCACCTGACCTTCACTGATGGAAGAATACAAAATTAACGAACCCAGCCCAACCCGAATGAATTTCAGGGTGGTCCACCCGCTTTTAATCCGGTCAAATATGTTCATGTTCAGTCATTTCTGCAAATTTCCTGAATCGGAACCGGGAAAGGGGTGACTATAGTTACAAAAAAAACCCGGATATCCTGTTTTCAGCAAACAGAGCGAAAGCAGGTACCGGACTGACGACGGTCAGTCATGGTTTCGTCACGTGGGATTTACTTTGGGTGACCAGAAGCACATAAACTACCGGGAGTAATACCCAAATTTACTCCTGGCAGTTTCATGTAATGAACATATACACCATCCATTAAATAAATGCGCAATGAAAATTGAACAAATCTATACCGGCTGCCTCGCAGAAGCCGCGTATTATATTGAAAGCAATGGCGAAGCCGCCATAATTGATCCTCTCCGGGAAACTAAACCCTATGTAGACAAAGCTGACCGGAACGGGGCTACGATAAAGTATATTCTTGAAACCCATTTTCATGCAGATTTTGTAAGTGGACACCTGGACCTGGCCAATAAAACAGGGGCCACCATCGTGTTCGGTCCAACCGCTGCCCCGGCTTATGATGTACATGTAGCTACTGATGGGGAATTACTCAAACTGGGTAACGTTACAATTAAAGTACTGCATACGCCCGGCCATACGATGGAGTCCACCACATACCTCTTGCTGGATGAAAAAGGGAAGGAGTATTGCATCTTTACCGGCGACACATTGTTTATCGGAGATGTGGGTCGTCCGGACCTGGTACAAAAAGTAAAAGCGGAAATTACTCCCGAAATTCTGGGAGGTCATTTGTATGATTCACTGCGCAATAAGATCATGCCTCTGCCCGATGAAGTGATTGTGTATCCAGGTCATGGTGCCGGCAGTGCCTGCGGGAAGAACATGAGTAAGGAAACCACGGATACACTCGGCCATCAGAAAGATACCAACTATGCGCTCCGGGCGGATATGACTAAGGAAGAGTTTATAAAAGCCGTAACGGATGGACTGGTGGAACCGCCGCAATATTTTCCATTTAATGTATTACTGAACCTGAAAGGAGGGATGGACAGTATTGATGATATAATCAGGAAGGGGAAAAATCCACTTTCTGCCAAAGAGTTTGAAGCCATCTGGGAAAGTACCGATGCCCTTGTGCTCGATACCCGTAAGAAAGAAGAATTTGCCGCAGAACATATTCCCGGCTCCATCTTTATCGGGGTGGATGACAGTTTTGCCCCCTGGGTAGGCACCCTGATCACTGACCTTAAACAGCCTATCCTTTTTGTAGCCGATGAAGGACGTGAGGAGGAAGTGATTGTACGACTCGCCCGTGTGGGATATGATCATACGATTGGTTTTCTGAAAGGAGGGGTGGCTGCCTGGAAAGAAGCAGGGTATGCAACTGAACTGATCAAGGAGATTAGTCCGGAAGACTTTGCCACATTATATGAAATGGACAATAAGCATACCCACCTGCTCGATGCCCGACGGAAAAGTGAGTTTGATTCTGAGCACCTGGTAGGAGCCGAGAACTTCCCATTAGATTTTATCAACCAGAATATGGCCCAGCTGGACCGCGATAAAAAGTACTTTATCCATTGTGCCGGCGGATATCGCTCCCTGATCATGTGCTCCATTCTGAAATCCCGGGGCTTTGATCACCTGGTGAATATCAAAGGAGGGTATAAAGTGCTTAGCCAGACCGGACTGCCAAAAACAAAATATACGGCACCTAAAACGATGCTTTGATTTTTTTGACCGATTGCTTGCTGCAAATTGGGTGCTGTTTCAAATGATGAAGCAGCATCTTTTTTTCAGGACATTTTTATTTTATATGCCGTTTCGTGTTTCACTTCGGTCATGATAAAACTGCTCTGTACCGTACCGATATCGGTGAGTTTGGCCAGTTTGTTGACGATAAAATCCTGGTAAGCGGCCATATCCGTTACGGCTACTTTCAGGAGGTAATCATACACGCCGGTCATATGATAACACTCCATCACTTCTTCAAATTTGACGATCACTTTTTCAAAATTCAGCAGGATGCTCTGTGCATGTTGTTTTAACTGCACATTAGTGAAAGCCACAAGGCTCTTGCCGATCTTATGCTTATCCACGATGGCCGTATAGCGGGTAAT
>Ga0209717_1000423_pt1 | contig 52372 bp, 51 predicted proteins | sample AD_UKC048_MetaG_FD_184418 | JGI IMG/M metagenome (GOLD analysis project Ga0209717, IMG submission 184418) | Active sludge microbial communities of municipal wastewater-treating anaerobic digesters from USA - AD_UKC048_MetaG (SPAdes) (version 2) | ecosystem: Engineered > Bioreactor > Anaerobic >...
GCCGATGGTGAAAAAGTTTTAGAAATTGTTTTAGAAATAGGAAAACTGTCCGGAGTAGAAATTCAATCTTTATATTTTGTTTGGGAATTAGCTGCAAAAAACACCGTTTTAGAAAATTCCAAAATCACTATATTTGAACCTGAAGGTATTGCTATTTGTGCAGAATGTGACACTGAATATCGTTTAGAAAAGATTTATGATTCCTGTCCCCAATGCAATAGCCCATTTAAAACTATTATTTCGGGCAAAGAGTTGAAAATAAAGAAATTAATAATAAACTAATTATACTATTATGTGTGTAACTTGTGGATGCAATTCCGATGATAATGAAGTCCGAATCATTAAAGTGGATGGTACAACTGTTCAACATTCTCACGTACACAGTCACGGTCACGAACAACATGCACATTCGCATACTCATGAGCACGGACATGACCACGATCATAGCCACGAGCACCATCATCACGACGACGATCATCAACACAGCCACCACCATTTCAAAGAAATTGATTTGGAAAGAGAAATTTTGCATAAAAACGATTTGTTGGCGGAACGGAATAGGGGTTATTTTGATGCCAAAAACATCTTTGCCATCAATTTAGTGAGTTCTCCGGGTTCCGGAAAAACATCTTTATTGGAACGCACGATTGCCGATTTGAAAAACGAAATTTCTTTTAATGTAATAGAAGGCGATCAGCAAACTACCAATGATGCCGATAGAATAGCCGCACTCCATATTCCTGTAATCCAAATCAATACTGGTAAAGGTTGTCATTTGGATAGTGAAATGATTGCCAAAGCGGTGAAAGAACTTTCGCCCAAAGACGGTTCTTTGATGATGATTGAAAATGTGGGAAATTTGGTTTGTCCGTCGATGTTTGATTTGGGTGAAAACAGTCGAGTGGTCATCATTTCCATCACTGAAGGAGAAGATAAACCGATCAAATATCCCGATATGTTTTATGGTTCTCAAGTGTGTATCATCAATAAAATTGATTTGTTGCCTTATCTTAAATTCGATATCGAAAAGTTGAAGGATTATGCTAAAAAAGTGAATCCCAATCTCGTGTTTTTTGAAGTTTCAGCTTATACGGGGCAAGGCATGGAAAATTGGTATAACTTTCTAAAAAAATCATTAAAATCCTAACCTTATGTGTTTAGCCATACCAGGAAAATTAGAAAAAATCATTGTCGAATTGGATGAAACCTTCAGAATTGGAAGCGTTTCCTTTGAAGGCGTTATCAAAGAAGTCAATTTAGCCTTGGTTCCTGAAGCTAAAATTGGTGATTATTTATTGGTCCACGTTGGAGCTGCTATCGGAATCATCAATGAAGAGGAAGCGAAATCTACAATGACCGTTTTAAAACAAATGGGAGAAGGGATTTGATTGCAGAACTCAGATTGCAGATAGCAGATGGCAGGTGCAGATTTCAGGTTGCAGGTGCAGATTTCAGATAGCAGGTTGCAGATGGAAGATGGAAGATTTCAGGTTGCAGGTGCAGATTTCAGATAGCAGGTTGAAGTAAGCAGTTTTCAATTGCAGATGATAGATTTAAACCCTAATTTATTATAAAATTTAATTAATGTCAAACCTACAAGACAACAACGAGAAAATAAACCTGCATCACGGAAGCGGAGGGGAGCATACGACCCAACTTTTGAATGAAGTGATTTTTAAACATTTAAACAATCCGATTCTCAATGTGAGACACGATGGCGCTTTTCTGGATATTCAAGGGAAACTAGCCTTTTCTACCGATAGTTATGTGATTCATCCAATTTTTTTTAAGGGTGGAAACATTGGCGAATTGGCCGTGAACGGCACTGTGAATGATTTATCGATGTGTGGTGCTATTCCTAAATATTTGTCTTTAGCCTTTATTATTGAAGAAGGATTTGGATTGGATGAATTTACCGAAATCATTAAATCGATAAGAGCGACGGCTGACAAAGCAGGTGTTTTTATTGTCACCGGTGATACTAAAGTGGTCGAGAAAGGGAAAGGCGACAAAATTTATATTAATACTTCAGGTGTTGGTGTTTTGCACGAAAAAGCCAATATCAGCATTGACAGAATACAAGCCAGTGATTCTATCATTGTTAATATGCCCATTGCTTCTCACGGAATGGCGATTATGTCAGAAAGAGAAGGTTTGCAGTTTGAAAGCGAAATCCTTAGCGATACCAACAACCTCAATTTTATTGTAGAAAAATTGATGGACCAATGTGGCGACGATATCCATTTTTTGAGAGATGCTACACGCGGCGGATTGGCTTCGGTTTTGCATGAAATCACGACTGAAAGTAATCTCGGAATGCTCTTGGAAGACGAAAAAATTCTGGTCGACACGCAAGTGCAAAGTGCTTGCGAAATTCTTGGTTTAGACCCATTATATGTTGCCAATGAAGGTGTTTTTGCCTGTATTGTTGCTGAATCTGTGGAGAATGAGATTATGGAAATCTTAAAATCATTGGGGCAAAATCCTTCTATAATTGGTACAATAACGAACGAAAATAAAAGCAAAATAATTTTAGAAAGTGCTTTTGGAGGCAAAAGGGTTGTGAGTCCATTGATTGGGGAACAATTGCCGAGAATTTGTTAAAAAAGAATAGTTATTTTTTTAATTCTGGAAAAATGAGATTGATTCACACCAATCTCATTTTTTTATTTATGTGCAATAAAAATATAACATTAGCAGGCGATACTGTTATTTTTTTATACTTTTGAAAGACTTTAAAAAAGCAATTTTCATGACTTTCGACAGCAAAAATCTTAGCAACGAACAATTATTAGATTTATATAAAAGATTGGTTTTACCAAGGCTAATCGAAGAAAAAATGTTGATTCTGATTCGGCAAGGAAAGGTTTCCAAATGGTTTTCCGGAATTGGTCAGGAGGCTATTGCTGTGGGCGTTACAGCAGTTCTGGATGCTGACGAATACATCTTACCAATGCACCGAAATCTAGGTGTTTTTACGGGAAGAAATATTCCGTTACACCGACTTTTTTCGCAATGGCAGGGCAAAGCTAATGGTTTTACCAAAGGTCGTGACCGCAGTTTTCACTTTGGCACACAAGAATTCAAGATTATTGGGATGATTTCGCATTTGGGACCTCAATTGGGTATTGCTGATGGGATAGCTTTGGCCAATAAACTAAAGCAAAACGGAAAGATAACAGCCGTATTTACTGGCGAAGGGGCTACAAGCGAAGGCGATTTTCATGAAGCTTTGAATATTGCCGCCGTTTGGGAATTACCCGTTTTATTTATTGTCGAGAATAATGGTTATGGTTTATCAACCCCAACAGATGAGCAGTTTCGTTGTGAACATATTGCCGATAAGGGAATAGGTTACGGAATGGAAAGCCATATTCTGGATGGGAATAATATTCTGGAAGTCTATACCAAATTATCAGAATTGAAAGCTTCGATGGAGGCAAATCCCCGTCCTGTTTTATTGGAATTCAAAACCTTTAGAATGCGCGGTCACGAAGAGGCGAGTGGCACTAAATATGTTCCGTCGGCCTTGATGGAAGAGTGGGCAGCCAAAGATCCAGTAGAAAATTACAGGAATTATTTAAAAGAAAAAAACATTCTTTCAGACGATTTTGATTCCAATTTAAGAAGTGAAATCAAGAATGAAATTGATGAAAATCTGGCTTTTGCCAATGCAGAACCTGAGATTGAAGCCAGTTATGATGAAGAATTAAATGATGTTTATAAATCATTTGAATTTCAAGAAGTTACACCTTCAACTGAAACAAAAAATATTCGTTTCATTGATGCTATTTCCAGTAGTTTGCGACAGTCTATGGAGCGTTATGATAACTTGGTTATTATGGGGCAGGATATTGCCGAATATGGAGGTGCTTTCAAGATTACTGAGGGTTTTGTCGAGCAGTTTGGAAATGAACGAGTTCGCAATACACCCATTTGCGAAAGCGCGGTTGTTTCGGCTGGAATGGGATTGTCTATCAATGGGTACAAAGCGATTGTCGAGATGCAGTTTGCCGATTTTGTCTCTACAGGTTTCAACCCGATTGTGAATTTATTGGCGAAAACGCATTACCGTTGGCAGGAAAAAGCCGATGTTGTGGTTCGGATGCCTTGCGGTGGTGGCACTCAAGCTGGGCCTTTTCATTCGCAGACCAACGAAGCCTGGTTTACTAAAACACCCGGTTTGAAAGTAGTTTATCCCGCCTTTCCGTATGATGCCAAAGGATTGTTGAATGAATCCATTAACGATCCGAATCCGGTTTTGTTTTTTGAACACAAACAATTGTATCGCAGCGTTCATCAAGAGGTTCCTACTGATTATTACACGATTCCGTTGGGAAAAGCCGCTTTGCTGAAAGAAGGAAACCAAGTTACTATTATTGCTTATGGTGCGGCAGTGCATTGGGCTTTGGACACATTGGCTAAAAACCCTGAAATATCAGCTGATGTGTTGGATTTAAGAACCTTGCAGCCTTTGGATACGGATGCTATTTATACTTCTGTAAAGAAGACCGGAAGAGCCATTGTTTACCAAGAAGATTCTCTCTTTGGTGGCATTGCCAGCGATATTTCGGCTTTGATTATGGAAAATTGTTTTACTTATCTTGATGCTCCGGTACAACGTGTGGCGAGTTTAGACAGCCCGATTCCTTTTACCAAAGCTTTGGAAGACCAGTATTTGCCGAAAGGAAGGTTTGAGAAAACGTTGTTGGAGTTGTTGGAATATTAGGGATTTTAGTCCAGAATTATTATACTAAAAATGAGCTATAACGACTGTTGTGGCTTTTTTTATGCACAATGGTATTGTTTTTTTATGCTTTTTGGGGGTACCACAGACTAGGCTTTGATGGGGCTTTGATGGGGCTTTCTTCCCTATTTGAGCACTATCCAATCCGTTGTTTGGATTTGTCTGGAAGTAAATTACATTTTTTTGGGGTCAGATTGGGGGTACCACAGCCATACTGAATCCATACTGAATCCATACTGAATCCATACTGAATCTATACTGAATCTATACTCTTGGTATACTTTTGCTTTGAACGGTTTTAAATCCAATCATTATCCAGATTTTATTCTGGTTACCAAAACCAATAAAGTAATCGTTGTGGAAACCAAAGGTTCTCATTTGAATAATCCTGATACCGCTGCAAAGTTGATATTGGGAAAATCTTGGGCTCGACTTTCGGGTTCCAATTATAATTATATGATGGTTTTTGATAAAAATGCGATTGATGGCGCATACAATTTAGAGAAGGCTATTTCTTTGATTAAACAGATGTAGCATAAACTATATTACCTAAATAGAATAAAAATAAATTATGTTTTTCCTACAGATTAGATAGCTGAAAACTTGTACTCCAGTTCTTGATAAAGTAAATTTGCATTCGAAAAAAATTTACACAATTTAAATTAATATACTTTGAAATCAAAATTACTTAAGTTACTATTTTTATTATTTCCGTTAGTGCTTTTATCCCAAACAGTCAAAGAAAAAGAAATCAATCATCAGTTTCAAACTTGGGTTTCTCTTAATACAGTTACCAAATTTAGCCCACATTGGGGAGTTGCTGCCGATGTTCATCTTCGAACCAATGATTTTTTTCAAGACAATAATTTTTTCTTTTTGAGAGGTGGTATAGCTTATATTCCGAATTCAAAATTTTCATTTACAGGAGGTTATGCTCATATGTGGTTGGCACCAAGAAACCCAACTTGGAGTACTTTCTCGGATGAAAACAGAATTTATCAACAAGTTCAAATGAATACTAAATCAGGAAATGTGAGTATTCTTCAAAGGTTAAGAAACGAGCAACGCTGGCAAGAAATAATTGTCAATGATGTTGAAACGGGAGAAAATAAATTCTCGAATCGCGTTCGGTATTTAATCAGCACTACTATTCCCATTTTTAAGAATAAAAAAGCTCCTTCACTGGTTTTGTCGGATGAATTATTGATACAATTTGGAAAAGATATTGTCTATAATACTTTTGATCAAAACCGATTCTTTGTTGGCATCAAACAATCCATCAATCCCAAATTGAGTTTTGATTTTGGTTATATGAATGTGTATCAACAAAAAGCTACGGGTTATCAGTATGATATGAATCACACTTTGAGATTGTTCTTTTATCTGAATTCTAGTGTAGCTCCAACAAAAAAATAATTCAGTTGATTATTGAATATCGACTGTCAACAGTTTACTTTTTATAAAAGACAATCTAAGTCTTTTATTCCGGAATTTGTTGACTCAAACAATGTAATGTTCCAAAACCCCAAATCAAATCGATTGCATTTATTCCGATAATTTCTCTATCAGGGAAACAATCGGCGATGATGTTCAAAGCGGTTCTGTCATTGCTGTCGTTGAAAGTTGGAACTAACACACAATTATTCAAAATCAGAAAATTAGCATAACTCGCTGGCAATCGCAAACCATCAAAATCGATGCGTTTTGGCATTGGCAATTCCACTATTTTTGGAGATTTTCCGTTTTCCAACTTCGCATTTTGCAAACGTTTCAAGTTGTCTTGCAAAGGTTTGTAATTGTTGTCATTAGGATTTGATTCAACGATAGTAATAATGGTGTCTTCATTTACAAATCGGCACAAATCGTCGATATGGCCGTGAGTATCATCGCCTTCAACTCCGTCGCCTAACCAAATTACGTTGGTAATTCCTAAATATTCCTTGAAAACCGCTTCGTAATCTTCCTTGGTAAAACCTGGATTTCGAACCTGAATATCGGGATGCATCAAACATTCCTCAGAAGTTAGCAAAGTACCTTTTCCGTTGGAGTCAATTGCTCCACCTTCTAAAATTACAGGTTTTCCGTTGTATAAAACTTGGGTAACAGGAAGTTTTAGAAATTCGCTCACTTTTATAGGAACATACTTGTCTAAATTGATGTTTTTATATTTTGCCCAACCATTAAAATTGAAATTCAAAGCTTCTCTTTTCGTACCGTTTTGAACAACAATCGGACCCGAATCCCGCATCCAACTTCGGTTGGTTTTATGAATGATAAAAGAAACATTGCTCAATTGAACGGTTGCTGTTTCCAGCATTTCTGTAACTTTTTCTTTTAACTTTTCATCAGAAACGACTAAAAATACTTGCTCGAAAGTGGCTACTTTTTTGATGAATTCTACAAAAGCCCATTGAATAGCTTCATATTTTCCTGGCCAATCGTTGCCATTATGCGGAAAACACAATAAAATGCCTTGTTGTTTTTCCCATTCAGCAGGAAAACGTCTGTTTGTAGTTGTCATAAAATGAAGCTAAAATTAATGACCGCAAATATAAGCATTCATAAGGATTATAAAAATGGAGGGATTGATAAATGTAGGGTTGTGTTGGTTTGACCAAAAAATTATTCTAAAGAAATATTTTCTTACAAGAAATATTTTTTATATATTTGGATGATAAATAGTTTCTATTCGATAAAAGTTGTACTACTTGATTTTTGAGGCTGGTTATTATTTTAATAATGAGAATTTATGAATTGTGTGAAATTTTAAATCAAAAATATCTAAATAAGGAAATGTCAAAAAATTATACAGAAACTGATACTTGGACAATTGAAGATCTAATTTTGGCATTGACTGAAACTAGTCCCAAAAAAAATAAAATTGAAATTCCAAAATTTCAAAGAACTTTAGTTTGGAATAAAGACCAAAAGAAAAGTTTTATTGACTCAATTAAGAATGGGTTTCCTGTTGGTGCATTACTTTTATTCAAATCTTCTACCAATCATAATGCTGTAACACTTTTTAGTTTAATTGATGGTTTACAAAGATCTTCAACTTTAAATCAATATTTTAAAAGACCAACACAATTTTTTGATCAAGAAAATATAAAACTTGATTCTATCAAACCTATTATTAATTTCATTAAATTAAAAAATACAATTCTTAATGAGGAAGAAATTATTAAAGAAGTTGTAGAATGGATAACTAATTTAGAGGGATTTATAGAAAGTAAGGGGTTTTCATCATTTGTAATAAGTAGACATTTGGATGAAAAATTTTCACTTTCATTAGATAAAAATGAGTTAGATACTTTTTACCAATTATTTGTTCCAATATTGCAGGAAATCCAATTAGATTCAGATATTTCTAAATTTAATATTCCAATTTTAATCTATACAGGAAATCAAAACAACTTACCTATTATATTTGAAAGATTAAATTCAAAAGGAACACAATTAAGTAAATATCAAATTTATGCTGCTACTTGGTCGTCGTTTTCTACTATTTCAATTTCAAATAGAGATATCATTGATAATATAAAGAAAAAATATGATCGTTTAATTGAAGAAGGATATGAAGTTGAAAATTATGATGGTAATCCAAGAACATTCTACACTTCACAATTTTTCATACTTTGAGTATCTTTTTGGTCTAGGAAAATTTCTTTGTCAAAAATATGAGTATTTATTTAAAGATTCTTCCAAGATTGAGCAAGAAGATTCAATAGGATTTAACATTGTAAATATTTGTTTGGAATTACCATTTAATGAAATGGAAAAAATACCTTCTGAACTTGGAAAATATAATTTAACTGTTTTTGAAGATGCAGTTCTTGATTCAATAGATATTACATATAATCTGCTAAAGGGATTCATCTCATTGAAAATGAATAAAATAAAAAGAATTTCAATTAATCATTCGGAATTTCAAATAGTATCTATTATTGGAAAAATATTTCATTCAAAATATAATAAAGATTTGACAATTAAAACAACTTGGCCTGCAAAATATGAAAGTTTTAAGTTAAATATTCCATATCATTACTTATATGATATAATTAGAGAGCATTGGAAAGGTTCTGGTGATAGTAAAGCATTCCTATTATTAAGCTCAAACAGATATGAATCTCCAATTCCTAAAACTACTTGGCAAAATGTATTTGAAGAATGGTTTAATAATGAGCTTGAAAAAAGAGAAAAAGTTAGAGTGAATGTAAACGATAAAGCAATATTGTTTTTAAAATATCTGTACACACATTCTTTAAGTGCTTATGAAGAAATTTCAGATAAGCAATTTGACATTGAACATATTATACCAGTCGATCGTTTGAAAGAGGTTGCAAATACAAATAATGGTCTTCCAATCAGTGCATTTTCAAATTTATGTTTGTTAGAAACGAAACTTAATCGTGAAAAAGGAAGTGATACATTTTATGAGCATTTCGATAAATTAGTAGAAAAAGAAGAATTTACGAAAGAACAAGCAGAAAATGAAATTGAAATAATTGAAAAATATACTCACACAAAGAGAGTAGAGCTTGAATTTATTAGTAATGGAATAACAAAGGAAAATTTCGATATTTTTTTAAGAACCAGATTTGATAAAATTTTGGATATTTTTTTTACAGAAAATGATATTCAATAATAAAACTTCCAAAATGGTTCTGGCGAGACGCTAACACTAGCCATATACATAAAAATTAACCCCAACAAAAAAGGACTGAAACATCATCGTTTCAGTCCTTTTTTTATTCTAATCCCAATTGCTTGTATCTATTGTTTAGTAAAGCATAATAGTTTTCTTTGTATTCCTCACTCACAAAACTTTTTTCTAAAACGGCTTCTATTTCGGGTTTGCAATACTGGAAAAGTTCTAAAGTATTGTCTAAAACTTTCTTATTTAAACCGCCATTTTCATAAGCTGCAAGAAAATCATTGTAATTTAGTTTTCTCTTTTTTGCGTTTAAAGTTAAGGCTAATTCTTCGGTGTCTGCTGGGTTTACTAATGCTGTTGGCACTAAATCATAAGCGGGACACAAACTCAATCCTTGTCCTTCTTTTTCTAAAAGCGAGAAATTCTTCAAGTGCATATCGGTGTTTCCGGTAAAAAAACTAAACAAAACCTGCTCATAAAAATTACTAACATCCAGCAAAGGATTTGAGGAATATTTCAAGATTAATTTAGCCACTTGCTCGTGACTTCCTTTGTATTTGTCTTCGGTAAGTCGTTCGCTTAGTTGGCACATATCTTCCATACGAAGTTTTCCTTTTCGGGTTCTATCGACACGCTTGGTGATGTAACACAAAGTGCCGTCTTGCAAATGGATTAAGCTATGCGGAACTACGTTTATGCCACAAACAGCAGCCATGTGCATTGTTGCGCTTTCTAATTCGGGCAATTGTGCATAATGTTCGGAAGGTGGTTTTAAGATGTAATCGCCATAAAGCCCAACGATGGTCAATTTTTTGGTTAAATTCCTCTCTTGTTTTCTGTATAAACTTAAGGATACTTTCGCTTGAACACCCGTAACTGCCATCTGACTTTGGATTACTTGTGTGGCCAATTCTTGCAAATTATCTAAACTATAAGCCAGTTGAGGGGTTTTTAGTTGCCCAAAAAACCGTTTGTTGCAAGCTTGATGAAAATCGGAAGCGGTGTCAAATAGGGGTTCGTAACAATACAAGCATCTCCTGCCATACAGCGTTTCTTTTTCTTGAACTTCTGTGGTGCTGTTTTCTAATCGTGCTAAATATTTCTTTTTATAATTCTTCATCGTTTACAACGCTTACGGCTCCAATGCAATCTTTGCAACAGGTGAGGAGCAAACCCATTCTGTCTTTATAGTTTATTTTCCAATTTCTTTCGGCTATGTCTAAAAGCCATCCTTCTGGGATTAGTCCATCAAAAAAGGCAAATAATGTTTTGCTTTGATAGGGTTTTTCGGTTAGCGGCAATGTAAGACTTACTGCTTGTGCCTGGTCGTTTTGTAAATAGTCTTGGTTGTATTCAAATAAATAGCCAGCGTCAGTTTCGCTAACTACGCCACAGAATACATTTTTCATATATACTTTTCCACTTCTATTCATTTCCTAAAATTTATCTCTATCCATCGGAACTGCTCCTAAGGTTTCTCCAAACAATCGCAATACGTCATTGACTTTGTCCATTCGTAAGCTGTTTTTTCCTTGTTCTAAATCTCTCACAAATCGCAATCCGACTCCTGCTTTTAATGCTAGTTCGGGTTGTGTTAGTTTATTTTGTTTGCGTTTTGTTTTAATGTGAACGCTTAAAGGGTTTAGATTTTCTTTCATTTTTATACCTTTTAAAGTACAAATATACTATTTTATTAAAAAATAATACCCTATTTGATATATTTTTTAATTTTATTAAAATTTTATATTCTTTAGGGTATAAAATGCGGTTATTTTAAAATATTGAACTAGTTAGGGTATATTTTTAAGAATTAAAAAAAATGCAATTCAACAAAAAAGGACTGAAACACAATCGCTTCAATCCTTTTAAATATTTTTGAATAAAAATCTGTTTTATCCGTGTGTCATTGGAATCTAATCAATCGCTCTTTTTGTAATATCTCCAAAAGCATCAATTCGTCTATCTCTGAAGAATGGCCAGTTCTGACGTACATTTTCTTGTAAATCCAAATCGACTTCGGCAATCAAAATTTCTTCTTTATCGTGTGAAGCTTGCACCAAAATTTCTCCTTGTGGACCAGCAATAAATGATGAACCCCAAAATTGAATTCCTGCGGTATCTGGTAAATATTGTTCCAATCCGATTCTGTTTGCAGCGGCAACATAAACGCCATTCGCCACAGCGTGACCTTTCATAACGTTCATCCAAGCGCCGTGTTGGTTTTCGCCATATTGTTCTTTTTCTAATGGATGCCAACCAATTGCTGTTGGATAAAACAACACCTCAGCTCCTTGTAAAGCCGTTAAACGAGCTGCTTCTGGGTACCATTGATCCCAACAAATAAGTGTTCCAATTTTTCCTTTTTGAGTAGGGAAGGCCTTGAAACCTAAATCTCCAGGAGTGAAATAGAATTTTTCATAGAAATGAGGATCATCTGGAATGTGCATTTTGCGGTACAATCCGGCTTCTGAACCATCGGTATCAATGATGTAAGCACTGTTGTGGTAAATTCCTGCCATTCGTTTTTCGAAGAAAGGAACGATAATCACGACTCCTAATTCTTTTGCCAAAGCACTAAAAGCAATAAACGAAGTGCTGTACAAGGGTTCTGCTAAGGCAAAATTATCCACGTCTTCACTTTGACAAAAATAATGACTGCTGTACAATTCAGGTAGTGAAATTACTTCTGCACCTTGACTGGCAGCATCACGAACCCAACTTAAACATTTTTTCAGGTTGTTTTCGGCAACATCATTAAGATTCAATTGTATAACCGCTATTTTGTATTTCTTTTTTGGCATAAGGTAAAATTTAGTGCACAAAAATAGTGATTTTTACAAAGAGAGGAGGGAATGCGGTCTGCATTTTTTTCCCCTTATTGGTTGTCTTCTTCTAAATTGTTATGATTATCTCCGCCAATACTATAATAATTATTTTCCTCGTCTTCGCTGCCAATGTCTTCTTGTTCGTCATCAAGTTCATCACCAGGTATGTCTAAATCATTTTCGGGATGCTCTAAATCGATGTCTCTTTCGTTCCATTCTGGATCTTCATCGGTCGTTTCGTTTGGCTTTTTTTTAGAAATATCTTCAGGATCAATGTCGATTTCTTTGTCAAATTGATTGTAAATATCTTCGCTTTCAGGATATTTTGGATAACCATCTTTGTTTAAGATAGTCTCATTTTTGGTGTTTGGTACATTTTCTTTATTTTCCATTTTTATAGTTATTTAAGATGTGTAAAATTTTTCTTGATGGATTTTTTTCTTGTCATTATATTTGGATTCAGTGATTTCGCCCATAATAAATTGTTTCTGTAAGAAGTTAAAGGCTGATTCCTTTTTTTTGTCTTTGGCTGGTTGAGTCAAATGGGATTAAATACATCAAAAAAAGCATAATTATTCCTAATCCCCACCAAATAATATTCATACCGAAGTAATAATTTTCGAAGTTCATAATTTTTGTATTTAATTCTTTTAATTTAAAAGTGTCTATACAAATTTGAAACTATTAAGGAGTTTTGTTGTTATATAATTTATAGGTATTGTTTTAATATTCACACTTTTGAATGTATTGAACAAACAGTTTTAATGTACTGATTTAAAAATTTGGAGTCTATTGGTTTTTGTTTTTTTTGCACAAAAAAACCTGAAATAAATCAGGTCATTTTGAGCGTGTAAATAGCTTGAATATTTATTTGATTGTGAGATTGGATTTTTTTGGGTTTAAAAATTAGTTCTTGCCCAGTTTTTTCCAATGAGTATATTTTTAATAATTTTTGACTAAAGAAGTAAGAATTCAGTTTAATGTTGCTTTTTTCCAAATATCTTTTTGAAGAGGTTTACTATTGCCAAAACTAGAAAACCAATAATCAATCCGAAACCAAATTCTCTAACAATAGAAGGCAATTGTGGAAATAAATGATGTAGATAGTCAATGTTGTGTGCAAATATTCCGCCAGCTACAAGAATCAAAGCGATTGTACCGATTACGGCTAAACTTTTGATGACTTTGGGTAAGGCTTGAACCAATATGTTTCCAATTGTTTTTGACAAACTACGTTCTCTTGAATTCAATGCAATAAGTCGGAAACCCAATTCGTCCATTCGTACAATCAATGCCACAATACCGTATACACCAACAGTTGCGAGTATCGCAATTATCGAAACTACGGCAATTTGTGAAGGAATAGGTTTTCCAATTACCGTACCCAGCGCAATGATTACAATTTCGACAGATAATATAAAATCGGTAACGATGGCTGATTTTATTTTGTCTTTTTCAAGGGCCAAAATTTCGGATTCGGTAAAATCTTGTGCTATAATTTCAATTGATTCGTGTTTGTGAGGAAAGAAGTATTCGTATATTTTTTCAGCACCTTCATAGGCTAAAAAAAGTCCACCAAGTACTAAAATGATAATAACTGCAATTGGTAAAAAAGCACTCAGCAGAAAAGCTATGGGAAGAATGATTAGTTTATTGATAAAAGAACCTTTTGCTATCGCCCATAAAACGGGAATTTCTCTCGAAGAAATAAACCCAGAGGCTTTTTCGGCATTCACAGCTAAATCGTCTCCTAAAATTCCAGCTGTTTTTTTGGCTGCAATTTTACTCATTACAGCAACATCATCCATAATTGCTGCGATATCATCCAATAGTGCGAAAAAACCTGATGCCATATAATTGTTTTAGGAACTGCCCGATTTTGGTATTGATTTCCAAATTGAATCGGCGAGTTTTAATTATTTAATGCTGCAAAATTACTGTTTTTTGCTTGAATGTGTATATAAAGTTTACAAGAGAAAACTTCGAGGAATTAAATGTTTTTTTACTAGCTAAATAATTTTGCGACCTAAAAAATCGTGAAAATTAATTGAGAAAGTCTTATAGGGCTGTTTTTAGATAAAATTATACAGTCTTTGTAATAGTTATGGATTTAGGGTTGATTCGTTTTGTTTTTATTGAAAAAACGTTTGAAGATATTTTCGCCAATTGATTTAATGCCTTCAGAATGTTTTGAAGCCATATTGGCAACTGCAAATTCAAAAAGTGTTCCTAAAACTTTTTTGATTGGATTGTGAGTAGAACCCAACAAAAGTTTTTTGGAAATAAATCCTGTGCCAAATCCAATTATAGTGCTAAGCAGATCATTTTTAATTTCGGGAGAAGCAGTTACTTCGTGAAATAGATTTTTGACTAAATTGAGGGGTTTTACACTTTCGTATGCAACATCAAATTGATTTTTGAGTTGTTGCAAATCATTATCATATATCATTCTCTGGACAATAATCATTTCATTTAGTGTATCGGTTGCGTTTTTATTTTTCATACCGTTTTTGGTTTCAACATTTGTTTGATGATAGAATTACTAACAGGATATTTTATCAATTGGTCGCGGAATAGCTGAAGAAAAACCGCAAGAATCCCGTAGAAAGCTCCTATTATAAAAAAACCGTAATATATTTCGCCAAGCAATTTTCCTATCCACAAGGCTAGACCGATGTTAATAATTAAGATTGACAATACAACTGTCATTATAACTGCAAGTCTTGAAACGAGAGATGAAATTACATCGGCCGATTTGTCTATGGCGTTTAGCTCTATCAATTTTAAGGTTGTTTTGCCGTAATCTTCCGCCCGCTCAAAAAGCGTTGCTATAGGTGTTCTATTGTCAATCATAATGTTTTTGTTTATAGTTTCTAATTGGATGAAGTATGATTTACATCATTTTTTAGTTCATCAAATTCCGCTTTACCGTTTTCAGCAACCACTTGTGCAAATTCTTTTCCACTTTGAAATTTCTCTGTTATAGAATCAGCAAATTCGTTGTATTTTGATTTTAGTTCATCTGCATAATCATTTCCCTTGTCCATAATTTGTTGACGAGTTACTGACCCTTTTTCAGGTGCAAATAAAATTCCCAAAACTCCTCCTATGGCAAGTCCTGCCAATGTTCCTAATACTACTTTACCTGTACTCATAATTTTTTTTATTAAATTGTTAATGATTTTTTTACTGTTTTGAATTTAAATTTTAACTGCACTGACCCAACAGAAACCAAATAATTACAAAAACGATGATAGTGCCAAAACAGCCACCACCTAATTTGTTGGCTCCATAGCCCGCAATTAATCCTTTGAAAATATTGTTCATAGTGTTTTGTTTTATTGTTTTATATCTGCTGTTTAACTACTAATTGCAATGATGTAAAGGTCGGGTTCTTGTTCAGAAATTATTTTATATTACTTTTAAAAAAAGTTACAAGATTCACAGATTGAAAAATGAATCTCTTTCAAGTTTTAGATTGAATAATTAGTATTTACTGATTTATGGAGAGTATTCAGGAAAATTTTGAGAATAGAATGTTCTTTTGGATACGATAGTTTTATCAAGTTCAGAAAAGATTTCTGGAAACTATGGGTAGTAGAGTAATTTTTTAATTTTACTTTTTAGCAGTGATTAAAAACACAGAATATTGGTTTGTAGGCTTTGTAATCGTACTTGCATTTTGAATTTTTATATCTTTAAATCCGGCATTTTTTACCATTTGTGCAAAATCATCTCGGTCGAATCCGCAATGAAAAACTCCTGTGTCTTCGGTGTGAAAAGAACCGTCTTCGGTGTCCAAATCGGCTATGGCTATAGTTCCGTTAACTTTGAGTAACGAATGAAATTTCTTGAACAATGCCAAAGTATCCTCGATATGATGAATTGTCATCGACGAAATAATAGCATCAAATTTTTTATCTAAAGTTTCTTTTGTTAAATCCATTTGAACGATTTCCAAAGTACATTTTATATCCTCTTTTTTCGATTTTAAAACTCCAATCATTGAAGATGAAATATCAACCGCTGTAATTTCGCCAACATAAGGAGCAATTTCGGACAGTAACAATCCTGTGCCAGATCCAAAATCCATAATACTCATTTCTTTCGAAAATGAGACTTCGTTCAAAATGGTTTGTGCAATAGCGCTCACATTTTGGGTTCTCGACTGTTCATTGTCGTATTCATTTGCTTTTTCTGCGAAAAAATCTTTTGGTTTCATTCCTTGATTTTATTAATTGTACTTTTTTTAAGCAATATAAGTTTGAAGATTAATGAACTAATGATACATTTAATCATCGTCGTTTTCATCGTCATCTTCAAAATCAAAAAGATCCTCTGGGTTATAGTCAATATCGTCGTCAGGATCTTTGTCGTGGGCACTAACTCCCGGCGGATTGAACAATCCCCAATCATCTTTGATTTAATTCCAAACGTCGAAACTGGCGACCCAATCAATGAATAAAAGTCGGAATTCATCGATTTCATCTCTTAATAAATTGATGTAATCTTTGTCTTGAACATCTTCTTCAAAACGTAAACTACCCGCTTGCACATAGAGATCTCTTGCTGCTTTTCGGATAATGGTGGCGTTTTCCATCTTCAAATCATACAATTCGACACCCTGAGCTCCTGCAATTTTAGCTGGTATAATCATGGCATCTTCCAACATAAATCGAACCGTAGTTTCTTGTAAAAATTGATTTTCGGCAGGAACAATTTCGACTAATCCTTGTGTGATTTTGAAAATTTGTTCCGCTTTTTGGTACAAAGGAAATTGTTCTAATTCGTTTCGTTTTGACATGGCTATATTTTAAATATAAGTTTCAATTTTTGCGTTAACTGACTAATCCTGAATCCATTTTTTTTAAAGTTTTAAAAATCTGAATTAAATCGGAGGGATGATTTGCAATATGTCTGGCTCCATTGGCAATTAATTCTTCTTCAGGTCGATAGCCCCATGAAACGCCTACTGCGTGCATATTAGCATTGGTTGCCGTTTGCATATCAATACCAGAATCTCCTACGAAAATAATTTCTTCCGGGTTAAATCCAAAGTTTTTACTGATTGCTATAGCTTCGGAAGGATTGGGCTTTTTAAGCGATTCGATGCTCAAACCCACAATAGAATTGAAATAGCCAGGAAACAGAGCAGCTACAATTTTCTTGGTTAGCTCATCCGATTTATTCGAAAATACCCCCAGTTTCATTTTGTGAGCAATCAAATAATCTAATAATTCGAGAATTCCGTTGTAGGGTTTGGTTTGATTCGTGCAATGGTCTCGATAGACTTCGACCATCAATTGGTAGCAATTTTCTATTTGAGTTTCATCATTATGGTTTTCAGGCAACGATTTGCTGACCAAATTCCGCAGACCGCTTCCTATGAAATATTGATAGTTTTCATAGCTGTGAGTAGGGTAGTCGATGTCTTTCAGGACTTTATTCATGGCATCTGCAATATCTTCTAATGAATTGACTAGTGTCCCGTCTAAATCAAAAATAACTCCTTTAAATTTCATTTTATTTTGTAACCAATTGGTTTTGATTGAATTAATAGTTATAGCTGAGTTTTATTTTCAACGTCAGTTTATTTTTTTGTTTTTGTATTTATTTCTCCAATGAGCTGATTCACGGAGTTTTTGGCAATATTCAGTGCTCTAAGTGAATTCTTTTTCTTTAAGGAGTGGGCTTCCATTCGGATTAATATATTTTTGAGCATTTTGATGGCATCATTAATATAAGGGCCTTTATTGAGCATAATACATTCGGCTTGAACGCCTTGAACGACATCGCTAATTTCGGCTCTTGTAGGAATTCCTGTTTTGGCTAGATTTTCGAGTACTTGTGTAGCCCAAATAACAGGAATATGTGCGGCTTCGCAAAGCCAAAGTATTTCATTTTGAACTTCGGAGATTCTTTCGAAACCTATTTCAACGGCCAAATCACCTCTTGCAATCATTACTCCAATTTTATCTCTTTTCATACCTTCGAGTAGGATAAAGGGTAAATTTTCGAAAGCCTCTTTGTTTTCTATTTTGAAAACAACACCTAAATCTTTGGCATTATTTAGGTTTAATTGTTCGTATAAATAGTGAACATCTTCTGCTGTTCTCACAAAAGAATAGCCTACGATATCGGCATTTTTACATACAAAAGGCAAGTTTTCAATATCGCGTTCTGTCAATGCGGGAAGGTTTAACTTGGTGTCAGGAAGATTGATGCCTTTTTCAGAGGATAATTTTGATTTATAACAATTTGTGATTAAGAGTTCGATGTCTTCATCTGTTTTTGAAACCACGACCGATTTGATCATTCCATCATCAAAAAGTACTGCATCATTTATTTTGACATCATCAATAATTTCCGGAAGCAAAACACCAATTTCAGCTTTCTTGCGCTGTTCGTTATTTTTTCCAAATTTCGATTTTTTTCCTAAGGTTGCTCTTTTGGTTAAAATAATATGTTCACCAACTCTTACAGGAATTCCATTCTTTGTTTTTCCATTCTTATCCGTAATTTTAATAGTCGAAGTTCTTAATTTCGGACCAGACAAGTCCATATATATTTTTAATTTATGCTGAGTTTCCGTTTTAATTTCGTTGATAAATTGTACCATTTTAGTCCAAATACCAATATCGCCGTGGCTTAAATTGATTCTTGCTATTTCCATTCCGCTCTGAACCATTTCCTCTATAATCGATTTGTCTTCTGCCGCCTCGTTAGGAAGAGTGACCATTATTTCGATAAGATGATTTCTGCTTCCTTCATTGAATAAATGATTGGCATTTTTCTTTATTAATTCGCTACTTCTTTCATAACCTATAATCTCAATATTCGATTTTTGTTCTATAGGAAGGCCTTGAATTAATTTTAAATTTTTTACAACACTCGAAAGATTGCTGTAAACATAGCCTTCGGAGGTGCCCAAAGAGGACACACCATAATCCGATAAACTGGCATGATATTTTCTTAAATCGAAACTTCTTAGAATTAAATACCGGCATAAATTCTTGGCGCTTAATCTGTATTCTTCGTCAATTTCAGCGATGGTTACATCTATTTTTGATTCATTATCAATAATAGTTTGTAAAATCTCATTCAATTCTTTACATAATTTTTCAATTTTCATGCTCTTTAATATTTAATTGCCAAAGTGTATTATGATTGAGTTTTTCTTTTAATACAAAACTAAATTAAATAATTTCTTATTGCTTTTTTTTTATGTTATTGTTTTAATAAAAGTCCTTTTAACTATTGATTTGCAACTGCGTTAGTATAATTATATTTAGTTTTTACATAAGGAACACTTTTTAATTCCACTATTTGATTTTTTAAAATAAAATGATATACTCCACTTGGTTTGATTTACTGAATTAATATGTTTAGAATTAGTAAATATAGTAGTATTAAATACTGCTGCATTTAGTTTTTAAAAGATCAATTTACAATAAAACAAATCGATGCGGTTTCTTAATTTGTATTTTGTAAAATTGACATTTAGACTCATTTAAATATCCTAAAAATCCTGTAAGATTATCATAATCTTGCAGGATTTTTAATTTGGTTAACGGATGTCCAATACGGGTATTTTGAATGATTGAGGTCTTTAAAGTTTCCCTTGCTCCATCAATTCATAAATGAGTTCTGAGACGTGAGCTTTGCCTGATTTTTTTAGAATATTTCCACGATGCGTGTTAATCGTATATGGGCTTATGAATAGTTTTTCGGCAATTTGCTCACTACTCATTCCAGATTCGATAAGCTTAATAATTTCTAATTCACGCTTTGTGAAATCTTTGCAAACATTCAGTAATTCATCATCGGGATATCTAAAAAGGGATACATCATTGCCTGAATAATAATAAACTCCTTTTCTAATATTTTTGCACCAATCAATGTTAGTATGCACTTGTAAGATATAGACCGTTTTATGTGGTATTTCACTATAAAACAAATAACATTGAAAAAGTGTTTCAGAATATTCTCCCTTCGGATTTAGTAATTTCATATTTGTAGCAAATAATGAATATCCGCTTTTAGCTGCCAAAAGATCATTTGCCATACAAATTATTTTAGCCCAACCCTTAGTATTTCTATGAACTTCGTCAGGGTGTGTTGCTTCTATATTATGATATGGATTCAGTTCTTTGGGATCAATACCTATCATATTCATACTTCGCTTACTTGTAAAAAGAATCTTTCCCTTCAAAAGATCACCAACAAAGAAATACTGATTATTTATTTCCGTCGATTTCTCTATCTCAAATAACAAAGGGTCATTAGGATCAATACCATTGAAACCAATTGGTAAAAAGTTATCGATGAATTTGTGAAACAGGCTATAGTTCTGGTAGTCTTTCATTTACTTCTTGGTTAAGAATGTTTTATACTACATTTAAGCAAGTAAAGATATTAAAATACGGAATAATAACTATTTTTTAAGGGTATTATTTTTGCTAAATTTGATAATAGTTAAATTGAGATAAATCGTATAAAATTTTATCACAATCAAAAAATAGAATCTTTTTGCGCCCCTAAAAGATAAAAATTGAAACAGAGTATTAATCTTTTAAGCTAATGATTCAATGATTTTTCTAGAACTTGCCGTCTTATTAATCTGTATTTTTATTGGTTCCCGAATGTCTGGCATTGGTTTGGGCGTTATGGGAATGATTGGACTCTTAATTCTACTTTTTGTATTTGGAATGCAACCCGCAGATCCACCTCTTGAAGTGATGTTGATTATATTGAGCGTAGTAACCGCTGCTGCCGCATTGCAAGCCGCTGGTGGTATGGATTATCTGGTAAATGTCGCCGCCAAAATACTACGCAGTCATCCTGGACAGATTACTATTTTAGGGCCTTTGGTTACTTATTTTTTTACGCTATTTGCAGGTACAGCCCATATTTCATATTCCATTTTGCCTATTATAGCTGAGGTTGCCACAAAAGCAAGAGTGCGACCAGAACGCGCTTTGAGTATGAGTGTTACTGCTGCTCATATGGGTATTACTTCCAGTCCTGTTTCTGCCGCCACTGCTGCTTTGCTTACGGTATTGGTTTCGAGTGGAATAAAACTAGCTGATATTCTTATGATTTGTATTCCTGCCTCTTTGATAGGAATTTTTGTTGGGATTCTTTTTGTGCTAAAACGAGGAAAAGAACTAGACGAAGACCCTGAGTTTCTCGAAAAGATGAAAGACCCTGTTTTTGCAGAAAGTATAAATGGAAACCAACAAGATACTGCCATTGCTCTCAAACCCGGAGCCATCAAATCGGTTGTAATTTTTGGTTTGGCAGTGTTGGCAGTGGTTTTGCTTGGTTCCTTTCCTTCCATAATTCCAGAATTTTCAGGAGCAGAGGGATTCACTCCTAATTTTGCGGTGAATGCCTCTGGTCAGGTTCAGATTCCTTCTATGATTATGATGCTTATGCTTGCTGCGGCTGGATTCATTATTCTTTTTGCCAATACCACTGCTGCCGAGGTTACCAAAGCCAGTCTTTTTGCTTCTGCAGGCCAAGCTACCATTGCCGTTTTTGGAGTGGTGTGGATGAGTGGCACCTTTATGGAATACAATTATGTTATAATCAAAAATACTTTAGGCGAACTAGTAACAGCTTATCCTTGGTCCTTTGCGATTGCTTTATTTGTACTCAGCATTTTGCTTTTCAGTCAGGCTGCTACTACTAAGGCCTTAATGCCATTAGGGCTTTCGTTAGGAATTGCTCCTGCATTTTTGATAGGCATTTTCCCTGCTGTAAATGGTCATTTTTTTATTCCCGGTTATCCTACCTTACTGACTGCCATACAATTTGACCGAACTGGAACGACCAAAATAGGGAAGTATGTACTCAATCATAGTTTTATGTTACCGGGAATTGTAACGACAGTGGCAACAGTTATTGCGGGTTTAATTTTACAATCGATATTATTATAAATTACTTAAATACGAACAACATGAAAAAAACTTTATTTTTAATTGCAATTCTCTTTTCCGGTATCAGTTTTTATGGACAGTTTCGAACCGAAAAAGATTTGTTGGGTGAAAAACAAATTCCTGACAAAGCTTATTATGGTGTACAAACAGCCAGAGCTTTGGAGAATTTCCAAATTAGTGGAGTAGAAACTAATTTTTACCCTGATTATGTAAAGGCTTATGCTATGGTTAAACTGGCAGCTGCTCGGGCTAATTATGAAGTAGGTCGAATGAAAAAAGACCGTCTTGATGCTATTGAGAAAGCCTGTAAAGCGGTTATGGACGGCAAATATCACGATCAATTTTTGACCGATCTTTATCAAGGTGGTGCTGGAACATCGGCTAATATGAATGCTAATGAAGTTTTGGCTAATATTGGTTTAGAACTCAGTGGTCATAAAAAAGGACAATACCAATACCTTGAACCTCACGATGATTTAAATATGGGACAATCGACCAATGATGTGTATCCTACAGCCATTCACGTTGCGATTCTTCTTCATAATGACAAGGTTGTCAAAGAAGCCAAAGCATTGGCAGCAGCCTTCCACAAAAAAGGTGATGAATACAGCAAAGTACTCAAAATGGGTCGTACCGAAGGTCAGGATGCTGTGCCGATGACAGTTGGTCAGGAATTTCATGGTTTTGGACACCAATTAGACGCTGCTATCGAAGCATTGGTAAACTCTGAATCCTATCTTTATGAGGAAAATATGGGAGCTACTGCCATTGGAACAGGAATTACCGCTTCACCGGGTTATGCTGAGAAATGCGCTGTCCAATTGGCCAAAATTACAGGAAAACCTATGAAGTTAAGTCCCGACTTGGTTGCTGCGACTTCCAGTATGCAAGGTTTTGTTATGTATTCTTCGGCTTTGAAAAATTTTGCTGTCACTTTATCAAAAATCAGTAGTGACCTCATCTTCTTAGCTTCTGGACCACGTACAGGAATATTCGAAATCAACTTGCCAGCCTTGCAACCCGGTTCTTCGATTATGCCAGGAAAAGTAAATCCTGTTATGCCCGAATTGATGAATCAAATTTGCTATAAAATTGTAGGTAATGACGCTACCGTTACCATCGCTTCACGAGATGGACTGCTTCAATTGAATGCTTATGAGCCAGTTGTAGCTGTGGCTATTTTTGAATCACAAGCTTTGTTATTTAAAACTATGCCTTTATTCAGGACCAATTGTATTGATGGAATTACGGTTAACGAAGCTACATTAAAACGTTATATGGAACGCAGTGTAGGAACTGTAACGGCTCTTAATCCAATTTTAGGGTATGAAAAAACTACCGAACTTGCCAAAGAAGCATTGGAAACCAACAAAGGAATTTTGGAATTGATTCGCGAGAAAAAATTACTCACCGAAGAACAGATTAAAGATTTTATGGATCCTATCAAAATGACTACTCCACAATAAAAATTATTAAACAATAAAAACTAAAACGATGAAAACAATGCACTTTAATTTTAGAAATGTACTAGTAGCTTTGATGCTATCAGTAAGTATATTGGGTTTTGGACAAGCCAAACTCCCCAATATTGTGATTCTTGCCACAGGCGGAACTATTGCCGGAGCTGGAGCAAGTTCAACTGGTTCGGCTTACACATCCGGTCAGGTTAAAATTGAAGCCATGATAGATGCTGTTCCCAATATTCGAAAATTAGCTAATTTAAGAGGAGAGCAAACAGCCAATGTAGGTTCACAGGATATGAGTGTGAAAGTATGGCTCGATTTGGCCAATCGCATCAACGAACTTTTGAAAAGTAAAGATGTTGACGGTATCGTAGTGACTCACGGAACTGACACTCAGGAAGAAACCGCTTATTTTTTGAATTTGGTTGTAAAAAGTGATAAACCTGTTGTATTAACTGGTTCTATGCGTCCTTCCACTGCTTTGAGTGCTGATGGACCTTTAAATATGTATAATGCTGTGGCTCTTGCTGCTAATCCAAATGCAAAAGGATATGGCGTTATGGTAGTAATGAATGATGATATTCATGCTGCAAGAGATGTTAAAAAAATGATTTCAACACCAGTACATACCTTCCAGTCTCCACAAGAAGGATTGATAGGAACCGTAATTTTTGGTGATGTTTTATTTTTCCATAAACCTTCTGGTCGTCATACTACCAATAGTGAATTTTCTGTTGATGGTTTAAAATCATTACCTAGAGTTGATATTGTTTACGGTTGTGCCGATATGTCAACCGATTTAATTGATATTATGGTAAAAGCTGGAGCAAAAGGTATTGTAATTGCTGGTGTTGGAGACGGAAATATGAATGCAGGCACATTAGAAGCGATGAAAAAAGCAACAAGTGCAGGAATTCCAGTAGTAAGAGCAACACGTGTTCCAATTGGTGCAGTTTTGATAAAAGGAGAAGTTGTTGATGCTGATTATGGTAGCGTTTCTTCAGATGAATTAAATCCACAAAAAGCAAGAATTCTTTTAATGTTAGCCTTATCGAAAAACAGAAGCAGAGACGATTTACAAAGACTATTTATTGAGTATTAACTAAATAAAAAAGTTATGAAAAATATATATAATATACTATTCATTTTTGTATTCCTGATGTCTCCGTTTGCAATACTGGCACAACAACAGGAGGGTGATACCATCAAATACAAAACTCTGATTCCAGAAGTCAAACAAGGATTACTCAAGAATATGAGCATGATTGCCAATATGCAATTCTCAGAACAAAACGAATTTATTGACGGCGATTATTCGGCCTCTAAGTTTAAAATGAATCAGTTTCGATTAGAGTTTAAGGGACAAGTTCACGAAAAAGTATATTTCCGTTTTCGTGACCGATATACTCGTGCTCAAACTTCGGAATCGGTGGATAATTTGAGCCGTTCCGTTGATTTGGCATTTATTCGTGTTGATGCTTCGGATAAATTGAATTTTACATTGGGTAAAATGTGTGCCGCTTGGGGTGGATTTGAATTCGACTATAATCCAATAGATATTTATGAGTATTCCGATATTATTGAAATGGCGGATAACTTTCTAACTGGAGTTGGAGCTACTTATCAAGCCAATAAAAACAATTCCTTTACGGTTCAGGTTTTAGATTCACGTACAAAATCTTTCGAAGAGTTGTATGGCGAACAACCCAATCATACTGAGGCACAAGCTCCTTTGGCTTTTGTTGCTAACTGGACAGGAAGTCTTTTCGACGGAAAATTGAAAACAATGTGGGGTTATGCCTTGCACACCGAAGCAGAAAATACTTTTATGAATTATTTGGCTTTGGGTCAGGAACTTACTCTTAATAAATTGGTTATTGCTTATGATTTCAAATTGAGTAATGAAGATTTGGATAGAACAGGTATTGTAAGTGCTACAGTTCCAGATTCACTTTATCCATGGGCATTAGAAGATACTGAATACATTGGTCATTGGATGCACATTCATTATCGATTGAATGACAAAGTAAATTTATCATTGATTGGGATGATGGATATTGCCAATTGGCAAAACAACAGTCTGGATCCATTGAAAACAGACAATCATATTCGTACCGCTTGGGGTTATATTCCATCGGTGGAATATTATCCTTGGAAAGACCTGAATTTGAAGTTTTTTGCCAATGTAGTAGGCCGAATTTATGACTATTCGGATTATGCTTCAACACGATTTGGAGTTAGTGATTATGATACTGCACGAATCAGTGTTGGATTTATAGCACCACTAGGAATATTCTAATGTAATAAACATATTGGTTGGTTTTGGTTGAACCAGAAGCGATTTTTTAGTGAATTAAAGATTTGGTGGCTGGAACGGATACTATCTTTTCAGTTTTGGTCTTCCTAAAAATAGTTGCTTCTGGTTTTTTATTTTAAGTAGGCTGATTGTAAACCCAAAGTCAATTTTTTAAAGACTGAATTGCTCTCTTTTTGAAATTAAATTATTAATGTAAATAAATAGGCAGTTATGGAAGAAAAAATAAAAAAAGGAAACTGGGAGCAGTATAAATCAGTTTATTTGTTCCTACTATCATTTGGTATAGCTCTAGGATTGACTTGGTTGCTTAAAGAACCGGAATTTAATGACACTAAAGTATATGTGTTTTTTCTATTATTCTTTGCTTTAGGGCTATGGTTTACCGAAGCCGTTCCTGCATTTGCAGTAAGCATTTTTATTATTGCTTATCTTGTTTTTATGTTAGGAAATCCCCATCTCAACTCCGCACCTGAGAATATTGAAAAATATGTTACCACTTTTTCCAGCAGTATAATATGGCTGATGCTTGGTGGTTTCTTTATGGCTGCGGCTATGACCAAAACTAATCTGGACGAAGCTTTGTTCCGATTTACGTTGAGAATGTCGGGTTCCAATCCGAGAAATCTACTTATTGGATTGATGTTGACTACGATGGTGGCTTCGATGCTAATGTCAAACACAGCCACAACAGCAATGGTTATTGCTTCGATTATGCCACTACTGAAATCCCTTGGAAAACAATCGCCCTTGACAAAAGCGTTTCTTTTGGGTGTACCCATAGCGGCAACCACAGGAGGAATGGGAACCATTATCGGAAGTCCACCCAATTTGATTGCCATTGGTGCTTTGGAAAATGCAGGTATTGAAGTTTCGTTTCTCGATTGGATGATTTATGGTTTGCCATTGGCTTTTGTGCTTACAGCTATTAGTTGTTTTGTATTGATTCGGATTTACATCAAAGACACGCAAGCTATTTCACTCGATTTTCTACAAGCTCAGCAAGAGGTGTTACCCAATAAAGAAAAAATGAAGCGCATTACCGTAGTTGTTATCATAGCAATCACGATTATTCTATGGTTGACCACTTCGTTTCACGGATTAAAAGTGGGCGCTGTTTCAGCAATTCCTTTAGTATTCCTTCCATTATTTGGTATTCTAAAAAATAAAGATGTGCAAGGACTTCCTTGGGATACACTTCTATTGGTGGCAGGAGGATTATCATTAGGCTTGGCCTTGTTGCATTCCGGTCTTTTAGATTATTATGCCGGATATATCAAACAAATGGAGGTTCAAGAAATCATTCTCTTGCTTTTATTTGCTTTTTTAACGATGATTTTATCTAATGTAATGAGTCACACGGCAACGAGTACTGTCTTGATTCCGCTAGGAATGGCGATTCTAGTCAATGCTCAGTCAGAAGTTGCTTTGATAATAGGTTTAGCTGCTTCAACCGCTTTGTTTCTTCCTGTTTCAACACCACCGAATGCGATTGCTTTCAGTACTGAAATGTTGGAAATAAAAGATTTTAGAACCGGAGGTATTTTGGTTGGATTGCTTGGGCCACTGCTCATTGTGCTTTGGATTTTGTTCGTGTCTTGATTTATGGTTCTGGGTAAAATAATCTGCTGGAGGAAAATAACTAAATTGTTTTATAAAAGTTTTTTCAAATTAAAATTGAATTTAATTAGGGCGTTCGCTTTTAAAATTTTGGTTACTGACAAAATATTTAAGTTGTATATAAAGGCACACAGATAACACGGATTGAACGGATTTTTACACAGATATTCATTCCTTTTTACTAATTAAGAGATAATAATTCGTGTCATCTGGTGCCAATTGCATAATTTGATAAAACTACATAGAATCCTCAATTTTTAAAAGCGATTGTCTTGGAATTAAATTAGAAATTGAGTGCTATTCTGAGTTTGTCGAAATGATTTTTGAAAAAGGTTTCAGTAGAGATTTTGTTGCAAATTACATTTAAATTAGCAATAAAAAATAACAACACTCAACCAATAATAACAATAAATAGGTGTAAATTGTGCTACAACTTCTACGAATCGCAATTGTTCCGATTTAGGCACAAATAAGCTGAAAAATTTGAATTGTAGAATTATCAAAGTTTGAAGAAAATTGTTTTTAATAGCATAAAAGTACCACAATGAAAGAAAATAAAGGTTATACGTTGATGCGTGATCCCAGATTGAACAAAGGAACCGCATTTACTCTAGAAGAAAGAAAACAATATGGTTTAGAAGGCTTGTTGCCAGAGCAAATAGAAAGCATTGAAATACAAATGCTACGTATCAATGAGCAATTGAATCAATTTGACCTTCCGATAAATAAATATATCTATTTAGCCAATTTACTGGAAACCAACGAAACTTTATTTTTTAATCTGATTAGTAATGATCCAGCCAAGTTTTTGCCTTTAGTTTATACACCGACCGTAGGTGAAGCCTGTGAGAAATTAGGACATATTACACGAAGAGTGAGAGGACTTTTTATTTCGATAAATCAAAAAGATCACATCAAGGAAATTCTAAGGAATTGGCCAGAAGAAGACGTCCGTTTTACTGTTGTCACTGATGGTGGCAGAATTTTAGGATTGGGGGATTTGGGTGTCTGCGGATTAGGAATTCCTATTGGTAAATTAGCTCTATATACGGGTTGCGCTGGAGTTCCTCCTCAATATACGTTGCCGATAGTTTTGGACACAGGAACCAATAATGAAGATTTTTTAAAAGATCCGCTTTATCCTGGATTGAAACACAAACGAATTACAGGCAAGGAATATGATGATTTTATTGAAGCTTTTGTCGTGGCAATCAATGAAGTTTTTCCTAAAATATGCATTCAATGGGAAGATTTTAAAGGTGTTGATGCCATCCGAATTTTAAATAAATTCCGTGATAAAGTATGTACTTATAATGACGATATTCAAGGTACGGCAGCCATTGCTACAGCAGGATTTATTTCTATTAGCAGGTTAATGAATAAACCCTTTAAAGACCAAACCTTCCTTTTCTTTGGAGCTGGAGCAGCTGCTTTTGGAATTGCCGATTTGTTGGTACAAAAATTTCAAAAAGACGGGTTGAGTAGGGAAGAAGCATTATCCCATATTTGGATGTTTGATATTAATGGGTTGCTTGTGGAATCCAGAACCGATTTGGCCGATTATCAATTACAATTTGCTCACAAAGGAACCCCTACAAATAATTTGGCTGCAGCAGTATTACATGTGAAACCAACCGCTATTATTGGCGTGAGTACTGTTGGCGGGGCTTTCGACCAACAAGTGATAGAAAATATGAGTTTGGTCAACGAACGGCCTATTATTTTTCCGTATTCCAATCCGACTTCCCATTCAGAATGTACTGCTGAACAAGCCTATGTATGGAGCAAAGGAAAAGCTATTTTTGCCAGTGGAAGTCCTTTTGCACCGGTTATTTACGAAGGAAAAAAATTCACTCCGGGTCAGGGAAATAATGTATTTATTTTTCCAGCAATGGGGTTGGCTTTATTTGCTACCGAATCTAAAAGAGTTACTGATTTGATGTTTATCACAGCCGCAGAAGCCGTGGCGGAACAAGTGACCCAAAAAGATTTCGAAAACGGATTAATTTACCCGAGTGTCAAAGATATTTTGAAAGTATCTGTAAATGTTGCCGTGAAAATCGCTGAAGTAATTTTCGCTAGCGGTCTTGCCGGTGTCGAAAAACCAGATGACCTACGCGCATTTGTAAAAAGTAAAATGTATGTTCCATTGTATCAATAATTATTTGTTAATTTACAGTATTACTATATAATTCTGAACCAATAAAAAATCGATTTGATATTTTTTCCAAATTATAAAAATGCAAAGGAAACTATTATTTTATCTTGCCCTGATTTGTTTGACAACACTGACCGTTCGGGCACAGAAAAATGATACGATTTATTTAAGAAATGGCGATAGAATTTCTGGAGAGTTAAAGAAATTTGAATACGGTTTGCTCGATTTGAGTACCGATGCAATGAAAACCGTCAGCATAGAATTTGATAAAATTAACACTATGCACTCTTCCAAATTTTTTGAAATTCGGATGAAATCTGGAGAAAAGTTTTTTGGTCACTTACAGAAATCCGATGTTTTATCAACTGTAAATGTCATAACCGTTACCGATACTTTACCAAAGCGCTTGTGGGATATTATTTTGATTGTGCCCATAAAAAGAACTTTTTTTCAAAAAATCGATGGCTCTCTCGATTTGGGGTTAAGCTATACCAAGGCGAGTGATGTGTTTCAATATAGCCTCAATTTTAATTTAACGCATCGAACCAACTTTTATTCTACTCGTTTTGAGTTGGAAAGCATACTAACAGATGATGGGGAGAAAAAAACAAATAACTCCACATTAGGACTCGATGTCACACACTACTTACCCAACAAATGGTTTACCAGTATTATAGCACAGGGGCAACAAAATACAGAGCTTAATTTGGATTATAGATTGCAAGCTGGTTATGGTGTTGGATATGATGTTGCCAGAACAAATGTCATTCGTTTTTATGCTCTAGGAGGACTATTAGTAAATCAAGAACATACTATTGATATTGACGATACTTCTCAAAATATAGAAGCATTACTAAAATTAAAATTGAAGTGGTTTAAATATAGACATCCAAAAATAGATGTCTCCAGTAATTTTAATACCTATACTTCGATTACTTCTTTTGGACGTGTGAGATTGGAATATAATTTATCATCAAAATTCGAAATAGTGAAGGATTTGTTTTTGAATCTTCAATTGTATGATTATTATGATAATGAAACATCTGACGGAAGCAAAGCGAATAACGACTGGGGGATAATTACCTCTATTGGTTTTACTTTTTGATTTTGGAAATTACTGACTTTCAAAGTGATTTATCTTATTAATATAAATTAAATATTATATTTGTTTGTGTTTGTTTCTATTTTGAAAGTGAATACTGTTATTTCCAAGATTAGCTTATCTCATTAAATACTTGTTTTGTTGATGAATTATTCCCTTTTTCCTATGCTAAAAATAAAACCACTTATACTTGCTCTATTTGTTTTATCACTTGAAATTGTTTTTGCTCAATCTACAAGTTCAGAACAAGCAAGAATCATAAAACTAGAAGAGGCCATACAACTGGGTATTCAAAACAATCGCCAACTCAAAATGGCCAAAACGGATGTCGCTATTGCCAACGAAAATGTGAGCCAAGCCAAAATTGCCAAAGTTCCTCGCTTAGGATTAAATTCCGGTTACAGTTATATTGGCAATCCAAAAATCTATAACGGATTTTATGAAAGTAGCACTACTGTGGATTATTACAATCATCAAGCAGCCGGAAATATTGTGGGAACTGTGCCATTGTATTTGGGCGGAGTTATTAATAGTCAAATCGACCAACAAAAATTAATCAGTCAAATGCAGGAATCGGTGGTGCAAATGACCGAAGCCGAAATCAAATTAAACATTGCGCAACAGTTTTTTTCTCTCGAAAAATTGTACCGACAAATCGAAACCACCAAACAAAATATTGTCAATACAGAACTGCGTATAAAACAATTACAATCTCGTGTGGAAAACGGACAAAACCTCAAAAGTGATTTGCTTCGAACCGAAATGCAACAATCTAATTTTAAAGTATCCGTTTACCAAAGTAGTAATAACATCAAGCTAATCAGTAACTATTTAGATATTTTAATTGGACTTCCAGCCGACACCATCCTTAAACCCGATTTAACCGGAATTGAACGTCCTACTGAAGAAATTGATTTGCAAAAAAGCCTGTCGGAAGCTTATCAAAACAGAGTAGAAATAAAACAATCCGAAATTGGAGTTCAATTATCGGAATCGTCATTAAGCATCACTAAAAGTGGTTTTTTACCGTACATCAACGCTAATGTTATTCTGAATTCGCAATATCCTGCTCAATGGCCCAACTATGCTGATAACACTGTCAATTTTTGGGCTGCTGGTGTAAGTTTGAATTGGGATATTTCGAGTTTTTATAATTTGAAACACAAAATTAGTAGCGATAAATTGGAAATCGATAAAAGCAATATAGCCTTGGAAGCAACCAAAGACCGAATTGATACTGATGTAAACAGAGCTTATGTTAAGTATGCCGAAAGTATGGAAGTCATTCCAACTTTCAAAAAAGATGTCGAATTGAGCCAAAGCAATTATAAAATTGTAAAAAGCCGATACGACAATGATTTTGCTTTAATCAGTGATATGGTCGATGCCGAAATACAGCTCAATGCGTCCAAAATTTCGCTTATAAATGCCAATTTAGATTTAATGATTCAATATTATGCCCTGCAATTCGCAATGGGTAAACTATAAAAAAGGTTCTATTGGTTTTTGTGAGGAAACTCAAAACATTAAAATATTAATTTGCAAACATTTTTAACCATTAAGATATTAAGGGAATTAAGCTTTACAGTCTTTCTTAATGAAACTTAATATCTTAATGGTTTGAAAAAAATTGAATGTTCACAACATTTCCAATAGAACAAAAAAAAACAAAATATTATGAGTGAAGAAAACGCAAATAAGGACGCAGTTCAACAAACAGAAAAAAAAAGAAATAGGATTTTGACTATCCTGTCTTTTGTTTTTTTATTGGCAGGAGCAATTTGGATTGTGAGCCTGTTTTTTGATTTCAGTAGATACGAAACTACGAATAATGCACAAGTGGAATCCTATATCAATAACATAGCTGCACGTGCCACAGGCCATATTGTAGCCATCAAATTCGAAGCCAATCAATTCGTACATCAAGGAGATACACTTGTGATTCTCGATGATGAAGAATACCAAATTAAAGTCAAACAAGCCGAAGCGGATTTGGCTGTAGCCGAAGGCAATTTGCATTCGCTAGAACAAGCTGTAATTACTTCGATATCCAACCAAGCGGCCACTAAAGCTAAGTTAGAAGGAGACAAAGCCAGTCTTGAAAAAGCACAAAAAGATTACCAACGATTCAAAAAAATGTATGCTGATTCGGCAGTAACTCTCAATCAATACGATCAATCATTGGCAAAATTGCAATCCTCCGAAGCGTATATCATTGCAGGAGAAAATGAAGTGAAGGCGAGTAGCTCTGTCGCGCAGCAAAGCAAAACTAATATTGAGGCTTCTCTAGCCACTGTAGCGAGAAAACGCGCTGATTTGGATGCAGCCAAACTACAATTATCTTACACCATAATTACTGCTCCTATTGATGGTTTTGTGGGTGAGAGAACCCTTTCGGTGGGTGATTTGGTCAGTACGAATCAGGTTGTAGCTTCGATAGTGCTCAAACAAAAAATATGGGTAACTGCTAATTTCAAGGAAACTCAGGTTGAAAAAATTAAAGTTGGACAAGCAGTTACCATCACAATTGATGCTTTAGATAATAAAGAATTTAAAGGAAAAGTAGTTGGTTTTTCTCCAGCAACTGGGGCCAAATTTTCGATGGTGGAACCCGATAATTCAACAGGAAATTTTGTAAAAATTACCCAACGCATTCCAGTGAAAATAGAATTTGATGACGATGCCAAAGCTTTAGAAGAAGTGAAACCGGGAATGAATGTTACTGTGGAAGTGAAAAAATAAATTCTAAAAACTTGTTTCTAAAATAAATTTGACTATTTTTGTCAAAACAAATTTTGTCTTATGGAAACATTTGGAGATATAATAAAAAACGAAAGAGAAAGCAAAGGACTTATTTTAAGACAAGTTGCATCTGCTCTTGATATTGACCAAGCTATTATTAGTAAATTTGAACGTGGAGAAAGAAAACCGTCTAAAGATCAAGTTGAAAAATTTGCTGAATTTTATAATTTAGACAAGAATAGATTAATCACAAGTTGGTTAAGTGATCAAATCGCAAATACAATTCTCTATGAAGAAAATATTGGAGAAGTTCTAAAAGTAGCCGAAGAAAAAGCATTATACCTAAAAACTATTCACAATGGAAAATAAAATAAAAGTAGTCGAATTGTTTGCAGGTGTTGGAGGTTTTAGACTTGGTTTAGAAGGATGGAATAGCAAATCTGCATCATCGAATTATAAAGAAAATTTTGAAAGTCCTTACGAAGTAGTTTGGAGCAATCAATGGGAACCATCAACCAAAGTGCAGCACGCATCAATGGTTTATGAAACTCGTTGGGACAAAAAAAGTCATAGTAATCAAGATATTTCAACCGTAGAAGTTACTGGAATTCCTGATCACGATTTGTTGGTTGGCGGTTTTCCATGTCAAGATTATTCCGTTGCAACAACACTAAAAAATTCTAAAGGATTAATAGGGAAAAAAGGTGTTTTGTGGTGGTCAATTCACAAAATATTAAGTGAAAAAGAAAACAAACCAAAATATTTATTTTTAGAGAATGTTGACAGACTTTTAATTTCACCATCTGGACAACGAGGAAGAGACTTTGCCATTATTCTAAAAAGTTTAAACGATTTAGGTTATGCCGTTGAGTGGCGAGTTGTAAACGCAGCTGAATATGGAATGCCGCAAAGAAGAAGAAGAATTTTTATTTTGGCATATTCTCAAAATTCAACCATTTACAAAGAAATAAAAGAAACAACTTCAAAAGATTGGATTCTAAAAGATGGAACTTTAGCAAATGCTTTTCCGGTTCAATCTGATGATATTTTGTTTCCAAACGAATTCAAACTAAAAGGAGATATTGTTGAAATTTCTGAAAATTTCAACAAGAACGGCAAAAAAGGAATGTTTGAAAATACAGGAATTATGATTGATGGAATTGTAACTACAATCAAAACAAAACCAAGTTACGAAGACAAATTTACAATCCTAAAAGACATCATTCAAAACGGGGAAGTAACCGAGGAATTCTACATAAAAGAAGAAGAATTAGACAAATGGTTTTATCTAAAAGGTGCAAAAAAGGAAATGCGGAAAAACGCACAAGGTTTTGAGTACAATTATAGTGAAGGCGGAATGATTTTTCCAGATTCATTAGATAAACCATCAAGAACAATAATAACAGGCGAAGGCGGAAAATCTGCATCACGATTTAAGCACGTAATAAAAGTTGATAAAGGTTACCGTAGATTATCGCCAGTTGAATTGGAGGGATTGAATACGTTTCCAGATAATCATACAAAATTTGAAAGTAATAAATATAATTTGGGCGTTCCCCAAGGGTCGGGCTTTCCGTTCCAATCTTTTGTTTTTTAAAGAAAAAAACAAAAGGATTTCCTCTTCAATCCCTAACGCAAAACCGCAATAAATATGAACATTCAAGTAATAATTGACAATCTAAAAAAAGGTAATTCAGAAGGTTTACAAATCCAAAAACAAAATGGAATAATAACTTCAACTTGGTTGATTTACTTTAAGAATGATAAATTTTATTACTTTGATATCAATCAAAAAATTGAATTTATTAAACAATATTGCTATACTGAAACAGAATTAATTAAAGAATTTAGTAGTGGTAAATTTAATATTGAAGAATTTATAAATTAATTTGATACTGAATTCTTCTATTTTTAATTCTTTCTTCTAATTCATCTAAAGTTAAAAAAGCAAATGATGAACCTTTTTCATTTATACTTACAAAACAAAATCGAAATCTCGAACCAAGAATTTTACCAAAATTGAATTCATTTTCTGTAGCACCAAAAAAGAAACCTTTTGGATTTTCGGGTAAATATTTTTTTGTGGTTTTTAATTCTACTAAAATTATATCTTCTAAATAAGTTTGAACAAATTCAGAATTAACAATTTTACCAACCATTTCGGGAACATATATTACATCAAACGCCTGAAGAAATCGGTGTTCAATATTCAATAAATTTAGTAATTCTTTTTTTGTTGATAAATCGATTTTAAAAAATCCTGTTGTGTTTTCAATTAGATAATTTATTCCTTCTTTTTCTGTAACATTATTCGATAATGTCAATACAAATGAGTGTTTTCTTGACATTACTTTTCAGATTTTATTTCATAATCCTTATAATTATGATTTATATTTATAGATTTTAAATCTAATAGTTCAGAAATATTTATTTCAAAAACTTTAGCAAACACAGCCATATTTGAAAGTGAAATATTTCTCTCACCTCTTTCTATCATTCCAATATAAGTTCTGTGGAAACCAGTCAAAAAGGATAATTTTTCTTGGCTTATGCTTTTTTGAAGTCGTAATTGCTTAATTCTATCTCCAAATTCTTTTAAAAGAAATTCATTTATCATAAAAGCAAAACTATACATATTGTATGCTTTGATCAACAGACAATATGTATCATAAGTAAATGCGAATTATGCTAAATAATCAATTAAAATCTGTATTTTTGAAATTATCTTGAAGAAGAAATTTTAAAAATTAAAATCAATACAAAAGCAAAAAGTTTTTACTCAAGTTTGACAAAAGCGATTCTCGGAATTGAACTTGACAAAGAAATCGAAGAATTTGAAAAAGCGGAAATTATTGTAAAAACAGTTCGTTTAAAAGAAAATGATTTACCAAAAGAAGATATTTCATTTCCAAATTTTAAATACGAAGAAATTGTAAATGAAGATTGGGAAGAATCTGATTTCAAAGATGTTTTAGAACATAAATTCCTTTTTGTATTCTTTCAATTCGAAAACAAAAAACTTGTTTTGAAGAAAGTTAAATTTTGGAATATGCCATATCTTGACATATTAGAAGCCGAAAAAGTTTGGGCAAAAACAAAAGAAATTGTTGCGAAAGGCGAAATTGTAAAAGAAATAAAAACTAACAAAAATGGCAAGGAAATTCGTTTCACGAATTTTCCTAGCAAGAAATTTAGTTCTGTTTCTCACGTTCGTCCTCACGCAAAAGATTCTTCCGACACTTTTGAACTGCCGAAAAAAGACAAATTAACAAACCAAAATGAATATACGAAACATTGTTTTTGGCTGAATAATACTTATGTGAAAAATGAAATCTATCTGAAATAGGACTACCCAAAAGGACATCTAGCTTCTGCTGGATATTAAAACAAAAAATCAAAAACGATATAACAAATTTTATGCTTAAAAACATTAAAAATAAAGTTAACGATATAAATAGCCAAAAAATATTATACAATAAAACAGGTGATGATGAAGCATACACACCTGAATATGGAGTTTATCCAATATTAAAATATATCCCAAAAGACTTTATTGTATGGTGTCCATTTGACAATGAAGACTCATCATTTGTAAAGCTGATAAGTAAAACAAATAAAGTTATCTTTTCTCATTTAGAAAACGGACAAGATTTTTTTGATTTTGAACCAAATGAAAAATGGGATTGTATTATTTCAAACCCTCCATTCAAAAATAAAAGGCAATTTTTTGAAAGAGCATTGAGATTAAACAAGCCTTTTGCTTTAATTATGACAAATGCTTGGTTGAATGATGCTTATTCAAAAAAAGTTTTTATGGATGCGAATAAACAAATGCAATTATTAATGTTTGATAAAAGGATTAAATTCACTAATCCTTATGGAAATCCTAACAATAAAATTACTTTTAGTAGCAGTTATTACTGTTGTGATTTTTTACCTAATGACTTGATTACTGAAGAGATTATTGAATATTAGATACAACATTCTTGACATTCTAAAAAATAAAATATGGTTGCATTTAAAAAAGGAAGTGTTTTTATTCTCGTAGGATTGTATTTTCTTACCATCCCGTTTTTCAATGCTTTGAATGTCACTACTTATGACAATTCACAAATTCTGGGTCATTTTGGTTCTTCGACAACCGTGTTTACCTATTCGAGTTATATTCCTGTTTTTATGATGATGGCTTTTTTGCCTTTGGGATTAAAAATTGGAAAACAAATTCCGGTTCGTACTTTGATTTTATCGGTTAGTTTTTTATCCATTCTATTCAATACAGCTTCCTTATTTTCGGTCAGTATTTATTGGTTTACCTTCTGGCGTTCCTTATTGGCGATGGCTTCGGTTATCGGCATTTTTGCTACGATGTTGCCCATTGTACTCAAGTACAATCCGACATTCAATATGGCTATAATGTATGGTATTATGCAATTTATTATGCAAGGGAGTCAACACCTTTATAAATACATTGGCGTTTATTTCACCAGTATTTATGATTGGACTTTTAGCATCCATTTTCTGAATTTCAACTTTTTTGTGGGTATCATTTTGGCTTGGATATTTTACAGAAAAGATGTGGCTCCAATGAAAGGAAAATTTCAATTCGATTGGCGAGGTTGGAGTATTCTAATACTTTTTTTTATTGTTATTCTTTTCATTTGTTCGGAAGGGCAAACCAGAAATTGGTTCGTTGACCCTATGATTTCCTTAGCTTTCGCTATTTTGTTACTCCTTTTAAGTATCTATTTCTTGCACGTTCGATTTACAGAAAATCCAATAATCAACACCGATGTTTTTAAATATAAGAACGTGGTTTTTGGTTCATTTCTTTTTTTTTATACGGGTTTAATGAATGGAACGGGGAGTGTCGTTACAGGCTTTATGACCAATGTTCTTGGTTTTGATAGTATTTATGTGGCAAGTATTCATCTTGCCATACTTTTGGGTTTGTGTATTGCCATTCCGTTGTCCACTTATTTATTGTACAAAAGAATTTATTTGGCCACTATTTGGATTGTCGGATTTGCTTGTTATGGAATGTTTCATTTGTTGCTCTATTTTAGATTTTATGCTGGAATTGCCACCACCGATTTTTTCTTGCCTTTAGTTTTCAAAGGATTGGCAATAGGTTTTCTGTATCCGATTTCAGCACTTTATATTTCGGAAGGAGTTCCAAAAAACTTAAGCGATTCTCGAATGATGAGCGGAATTATTTCTCGGGTTATTATTGCCACATTATTGGGTGGAGCCATTTTGGGGACTTTTATTAATGATACTAAAGTGCAACACAAAACAGGTTTGAGCCAACAATTATCAGCTGTAAATCAACAGGCGAAAAAGCAATTAGATAACACCAAGAATTACTATTTGCATCAGGGATTATCCGAAGTTGAGGCACAAAAGATGGCCGAAAAGAATCTCTCGAACCAAACTACGCAATCTTCGTTACTTCTTGCTTATAAAGATATTTATTTGGTAATGTCGGCTATTTGTTTTTTGCCTATATTTATTCTTTTGTTATTCAAACTCGGACGACGACCTATCGGAAGAGTAGAAGTAGAGCCAATTCCATTTTAAAATTAGTGATTAAAATTTAATAGAATGAAAAAACAAAAAAAAGTTCGATTATTAAATCGATTATGGAGTCAAGAAAGCGGACTTAGCGGTATGATTATCATATTGGCAATAATGCAATTCGTTTTGATTCCTATGTTTGGAAGTTATTCCTCGTTTATGATACTATTGAATATTTTTTGGATGCTGTTTCTATTTGCTGGAATTTTTTCTTTGGCTACATCGAATAAACAAGCTGTTCTAATTTCGATTATTCCCATATTGTTTGTCATTTTTTCGTGGATAAATGTATTCATTAAAACCCCATTTGTTTTAGTTGTAGAGCTTATTCTTTCTATTTGCACCTTTTCACTTTTGATTATATTAGTATTAAAAAAGGTCTTTGAACCGGGTCCCATAACCGCCCATCGCATTATAGGTTCTATTGTAATTTATATGTTGATGGCACAGTTGTGGACAGTAGTTTATGTTTTCTTTTATGAACATATTTCAGGTTCTTTTCAACTCACGATGCCACCTTTTGAAAGCAATAGTTTGCAAGCTAATTTTCTTTATTTTAGTTATGTTACTATTTCTACAACTGGTTTTGGCGAAATACTGCCGCTGTATCCTCTAGCTCGTGCTTTGGTCAATTTAGAAGCTATTTTTGGAGTCTTGTATCCAGTTGTTCTCATTGGTCGTCTGGTTTCAGATGCTAATGTGCCTTATCAAAAAACAGAATAGTCAATATTAAAACGATAATTAATTTAACCATAAATTCAAACCATATGAAAAATTCTACTGCAACCAATAGTAAACAGCTTTTCGAAACCATCCTGCAATTAGGACTTGTATTCCTTATTATTGGATTTTGTTTCAATCTTTTGTCACCTTTTGTGACACCCATACTTTGGGCAATAATTTTTGCCATTATTTTGTATCCACTATTTAATGGTCTTCAAAAAAAGTTAAAAGGGCGCAAATCATTGGCTGCAACAATAATTACTTTATGTATTTTAGGTATCGTGATTTTGCCTTCCGTTTCATTTTTTAGTTCCGTTTCTTCGGGACTTATGGAAGTTAAATCTAGAGTAGATGCAGGGACTCTTAAAATTGAAACTCCAGCCGCAACCATCAAAGATTGGCCTGTTATTGGCGATAAAGCTTATGATTTTTTGTATTCAGCATCCATCAATTTAGAGAAAACAGTCTTAGAATATAAAGAACAGATTAAAGAAGTTTCTACAAAAGTTCTTGGAAATTTGGTGAGTTCTATAGTGACTATTTTGCAAGTAGTTCTTTCTGTAATTATTGCCGGAGTTTTAATGGCTTCGACTAGTGCACAGAATTTAGCAACCAATTTTATTATGAGAATAGCAGGAGACAAAGGAGATGAGTTTTTAGAAATTACTGTTTCTACAGTGCGTCAAGTGGTCAAAGGAGTAATAGGAGTCGCAGTGATTCAAACCATGATTCAGGCAGTGGGATTGTTTATGTGCGGCGTTCCGTTTCCGGGAATATTAACTCTGTTATGTTTGATTTTATCCATTATACAAGTAGGCCCAATTATTGTTAATATTGGTGTGATTGCTTATCTTTTTTCAACTGGAGATAGTTCGACAGCTGCTATTTTTTGGACCGTATATTTTATTTTAAGTGGTCTTTCGGATAATGTATTGAAACCTTTATTACTAGGAAAAGGAGCTTTGGTACCAATGCTTGTTATATTCATTGGTGTGATTGGTGGATTTATGATGTCGGGATTTATTGGTTTGTTTGTGGGGCCAATTGTATTTTCTATAGGGTATAAATTATTTGTTGCTTGGATGGAGGATAAGCCAGAAGTTGAATATGTAGAAAATAATTAGAACAATAAAAAAACTTTATCGTTTTAATCAATTCAAAAGAAACGATTTAAATTTATAATTATTAATCGTAATGTATTTATTTTAAATACATTACGATTTTTTTATACCTCTAAGTTTAATAGTTCTACAAATTTTAATTAGATATTTATTTAAAAAATATTTCAAATTAAGTATTTAAATTAAGTATTTATACGTATGTTTGCGTAATAATACTTAATTTTTATATTATGATTAAAGTTATAGTAGTCGGAAACGGCATGGTAGGTTATAAATTTTGTGAAAAATTCATCGCAAAAACAGGTCAGGAGAATTATCAGATTACTGTATTTGGAGAAGAGCCAAGGCGAGCTTATGACAGAGTTCACTTGAGTGAATACTTTGCTGGCAAAACTGCCGACGACTTGTCGATGTCAACTTCTAGTTGGTATGATGAGAATAATATTATTCTAAACACTTCTGAATTAGTTTTAAAAATTGACAAAGAAAATAAATCAATTACTACCCATTTAGATAAAGTATATGAGTATGACTACTTAGTTTTAGCAACAGGTTCGTCTGCCTTTGTGCCACCCATAAAAGGAGTCGAAAAAGAAGGTGTTTTTGTGTACCGAACCATCGAGGATTTGGACGCCATTATGTCTTATGCCAAAAAAATAAAACAGAATGGTGCTACCGAAGCAGCTGTTTTGGGTGGAGGACTATTAGGTCTCGAAGCAGCGAAAGCCGTACGTGATTTAGGTTTAAATCCTCATGTAGTAGAATTTGCCCCTCGATTGATGCCAAGACAATTAGACAAAGGCGCTAGTGATATGCTTCAATCTAAAATTGAGGAACTCAATATCGGGATTCACCTCAATAAGGCGACGCAATATATAGAGGGTGAAAATAGTATAAAAGGGATGATGTTTGCCAATGATGAATTACTAAAAGTGGATATGTTAGTAATTTCGGCTGGAATAAAACCGCGTGACGAACTCGCAAGAGTTTCTGGATTAGTGGTCGGAGAACGTGGAGGTGTTCTTGTTGATAATACCATGCAAACATCAGATCCCTATATTTATGCTATTGGTGAAGTAGCGTTGTATAACCAGATGATTTATGGTCTTGTAGCTCCGGGTTATGAAATGGCCGATGTGGCTGCGGAGCAAATTCTGGGTAGTGATAAAACGATGAGAGAAACCATCGATATGTCAACTCAATTGAAATTAATTGGGGTTGAGGTAGCGAGTTTTGGAGATCCTTTTATAGAAAATGACGAAGTTGTTGCGATTGTTTATGAAAATAAATTCAGCGGAATTTACAAAAGAATCAATGTCACCAAAGACGGAAAAACACTTTTGGGCGGAATCCTTGTTGGAGATTCATCGGATTACAACGGATTATTCCAAATTTACAGCAATGCTATGGCTTTGCCGCCAAATCCAGAAGATTTAATCTTAGGTTCAAGAGGTGGCGAAAGTTCTACTATGGGAAGTGCAATGGATTTGCCGGATACCGCCGTAATTTGTTCTTGTGAAAATGTAACCAAAGGTTCTATTTGCTGTTCCATCACCGATGGAGCTTGCGAAAGCTTATCGGATGTGGTAAAATTAACCAAGGCTACTTCAGGCTGTGGTGGTTGTAAACCAATGGTAGTCGATTTAGTAAAAGCAGCTCAAAAATCAATTGGAAAAGAAGTTAAAGAAAGTATTTGCGAGCACTTTCATTACACCCGACAAGAATTATTCGATATTGTAAAAATCAATAAATACACAAACTTTTACGAAGTGGTCGATCATCACGGAAATGGGGATGGTTGCGAGGTATGTAAACCTGTAGTTGCCTCTATTTTCTCCAGTATTTATAACGATACGGCAAACAAACACGTTACAACTCAAGATACCAACGACCGGTATTTAGCTAATATTCAGCGAAATGGAACTTATTCTGTGGTGCCAAGAATTGCTGGTGGTGAGATTACTCCAGAAAAATTAATCGTCATTGGCGAAGTAGCGAAAGAATTTAATTTATATACCAAAATTACCGGCGCACAACGTGTCGATCTATTTGGAGCACATTTGGGTGATTTACCAAAAATCTGGAAAATACTAATTGACAATGGTTTCGAAAGTGGTCACGCTTACGGAAAATCATTAAGAGCGGTGAAAAGTTGTGTAGGAAATGCTTGGTGTCGCTACGGAATGGATGATAGTACCACATTTGCTATCGAATTGGAAAATCGTTACCGTGGAATTCGTTCTCCGCATAAATTAAAAGGTGGCGTTTCAGCTTGTATCAGAGAATGTGCCGAAGCTAGAGGAAAAGATTTTGGTGTAATTGCTGTTGAAGGCGGTTGGAATTTGTACATCTGTGGAAATGGCGGTGCCAACCCGAAACACGCAGTTTTATTGGCGGAGCAAATAGATAAGGAAACCGTTTTCAAATACATGGATCGTTTTCTGATGTACTACATTCGAACCGCCGGGCCATTGGTTCGAACATCAACTTGGTTGGAAAAACTCGATGGTGGATTGGATTATTTGAAAGAAGTTATCATTCACGATCGCATTGGAATCTGTGAAGCATTGGAATCTGAAATGGAATCTTTGGTTGGAACTTTCGAATGTGAATGGAAACAAGTGCTGGAAAAACCAAGATTGATGAAACGTTTTAATCACTTTGTAAATTCGGACGAGAAAGACGAAAATATTGAATACGTTCCTTTGAGAGATCAAAAAATGCCTAAACCTTGGTAAAAAAACTTGAACTCTTTCCACAGTTACTTCAACCATTTTAAGGTCTTTCGCAATCATTAAATTAAGTTGAAGTACAGGAAAGATAAAAAATAAAAAAATATGGAAAATATACTAAATGAATACCAATCAGTTGCTGTTGAAGCGGTTAAAGTATGGTTCAAAGCCGGAACTTTAAAAGATTTCCCGAGTAATAGAGGCGGTTGCATTAAATACAAAAACAAACAAATTGCTGTTTTTAATTTCGAAAGAAGAAACGAATGGTATGCTTGCCAGAATGCTTGCCCTCACAAAATGGAAATGGTTTTGTCCAGAGGAATGACGGGTTCAGCTGATGGCGTTCCGAAAATTGCGTGTCCAATGCATAAAAAAACTTTCTCTTTGGTAGATGGTTCCAACCTGAATGGAGAAGAATATTCGATTGCTACTTATCCTGTAAAAGTGGTGGATGGCGAAGTATTCGTTGGCTTTTTGGATTAATTGTGTATCTTTGAATTTAAACAATTCAAATTAAATGACACCATTTCAGAACGCCAGTGCGTGGATTGATGCCGAAAATGCTCAAGATCCAAACAGCGAAATATACCAATCTAATAGTTATCCAAAGGAGCTTTTATATTCCAATCGAATGTATGAAAGGCTGATGGATTTTTATCCCAACGCTTCCGAAGAAGTTCAAATTGCTTCCAAAGCGCAACACATTTGCCGATGGAAAATGCCACGAGAATCCTATCCAATGGATCGTGTGGGGTATTTAAAATGGCGTGAAGACTTAAAGAAATTCCACGCCCAAACTACTGCCGAAATCTTAGAAAAAGCAGGTTATTCTCCAGTATTTATAGACAGAGTTTCTTTTCTTATCGAAAAAAAATTACTTAAAAAAGACGCCGAAACCCAACTCCTCGAAGACGTAATTTGTCTCGTGTTTCTAGAATATTATTTCGATGCTTTCGTGCAAAAACACGACAGAGAAAAAATGAAAAACATCATCCTGAAAACTTGGAATAAAATGTCTGAAAACGGTCATCAGGAAGCCTTGAAAATTAATTTCAGTGATGTCAATCTTCAATTGATAAAAGATTCACTCGGTTTGTAATACTATAAATAAATGATTAACAGCACTGTAGCTTCTGCCGATATCTCTTTCAAAAATCTAAGACGATTGTATATTTTCGCCTTATTGACTATTGCGATTACGGTTTTGCTCAGTCAGTTACTCATTCAATACAACCTTCACAGTCAATTAAGCGATTCCAAAATAATTAATGTTTCTGGAAAACAACGTTTTTTGAGTCAAAAGTTAACCAAAGAGATTTTGATATTAAATTTTGTAACTGAAACCAAGAATAATAAGGAAGGAATTGATAAAATTAATGAAATCATTCGACTTTGGAAATTCAATCAATACGCATTAGTAAAAGGAAATGACAGCCTCGGTTTTCCAAAAGAAAAAAGTAAAGAACTGAATGATTTGTTTCTTGATATTAATCCAAATTTCAATACTATTATAGAGGCTTCTACCCAATTTTTGAAGAATAAAAAATTAGGAATTAATGATAAAGAAAATCAGGTATTAGTTCAGACCATTTTAAAAAACTCAGCTGTTTTTTTGGATAAGATGGATACAATTGTTGGACAATATGATAAAGAAGCACTCGAAAAAGTAACTTTACAGAGTAAAATCGAGTATGTCATTCTAGGATTTACAATGTTGGTTTTGTTGTTAGAATTTATTTTTATTTTTAAACCCACCAATAAAAAAGTAGAAACACTTATTTCGAAACTTTTATTTTCAGAGAAAAAAGCGCTAAAACTGGCACACGACACTGAAGTTATCAGCGAAGCAAAGGAAAACTCGGTCAAAGAATTGAAATCGCTGAATTATGCCATGGAAAATACCTTGTTGTATTGTCGAGTGGCTCCCGATGGTTCCATCATTCATATTGGAGAAAAATTCTCGAAATTGCTGCAATACAATCCCTTTCTTTCAGACAAAACTTTTGCTGAAGCTTTGTCTCCAATAGAAAAAGAGCAAAATTTCCTCAATCAGATTATTCTCGAAAAGCAACGAACCGGCTGGCAAGGCGAAATTAATATTACCACCCGAAGCCAAGAATCTATTTGGTTGGATTTATCTATGGTTCCGGTTACCATCAAGAAAGATGAATCGGAATTGTTGGTCATTTGTTTTGATATTACCGAGCGAAAAAAAGCAGAACAAGAAGTCGAGCGGTTGAATACAGAGAATACGACGGACAAACTCAATCAGCAAAAAATTATTTCGAGTAAGATTGTCGAAAACCAAGAAAACGAGCAAAATCGTATTGCCAAAGAGATTCACGATGGTATTGGACAAATGCTGACGGGATTGAAATTTAGTCTCGAAAGTATCAATCTGGAAGACAAAGAAAAGTCAGCTCAAAAAATAGAATACCTCAAAAAATTATCCTTGGACATCATCAAAGGCGTTCGTACCGCTACTTTCAATTTGATGCCACCCGAATTGAGCGACCACGGAATAGTTTCCTCTTTGGCCAAATTGACTCAGGAATTGTCAAAACTAACTGGAAAAGAAATTCTATTTTATAACAAGACCGATTTTGACCAACGTTTGGATTCATTGGTCGAAATCAACATTTATCGATTGACACAAGAAGCCATCAACAACGCTTTGAAATATGCCGATTCTTCGCATATTATTGTCCAACTTTCGCATAGTCCCACGCTGTTGAGTATTATAATAGATGACAATGGAAAAGGTTTTGACGTTGCCTCGGCGGAAAAAAAGAGAAATAGCGAATCGGGAATGGGATTGCTTTTTATGAAAGAACGGATTCAATACATCAACGGTCGAGTGTTTTTTAATTCTATTCCAGGCGAGGGCACCCGAATTACTTTTAATATTCCGATTTAATGGTTTGTGGTTTTTGGTTTACCTCTAAATCTGCAATCTGCAATCTGCAATCTGCAATCTGCAATCTGCAATCTGCAATCTGCAATCTGAAAACTGCAATCTGAAAACTGCAATCTATTTTTTTGTTTAATGAAAAATACGTACATTAGCATCACTTTTTAGGTTTATATACGTAAAAATGAAATTAAAAATTAAGTAGGTTATGAGTAATCCCATTCGAGTTGTTCTGGCAGATGATCACGTTTTTGTAAGAGATGGCATCAAATCATTATTAGAAAACGAAGCTAATATAGAAGTAGTTGGAGAAGCTACCGACGGTTTAGAAGCTTTAAAATCAGTCGAAATCAATCAACCCGATTTGTTAATTTTGGATATTCGAATGCCTAATTTAACCGGTATTGAAGTAGTTGAAAAACTGAGAAGTCAAAACAATTTGGTGAAAATTGTAATGCTTTCGATGCACGAATCCGAAGAATATGTCTTAAAATCAATCAAAGCTGGTGCCGATGGGTATTTGTTGAAAGGGTCTAGCAAAGAAGAATTTCTCAAAGCGCTGAATACCGTTTCTGAGGGTGGAAAATATTTTAGCGGCGATATTTCATCCATATTAATTGGACAATTGACACATCCGACTACTTTTTCAGAAACGAAACAACTCATCAGTGACGAAATGATGATAACCAAAAGAGAAAAAGAAATACTTACATTATTGTTATCAGGTAAAGGAAATAAAGAAATTGCAGAAGCTTTAGACATCAGTAAACGTACTGCCGAAGTGCATCGTTTTAATTTAATGAAAAAATTGAAAGTCAAAAATCTTATAGAACTTTCAAATAAAGCCACTGAATACGCTTTGATATAATTGATTTAGTATTATTCAATAGAATTTAGTTAGAATTCTATAAAAATACGTATTTTTACTTATTTACGTATATTAATACGTATTAATACTTATATTTGTAAAAAATATAAGTATTATGAAAAGCGCAAACTCATTATCTCAATCACACCGAATTTTATTTTTAAACACATTAGCATTCACAATTTGTTTTGCTTGTTGGACGCTCAATGGTGTTTTAGTCACTTTTTTAGTCGATAATGGAATTTTCAAATGGAGTGTGGTTCAAGTGGGCTGGCTCCTAGGAATTCCAATCTTGACAGGTTCGATTATGCGTTTACCAATAGGAATGCTAACCGATAAATATGGAGGTAAATATGTGTTTTCCTTCTTGCTTTTGTTGTGTTCGATTCCGTTGTTTTTACTTCCTTTAGCGGACAGTTTTTTTATGTTTGCCGTACTTAGTTTTTTATTCGGAATGGTGGGAACTAGTTTTGCGGTGGGAATAGGTTTTACTTCGATTTGGTATCCAAAAGAATGGCAGGGAAGAGCTTTGGGAATTTTCGGAATGGGAAATGCTGGAGCGGCAATCACAACCTTTATGGCTCCTTCTTTATTGAATGAATTTTCTATTGACGATCCTCAAAATGGTTGGAAAATATTACCTATTATTTATGGGGTAGCATTACTAGTTATCGGAATCTTATTCTTGATTTTTGCCAAAAACAAAAAATTGGAAAACAATACAAAAACCGTTTCACAAATGCTTGGTTCCTTAAAAAGTGTCCGTGTTTGGCGATTTGGAGCTTACTATTTCTTGGTATTTGGATGTTTCGTAGCTTATGCACAATGGTTGTTGCCTAACTTTATGAATGTATATCAAACGAGTTTGGTCATGGGAGGAATGTTTGCTACCATGTTTAGCTTGCCATCGGGAGTAATTCGTGCTTTTGGAGGGTATTTGTCGGATAAATTTGGAGCCCGAAAAGTAATGTATTGGGTTTTATCCTTTTCTGTAATATTAAGCGCTTTGTTGATGGTGCCAAAAATGGACATCACAACGGCTGGACCAGGGGTTATGGCAGGAAAAAAAGGAACGATAACTGCAGTTTCTGAAACCAATGTAACAGTTGGAAACAAAGATTTTGCCATCAATAAAAAGGTCGAAAAACCCTTTGAAAATACTATTTTTCCAACCAAAAATTCGTGGCAAGAAGTGGTTGTCAAACAAAACCAAGAAGTAAAGAAAAAAGAATTGTTGGCCAAAGGAGTTACAGCGATTCATTTTAGTGCCAATATGTGGGTGTATCTTGTGTTGGTCATCCTGATAGGTATTTCTTGGGGAATTGGAAAAGCGGCGGTTTACAAACATATTCCAGAATATTTCCCTACCGAAGTGGGTGTAGTAGGAGGAATGGTTGGAATGATAGGTGGTTTGGGAGGTTTCTTCGGTCCAATTATCTTTGGTTATTTATTGACTAGTACCGGTTTTTGGTCCAGTTCTTGGATATTTATCCTGATATTTTCAGCTATTTGTTTGATTTGGATGCACCGAACAGTCACCAAAATCATGAACGATAAACAACCCGAATTGTCTAAAGTTATGGAGAGAGAATCTTCGAGAAAATAGTTTTAATTTTTAATAATGCTTTGTTCATTAAGACCTTTGATTGATTTCAAAGGTTTTTTTGTTGTAAATAAATAGGTTTATATCTCTCAGCCGTCTATAATTTGTTTTTATAATATTTAAAAAAATGAATGAATAATCACTACTTTAGCGAAATAATCCTATTGCTAATATTTATGAAAAACAAGTATGTAGATTTTATTTCAGACGAACACTTTTTGGATTGTGTAGCAAATCTTCATAAAGCTTATCTGAAAGCTAAAAACAACATTACAAAAAAGAACTTTTATACCAATAAAGTAGATACAATAAAGTTAACTTTTGATGCAAAATTCAATGATATTGATGAAGAAAGTTTAATTCAAGCCGAAATTTTAAGGCAAATAGATAAGTCGATTAATAATTCTATTGGAACTTTTCACGAACAAATATTAGGCGGAATAAAAGGTTTTGAAATTGGAAATTTGAGTGGTTATGATATTAAAGCAAAAGATAATACTTTGTTTGCTGACATAAAAAATAAGCACAATACTATGAATAGTAGTTCCGCAGAAGCGCTTTTTCAAAAATTATCGAAATATGCTGATGAAAATAAAAAATCTAAATGTTATTGGGTTCAAGTTTTAGCAAAAAGCAGTTTTTGTGAACTTTGGAAAGGAGAAATTAATGGTAAAGAATACAGTCATAGTAGAGTTTATAAAATTTCAGGCGACCAATTTTACGCTTTACTTTCAGGAAAAGAAAACGCACTGTTTCAACTATATAAAAATCTTCCAATTGCAGTTAAAGATTATCTTAATTCTGTTGAAAAAAATAAATCTGTAAAAGAAAATTCTGCATTAGATGAAATCAAAGTTGAAACTGAAACTTCAAAAAGAACAATTTTAGATCAAATAACTTTTGAAAATTACAGCTACTATTTAGGTTTTGATAAATTGTAATAGCTATTCAAAAACTTGATAATTGAGTAACCAACTTCCTTTCCTAAATTAACAGGAACAGCATTTCCAATCTGCTTGTATTGTTGAGCAACAGAACCTTCAAATTTCCAATCATCAGGAAAAGTTTGAATTCTCGCATATTCTCTTACCGTGAATGGTCTTGTTTCTTCGGGATGACATCTTTCAGTTTGTTTTTGTGCTGGACTACAAGTCAAAGTTAAGCAAGGTTCATCCCAACCAATTCTTCTTGCAATTCCAGTTTTACCACCACCAAGATGAAAACTTCCTCCCATAAATTCTTTTTGTATTTCCAAAGGTAAATCTCTCCAATACCCTTTTTGTGGAACTAAATCCAAAACGTCAATTTTGCTTTTTGGATATTTTGAACCTTCTGATTTTGGCACATCACAATCGAATAAATCTCCTTTTTTTAAGGCATCTTTAAGGTTGTAAATCTTCTTAAGTGGTTTTGGGTATTCATATTTTAAATCAATATCTTTTCTAATTCCAACTAAAATTAATCGTTCTCTTTTTTGCGGAACATTAAAATTAATTGCTTTTAAAACTTGAACAGGAACAACATTATAACCTATTTCATCCAAAATAGAAATCATTCCTTGTAGCGTTTTACCATTTTCGTGACTTAACAAACCACGTACATTTTCGCCAATGCAAATTGGAGGATTTACTTCTTTTACAGCTCTTGCAAATTCATAAAATAAAGTTCCTCTTGCATCGGATAAACCTAATTTTTTCCCAGCATAACTAAATGCTTGACAAGGGAATCCGCCAGTTACAATATCAACTTTGTTTTCATATTCAGTAAAATCAAATGACTTTATATCACCTTCCAAAACATTCCAATTTGGGCGATTTTTTCTTAAAGTTTGGCAAGCCCATTTGTCAATTTCGTTTAAAGCCAGACATTTTAGTCCAGCTTTTTCCATTCCAACAGCTAATCCACCAGCTCCTGCGAATAGCTCTAAAACGGTATATTCATTATGGGGTTCAACATAATTTGAAATAGTTTCTTTAACATTATCGTACTCCAAAAAATCTGCAAATAGAGTATCAACATCGGATTTTCGATAAACTCTATAATTGCTCATAGGTTCACGAACAGCAGTTAATTTACCTTCTTTGTCCCAGCGTCTTAAAGTTTCTTTGCTTTTTCCAATGTATTCAGAAGTTTCTGAAAGCGTCATATATTCACTCATAACCAAATTATTTAACCTTAAACAATGGTTACAAATTTATAAGAAAAAATGAATTAATCAAACAAATTAAAATAATAAAAATTGTTATTTTATTTGTATTCATTTTCAAGTAAAAAAAAATCCCTGCAATTCACATCACAGGGATTCTATCAACCAAATTAACTTAAAACTAACTTTTATACACTACGCCCAAATCTTCAATTGAAAATTCTTCTGTCAATAGGTGTAGTAATTTATCTCTTAACTCAATATATTCGGGAGTTTTTACAAATTCGATTTTGTTTCTTGGTCGAGCCAAATGAACTTCTACAATTTCCCTGATGGTTGAGGCTGGTCCATCGTTTAACACCACAATTCGGTCTGATAAAAATAAGGCTTCTTCGATGTCGTGCGTAATCATAATGATGGTTTTGTCGCGGTTGTTGAGATTCCACAATTTCAACACTTCCAGTTGCATCGAACTTTTGGTAAAAGCATCCAAAGCGCCAAATGGTTCATCCAACAATAAAACTCCCGGATTGATAGCAAAGGCTCTTGCGATAGCTACTCTTTGTTTCATACCACCTGATAATTGTCCGGGTAATTTATCTCGGTGAGAAAGTAGATTCACCATTTCTAAATTATAATCTACAATTTCATGTTTTTCTTTGGTCGAGCAATTCATTACGGAGTCGACAGCTTGGAAAATATTTTCGTGAACCGATAACCAAGGCAAAAGTGAATAATTTTGAAACACAATTCCTCTATCAGGGCCTGGTCCTTTGATGGTTTTTCCGTCTAATTGGACTGTCCCACTTGTTGGTGACAACATTCCCGCAACGGCATTCATAATAGTCGATTTACCGCAACCAGAATGACCAATTATTGAGATAATTTCTCCTTTTTTGATAGAAAGATTAATGTCTTTTACTGCAATATATTTTCCTTTTGGAGTTGGAAAAGAGATTTCTAAATTTTTGATTTCTAAATAGCTCATAGTCTTATGTTTTTAGATTTATATTTTGTTACGCTTTATAAGCTACTTTGTTCTCAATAAAAGTGAATATTCTGTCGAAAAGTAAACCTACGATTCCAATAATAAGAATGGCCGAGATTACTTTTTCAAGACTCAATGCG
>Ga0209717_1000424_pt1 | contig 52312 bp, 48 predicted proteins | sample AD_UKC048_MetaG_FD_184418 | JGI IMG/M metagenome (GOLD analysis project Ga0209717, IMG submission 184418) | Active sludge microbial communities of municipal wastewater-treating anaerobic digesters from USA - AD_UKC048_MetaG (SPAdes) (version 2) | ecosystem: Engineered > Bioreactor > Anaerobic >...
GCATGAAGAAGTCCCACTCCCTTATCGCGCTCGGCGCTGGCGTCATGATCGCTCTTTCGGGCGGCGTGCTGCTTGCGAACTGGCGCATGGCGGAAGCGGCTGGCGGGCAGGTGCGGTTTGCGCGGCCGGACTATGAGATGGCGCGGCCGGCTGGCAGCGCGGCGATCGATCTGCAGAAATACGGCGTGCTTGGCGATGTGAAGCGTCTTGCCGGGCTGTCGAAGAATCTTGAAGCTTGCCACGACGCGCTCGCGGCGGCGGGCGTGGACTTCACTATCGCTCCGGCTGAGCATGATGGCGCGTGCGGCTACGACGAAGCCGTGGTCGTCGATGCGTCCATGTCCGACTGGAAGGCGCCGGACGCGATGCCGATGACGTGCGACCTCGCGGCGAAGATGCATCTGTGGGAACGTCACGTGGTGATCCCGGCGGCGGAGAAATATCTCGGCTCGCCGGTGAAGGAGATCAAGGCGTTCGGTTCGTTCCAGTGCCGCCGCGTGGCGGGGCATGACCGGCTTTCCGAACATGCATTCGCCAAGGCTGCGGATATCGCGGGCTTCGTTCTGGAAGACGGGCGCGAGATCAGCGTGCTGAAGGACTTCCGCAACAAGGGCGCGAAGGGCGATTTCCTGCGCGAGGTTCACGACCGGGCTTGCGGCCTGTTCGATGTGACGCTGGGGCCGGATTACAATGCCGACCATGCCAACCATTTCCATGTGGATGTCGGCGGGCAGTATTCCTGCCGCTAGTTTCTGGCCGCTAGCCTGAAAGCCTTGCGCGCGCTAGATCGGCAGGCATGAGCATTTTTCTCGACAGGCTTCCCAAGGTTCGCGGCAAACTGCTGGCGGATGAGGCGCTTGCGCCATTCACCTGGTTTCGCGTGGGCGGCGCGGCGGATGCGCTTTTCCTGCCGAAGGACGAGGCGGACCTCGCGGAGTTCCTGGCCAATCTCGATCCCATAATTCCGGTGACTGTGCTGGGCGCGGCGTCGAACGTGATCGTGCGCGATGGCGGGATACCGGGCGTTGTGGTGCGGCTGGGGCCGAGCTTCGGGAAGGTGGCGACGGACGGGCTGCGCGTGACGGCGGGCGCTGCTGCGCTGGATGCGCGCGTTTCGGTGGCGGCCGCGAATGCGGGGATTGCGGGGCTGGAGTTTTTCTCCGGCGTGCCGGGCACGATCGGCGGCGCGTTGCGGATGAATGCCGGCTGCTATGGCCGCGAGACGAAGGATGTTCTGGTAGAGGCGTATGCGCTGGACCGGGAGGGCACACGCGTGACGCTGAAGAATGCGGATTTCCATTTCAGCTATCGGCATACCGAGGCGAGCGAAGAGCTGATTTTCGTCGAGGCCCTGTTCGAGGGAACGCCGGATGAGCCGGCTGCGATCATCGAGCGGATCGAGGCGCTGAAGGCGCGGCGGGAAACGACGCAGCCGATCCGCGAGAAGACGGGCGGATCGACCTTTGCGAACCCTGATCCGCCAGGAACGCCGAACCAGCGGAGTTCTTGGAAGCTGATCGATGAGGCCGGGATGCGTGGGCATCGCCGGGGCGGGGCGCAGGTGAGCGAGCTGCATTGCAATTTCCTGCTGAATGTCGGCGACGCGACGGCAGCAGATATCGAAGGGCTGGGCGAGGAAGTGCGCGCGGCGGTGAAGGCGAAATCTGGCGTTGAACTGCGCTGGGAAATCAAGCGGATTGGTCGGCCGCCGGTGGATGCGACGGCTGAGGGGTTTCTCGCGAAGGACGCGTGAGGGCGTTCCCGCAGGTGGAGCCTGCGAGGTGAGTGTGTGTGAAATCGGATTCTGGGTGTGAGGGAGGCCCGCGCGGTTGCGCGAAGAGGCCCCCTCCGTTTTGCGCGCAAGTGCGCGCAATCCACGTCCCCCACTCCTGCGGAGTGAGGAAGGCAATCTGGACGGCGAACAGGCCACGGTGCGTTGCCTCCACCATGCGGAGCATCGGCGAGGTGGATTGCAGCATAGCTGCAAGACGGAGGGGGCTCTGCTGCGCGCGCAGGCCTTCGGCGCGCTTTTGCGCGAGGCGTTCGTAGTCTTCGAAGCGCGTGACGAGACGGCGGAAACTGGTCCAGCAGGCTTGTGGCGTGCGACCTGAGCGGAATGCGGTGCGGTTCGGGGTGAAGTCCTTCGCACGCGAGCGGACGCCGATGATCTCGCAGGCTCTCAGATAGATCAGGAGGTCGAGCTTGGCGTGGGCGTCGGCGAGGCCGGCGGAGACGATGAGGCATTGATCCGGGTCGTCTTCCATCCGGATGATCGTTTCGTCGCTGTCGAAGAGGCGGAAGCCGGCGGCGATGATGTCGACGAGATTCGCCTCCACCGCCATGACGGGGCGGAGGCGCCAGAGAATCCAGAGGATGATCTGCGACAGCTCGAACATGCGCGGAGTATGCGCGCGGTTCGGGAGGGGTGTGGGTTGTGGTTCGGGTTATCCCCCAGCGGGAAGTGCTGGAGTCGTTGTGTTCGTCAGATTTTGCGGGGTGCTATCCCCCAATCTAACGTCGAAACTCTGCGGGTTCTGGCGGGGGGCTTACCCCCTCTCCCCCTTGTGGAGAGGGGAAGCAGCCGAGTGTGGTGGAGGGTGGCTCGCGGCTGCGAGAGTTAGCTCTCAGCTGGCGGCGTCGCGCGCAGTTCCAGCGCTTTTTCCACGGCGGCGTGGAAGAGGAGGGCGTCGCCTTTTCTTGAGGTGGTGTAGAGGGTGCGGGTTGCGCCGGCGGGGGAGCGGGCTGTCACGTGGTGGAGCCAGCTGTTGCGATAGAGAAGGACGCCGGCGGCCATTATGATGACGCCTGCGATCATCGCATAGAGAAACGACAGCGTGGCGAGATAGACGGCGGCGCCGACGATAGGGCCGAGGATGAGCAGCACCTTTGGCGCGAGGCTCATGCTGTGGTCGGCTTCGATGAAAGCTGTGCTGGCGATATCGGCGACTGGCATGGTCTTGCCGCCGGTCTGGATGGTCTGCGTTGTTACGCGAACCTTCGCGCCCCTGAGGATTTCGGTTTCCATAGGGGCGCGAAGTAGCTGAGGCGCGGTTACTTCGCCAGCGCCTTATAGACGAGTTGGGCGGATTCGCCGCGCACATCGATGCCGCCGGCGCCGGCGGGACCGCGGCGCTGGATCATGCCGACGAAGGCGAGGTTGTTGGACGGATCGACCCAGAACCAGGTGCCGTCGATGCCGAACCAGCTGAACGTGCCTTTGGGCTGGGGCGCTTTTTCGGTCGGGTCATTGACGACAACCATGCCGCCATAACCGAAGGCGCCGCCGCCGATGACGCCCTTCAGGTCACCGATGTGGTTCTGCATCATGTAGTTGACGGTTTCAGGCTTCAGGATGCGCTTGCCATCCAGCTCGCCCTTGTTGAGCAGCATCTGGGTGAAGCGGACATAGTCGTGCAGCGTGGAGACGAGACCACCGCCGCCGGATTCCGCCTGGCTGTTCGCCGTGTAGAAATCGTGGGTGAAGCTGTTCTTGTCTTCGAGGACGTCGAACGTGTTGGTCTTGGCGTTGCGGGCATAGACGGTGGCGACGCGCGGACGATCCTGTTCGGTGAGCCAGAAGCCGGTGTCTTTCATCGCGAGCGGGGCGAAGATGTTCTGTTCGAGATAGTCGCCGAATTTCTTGCCGGTGATCTTCTCGATGATGGCGCCCTGCAGGTCGACGACGATCGAATAGCTCCAGCGATTGCCGGGCTGGTCGAGCAGCGGGATCTGCGAAGTGCGTGTGACCAGCGCGGCGAGATCCTTCTCGTACATCGGATGCTTTTCGAGGAAGGCGCGATCGACCGCGTTGTTGGCTGAGAGGCCGTAACCGAAGCCGGCGGTGTGCGTCATGATCTCGTTCATGCTCGGCGTGCGCGAGGCCGGGACGAGAGTGTTGAGGTCAGCCGTCGAGGTTGCGACCTTGAGGTTGCCGAGTTCCGGCAGGAATTTGGTGACCGGATCTTCCGGTTTCCATTTGCCCTGTTCCCAGAGCTGCATCATGGCGACGCCCGTGACGGGCTTGGTCATCGAGCGGATGCGGAAGATCGTTTCTTCCTGCATGGCCGGGCCGCCATAGGCCTGATTGCCGAAGACGTTGAGGGCGACGACCTTGCCGTCCTTGATGAGCGCGTATTCGAGGCCGGCGACTTCACCCTTGTCCACCGCTTCCTTCATGCGGGCGTCGAGCGAGGCGAGGCCGGCGGGGGTGAAGGCCGATTGCGTGGCGACGACGTTGGCCTTGGTGGGCCATGCGGCCTGCTCAGCGGACGGCGCGCCGCCCATAGAGGCGCAGGCGGCCAGCACGCTGGCGAGGCCGGCGGCCAGCCACATCTTTCCGGTCGTCATGAATGTCTGTTCCGTGGCGTTCTTGCGCATCGGCGTTGGCTCCCTCTAGTCCAGGCGTGAGTTTTTGGGGGTTTAAAAGAGAAACGGCGCTGGCTCGATGAACCAGCGCCGCTTCAATGTGGTCCGCCTTAGTGGGCGGGTTCTGGTTCCTTGGCCGCTTCGGCCGGAGCCGATGTTGCGGCGGCCGTGGGCTTCAGGGCTTCATAGACGAGCTTGGCCGAGTCGGCGCGGAAGTTCATCGCATCCGGGCGGAAGCCGCCCATCTGCTGGATCATGCCGACGAAGGCGAGGTCGTTCGCCGGGTCGATCCAGAACCAGGTGCCGGCGGCGCCGCCCCAGTAGTACGTGCCCTTGCCGAACGGGTTCTGGCCCGCGGCCGGATCCACATAAACGGCGAAGTCGAGGCCGAACTTCTGGCCAGGGCGGCCCGGGTTGGCCGTGGTGCCGTCCGAGTAGATGCCGAGATCGCCGATATGGTTCTCGGACATCATCGCGACGGTTTCAGGCTTGAGGACGGTGTTGCCGGCCAGCGTGCCCTTGTTGAGGAACATCTGGACCAGGCGAGCATAGTCATGCGTGGTCGAGACGAGGCCGCCGCCGCCCGACTCGAGGCGGTTCGGATCGGTGAAGCCGGGGCGGTCCGGACGGTCGACGTTCACGACGAGCGCGTTCTTGTCCTTGTCCCAGTGATAGACGTCGGTGAAGCGCGGCTTGTTGGCTTCGGTGACGAAGAAGGACGTGTCGTTCATGCCGAGCGGCGTGAAGATGTTGGCCTTCAGATACTCGCCGAACTTCTGGCCGGAGAGCTTCTGGACGATGTAGCCCTGGATATCGACCGAGGCCGAGTAGGACCAGCGCGTGCCCGGATCGTAGATCAGCGGGATGCCGGCGATCTTGGTCATCATCTCGTCGAGGTTGGCGGAGACGAGGACGCCTTCCTTCACGAAGGCTTCGTCGACGGGATTGTAGTTCGGGCCCTTGGGATCGGTGCAGCACAGGCCGTAGCCGAAGCCGGCGCTGTGGCTCATGATCTGGCGCATGGTGGGCGCGGATTTCGGATCGGCGAGCACGGGCTTGCCATCCTTCAGGACCGGCTTGCCGTCTTTCCAGGTGATGACTTTCAGGTTCGCGAGTTCGGGCGCGTATTTCGAAACTGGATCATCGAGTTGCCATTTGCCTTGCTCGAACAGCTGCATCATGGCGACGCCGGTGATCGGCTTCGACATCGAATAGATGCGGAACATCGAGTCGTTGGTCATCGGCGTGCCGGTCTTCGGGTCGCCCGACTGGACGCCGTGGGATTTGAACGCGGCGATGTCTCCGCCCTTCATGAGAAGGTAGGTGACGCCGGCGACGTCCTGGTCCGCGATGGACTTGGCGAGGCGGGAGTCGAGGGCGGCGAGGCCTTCGGCAGTGAAGCCGAGCGTGGTGGGATCAGCGACCGCGGCGGTGGGCCAGCTGGCCGCGTCGGACGGTTTGGCGGCTACGGCTGCCGGTTCGGCCGGAGCGGCGGGCTTGTTGTCGCTGCAGGCAGCGAGGACGGCAAAGGATACGGCAGCCAACAGCAGCCGTGATCCCATCATCAATGGGCGTCTGGACATCTCTTCCCCTTCAATACGCCAGCTCTGAGGCCGGTCGGTTCGGGCGGACAATAAGACTGATTACACCCGCCCGCCAAGGACGCAGGGTCAACGCTCAGCAAAGCGTGAAGCCGGACGCCCGGTGCGCCGGAAAGCCTTTGGCATCAGGCATTCAGTAGGTTGGCGGCGGGTCGGCGACGGGGATGACCCGTCGCCGTTATCGTCGGAAAAGTCCCTAGTGGGCCGGTTCCAGTTCTTTCGCGGGTGCGGCAGCCTCTGCCGGAGCCGCCGCCGGTTTCAGCGCGTCCAGGATGAGCTTGCCGCTGTCATTGCGGAAGTTCATGGCGTCGGGGCGGCTGCCGCCCATCTGCTGGACCAGGCCGACGAAGAAGATGTCGTTGACCGGATCGATCCAGAAGATCGTGCCGGCAGCGCCGCTCCAGTAGAACGTGCCCTTGCCGAACGGGTTCTGGCCGGCTTCCGGGTCTGTATAGACCGCGAAGTCGAGACCGAACTTCTGGCCCGGGCGGCCCGGATTGGCGGCCGTTCCATCGGAATAGACGCCGAGGTCGCCGATGTGGTTTTCAGCCATCAGCGCGATCGCTTCCGGCTTCACGATCGTGGCGCCAGCCAGCGTGCCCTTGTTGAGCAGCATCTGGGAGAAGCGCGCATAGTCGTGCGCCGTGGAGAGCAGGCCGCCGCCGCCCGATTCCATTTCGTTCGCCGCGTCATAGCGGGTGAACGGGGGCTGCTCGGTGACCTTCAGAGCGCTGGTGGTTTTGTCCCACGTATAGATGTCTGCAAAGCGCGCCGCTTTATCCTGCGGCAGGATGAAGGATGTCTCGTTCATGCCGAGCGGTGTGAAGATGTTGGTCTTCAGATAGTCGCCGAATTTCTGGCCGGAGATCTTCTGGACGATGTAACCTTGGATATCGACCGAGACCGAATATGACCAGCGCGTGCCCGGATCGTAGATAAGCGGAATGCCGGCGATCTTGGTGATCATCTCGTCGAGGTTCTTCGACAGGAGAACCTTCTGATCGCGGAACGCCGTGTTGACCGGATCATCGCCGCCGAGGCCGTAACCGAAGCCCGCAGTGTGGCTCATGATCTCGCGCATCGTTGCAGGGCGCGATGAATCAGCCAGCACAGGCTTGCCGCCCTTCATGACGGGCTTTCCGTCCTTGAAAGTGAGGACTTTCAGGTTGGCGAGTTCGGGGGCGTACTTCGTGATCGGATCGTCGAGCTGCCATTTGCCTTGCTCGTAGAGCTGCATGAGCGCGATGCCGGTGATCGGCTTGGTCATCGAGTAGATGCGGAAGAGCGAATCCCTGGTCATCGGCGTGCCGGCTTTCGGATCGCCCGACTGGATGCCGTAGGCATTGAACTGCGCAACTTCACCGCCCTTGGCGAGCACGGTGACGATGCCGGCATAGTCCTGATCGGCGACCGCCTTGGCCATGCGCGCATCGAGCGCCGCGAGGCCTTCGGTGGTGAAGCCGAGCGTTGTCGGATCAGCGATTGCTGCGACGGGCCATGCCGGATCGTCGGACGGTTTGGACGCCACCGCGGCGGCTGTTTCTGCGGCTGGCGCAGCAGGCTTGTTATCACTGCAGGCGGCGAGGACTGCGAAGGATGCGGCCGCCAACAGCAGACGCGATCCCATCATCAATGGGCGTTTGGACATCTCTTCCCCTTTTTCCGCGGCTCTGGGGCCGATCGGCTCGGGCGGACCATAGGGTCGATTTTCATGCCTCGCCTAGGACGCCGCGGAAGGTTCCCGAAAGCGTGAAGGACTTAAAGCACGGCGTGTGGTGTGTGTATTTCCTTGCTTCCTGCGAACGAATTGCAATCTGGAAGCGAGCGTGGCTAGGGTCGCGCTGTAGCCTTTAGCCCTGACTGGCCAGCCCCGATGACCGATCCAGCCCCGAAAGGACACCCGCTGACCCGGCCGTTTTTCTTCGTGCTGGGTCTGGTGTTCGTGGGTCTGGGGATTGCCGGCTACATCCTGCCGGTGATGCCGGGGACGATTTTCCTGATCCTCGCGGCGGGGTGCTTCGCCCGATCCTCGCGGCGGCTGGAAGCGTGGATCGAGAACCATCCGAAATACGGGCCGACGGTCGTGGCGTGGCGGAGGCATGGCGCCATTCCGCGCAAGGCGAAGTACCTGTCGATTGGAATGATGACGCTGTCATTCGTGGTGGTGGCGGTCGCGCATCCGCCGGCGCTGTGGTTCTGGCTGACGGCTGCGGTGCTTCTGGTGTGCGCGTTGTTCGTGGCGACGCGGCCGGAGGGGCCGAAGACGACCGGCTAGATCAGCCGACCGGCTTCCACACTTGTGCGAGGATCTGGTCGCGGCCGCAGCCCTGGCGGTAGGCGTCGTAGTCGGCCTTGTTCCGCTTGGCGTAGTCGCGGTGGTATTCCTCGGCGGGCCAGAAATCGCCGAGCGGCAGGATCGGCACGATCACCTTGCCGTTGACGCGGCCGGACGCGATGATTTTCGCCTTCGACGCTTCGGCGGCCGCCTTCTGTTCGGGCGTTACGAAAATGACCGGGGCGTAGCTCTGCCCACGATCGCAGAACTGGCCGTGGCCATCGGTCGGGTCGATCAGCGGCCAGTAGCGCGAGAGAAGCTGTTCGTAGGTGATCTTCTTCGGATCATAGGTGACGCGGACAGATTCATAGTGGCCGGTCATGTGCATCGCGACCTGACGATATGTCGGGTTCTTTTCCTTGCCGCCGGTGTAGCCGGACTCGACAGAGATCACGCCGGGCAGGTGGCCCATGTCGCTTTCCATGCACCAGAAGCATCCGCCTGCGAAAACAGCCTGCGCCTTGTCCTGCGCGAAGGCGGCAGGGGCGGCGGCGGAGAAGATCAGGGCTAAGAGGGCGATGAGGAAGCGCATGAATGATGCTCCTAAGTCTGGCTTGTTACGTGCTTTATACGTTGCCGGACCGCAAGACGTTACATCAGCCTGTCGCGGGGAGTTGACCGAGGCTGGGCGGGCCAAGCGCGGCTTTATGTTCGTTGGATCCTAGCAAGGACTGGCCCCAAGAATCAGGCTTTTCCCCGGATTTCGTAGGGAGAGCTGAGCAGGCTCTCGCGGGCGTGATGCAGTTCAAGGGTGTGCCGGGCCGCTTTCGCACCTAGGTTGGTGATCAGACTCGATAATCCATTGGGAGCTTCCCTTGATGTGCTTGCGTTCGATCGCCATGATTTCTGCAGCCGTTGGGGCGATGGCCGTAGGGCTGGTTGCTGTAGCGCAGCCGCCCGCTGAAACACGCGATTCCAACAAGGCCGGCTACAAGCCTGCTTTCGCGGGGCAGACACGGGCACCCAACCTGACGACGGATACCAAGTTCGACGTCACGACGGTTGTCGCTTCCGGGATTGCCACGCCGTTCTCGGTCGAGTTCCTGCCGGGCGGAAAATTCCTGATCTCGGAGCGCCTGGCCGGACAGTTCCGTATCGCTGACAAGGACGGCAAGCTTTCGCCGCCGATCAAGGATGGCGTGCCGGCAGTGGTGGCACGCGGGCAGGCGGGCCTGCTCGACATTGCGCTCGATCCGAACTTCGCGACGAACCAGACGATCTACTGGAGCTATTCCGAGCCGCAGGCGGATGGCACGAACAACACGGCTGTCGCGAAGGCCAAGCTGGTGGATGGCGCGCAGCCGAAGCTGGAGAATGTGAAAGTCATCTATCATCAGCGGCCCGCGCTGAACTCGCCGCTGCACTTCGGGTCGCGTCTGGTGTTTGCGAAGGATGGCACGCTGTTCGTCACGCAGGGCGAACGTTCGATCCTGCCGGGGCGCATGCAGGCGCAGGACCTGAAGAGCGGTCTGGGCAAGATTGTTCGCATCAATACCGACGGGTCGATTCCGAAGGACAATCCGTTTGTGGCAGGCAAGGACGGCGCGCTGCCGGAAATCTGGTCTTACGGCCACCGCAACGTGCAGGGCGCGTTCCTGCATCCGGCAACGGGCGAGCTTTGGGAACTCGAGCATGGTCCGCAGGGCGGCGACGAGATCAACATCGCGCGCAAGGGCAAGGATTATGGCTGGCCCACCATCACCTATGGCGTCGAGTACGGCGCGGCGAACACCAAGATCGGCGAAGGCGCGGCGAAGGCCGGGATGGAGCAGCCGCTCTACTACTGGGACCCCGTGATCGCACCTGGCGGCCTGGCTTATTACAACGCAGACCTGTTCCCGAAATGGAAGGGCAGCGTTTTCGCGGCGGGGCTCAATTCTGATTATGTCGCGCGCCTCACCATGGATGGTGAGAAGGTGAAGGGCGAAGAGCGGCTGAAGTTCTCGGACAAGAAGGAACGCTATCGCGACATCGGCGTCGGGCCGGATGGCGCTCTCTATCTGCTGACCGATGGACCGGAAGCAAGGCTGCTGAAGGTCACGCCGAAGAAGTAGGACCGCCTGGCTTTCGCCCGGCAGTCCGCTGTCGAGATATCAGACTACGTTCAGCACGACGTCGATGTTGCCGCGCGTTGCGTTGGAATACGGGCAGACTTCGTGGGCTTCGTGGACCAGCGCTTCGGCTGCGGCCCGGTCGACGCCGGGAAGTGTCACGTAGAGCTGCACGGTGAGGCCGAAGCCCTTGGGCTCGCGCGGGCCGATGCCGACGGTTGCGGCGGCGGTTGCGTCAGCGGGAACCTTGGCGTGCTTGCCGCCAGCAGCGACGATTTGATCGCGTGCGATGGAATTATTGCCTCGCAGGCGGGTCGTCAACCCTTGCGATTTAATCGCGCACGATTTATTTTCGACGCATGACCAGAAAACGCGAACAGACTGCTGCACTCCTTATCCAGCCGAAGCTGGATCAGGCCCTGTGTTTTGCCATCTATTCAGCGGGGCTGGCGTTCAACCGGCTTTACAAGCCGATCCTCGACGAGATGGGACTGACCTATCCGCAATACCTCGTGATGATGGCGCTGTGGGAGCGGGATGGGCAGGGCGTGGGGGAGCTGGGTGACCAGCTGTTTCTTGAATCCAATACGCTGACGCCGCTGATCAAGCGGCTGGAGGCCGCGGGCTTCGTGAAGCGGGCGCGCGATACGGAAGACGAGCGTCAGGTGCGGGTGAGCTTGACGGCCAAGGGACGCGATCTGGTGAAGGACGCATCGTGCGTGCCGGGGCAGGTGCTTGAAGCAACGGGCATGTCGGTCGAGCAGCTGGGGCGGCTGCGCAATTCGGTGGCGGGCCTGCGGGATAATCTGCGGGCGGCGGCCGAGTCCTAGAGGATTTCGTCCAGCCAGGCGGGCAGGCCGCCCAGCGTTTCGACTTCGCGATAGCGTGGGTTGCCTTCCGGCTTTTCCGCACGCTCGTGTTCCCAGACCAGCGGGTATGGCACGAGCGCGGCATAGCCGCCGGCGGCGAGCATGGGCAGGATGTCCGACTTAACGGAGTTGCCGGTCATCAGCGATGTCTCCGCCGAGCCGCCATGGCGGGCGAAGGCTTTCGTGTAGATCTCGGGCGTCTTTTCCGAGACGATCTCGACGCCCGAGAAGTGCGAGCCGAGGCCGGAGGCGGCGAGCTTGGACTCCTGGTGGAAAAGGTCGCCCTTGGTGATGAGGATGAGGCGGCCGCGTTCCTTCAGCTCCTTCAGCGCGTCCTCCACGCCGGGCAGAGGCTCGATCGGATGGGTCATCATCTCGCGGCCGGCGGATAGAAGTTCCTGGATGACTTTGGTCGAGACATTGCCATTGCTGACTTCCAGCGCGGTCTGCAGCATGGAGAGGGTGAAGCCCTTCGCGCCATAGCCGTAGGTCTTCATGTTCTCGCGTTCGATGGCGGCGAGCTTCGCTTCCAAAGCATCTTCATCCGCGAAATCGGACAGGAGCTCGTTGAACCGCTTGTGGGTCAGCCGGAACACGGTTTCCGTGTGCCAGAGCGTGTCGTCTGCATCGACGCCTATGATGGAGAGTGGCATGGGCCGCGTATTATCGCGCTCGCGCGCCGGCTGCAAGGAAGTGTGACGGGCCCATGACGCTGTTGCCGGGAAACACGGCTGCGGGTTGTCATCGAACCACAACAAAACCGTGTCCGCGCTGTCATGAGACGTCACTAGAGCCCGCCCATCGCTTGATGGAGGGTACGGATGACAAAGTTTCTGAAGGGCAGGCACCTTGTGGGTGTCGCTGGTGCGGCGCTCTCGCTTGCAACGTTCCAGCCTGCTTTCGCGCAGAGCGGCCCGGCGGATGAGCCGCAGTCCGTCACCACCGGCAGCAACCAGAACCGCACTGCGGTCGACGCCAGCGACGTGGTCGTCATCAACGGCATCGGCTATCGCGACCGCACGGACGAGACCGCTCCTGTGCTGGTTTATGGCGACGACTATTTCCAGCGCTTCGAGCCGCTGACGGCTGGCGATGCGCTGAAGCGCGTTCCGTCGGTGACCTTCCTGTCCGATGTGCTCGAATCGGATGGCGTGCGCCTGCGCGGCCTTGACCCGGCCTATACGCAGATCCTGATCAACGGCGAAGAGGTTCCCGGCGCGGGTTCGTCGTCGGGGGCGATCGGCAACGGTGCTGACACCGCCTTCTTCGTGGACCGGATTCCGGCGGAGCTTATCTCGAAGGTCGAGATCGTGCGGTCGGCGTCGGCCAACCGTTCGGGCGACGCCATGGCCGGTGCGATCAACATCGTGCTGAAGGATGGCTACGCTCTTGAAGGCGGCTATGTGCGTCTCGGCGCGCTGGCGTTTGATGATGGCCGCGTCCGTGAATCGGCTGGCGCTGTCTGGGGCGGCAAGATCGGCGAAGGTCGACTTCTGCTCGGCGCGAGCGTGCAGGGCCGCCACAACCCGAAGCGCAAGACCTCCCTGCGCTATGACGATATCGGCGAAGACCTGAACAACAGCGAGATCCAGCGCGACACGCGCGATGGCACGGATTACTCAGCCAACTTTGCCTGGGAAACACCGGTCGGCGAGAACGCCGAGTTCACGCTCGATGGCTTCTACGTGAAGACCGAGCGTTACCAGGACGAAGATTCGATCGAGTATGATGAAGGCGTGCAGACGCCGGGCAGCATCACTGTCGTCAACAGCAACGATGTTGATATCGAGCAGGAAAGCCTGTCGCTGAATGGCGGCTACAAGATCGAGGCGTTCGGCGGCAAGACCTCGTTCAAGCTCGGTTATGCCTCGTTCAAGGACGATACGTTCGAGTTCGAGAACGAGATGGAATACGCGCGCGACGGGCTCGCCTATCCCGAAGCCGACCGTTTCACGCGTGACCTCGCGCCCTTCGCGATCGACGACAACGAGATCAAGGCGAAGATCGACCACGAGCGAGCATTTGGCGACCTGGAGTTCCAGGCGGGCGTGCACTTCAAGCATAAAGAACGCGACACCACGCTGGGCGAAGGCCGCTTCCGCACGAACATTCCGGGCGCTGCTGCGCAGATCCCGAACTCCAGCGGGGCCGGCGTGCCGGGCTATACAGATCCGGCGATCGCCTACACGACCAGCAACATCAAACGCACCAATGTCGATCCGTATGCGCTCGTTCGTGGCGACGCTGGCGCGATCAGCTGGGAAGCCGGCGTGCGCGTCGAGAACATGACGCTGGAAGTTGATGGCGATGAAACCGACCAGACCGAAGTGCTGCCGTCGGCTCACTTTTCTTGGGAAGTTTCGGACGCTGGCCGCATTCGCGGCTCGGTCGCTCGCACCATCCGTAACGCGCCGTTCGAATTCCTCTTCTCCGGAGTGCTGGAAGAAGAGCTTGGCTCGAACGACTTCCAGGGCAATCCGAACCTCAAGCCGGAAACGGCCTGGGGCCTCGACATCGGCTACGAGCAGCAGCTCGGCAAGTCGGGCATTGCGGGCGTCAACTTCTTCTACCGCGATGTGAAAGACCTGATCGAAATCTACAACACGGGCGATGAAGGCTCGGCGAACGATGCGCCGGACGATCTCGCCTACATCTTCGGCGTCCGTAACACGGGCGACGGCAAGGTTTACGGCGTGGAGTTCGACCTGTCGTCCGACCTCTCGGCCATCGGCTTGCCGGACACGGGCGTGTTCGCCAACTATTCGTGGCTCGACAGCGATGTTGATGACGAGTTCGGCTCGCGCCGCTTCAACAGCCAGTCGGAGTACGTGTACAACTTCGGCTTCATCCACGACATCTCGGCGTGGGATGCCGCTTTCGGTGCGACCTACCGGAAGCAGGGCGATGCAAAAAGCCGCGTTGTCGGCGAGGAAGTTGTGACGTCCTACGGCGCCGATCTCGAAATCTTTGTCGAGAAATCGTTCGGCGACAACTTCACGCTGCGCTTCGTTGGCTCGAACCTGCTCGACTCGGAGAAGGAAGAAGAGTTCCGCAAGTATGCGCTGCTCGCGAACCAGATCGATGGTTCGATCGACGATGAGTACGAGCTTGAGCGCGAGGAAGCCGGCCCGGTCTATCAGATCATCGGCCGTATGTCGTTCTAGTCACGTCCATGCGTGCGGCCCTGTCTCCCTCGGGGGCAGGGCCGATGGCTTTTGTTGAATCACCTGTTTCGAGGACTGCCATGAAACGAGCTGCGGTGCTGGGACTGACGCTACTGGCGAGCGCCTGCGCTACCGGGCCGCGCTGGGCCAATGGCGAACCGCCGGTGCTGGTGACGGCGGCCATGGAAACCGTGGTGAAGACCGATCCGACCGTCGATGCGGATGATCCGGCCTTGTGGGCCGACCCGTCTGATCCGTCGCGCGCCGTGATGTTCGGCACGGACAAGACGGATGGTCTCTACGTTCACAATCTCGATGGATCGGTGCGTCAGTTCTTCCCGAGCGGCGCGCTGAACAATGTCGACCTGCGCCCCGGCTTCAAGGTGGACGGCAAGGATTATGTTCTGGTCGGCGCCTCTGCCGACGAAGCGTTCGGCCTGTTTGTGTATCTGTTTGATCCTGCGACGCTGGAGACGAAACAGTGGGGCTTCATCTCCACTGGAACATGGGAGCCCTATGGCTTCTGCATGGCGAAACGCGATGGCAATTTCTACCTGATCGCCGACAGCAAGAATGGCGAAGCGAAAGTCTGGACTGTGGCTGCGGGCCCGTCTGGTCCGGTTGCAGAGCTGATCCGCACCGTGAAAGTCGGCAGCCAGCCGGAAGGCTGTGTCGTCGATGAGGAAGCAGGCAATCTTTATATAGGCGAAGAGGATGTCGGCCTCTGGCGCGTGGCGTTCGGCCCCGGCGCGAGCGATGAGCTGCACAGCATCGCAAGGATCGATGGCAAACGCCTGACGGCGGACGTCGAAGGCGTCACCATCATGCGCGACAAGGGAAAGAAATATCTCATCGCGTCATCGCAGGGCGACGATACGTATAACGTGTTCCGCATTGAAGGCCCGGCGCATGTCTATATCGGAAGATTCGCAATCGTTGCCGGCGAGACGATCGACGCGGTGACGGCGACGGACGGCCTCGACGCGTTCTCCGGCCCGATCGGCCAGTTCCCCGAGGGTGCGATCGCTTTCCACGACGACGAGGACACGCCGAGCCCCGGCCAGCAGAACTACAAGGTCGTCGACTGGCGCGATATCCGGAAGGCGTTGAACCTCAACTAAGCCGAACTGGGCAGCGACGCGACTTGCGCCTGGACAACACGGACTGTTCACCCGGGCGGGGTGGACAGCGTGCCATCCGCATGGTCACTTTTGCGGATGACTGGGGTCGCTGAACCGGCGGGACAACGCAGCAAGTTTCTCGACTGGATCGAGCGGACGGGCAACGCCTTGCCTGATCCCATCTTCATTTTCGTCGGGATCATCGTCCTGCTGGTGATCGTGTCAGTGATCGGCGCGTCGGCTGGGTGGTCCGCCGTGAACCCGGTGACAGGCGAGACGCTGGCAGTGTCCAGCCTGCTGTCGGAAGCGAATGTCCAGAAGCTGTTCGTGGAAATGCCGCGCACCTATACCGGCTTTGCGCCGCTGGGCTTTGCGCTGACCATCATGCTGGGTGCGGCCGTTGCCGAGCGTTCCGGGCTGCTGACTGCGTTGATGCGTGCAAGTCTGGGCGGTGCGCCGAAGTCAATCCTTGTGCCGATGGTGTTCGTGCTTGGCATGCTGGCGACGCATGCGAATGATGCGGCGTACATGGTCTATGTGCCGCTGGCGGGGATCGTGTTTGCGGCCGCGGGGCGCAATCCTGTGCTGGGGCTGATCGCGGGGTTTGCGGGTGCGGCCGTTGGGCTCGCGGGCAATCTGTTCCCCGGGCAGTATGATGTCCTGTTGCTCGGCATCACCGAGACGGGCGCACGCATGATCGATCCGCAATGGACGATGAACCCGTTGGGCAACTGGTATTTCTCGATCGGGATCGCGGTGGTGTTCACGGCGGTCGGGTGGTGGGTGCTGGAGCGCGTGATCGCGCCGCGCCTGGGCAAGTGGGAAGGCGAGAGCGGCATCGCCGATCTCGCCGGCGTGGTGCTGTCGCCGGTCGAGAAGAAGGGACTGGTCTGGGCCGGTGTCGCGGCGCTGGCGGTTGCGGGGCTGGCGACGGCGCTGGTGATGTGGCCGGGGTTCACGCCGCTGATGGACGACGAGGCGAGCGGCAGCCAGAGGATGACGCCGTTCTTCCGCTCGATCGCCGCGCTGCTGTTCGTGCTCTTCATCACGACAGGGTGGGTTTATGGCGCGGTCACGGGTTCGATCAGGACGCACCGGGACGTGGTGGGGATGATGGTGAAGGGGCTGGAGGTTATCCTGCCCTATCTGGTGCTGATCTTCTTCGCGGCGCACTTCGTGGCGATGTTCGGCTGGTCGAACCTGGGGCCGATCACGGCGATTGCGGGCGCTGACCAGTTGCGCGCGATGGCGGCGCCGCCTGCGGTTCTGTTGCCAATCCTCGCGACCATGTCGGCATGGCTGGATTTCCTGATCGCGTCAGGCTCGGCCAAGTGGGCGGCCATGTCGCCGGTGGCGACGCCGATGATGATGTTGCTGAATGTCTCGCCCGAGATGACGACTGCGGCCTATCGCGTCGGCGACACGGTGACAAACCTGATCTCGCCGCTGAACCCCTATGTCGTGCTGACCATGGTGTTCGCGCAGCGCTGGATGCCGAACTTCCGTCTGGGCACGATGATCTCGCTGACGCTCCCGCTTGCAGCGGCGTTCTACGTTGCGGGCATGTTGCTGACGGCTGTGTGGGTCGCGCTCGGCATTCCGGTCGGACCTGCGGCGCCGGTTGCCTATCATGTGCCGGGGTTGAGCTAGGTCTCGAAGCCGCCGGCGAGGAACGTCTCGGCGATCGCACAGTGCAGCGCCGCGCCGCGCGCCATGACACGCTCGTCCAGCACCATGCGGTTGGAGTGCAGGGCGCAACAGGTGCGCCAGTCGCCGCCTTCGGGGGAGGCTCCGAGAAACATCATGGCGCCGGGCGCTTTCTGGAGAACGTAGGAGAAATCCTCCGCGCCCATCATCGGATGCGGCATCTCGAACCAGCCTTCTTCGCCGAACAAAGCCTTGGTCGTGCGGCGGGCAAGGGAGACGGCGCGCTCATCGCATAGCGTGACGGGAAAGCCAGGGATGATGTTGAGGTCGGCTTCGCACAGGTGCGCGGCGCAGACATGCTCCACGACGCGCTTCAGCCCTTCGCGCGCGATGTCGCGTGATTTCTCGGAGAAGGAGCGGATCGTACCTTCGATGAAGGCTGTTTCGGGGATCACGTTGTTGGTCGATCCGGCCTTGATGTGCGCGATGGTCAGCACGGCGGGGTCGAAAGCAGGCACGCGGCGCGTCATCATCGCCTGCAACGCTGTCACCATTTCGCAGGCGACCGGGATGGGGTCGACTGCGTCGTGCGGTTGAGAGGCGTGGCCGCCCTTGCCCTTGATGGTGAGTTCGATGCGATCGGCGGCGGCGAGCAGCGGGCCCGGCTTGCCCGCGAACACGCCCGAGGGAACGTTCGGCGTGATGTGTAGCGCGTAGGCCGCGTCGGGCACGGGATTGATCAGGCCGTCGTCGAGCATGTAGCGCGCGCCATGCCAGCCTTCTTCGCCCGGCTGGAACATGAACTGCACCGTGCCGGCGAGGCGCTCGCGCTGGGCGCACAGCGCACGGGCGGCGGCCACCAGCATGGCGACGTGCGTGTCGTGCCCGCAGGCGTGCATGGCGCCGTTGATCGTGGACGAGAAGTCGAGGCCGGTATCTTCGTCCATCGGCAGCGCATCCATGTCGCCACGCAGAAGGACGGTGCGTCCGTTGGACGGGCCGCGCAGGGTTGCGACGAAGCCTGTGGTGGAGGGCCCTTCCGAATATTCCAGCGGCAGGCCGGCGAGGGCGGCCTTGGCCTTGGCAGTAGTCATCGGGTTGTGCAGGCCGATCTCTGGCTCGGCATGGATGGCGCGGCGCAGCTCGATCATGTCGGGCAACAGGGCGTCGGCAGCGTCGATCCAGTGTTGCATGGCGGGCGGTTGGGCGGGCTTGGTCATCAAGCTTGTCCTGTGTAGCGCTAGCTTTTCAGGGCTTCGGCAATGGCGGCCTGGACGATCGGTTTCATCAGCGCGTAGCCTGCCTTGTTCGGATGAACCCCGTCGGGGCCGAGTTCGGGTTTCATCGCGCCGTCGGGCGTGGTGAGGGCGGGGTAGTAGTCGGCCAGCACGAGATCCTGCTCGGCGGCGTAGCGGCGAACCCATTCGGCGTATTGAGCGACCTGCGGTCCCGGCTGCAGCTGCGGCGCCCATGTGAACTTGCCTGCGGGCAGGGGCGTGGCGAGGATCACCTGCACGCCATGCGCCTTCGCAAGCTCGACCATCGAGGCAATGTTGTTCTCGATGTCTTCGAGCGTGGTCGGTCCGGTGTTGCCGGCAATGTCGTTGACGCCGGCGAGGATGTGGACGGCGGAGGGCTTCAGCGCCAGCACGTCCTGCTTGAAGCGAAGCAGCATCTGCGGCGTGGTCTGGCCGCTGATGCCGCGATTGACGCGGGCGGGGCCGAAGTCCTGCGGCTCGGCGAGGCCCCAGAGCTGCGTAATCGAGTCGCCCATGAACACGACGCGCCCGGCCGGAACGGGTTGGGCGGCGAGGGCGGCGTTGTCCGCGCGGAAATAGCAGAGCGCGGCCCAGTCCTTCTTGCCCTGTTCGGCCTGCATCTTCTGGTAGGCCACCATGTCTTCCGGCGGAACAGATGGGCGCGGGGCGCCGGGTGCATCGAACTGCGCCCGTACCGAGGCGACGATGCTCGCGGGAACCACCAGCGGCGGATCGCAAGGTGTGCCGCCGACGGCGGTCGCGGGTAACTGGACGAGGCCGGGTGGTGCTGAAGCGACCGTGGCGCATCCCGAAGCGAGAAGGGTCAGAAGCGCGGGAAGGGCGGGGTGTTTCATCCGATCATTCCTCTCACGAACCGATCCTATCCTCAAATCGGCCCGCTTTCTGCGTCAATCGAACGCCTTTATGCCTTGGAACGTAAGCCTCCCGGTAACGGCCCCTCTTTATTAGGAATTGGGGGCGCATAGCGGGGCATGTCAGGAGCGGAAGCATGACTCGCGTAGCCGTCATCATGGGTGGCTGGTCCTCGGAACGGCCTGTGTCGTTGTCATCGGGCAAAGGCATGGCGGACGCCGCACGCCAGTCCGGCTTCGACGTGGTCGAGATCGACGTGACGCGGCAACTGGCCCAGCAGCTTGAGCAGGCAAAACCCGACGTGGTGCTGAACGCCCTCCATGGCCCGTGGGGCGAGGATGGCTGCGTGCAGGGCATCCTTGAAATCATGGGCATTCCTTACACGCACTCCGGCGTGCTGGCCTCTGCGCTGGCGATGGACAAGGACAAGGCGCGGGCGATCTACGTCCAGCACGGTCTCCTCGTGGCCGAGGGCGGGATGTACGACGTCGAGGATCTGGCGCGCGACCACATCATGCCGCCGCCCTACGTCATCAAGCCGCCGGCCGAGGGCTCCTCGTTTGGCGTGTTTATCGTACGTGAAGGCGCGAACCGCCCGCCCAAGGAACTCACCGACGGAACCTGGAAGTTCGGCAAGCGGGCGCTGGTCGAAAAATTCATACCGGGCAGGGAGTTGACCGTCGGCGTGATGGGCGACCGGGCCATGGCTGTCACAGAGATCACGACCTTAAGGGACTATTACGACTTTGACGCAAAATATCAGGCTGGAGGATCGCGCCATGTCCTTCCTGCAGACCTGCCGAATGCGGTCACCGAAGCAGCGCTTGCCGCGTCGCTGAAGGCCCATCAGGCACTGGGTTGCCGGGGCGTGACGCGATCGGATTTTCGCTACGACGATAAAGCAGGCCGACTGGTGATACTCGAGACCAACACGCAACCGGGCATGACGCCCACCTCGCTCATTCCGGAGCAGGCTGCGCATATGGGCATCGACTATCCCTCGCTCGTCCGCTGGATGATCGAGGATGCGTCATGCCCAAGGTAAAACGCCCGCGCATCGCCGGGCCTGCCGGCTACGACGACGATCGTGACGAGGCTCCGCAGGCCCCGCGCGCCTCGCGTCCGGCCCCGCGTGCCCGTGACATTCCCTATTCCGTGGCCTGGTTCCGTGACCGGGTCGCCACCTATGCGCTCGGCACCATCATCTGTGGCGCGGCGATGCTGACGGTTGCGGCCTGGATGGGCGGCAGCCTGGGCAAGTTCGGCCAGAACATGAATTCGGGCTTCAACGTCATCGCCCAGTGGGCCGGCCTTGCCGTGCAGGACGTGCATGTGAACCCGGAAGTCGATCCGCTCATGGCCGCCAAGGTCAAGGACGTGGCGGGCGTGCGGCCGGGCGACAGCATCATGGGCGCCGACCCCTATGCGATCCGCGACCGGCTTGAGCGTATCGACTCGCTCGGCGCCGTCAGCGTGCAACGCCTGTGGCCCAACAAGATCGATATCCATGTCGAGCAGCGCGAACCCAGCGCCCTCTGGCAGGATGGCCATAATGGCGGCGACTGGCGCGTGATCGACCAACGCGGCCGCACGTTCGCCGAAGCTGATCCGGCCAAGTACATGCATCTTCCGCGTGTCGTCGGCGAGGATGCGGCTGAAGCCGCCGCCACGCTGGTGACGGCGATCAAGGAATTCCCGAACCTGTCGGACCGGATGGAAGTCGCCTATCGCGTTGGCGGCCGCCGCTGGGACGTGAAGTTCAAGGGTCGCACCGACGTTGTGGCCTTCCCGGATGATGCCCGTCTGATGGAGCAGCTCGATGCGCTGAACCTGATGCAGGCGCAGAACCGCGTGCTCGACCTGCCTGCGACGCGCATCGATGCGCGTCATTCCAAATACATTGCGCTTCAGCCGATGGCTGGCGCTCCCGAAACCACTTCGCCCGGAGGCACATAGTACCCGTGTCGTCGCTGGCCCAGCGCACCAACGTCCGTGACCGCGCCCACGCGCGCGGAACGGTCATGGCTGCGCTGGATATCGGTTCGTCCAAAGTCACCTGCATGATCTCGCGTCGTGGCGATGCGACGGATGGCGAACCGCGCGTTGCCGGTGCAGGCGCGCAGGGCACCAAGGGCGTCCGCTCGGGCGCCGTGGTCGATCTCGACAATCTGGAGCGTTCAATCCGTCTCGCCGTCGAGCAGGCAGAGCGCGCCGCCGACCTTCGCATCACGGATGTGGTTCTTGGCGTATCCGGCCCGGATCTGCGTTCGGACGTTGTCCGCGCCAAGCTGCCCATGGTCGGCCGCGAAATCACTGCCGCGCACATCCGCGACGCCCGCATCGCCGCGCTCGAAAGCTTCCAGTCGCAGGGCCGCGAAATCCTGCATTCCGCTCCGCTTGGCTTCACGGTCGACTCGACTGGCGGCGTCAAGGATCCGCGCGGCATGTTCGCGGAAACCCTGACCGCCAGCTATCTGGTGGTTTCGGCCCCGACGGCCGGCCTGCGAAACATCGTGCAGTGCGTCTCCCGCGCTCACCTCCAGCCGACCGCCATTCTCGCCGCTCCCTTTGCCGCCGGCCTTGCCTGCCTGGTCGAGGATGAGGCCGAGCAGGGGGCAATGGTCATCGATTTCGGCGCCGGGGTTACGTCCGCGGCAGCCTTCTGCGACGGCGGCCTCGTCCACGTGGAAACCCTGCCCATGGGCGGATCGCGCGCGACCTCCGATCTCGCCCAGGGACTGGGCACCACTTTCGCGGCCGCCGAACGGATGAAGACCCTGCACGGCGCGGTTGGCTTGTCCGAAGTCGGCGCGCTGGACATGGTCGAGGCGCCGCGCCTCGGACCGGATGGCCGCCTCGAAGCTCACCAATGTTCCAAGGCGGATATCGCCCAGGTCCTCCGTCCCCGGATCGAGGAAATCCTCGAATTGATGGATGGACGGCTGTCCAAGGCATCGGCCGCTGGCCGTCCTTTGCCGAGACGGATCGTTCTCACGGGTGGATCGAGCCAGCTGCCAAGCCTGCAAGAGCTGGCAGAAGACGTTTTTCGCGCACCAGTCCGTCTCGCCAGGCCTGCCAATGTGAAGGGATTAGGCGAGACTTACAGTTCCCCCGCTTTCGCCGCTGCGGCAGGGCTGTTACGGTGGGAGTTGATGGGTGGACCCGACCCGTCGCGCAGCAGCGGCGATCGGGCCGCCATGGATCACGGCTCTGGCCTGATGAAGCGGGTCTTCGGCTGGGTGCAGGAAAATTTCTGACCCAATCGATTGCTTTAAGACGCGCTTAGCCAAAACCGCCGATCTTTCATCAAATTCTGTGGCCAGAAGACCATGGAACTTTGTTGTCGAGGGTTGTTATGGCGGTTGAACTTAGACCCCGGATAGTCGTGATCGGCGTTGGTGGCGCTGGCGGTAACGCCGTCAACAACATGATCGAGGCCAATCTGCAGGGCGTCGAATTCGTCGTCGCCAACACGGATGCCCAGGCTCTGGTGCGATCCAAGGCCCCGACACAGATCCAGCTCGGCATCGCCCGGACCTCGGGTCTCGGCGCTGGCGCCAACCCGGAAGTCGGGATGGAAGCCGCCAAGGAAAGCTCCGACGAGATCAAGCGCCTGCTGAACGGCGCGCACATGTGCTTCATCGCGGCCGGCATGGGCGGTGGCACCGGAACCGGCGCTGCACCGATCATCGCGCGCATCGCGAAAGAACAGAAAGTCCTCACCGTCGGCGTGGTCACCAAGCCGTTCGACTTCGAGGGCAAGCGCCGCATGCAGGTGGCGGAAAAAGGCATCATCGACCTCCGCAATGAAGTCGACACGCTGCTGATCATTCCCAACCAGAACCTGTTCCGCATCGCGAACAAGGACACGACCTTCGCAGACGCATTCGGCATGGCCGACAAGGTTCTCTATTCCGGCGTTCGCGGCATCACCGACCTGATGGTCATGCCCGGCCTCATCAATCTCGACTTCGCTGACGTGCGCACTGTCATGGCGGGCATGGGCTCGGCGATGATGGGCGAGGGCGAAGGCGAGGGCGAGAACCGCGCGCTGAAAGCCGCCAAGGCCGCCATCGCCAACCCGCTGCTCGATGATGTGTCGATGAAGGGCGCCAAGGGCGTGCTCATCAACATCACCGGCGGCTATGACATGACGCTGTTCGAAGTCGACGAAGCCGCCAACGAAGTTCGCCGTGAAGTCGATGTCGATGCGCACATCATTCTCGGCTCCACCTTCGACGAGAAGATGGTCGGCAAGATCCGTGTGTCGGTTGTCGCCGCTGGTCTCCAACAGATCGCTGGCGTGCGCACGATCCCGCAGCCGGTCCGCGAGCTTCAGGCCGGTCTCACCACCGCCGTGATGAACGCACCGCATCCGGCCGCTGAACTCGGCATCTCCGCGCAGCCCGCTGCTGTCGTCGTACCGCCGCCAGCTCCGGTCGCTGTCGCGCCGTCCGTGTCTGTCGCCATCGCGCAGGCCAACGTGCCGCCGTCCGATCTTCGTCCGCCCGCGCCGATCATCCGTTCGCGCCCCGCGCCGATGCCGGAGCCCGAGTCTGTCGACACCTATGCTGCGGAGGTCGCTCCGGCGCCTGCGCCGCAACCGTCGGCCGACAATGGCAAGGACCGTTCGTTCGCTTCGCTGTTCGGCTGGAAATCCAAGCCGGCTGACGAGCCGACCGCTCCGGTCGCCAAGCCGGTCGTGGACGACGAGAGTTTCGACGACGACCTCGAAATCCCGGCCTTCCTGCGCCGCTCGGGTCAGGCGTAGAAGCCGTCAGGCTCAACGTTTAGAAGTCGAACGTATCGCCCCAGTCGCTTCTCCGCGCGGCCTTGAACGCCTCGCCTTCGCGGCGTGTCACGAGGCGGCTTTCAGCGGCGCCATCCGGCCTGCACAGCTTCAGGCGCACCCGTCCCGTCGCTGATTCCGGCGGCGCGAGAATGCGTGCGGGAGCGGGCGCGGCAGGTGCGCGCAATGCTGCGAGATAGATGTACTTCTCATCTTCCCACGGAACCTCCGCTTCCTTCGCCAGCCTGTGCACGCGCGAGCGCGCAACGCGGGCAGCGAAGTGACACCAGTCTGGTTCGACAATCGGACAAGCCTGTTGATGCGGGCAGGGCGCGAGGATGTTCGCGCCCGCCGCGATGAGCCGCGCGCGTGCATCTAGAATGCGCCGCCATCCCGCTGTCGTTCCTGGCTCCACGATCACCAGCACGCCAGAGGTGAGCGACCACAGGCGATCAACCAGCTTGTTGCGTTGTTCCGCCGACAGTTCATCCAGCACATAAGCCAGCGTCACGAGATCGCTCGGTGCCAGACGCTCCGCGTCGCGCGTTATATCGGTATGGCGCCAGTCGATATGCGCGAGGTTGCTCGCCGTCGTTAGTTTTTCGCCTACTGCGCGGATCGCGGGGCTGGCTTCCAGAAGTGTGACGCTCTGCAAGTCCGACCACACGTCAGACGCTGCCCAGAGGACAGTGCCCGGACCCGCGCCGACATCCAGAGCGGTCACCGGCGCAAAATCCGGCGCGCGTTCGGCCAACGCCGTCAGGCTTGCGTGGATCGCCGCATAGGTGGCCGGCATCCGTGTCGCGATATAGGCAAGCGCCAGTTTGGCGTCCGAGATGTGCAGTCGCCCGTCGCGCACCTCATTGCGATAGCGGTGGGAAAGCGCCTTGGTTGCGGTTGCAAGTTCGGAGACCGCAACGCCTTCCAGCGCTCCGTCCACGGCCAGTCGCAAGCGGGAAGGTAATTCCATGGCGCGGTGCTAGCAGACCGCGGGGCGTTCGTCAGGCCGGATGGCGCTCCAGGCGAATATCACGCATGCCGGTCCAGACGCCTGCTTCGCGTTTCAGAGGGATAACGCCGTTGCCGCCGCGGTTTTCCAGCGTCGCCTTGTAGGCATCATCCACCCGGAACTCGCCGTCGAAGACGATGTCGTCGATCCAGTAGGGCGGCTTGCCAGGCTCCAGCACGATGAAATGGACGTGAGCCGGCATGGTCCGGTCCGGATAGGGCGCCGGCTTGATCGAGGTGAACGCATAAGCGCCGTCCGTTCCAGTGCGCACCCAGCCGCGAAGCCGCGCGTGGCGCGTGCCTGCCGGGCCGCCCGCGTAACTGCCGGTGTTGTCGGTATGGTAGGCATAGATGATGATGCCCGGCACGGGCTCGCCGGTCCGCCAAGACAGGGCTTTGCCGGAAATCGCCATCTGTTCGCCGGGCTCCGTCGCGGAGGCAATCTGGATGCGCGAGGGTATCTTCGTCGCCGCCCCGCTGAATTCCTTTGCGAGATAATCCAGCTCGCCATTGTAGAGATCGCGCCTGACCTGCGGCTGGGCAGATGCTGTGCTGGTCACGCCAAGCGCCAGTCCGCCGAGCAATACCAGCCTGCGGTTCGCACTCTCGCTCATCAAAGCCTCCAGCCCTGCGGCGAAGCCCGCCACGGCTGCCGGGCGAAAATGTGACGAAACAACCGGAAACACCCATTGTCTTGCCGGTGACCCCGTCTGGCTTTAGCTCACGCCCATGAACCGCCAGCAAACCATCGCGCAATCAGCCAGCCTTTCGGGCGTCGGCGTGCATTCCGGGGAGCCCGCGACCCTTACCATTCGCCCGGCGCCGGAAGGCGCTGGCGTGCGGTTCGTGCGGGCTGACGTAACGGATCGCGATGCGGTCATCCCGGCGCTGGTCACGATGGTGACGACCACAGAGCTTGGCACCAACATGAGCAATGCGGCCGGCATTTCGGTGGCGACCGTCGAGCATTTCCTTGCGGCATGTTCGGGGCTGGGCGTCGATAACATCATCGCCGAACTTGATGGACCAGAACTTCCGATACTCGATGGCTCATCCAGGCCTTTCGTTGACCTGCTGACGCAGGCCGGCGTGAAAGAGCAGGGCGCGGCCCGCCGCGTGCTGAAAATCCTGAAGCCGGTTAAGGTTCGCCACGGCGCCAAGTTTGCCCGCCTCTCGCCCGGCGAGGGGTTCGAGATGCGCGTTGTGATCGACTTCACGACCAAGGCCATCGGTCGTCAGGAAATCCGTTTCGTCATGACGCCCGGCGCTTTTGCGCACGACGTTGCATGGGCGCGCACCTTCGGCTTCGCTGATCAGGCTGAGGAGTTGCACGCAATGGGCAAGGGCCTCGGCGCCTCGATGGACAACACGATCGTCGTCGAGGGCGACGCGATCCTGAATCCGGGCGGCCTGCAGGCAGGCGACGAATTCGTGCGTCACAAGCTGCTCGACGTGATCGGCGATCTTTTCCTCGCCGGTGGCCAGATCGAAGGCCTCTATGAAGGCGAGCAACCCGGCCACGCGCTCAACAACCAGCTTCTCCGCGCTGTCTTCGCGGACGCAACAAGCTTTGCCTGGACGTAATACACGCGGCTGATGATCCGCCTTGATTTGGCCCGGAAGTCGGGCTCAGAGTACACGTGTAACCTGCTTGGGGAAGCATATGGTCCGCTGGTCAATCGCCGCAATTCTCGCACTGACGCTCGCCGCATGCGGGCAGGATCCCAATCGACCCTCGCCAGAGGAATTCGCAGCGATGGATGGCAAGGCAGCCTACGCGCCGATGCCCATGGCGCCGCCTCCGCCGCCACAAGCCGTTATGTCGGAACAGGCGTCGGGCGGCGCCCCCGACATCGGCAGCAACATCATCCAGCCTGACCCGAATGGCGGCGGTGGCGGACAACCTGCCGGTCAGCGCCTGATCGCCTATACCTACAATTACGGTTTCAAGGTTCCGGCCAACGGCATGCAGGGCCTGCTCGATGCGCACAAGAAGCAGTGCGAGGATGCAGGACCCGCGAAGTGCTACGTCGTCAACTCGTCGATCAGCGGTCTCGGCGAAGACCAGTCCTACGGCCAGATGACCATTCGCGGTTCGGCTGACTGGGTGAAGACGTTCCGCGCCAGCATGGTCGACGGCCTCAAGCCCTTCAACGCCACGCTCGACAGCAACAGCGACAGCGCGGAAGACCTCACCGTCAACATTGTCGACAGCGAAGCTCGCCTGCGTTCGCTCAAGACCATGCGTGACCGCCTCGAACAGCTCCTGCGCGACCGCCCGGGCAAGCTCGGCGACCTCCTGGAAATCGAGCGTGAGTTCGCCCGCGTGCAGGGGGAGATCGATTCATCCGAATCCATCCTCGCCCAGATGAAGTTGCGGGTCGCGATGTCTGTGATTTCGCTCAACTACACCGCCAGCTTCCCGCCGGGCTCCGAATCTGTCTGGCGCCCCGTGGGCGACGCTTTCGGCGGCTTCGAGGCCAGCTTTGCCGGGGCCTTCGCCGGAATCATCCGCTTCGTCGCGGAAATACTGCCGGTCCTGATCATTGGCGGCCTGCTGGTCTTCGGGGTGGTCAGCCTGCTTCGCTGGCGCGGAAAACGCGGGAAAAAGCCGGTTGCCCCGCCGTCCTCCACGGTAAAGCCCCAATCGGGCGTATAAGCCGGGCCAATAAGACAGGCCTATAAGGCCGCAGCTATTGGTCTTGGACGGTTCCCGGCCCTTGGTCTAGAACGTGCCGGTTCCCGACTTCCGGAGTGAGGAATTCCATGCGTTCCACCGCTTTCAGGACGGCCCTGGCCGCCGGCGCAGCCCTTGCCGCCACCGCTTGCGGCGGCAATAGCCGCTCGGAAGAGCTCGCTTACGTCGAGCGTCCGGTCGAGAACATCTACAACGAAGCCCTGCGCAGCTTGGACCGCAACAGCTGGGATCTGGCCGCCGCGCAGTTCAACGAAGTGCAGCGCCAGCACCCGTATTCCCCGTGGGCCCAGCGCGCCATGCTGATGTCCGCCTACGCCCACTACCGTTCGCGCGACTACGAGAAAGCCGTCTCCAGCGCGCAGGATTACATCTCCCTGCACCCGGGCGGCGACGGCGCCCCCTATGCTTATTACCTCGTGGCGATCTGCCAGTTCGACCAGATCATCGACGTGGGCCGTGACCAGGCCCGCTCAGATCTCGCCCTTCTGGCCCTCAACGAAGTCACCGCCCGTTTCCCGGAAAGCGACTACGCCCGCGACGCCGAGCTGAAGACCGACATGGTCCGCGATCAGCTCGCCGGCAAGGAAATGGAAGTCGGCCGCTACTATCTCGAGCGTGGCGAACACCTCGCGGCGATCAACCGCTTCAAGAAGGTCGTCACCGACTACCAGACCACGACCCACGTTCCCGAAGCGCTGCACCGTCTCGTCGAGTCGTATCTCTCGATCGGCCTCACCGGCCAGGCGCAACAGGTCGCCGCCGTGCTCGGAACCAACTATCCGGGGTCCGACTGGTATTCCGACAGCTACGCGCTCATGCAGGGCCAGGGCGTTGAACTGCCCAAGGCCCCCGATGCAAAAGCCGGCTTCAACCTGCTCGATCGCATCGGCAAGATGATCTTCTAGGGCGCCAACGCGCTTAAACAAAAAGGCCCCGCGAGCGATCGCGGGGCCTTTGTCGTTTCAGGGATCGTTTTGCCTAGTGATGCGCGGCGTGCGCAGTTTTGTAGGCTTTCACCGTCTCAAGCGTCTTCTCGATATGGCTCATCGGCTGCATGTCGGTGTGCGACAGCAGGATCTTGCCGTCCGGCGCGATCACGTAAGAGGTGCGGTCGCTCCAGTCCGGCTTCTGACCGAGCACAACGTTATAGGCCTTCACCGTATCGGCGCTGACGGCGGCGATCGGGAACTTGTCGCGGCAATGCTCTTTCGAGAACTCGGCAAGGCGCGCGAGATTGTCCGAAGCGCTCACCATCTTGCCGTCAGCCATCGCGGCGCCAGCCGTCAGGCCCACCAGCGTCGCGCCAGCGGCCTTGAACTCTTCTGCCTTTTCCGCGAACGCGGCGGTCTCGATCGTGCAGCCCTTCGTGTAGGCGGCGGGGAAGAAGTACATCACCACCGGGCCTTTCTTGAGCTCGTCCGAAAGCTTGAAGGTGAACTCGTTGCCGCCAAGCATGCCCTTGGCCGAGAACTCCGGCGCGACGGTGCCTTTATCGAGAGCTGCAAAAGCGGGGGCGGCAATGGCGGCAGCGGCGACGAAAGCGGCTGCGGCAAGAAACTTCTTCATGATGATCTCCCAACACCGGACGGGAACCGGGCTTGCCCTGCTTATCGCGCCTCTGCGCGCGCGCGTCACGCTCGCTTCCCATCACGACTGCGTTCTCTGATTTCCATTCGCTCATGAGGGTTATGAGCCGCCGCTCACCGATCAGAGATAGCTTTTGCAGAATGGATGTTCCCTTTTCGTTCTTTTCATGCTAGAGGCGTGGTCATGCTGACCCGTCTTTCCATTCGGGACTTTGTGTTGGTTCGCGCCCTCGATCTTGATCCGGGCGATGGTTTCAGCGCGCTCACGGGCGAAACCGGCGCTGGAAAATCCATCCTGATGTCTGCTTTCGGCTTCGCGCTTGGCGCAAGGGCAGGCCAGGGCCTCATTCGTCCGGGCGCCGATGCCGCCAGCGTGACCGCCGCCTTCGATGCGGGCGCCGACCATCCCGTGCGGAAATTCCTGGCTACACGCGGCTTTGAAGACCTGAATGACGAGCCTCTGGTTTTCCGCCGCGTGGTTCGGAAAGGCGGACAGGCGCGGGCTTTCCTGAACGATCGCCCGGTCAGCGCCAGCCTGCTCGAGGAAGCAGGCGCGCTGCTGGCGGATATCCATGGCCAGCATGAAGGGCTTGGCCTGCTCAACCTGTCCCGTCACCGCATCCTGCTCGATGCCTGGGCGAAGTCCGAGCTCCTGCTGGCTGAAACCTCCCGCGCGTGGACGGCGCTGCGCTGCGCTGAGGAAGCGCGCGCGGCGCTCGAGGCGCGCATCGCCCGCGCTGCGTCGGAGCGAACTTGGCTGTCCCACGCGCTTGAGGAACTTGATGCGCTCGATCCGCAGGAAGGTGAAACGCAAACCCTCGCCCTCAGCCGCGCCACCATGCAGGCAGGCGAGCGCGTGGCCGATGCGCTGGAATCCGCCGTCCACATGTTGTCGAAGGCAAATGTCGAGGGCGCTTTGGCCAATGCCGGTCGGGCTGTCTCACGCGCCCTTTCCGCTCCGGGGCTTACCGGGGAAGGGGCGTCGTCCGAACTGGCCGTCCGCATGCGCGCGGCCTGCGAAAGCCTCGAACGCGCGCTGATCGAAGCTGGCGAGGCGCGGTCCGCGCTCAGCAGCGCATCTGCGTCATGCGAGTTCTCGCCTGCGGCGCTGGAAGCATCCGAAACCCGCCTGTTTGCGCTCCGCGCCGCCGCCCGCAAGCATGATGTCGATCCCGATCAACTCGCCGCCCTGCGCCGCCGCATGCGGATGCAGCTGGACGAGATCCAGCATTCCGACGGCACGCTGGCCGTCACGCTCGAAGCTGAAGCGAAGGCGCGCCTTGCCTATGATGCAGCCGCGGCCCAGCTCACGGTGAAACGCGAGTCCGCCGCGAAGAAGCTGGCGAAAGCCGTGTCCGCCGAACTCGCACCGTTGAAGCTTGAGAAAGCGAAATTCCGTGTCGCCGTCACGCCGCGCGTGGAGGCAGGCCCGACGGGACGCGATGACGTCGCCTTTGAAGTTGAAACCAATGCCGGGGCGGGCTTCGGTTCACTCGACAAGATCGCCTCCGGCGGCGAAACCGCCCGCTTCGCCCTGGCCGTCAGCGTGTGTCTCGCGGGATCGTCGCCCGCGGGAACGCTGGTATTCGACGAAGCCGACATGGGAGTGGGCGGCGCCGTCGCCGCCGCCATCGGCGAGCGCTTCGCCCGGTTGGGCAAGGACAAGCAGGTCCTCGCCATCACCCACTCTCCACAGGTCGCCGCCGCCGGCTCGCGCCAGCTCAAGGTGTCGAAGACCGACGCAGGCGGCGAAACCGTCACATCGATCGACATGCTGGGCGCCAAGGCTCGCAAGGAAGAGATCGCAAGGATGCTGGCGGGGGCGAGCGTCACGAAAGAAGCCCGTGCTGCGGCTGGCAGATTGCTGGCCGGCGCCTGATATATTCCACAGCTTGTCATCCCGGCCGCAGCGAAGCGGAGAGCCGGGACCCATTGAGCAAGTCATGGCTTCGCAGAAGCGGATGCCCCGCTTATACAGCGGCTATGCCGAAATCGTCCGCTGAAACACCCGTCGACAAACTCACTAAAGCCGCCGCCAAGGCCGAGCTGAAAAAGCTCGCCGAGGCGATCAGCGCCGCTGACGCCGCCTATTATCAGAACGATGCGCCGGACCTCACAGACGCGGATTACGACGCGCTCCGCAATCGCCTGAACGCGATCGAGGAAAAATTCCCTGATCTGAAGCATGCAGGCAGTCCCAGCCAGAATGTCGGCGTCGCGCCTGCGGGCGGGTTCGGCAAGATCACCCACCTCAAACCAATGCTGTCGCTCGACAACCTATTCGCGGACGAAGACGTGATCGACCTGATCGCCCGCATCCGTCGCTTTCTCAATCTCAAGCCCGACGATGAAGTCGCGATGACGGCCGAACCCAAGATCGACGGCCTGTCGATCTCGCTGCTCTACGAAGCCGGCGTGCTTGTAAGCGCCGCAACGCGCGGCGACGGGGCCGTGGGCGAAGATGTAACCGCCAACGTCCGCACCATCGCGGACGTGCCGGAGAAATTGAAAGAGAAGGGCCACCCGGCACGCATCGAAGTGCGCGGCGAGATCTACATTCTCATGTCGGATTTCGAGCGCCTTCAGAAGATCGAGGCCGAAGCCGGTCGCAAGGTGCCCGCCAACCCGCGCAACTTCGCCGCCGGCAGCCTGCGCCAGAAAGATCCCGAGATCACGCGCGCCCGTCCGCTGAAACTCTTCGCCTACACCTGGGGCTTTGTGTCGGACGAGTTCGCCGCCACGCAGACCGAAGCCGTCGAAAAATTCAGGTCATGGGGCCTGCCGGTCAACCCGGACATGAGGCGCGCCACCGACGCCGAGGGCCTCCTGAAAATCTACCACAACATCGAAGCCCGCCGCGCAAAGCTCGGCTACGACATCGACGGCGTCGTCTATAAGGTCGATCGGCTCGACTGGCAGGATCGCCTCGGCTTCGTTTCGCGTAGCCCACGCTGGGCCGCCGCCCACAAATTCCCCGCGCAACAGGCGATCACGCAATTGCTCGGTATCGACATCCAGGTCGGCCGAACAGGCAAGCTGGCGCCCGTCGCGCGCCTTGCCCCCATCAATGTCGGCGGCGTCGTCGTTTCCAACGCCACGCTGCACAATGAAGACGAGATCGCCCGCCTCGGCGTGATGATCAATGACTGGGTCGTCGTGCAACGCGCAGGCGATGTCATTCCGCAGATAGTCCGCGTGGTCGACGACAAGCGCCCCAAAGACGCGAAGGCTTTCAAATTCCCGCACACCTGTCCGTTCTGCGGCTCCGAGGCCGTGCGCGGCTCGGGCGATGGCGAGGAAGACGTTGATCGCCGCTGCACTGGCGGCCTCATTTGCCCGGCGCAGGCGGTCGAACGCCTGAAATACTTCGTCGCCCGCCGCGCTTTCGATATTGATGGCCTCGGCGCGAAACAGATCGAGGAGTTCTTCGAGGCTGGTGTCATCGCGGCGCCCCAGCACATCTTCATGCTCGATAGCCAAATCGAAAAAGCAGGAAAGCCGCCGCTTGAAGAGTGGGAAGGTTATGGCGAAACATCCGCGGCGAAACTCCGCGACGCCATCGACAAGGCGCGCATCCAGCCGCTCGACCGCTTCATCAATGCGCTCGGCATCCGCCACATCGGCGAAACCAACGCGCTGCTGCTCGCCCGCCATTTCGGCACGTTCGAAGCGCTGCAGGAAACCGCCGCCAACGCCGCCGCCCAGCGTCCCAACGACGCCTACCGCCGCCTAGAGAATGTCGAAGGCGTTGGCCCCGGCGCCCGCGACAAACTTCTCGCCGCCGCTGCCGAACTTCCGAACAAGGAACCGGTCACCGCCGACGAGTCATTTGAAACCGCGCTCGCCAGCATCGCGGGCCTCAACAAGACCTCCCGCGCCGCGCTCGCTGCTGAATACGCCGACTGGAAAACCTTCCGCTCCGAAATCCAGTCCGCCGCCAAAGGGCAGCCCGGCGAAGACCTGATCGCGCTTGCCGCTATCAACGGCTTCGGCACGGTCGCCGCCGAAGCACTGGTCGATTTCTTCGCCGAGAAGCACAACCGCGAGGTCGTGAAGGCGCTCACGCAGAATGTCGAGATCGCGCCCTACAAGCACGCCGATACATCCAACAGCGAAGTCGCGGGCAAGACGGTCGTCTTCACCGGCTCGCTCGAAAAGATGACGCGCGATGAAGCGAAAGAGCAGGCCATCGGCCTCGGCGCCAAAGTCTCAGGCTCCGTCTCGAAGAAGACAGACCTCGTCATCGCCGGCCCCGGCGCAGGCTCGAAACTCGCCGACGCCGAAAAGCACGGCGTGAAAGTCCTCACCGAAGACGAATGGCTGAAGCTGATCGGCAAGGCCTGATCGCGAGCCGGTCGCAATCATTCATGGGATAGGGAAACTGCGCATCGTTGCGCCTAGTGGTGGCCCTGAAGGACTCCAACCCCCATGACAATCAAGCGCTTCACCGCCTGGCTGGCCGTCACAGCCGCAGTTGCAATGCTGGCCGCCATCTCTCTCATCGGAGGAATCAGCGGCGGGGCTGCGTTCTAGAATCCGCCCGGCGTCTTCGCCATGAACGCCTTCTCGGCGCTGGTCGATGTGCGCCCCAGGATCGCGTTGCGATGCGGGAAGCGTCCGAACTTCTTGATCACCGCCGCATGTCGCTTTGCAAAATCCAGCGCCGTCAGCAGATCCGCGTGCAGCTCCGGTCCGCCAACTTCCAGCAGCTCGGTGAACTTCTCCACGCTGCGCCGCTGATCGCTTGCCGATTCCGAATGCTCCAGCGGCATGTACAGGAACCACCGCTCCAGCGGCTTCAGCTGCATGTCCTCGCCCGCCGCGATCGCGTCCTTGCACAGACGCAACGCCAGCGCGTCGTTCTCGAAAGCCGCCTCCGTCCCGCGGAAGATATTGCGCGAGAACTGGTCCAGCGCGATCACCGCCGCTAGCCGTTCATGCGCGCCAGCATCCGCCCAGCGATGCGCCTCGCCCGAAGCCAGCTTCGCCACGATCTCTGAAAACCTGTGCGCGATGATCCGGTCGAGATCGAACCCGCCGCCAAACCACAGCGTCATCCTGTCCTTCAACGCAGTCGGCCGCTCCAGCGACGAACCGAACCAGTAGTGCAGGATCGTTCCCGCCGTCTCTTCGACGACAAAGCGGGTGTAGCGATGGCTGTATGGATCCTCGTCCTCGAACGCCACCGGATCGGACGACAGGTTCCGCCGCCGCATCCAGTCTTCGCGCTCGCCGGCTCCGGGCAACGACCCGCCGGGCAGGGCCATCCCGCCTAAAGGCGCTGCCGACGGCGCGCCTTCCAGATCGTCGATAAAGATGCGGCCGTTTTCCGGCATCCTTTTCCCGTCAGGGTTAGGGACGCTTTCCGACAAGCATGTAGTTGACGGAAGCATCCTTGGTGAGACTCCAGCGGCCCGAAAGCGGCGAGAATGAGACGCCGACAGTCTCTCCCACAGCAAGTCCGGCGCCGGTCATGGCCGCCCGGCCTTCCTCGGGCGTCACGAATTTCGACCATTCATGCGTGCCCACCGGCAACCAGCGCAGAATGTGCTCCGCCCCCACCACGGCCAGCGCAAACGCTTTCGCGGTACGGTTAAGCGTCGCCATAACCATAAGCCCGCCCGGCGCCACCAGGCTCGCGCAATCGGCCAGGAACTGAGCCGGGTCGGAAACGTGCTCCACCACTTCCAGCGCCAGCACGATGTCGAATTTCGGCTCCCCGGCGTGGATCAGGCCTTCCACCGTGCCGACCCGGTAATCCACGTCCACGTGAACCTGATCGGCGTGAACCATTGCCGCCTTGATGTTCTTGTCGCCCGCGTCAACGCCAACAGCGTGCGCGCCCAGCCGGGCCATCGGCTCGGTAACCAGCCCGCCGCCACACCCCGCGTCGAGGAGCCGCAGCCCTTCCAGAGGCCTCCGGCTGTCCCCATCCAGCCCAAAATGAGCCACTGCCGTGTCGCGGATGAAGGTCAGCCTTGCCGGGTTGAATTTGTGCAGGGGGGCGAACTTGCCGGTAGGCGACCACCAGTCCGCAGCCATTGCCCGAAACTTGTCGATTTCCGCCGGATCGACGCTTGGCGCCTCCGGAATGGTCTCATCGCGAACAAGGGTCTTGCCCATTGGATAACTTCGCTTATTGCGTCAGCCGACTGGTCCCGGCGGTGACTACACATGTCGTTCGCCGGGGGTAGGAGGTCAATGCGGCTCCTCTGGATTTGGAGTTCTCGTCAGATCGCCTGCCAGTTGATGGGATCTAGCAGGGCTGGAAGCCGCGTTCATGAAGCGCCTGGTGCTTAAATTCGGCGGAACCTCGGTCGCGAACCTTGAGCGGATCGCGCACGTCGCTGAAATCGTCGCCGCCCGCCGCGCCGAAACCCGCGCCATCGCGGTCGTCGTCTCCGCCATGTCGGGCACCACGAACCAGCTCGTCGAATGGACGCGCGGCGCAGCCGGTCCTGATCTGCACGGCGTCGACTACGATGACGAATACGATGTGGTCGTCGCCTCGGGCGAACAGGTCACGGCCGGTCTTCTCGCGCTCGCTCTTCGTCGCAAGGGGCTCAAGGCCCGCTCGTGGCTGGGCTGGCAGCTCAAACTTTCCACCGACGAAGCGCACGGCAAGGCGCGCATCACCGGTTGCGACAACCCTGAATTCATCCGGTCGGTCGATAGCGGCGAGATCGCCGTGGTCGCCGGCTTCCAGGGCGTCGATGAAAACGGACGCGTCTCCACGCTCGGCCGCGGCGGTTCGGATACATCCGCCGTCGCCGTCGCCGCCGCGTTGAAGGCCTCGCTGTGCGACATCTACACCGATGTCGATGGCGTCTATACGACTGACCCGCGCATCACGCCGAAGGCGCAGCGCATCGAAAAGATTTCCTACGAAGAGATGCTGGAACTTGCCTCCCTCGGAGCAAAGGTTCTGCAGACCCGCTCGGTCGAACTGGCGATGAACCATCGCGTTCCCGTGCGCGTGCTCTCTTCGTTTGAAGGCCCCGTGCCTTCGCCCAACACCGGAACGCTCGTGTGCGATGAGGAACAGATCGTGGAAAAGCAGGTAGTCAGCGGCGTCGCTTACTCGCGTGACGAAGCCAAGTTCAGCATGATCGGCGTGGAAGACCATCCCGGCGTCGCCGCCACCATCTTCGGCGCGCTCGCCGATGCCGGCGTCAACGTCGACATGATCGTGCAGGCCTCCGCCAAGACGGAAGGCCGCCAGAACATCGTCTTCACCTGCCCGGATCGCGACGCTGGCCACGCGAAAGCCGTGCTCGAAAAGCTCAACGGCAATGTCGGCTACGAAAGCATGACCGTGTCCCGCGACGTGGCGAAGGTCTCCGTCATCGGCGTCGGCATGCGCAGCCACGCCGGCGTCGCCAAGACGATGTTCCAGGCCCTGTCCGACAAGGGCATCAACATCCAGGTCATTTCGACCTCCGAGATCAAGATTTCCGTCCTGATCGATGCGTCCTACACCGAGCTGGCCGTACGCGCCCTGCACACGGCCTACGGTCTGGATTCGGACTGATAGGGTTCGGGTTGGTACGCCCTCGTCCTTCGACGGACGCGCATCTTCGATGCGCTGCTCAGGATGAGGGCTAAACTGCTGGCAGTCCTGTAGCCCTCATCCTGAGCAGGCCCGAAGGGCCGACCGTCGAAGGACGAGGGCGTGCTCAACGCCGCCTGAAGAAAGCCCAACAACCCCCAAATATTTACCTTCGCCCGCATGGAATGACGGACGCTGCGTAATCAGCTAAAGCGTGCAGATGCGACGGCGTTGGGAGACGTTTTGACCGACCGCAACAGACCAGGAGACAAGGGCCCCGGCGCCCCACGCCCGCCCGCGGGCGGCGGCGGGGCGAAGCTGTTGCTCTCGCGCCTGCGCGCGCTCATGGCCAATCAGGCGCAGGACCCCAAACGCCTCGATCGCGTCGTCGAACTCATCGCCAACACCATGGTGGCGGATGTCTGCTCGATCTATCTGCGTTCCGAAGATGAAAGCCTGCTGCTCATGGCGACGCGGGGCCTTGCCCCCGAAGCCGTCGGCCGCACCCGAATGAAGGAAAACGAAGGCCTCGTCGGCCTCGTGTCGGCGACCGCCCGTCCGCTGCGCCTCACCGACGCCTTCTCGCACCCGCGCTTCTCCTACCGGCCCGAAACCGGCGAAGACCCGTTCCACTCCTTCCTCGGCGTGCCGATCCTGCGCGGCGGCTGCGTCCTCGGCGTGGTCGTCGTCCAGAACCGCACCGAACGGGCCTATGACGACGAGGAAGCTGAAGCGCTCCAGACCGTCGCCATGGTGCTGGCCGAACTCGTCGCCGCCGCCGCCGATACGATCAGCGCCGGCCTGCGCCAGACCCGCCCGGTCGAATTGCACGGCCGCGTGCTCAACGAAGGCTTGGCCACCGGGAAGGTCCACCTCTACGACCCCGTCGTCCCGCCCACGCAACTTTTCGCCGCCGACGCCGAGGAAGAGGAACGCCGCCTCAACGAAGCGCTCGATGCGCTGCGCGCCAATATCGACGCGATGCTCACGCGCGCCGGCCCGGTCCTGTTCGGTGAAAGCCGCGACGTTCTCGAAACCTACCGCCTGTTCGCGCATGACCCCAGCTGGGAAGCCCGCCTGGTTGAAGCCGTCCGCACCGGCCTCTCCGCCGAAGCCGCTGTTGACCGCGTCCGCCGCGAACACCGTGCTCGCCTTGAAAGCGCCCGCGACGCCATGGTGCGCGAACGCATGCACGACCTCGAGGATCTCGAGAACCGCCTCCTGCGCCAGCTCAATGGCGATGACGGTGGCCGCGAAGCGCCGCGCGGCTCGATCCTTGTCGCCAGCCGCATCGGCCCCGCAGAACTGCTCGAATATCGCGACAGCGGCCTTGCCGGCATCGTCCTCGAAGAAGCCGGCGCCGGCTCTCACGCCGCCATCGTCGCCCGCGCCATCGGGGTGCCTGCGGTCGGCGGCCTCACTGGCCTCGTGACCCGCGCCGAAGACGGCGACCTGATGATCATCGACGGCGAAGCCGGCACGATCCACATCCGCCCCGAAGCCGAGATCGTCACCAACTTCCACGCCCGCATGGCGCTGGCCGGTCAGAAGCAGGCCGAACTCTCCCTTCTGCGTGACAAGCCGGCGATCACCACCGACGGCGTCGAAGTCGATCTCTTCATCAACGCCGGCCTGTCCTTCGACCTCGACCATCTGGACGAAGTCGGCGCCAAGGGCGTCGGCCTGTTCCGCACCGAATTCCAGTTCATGGCGTCCGAAACGATGCCGGGCCTCGACGAGCAGGCGACCTTCTACAAGTCCGTCATCGAGCGGGCAGGGGATCGCCCCGTCGTCTTCCGCACCATCGACCTTGGCGGCGACAAGATCGCCCCGTTCATGGGCCGCCGTGAACGGGAAGAGAATCCTGCCCTCGGCTGGCGCGCGCTCCGCATGGCGCTCGACCACCCCTTCTTCTTCCGCCGCCAGCTCCGCGCCCTGATCCGGGCCTCGCGTGGAAAGACGCTCCGCCTCATGTTCCCCATGGTCACCACCGTGGAGGAGTTCGAGGCCGCCCGGCGTCTTCTCGACAGCGAAATGGAATGGGCCATCAAATTCGGCCGCGACCTGCCAAACAAGCTGCAGGTCGGCGCGATGGTCGAAACCCCCTCGCTGGCCTTCTCGATCGACCAGCTGAAGGGCAAGGCCGACTTCCTCTCCATCGGCACCAACGACCTGATGCAGTTCTTCTTCGCGGCCGACCGCGACAACGCCCGCCTGTCCGGCCGCTACGACATCCTGTCCCGCCCCGCGATGCGCCTGCTGCTGCGCATGCGCCAACGCGCTGACGAAGCGGAACTCCCCATCACCGTCTGCGGCGAGGCTGGCGGCCGCCCACTGGAGGCGCTGGCCCTGATCGCGCTTGGTTATCGCAGGTTATCCATGCAGTCCGCCCGGATTGCCCCGATCAAGCTGCTGATCCGCTCGGTGGACGTGTCCCAGCTGGCGCCGCGCGTGCAAGCTGCCCTGGATGGCGGCGAACAATCGGTCCGCACGACCATGCTGGCGATCGCCAATGACTTCGGTGTGAAGATTTAGGAAGATTAACGTTGTGGCCCCAGTCCCGCCACCTTACGTTCGTAATCACTTGTTAGGGCGGTGGGCGTAAGGCGGAACGGTAAGTCCAATGGGACGATTGCCCTTCCGTTTCGGACAGTAAAATGAGCGGCGTGGCCAAAGACGACATCAACCCCACCCAGCCTACCGATGAAACGGCTTCCGCGCCCGACGCCGGAACGATCGACACGTCGGCTGCATCTGCAAATTCCAAGGAAGACGCTGACGCGCGCGCTGCCCGCCGCAACGCTCCCTTCCTCCGCGTCGTGACCGACAACGAAGACGAGTTCGTCGCCCCCGCAACCGCCTCCGACGCCCCGCACCAGCGTATCGGCGCCATCATTCGCGCCGCGCGCGAGAACGCAGGCTACTCGCTGGAGCAGGTCTCGAAAGAAACCCGCGTCCACCTCAGCCACCTTCGCGCCATCGAAGACATGACGCCGAACCTTCTCGGCGCCCCGGTCTATGCGAAGGGCTACATCAAATCCTACGCCCGCTTCCTCGGCATGGACGAGCAGATCACGCTCGACCGCTACCTGGCCGAGTGCGCGATCCTCAAGGATCCGGAAAAGCAGGAAATCGCTCCGCCCGCCTCGTCCAAGTCGCGCAAGCTGCCCGTCGCTATCCCGATGCTCGGCATCCTGATCGTCGGCCTGATCGGCGCCGCCGGCGTGTTCTTCCTCGCCAATGGCGACAAGAACCCCGCCTCCCCCGGCGACCCGTCCGCCACGGCTTCCGCATCCGCCAATCCCGCCACCGCCGTTGACGCCGCCAACGCCGTCAGCCAGCGCCTGCGCATCGTCGCGCTGCGCCCCGGCTCGGTCGAGGTCCGCTCGGCCAAGGGCGACAAGTACGTCCACCGCGATTTCGTCGCCGGTGAGAGCTATCCCGTCCGCGTCGGCGCGGGCTGGACTGTCTCGGTCAACGACGGTTCGGCCTTCGAATGGCGCCTGGGCGACCAGTCGCTCGGCCTGCTCCAGCCCGAAGGCGGCCAGGTCTATTCGCAAAGCATCGATCTCGCCGCCCAGCGCGCGCCCATCGTGACGGAAGTTCCGATCGATCCGTCGATCGCCGCTGAAGCGCCCCCCGCCACGGCTGGCGGCACGCCGCCTGTCGCCGGCGCCAATCCCGCCCCGGCCAAGCCGCGCCCGCCCAAGCCCCAGGGCTCGACCACGCCGCCGCCGCGCGAGCTGCCGGCCCAGAACCAGACATCTGGCCAGCCCGCCGCCCCCACGCAGGACCCGGCCCTCGCTGCCTATCCGGACCAGTAATCACGGGTCTTCGGATGAGTTTTCAACGCCCGCGCGACTTTCCGTCGTGCGGGCGTCGTCTTTACTGGGCATCCCAGAAGCGCCAAATGCTGATTGAAGGCTGATCCGGCGACATCATGAGCCACGACATCAATCACCTCCGCCCCTGGCGCACGATCACGCGGCGCAAGTCGCGCCAGATCCGCGTCGGCAATGTGCTGGTCGGGGGCGATGCGCCCATCACCGTCCAGTCGATGACCAACACGCCGACCTCGGACGCAAAAGCCACGATCGAGCAGATCCGTGGCCTCGAGGAAGCCGGCGCAGACATCGTCCGCGTCTCATGCCCGGACGAAGAATCCACCGCCGCGATGCCGGAAATCTGCCGCGCCGCGAAAGTGCCGATCGTCGCCGACATCCACTTCCACTACAAACGCGGCATCGAAGCCGCCAAGGCCGGCGCTGCCTGCCTCCGCATCAATCCCGGCAATATCGGCAACGTCAGTCGCGTGAAGGAAGTCATCCAGGCCGCCAAGGACCATGGCTGCTCGATGCGCATCGGCGTCAACGGCGGCAGCCTCGAACGCCACCTGCTCGAAAAATACGGCGAGCCATGCCCCGAAGCGATGGTCGAAAGCGCGCTCGATCACGCCCGCATCCTCGATGACAACGACTTCCACGAATACAAGATTTCGGTGAAGGCCTCCGACCCGTTCCTGACGGTCGCCGCCTACCACCAGCTGGCCGACGCCACCGACGCGCCGCTCCACCTGGGCGTCACAGAAGCCGGCGGCCTGCGCACAGGCACAGTCAAATCCGCCATCGGCATCGGCTCCATGCTCTGGGCCGGCATAGGCGACACCATCCGCGTCTCGCTCTCGGCCGAACCGGTCGAGGAGATCAAGGCCGGCTACGAAATCCTGAAATCGCTCGGCCTGCGCACGCGCGGCGTCAACATCATCTCGTGCCCCAGCTGTGCGCGTCAGGGTTTCGACGTCATCCGCACGGTCGAAACGCTTGAGAAGCGCCTCGCCCACATCTCGGAGCCGATCTCGCTCTCGATCATCGGCTGCGTCGTCAACGGCCCCGGCGAAGCCACCATGACCGACCTCGGCTTCACCGGCGGCGGCAAGGACGCCGGCATGATGTACGTCTCCGGCAAGCCCGATCATAAGGTTGGCAACGCCGAAATGGTCGACCGTATCGTCGCGCAAGTCGAAGCAAGAGCCGCAGTCCTGACAACCGCCCGCGATGCGGCCGAAAAAGCCGCCACCAAAGCCGCGGAGTAGGGTGCATCTCCAGGCGCCGTGACTGGCCCTGAAGCCCGAAACAACCGCGGCTCTTGCGGCCTCCCGCGTCATCGCGCAGTCTGCCCGAACACAATCAGGCGGCTCAGCATGTCTCTACTCAGGCACGTCACCCTCGCAGCCGCCTTCTGCCTTGCGGCCCCGGCGGCGCTGGCGCAAATGACCCCGCCCGCGCGTATCCCCGAGAATGATCCACGCGGCGCAACCTTCGGATGCGAGGACGGCAGCAAGCTGGTCCTCGCCTTCGCCGAGACAGGCAAGGGCAGCGCCGCTCTCGTCTGGATCGGAGACAGCGCCTATCGCCTCGCCAACCTTCCGCCCGAACAAGGCATCCCGAAAGTCGTGTGGAGCGACGGCGAACACTCCCTCACCTGGACTCCCGGCGTTCAACTGATGTGGATGGGCAGCGCGACGCATCTCATGTGCGGCCGAAGCGGACACAAGCACTGAACACAGGTTCGCAAGGCTGGCCTGATGGCCGGAACTGCACCTGTCATCCCGGAAGCGCGAAGCGCTATCCGGGACCCATTCCGCCAGCACAAAACTCTTCCAATGGCTCCCGGCTCTCGCTTCGCTCGGCCGGGATGACAAACGGCAATGATGCCGAGTTTGTGGGATAGAGCCTCATCCAGTTCGTAGGACGGCCAAAAACCTTCCTGCCTGATTTCAGCAGCTTGCCTCCAAAGAATGGAGGATAGCGCCCGCCAGATTCTACCGGGCCCTGGGCGAGGGTCATACTGCCGGCATGTTCGAGCTGCAGCAGATCATCCTCTGGATTCTCTGGCGCCTCCGCCCTGTCATGGCGGTGGAGGCGAACCTTATCGACATCATCGCCGCCGGCTTCCGCCTCTTCGACAACGACGAAGCCATCATCAGGATGGAAGACGACCCCAGCCAATGCCTCATCGTCTCCGCCGGCCTCGCTGACGCCCACGCCAAGCTCGACCTCCTGATCTATCTCCGCGCCTGCGAGATCATCGGCATCCGCTCCCGCGCAAAAGACTTCACCGCAAACCGCGCCGCCAGCCGCTCAGGCCGCACGCCCCAAGCCTGCTGGACAAGCTTCCGCTGTCTCGTCACGCGCTACGAGGACTATGAGCGCCTCGCGCAGAAACGCTCCGAAGGCCTGCGCACGGAACAGAGCCCCCTCCGTCTTGCAGCTGCGCTGCAATCCACCTCCCCCGCGTTTCACGCGGTGGAGGCAAACCACCATTGCCTTGCCTCCCTCACTCCGCAGGAGTGGGGGAGGTGGATTGCGCGCCCTTGCGCGCAAGACGGAGGGGGTCTCTTCGCGCAACCGCGCGGCCCTCCGCTCACTCCAGAATCCGATTTCAGAAAGCTACACCTCAGCCGCTCCGCGACTGGGAACGCCCGCGCGCGCCTAGACCTTCTCGCTGATCCGGATCGCCGCCCTGCATCCAAAGCGGATCAACGCCGACAACACGGGATAAGCCGGCGCCTGCGCTGCGCCCTCGGACGTCGCCAGCTCCTTGTGCGCCACTTCCTCGTCGCGGAACTTGGTCATCGTCGCCGCCAGCTCTGTCTCGCCGGCCGCCTCAAGCTCAACGATCTGGTCGCCGTAATGCTCCTCGATCACGGTCTCCACCGCCTCGGTGCAGGCATGCGCCGCTTTCTCGCCAAGCAGGGCGGTCGCCGCCCCCAGCGCGAAGCCCGCCGCATTCCACACCGGCGACAGCGCCGTCGGACGAACGCTTCCCGCATTCAGCAACTTGTCGAACGCGTCCAGATGCTCCTGCTCCTGGCCCGCCATCTCTTTCAGCTGTCCCGTGATCCGCTCGCGGCCCGATTGACGCTCGAACACGGCCAGCTGGCCGCGATAGATCGCGACCGCGCCATATTCGCCCGCGTGATCGACGCGCAGCATTTCCTCGCGGCGGTTCGGCGTAAGGGTCATGGCTGCCCCATCACGGTTGCACAGGCTCGTTGGCAGTGTCGCGCATCGGCGGCTGGGTGGCGGAGTAGAAGCTGAGCAGCATGAGCACGCCCGAAATGATCGCGTTGTATCCCGCCATCGACAGCCCCCACGGGGCATCCGGCAGGCGCCACATCGCTTCCTTGCACGAAACCACCGCCACCGGCTTGCTCAGCAAGTCAGAAAGATTGCCCGTGATCGCTTCCGAGCCGGTCGACGCAACGCAAGTGTCCGGCCCCGGGGCGAGATTCCATTCAAACAGGGCATGCCATCCGCCGAGGAAGAAGCTTACCGCGAACGTAAGGCCGATCAGGATGGAGAACCACATCATCGTGCGCGGGCCCGCCCCGCGCCAGTTCAGCACGATCGCCACCAGAGCTACGCCGCAGGCTGCAAAATGGGCATAACGCTGCCACCAGCACATCTGACAGGGCGCGAGATGCAGCATCGTTTCGAAGATGCCATAGGCCGCGGCCAGCATCCCCGCCGACGCAAGCAGGGCGACCAGCGGCCATCTCACCCGATCAAGCGGCAGCTTCTCCATGGGGAACAAGCTATCGGGGGGCAGGTTGGCGACAATGCGACGAAAGGGCAGTTTAACCGGACTGTGGCGCGGCGAAACGCCGTTGACGTTAGGTTCAATCACTTGCGCGTATCGTGGCGCCTTGTTCAGGTTTCAACTGGTCTGTCCCGTGCTAGGCGCTTGGACAGGTCCGATTTTGTGCATTGCGGGACAGCCATCCGATGACTGACGCTACGACTGTTGCCGAGGCCCCCGCCGTTCCGCACACGCCTAAGGCGAAAGGCCCGCTGGGCGCCCTCTACAACTGGGTGATCCGTCTCGCCGGCGGCAAAAGCGCCGAACCGGCGCTCTGGGCCGTGTCCTTTGCCGAAAGCTCGTTCTTCCCGATTCCGCCTGACGTGATGCTCGCCCCGATGTGCTTCGCCCGGCCGGAACGGTCATGGCGCTATGCCTTCGGTTGCACCGTGGCCTCGGTGTTCGGTGCGCTGCTGGGTTACGCGATCGGCTTCTACCTGTTCGAAGCGGTCGGCTCGGCCATCATCTCGGTGTTCGGCTATGGCGGTAAGGAAGAAGAACTCCGCGCCTCTTATGCGGCTGCCGGCGTCTGGATCATCTTCCTGAAGGGCGTAACGCCCATCCCCTTCAAGCTGGTAACCATCATCTCGGGCGCGATGGCGTTCAATCTGCCGATCTTCATCGCCGCCTGCCTCGTCACGCGGGCCGTCCGGTTCTTCCTGGTGGCCTGGTTGTTCAAGACGTTCGGCCCGACCCTGGCCCCCATCATCGAGAAGCGCATCGGCCTCTTCATGCTGCTTTTCGTGGTGATCCTCGTCGGCGGCTTCCTGGCGGCGGCGCTGATCCACTAGATTCGATCAAAATTTCTGCATCTCGTGAACCGGATGTTTGCGATCTTGGGCGAGGCTCCTGATCACGCGCCGGATGGTCCGACGCGGCTTAGAGTTCGGTTCGTCCCATGCGCACCCTTCGCCGCATTCACGCTGTCTCCCTCCGCGTCGCCCCGCAATGGGCGATGTGCGTCATCCTCGGGGCCTATTTCAGCATGCAGCTGGCCAATACGGCCGCTATCCCGGGTTGATAGACCGCCTCTTTCACTGATCACGCACCTGCGCTAACACCGCCCCTCGCGCTCGCGGGAGTGGCGGAATTGGCAGACGCAACGGACTCAAAATCCGTCGTCCTAACGGATTTGTGGGTTCGACCCCCACCTCCCGCACCACCAGTCAAGCGAAAACGTATGGGCGACGGCGCTTTTCTCGGACGTGAAAAACTTCATCCCTCCATGTGTCCCTCCACGGTGCCGGTTGCTTTGGCTGTCACTACCCCGATTGAAAATGACTTGAGCAAGAGCGGTTGCGGGCAGGTAGCGATAGAGCGCTCGCATTTTAGCCTCCAAACCACTCCCCTGACCTGGATGTGCTGATCGTTGGCTGTCGACGATCTGCATCGCTCCGTCCTCACGCGGTTTTCCTTGAAACCTGACGGTATTTCGCGAGGGCGCCAGCGGGTCGGTGTGCCCCTGTCGGGGAGAAACTCGCTCGACCTAGCGCGACGATTGAAGCCAGTCGCACGATCTGTTCGACGCGAGCAGCTTTGCCGCCCGCCTGCATGGTGTGGGCGGGGTGAGCAGAAGGCTCACGAGCATGACTCTGGATATGATTTTCGAAACTCAGCGACGCGCTGGCGGTCATCCACGCCGCATCACGGCGGGGCGGCTGACCGGGCAGAAGCCCGCACTGAAAATGAAGGAAGTCTGGTCGATCCGGGCGCGTCTTGAGTTGAAGCGACGTGTTCGGGATCTCGCGCTGTTCAATCTGGCAATCGATAGCAAGCTTCGTGGATGCGATCTCGTACGTCTCAAAGTCAACGACGTGGCGGCCGGCAGCGAGATCAGGACTCGGGCGGTAATCGTCCAGAAGAAGACGGGTCGACCCGTCCAGTTCGAAATCACCGAGCAGACCCGTAACGCCGTTGTCGCGTGGATCAGGCAGCGTGGCCTGGGATCTGGCGACTTTCTGTTTCCCAGCAGGCTCGCATCATCTCCACACGTCTCGACGCGTCAGTACGCTCGAATAGTGCAGGGTTGGGTACGATCGATCGGCCTAAATCCTGCCACCTATGGGACGCACTCGCTCAGAAGGACCAAGGCTGCGCTCATATACCGAAAGACGGGCAACTTACGCGCCGTTCAACTTCTCCTGGGCCACAGCAAGCTTGAAAGCACGGTTCGGTACCTGGGCGTCGAAGTCGACGATGCGCTCTCGATCTCGGAAGGCGTAGACTTATAGGTGTACGGGGAGGGGAGCGGCCGACTTCGGCCTCAGCGGCCGTTCCCACGCCTCTTGGGGGCTGGCAGCAATTCGCCGAACTCCGCCGTTCACCAAGTTACGCAATTGCTGGTCGATCCTCGATCACATAGTTGAAATTACTGAGTCCCGTCATCGCACGCCGGCACGCATCGACTCCCTGCAAGACGTGCTCAAGGTCAGTCATCGTGTAAGAGACAAACTTCCCGGTAGGCTCTTCAAATCCACCAACTTCGCATTTGATGTGCACGTTTGCTTCGAGGTCCGGATGCGCATGGAAACTAACAAGTCCATGTATGATGAGGTTCCGCACGTCGCGGAGGTATAACGCCTGCCGATAAACGCTCGCTGCAATATCAGATTTGCCTGCGTTCTCTGGAAGCCGTGCGACAAGGTCCGCCCAGATGTCGAGACGCTCCTTTAGGCCCCCGCGGATACGTGCAGGCTCAACGTGAAACCGGGCGCGGGCCTCCTGAATTGCTTTCGTCAGCGCTACTTCGAACAAACTCCAATAGAGAACAAAGCTTCCAACCCTCGCCATGAGGTCGGCACCGGTCGGCGGAGTGGGTTGGTTCGACATTGGTCTTCCTACGCTGAACGTGGGGGGTACATTGTTGTCAAACCGCGCTCCCGATTTGTCCAGTTTGGGCCATCAATGCCCGCGCTGCCGCAATGTTACGAGTGACTTAGCGGCTCTGAAGCTGCCCGTTCCCGGTAGCTGCTCGAACTGGCCCAAACTCGCCGGAACCAGCCGTCGGGCGCCTAAGCAAACTGTCACGCATCGCGGCAAAACGGCGGCGCTACTCGGCTGGATATGCTCTTGGCCTCGACGACACTGACAGTGCGTAGGCGCAGGCCTCTTGCTTGCATCCAGGCATCGACACCTCGACGTTCAGCTTCTTGCTCGCAATCGAGTCAGCGAACAGGGTTATTATGGCCCGGCTGCCTCCAGATCGATCGGGCGTAACAAACGTGCCCGTGGAATCGCTTCCGACAACGTTTACGTCGCTGCATGTCGCGTCTTCGCATATCGCAACGATAATCGTATCCCTGTGTGGATCGACGGCAAATTCGTGCGTAGCTTTTGCGCCCTTGGCCACAACGCCTTCCGCAACATGGTTTTGAGTAGTCCCCTCGATTGCCCCTTCCTTCAGCTTTTGGCGAACGACAGTGAAGTCAGTCGCGGGCTGAGCAAGCGCCGGGTGCACGATGAACGCGGCGAAGGCGACTTGGAAAAACATACGCATTGATGAGCGCTCGATCGATTTCGTGCAGCAATCTCATGAGGCGCGTTACGCCGTCAATCCAGCGAGTGTCTGCAATGGGCCAAAGGCTGCCCCATGGACGCAACATTACGAGCGGCGTGAATGGGGGTCCATTCCGGTCGTTCGACACTAACCTTACCAACTTCCGAGATTGGCCCAAACTGGCCGTTCTATTGGTTTGCTGAAACTGGCCTCACCTTGAGGTCACGGCCAACCTAGAACCTCTCGCCCAGCAGTCGGTAGCACCAGAAAGCCTCCTCGGTCTCGATGAGCCTGTTGAGTCTGGCGGGCGAAAATCCGGTCGCACGGCGAACAGCTCTACCCATGTGGGATTGATCGGAGTAGCCGCCTGCAACGGCCAGATCTGCAAGAGACTCGTTCCCGGCCTGTACGGACAGACGGTGGAGATCCTCAAACGCAGCGTAGAAGGCGAGAGACCGGCGTGTTTGGCCCGTCCATCGCTTGATCCGCTGTTCGACTGCGCGAAGACTTTTTCCGCGGCCGGCGAGGGCGAAGCGTGTCACCAGCCCGCGCGACCAGGCCGACAAGCGGGCGGCCTGGCTCCATTCCGGCAAGAACGACAGGCCTCGGACCTGCCGCCAGCGCGGACGCAAGGCGTCACAGAAATGTCGCCACGCAGCGGACATCTCGTTGTGGGTGGCGCATGCAGATGCAAGCATGTCTCGCAAGTCGCAGTCGCGCGAGAGTCGCCTCCAAGCGTCGGGATAGACGCCGACCGAGATCGCATGAACGGGCCCCGGGCACCAACTTAACGTCGGCGCGTCCTGGGGCGGGGTCACTGATATCCGGGGCAACGGAACTGCGGTGCGAGCAGGCTCCACGCCACCAACCGACGCCATGAGCCGGATTTCGCCTTCGGCCACATAAGTGACTGTTACCAGCGGCGATGCTGGAAAATAGTTCAACCGATCGCTGGCGTCGAGGCGAACGCCACGCGTATCGCGAACGATGGCGGAGAACAAACAGCCAGACAGATCGAGGGGCGGGGCCAGCAGTCGAGATAGGGTCTGCAAACTGACCTCCTGACATTCGCAATCATTCTATCCTCCCAAACGGCTAGCGGGCAATTGCTCGGGGAAACTCGAACGAGCGCTCAATGGCAAGAATCAAGTTCAGTGGCCCCCTTTCGGTCCGGCTTTCCAGTCTCTTCACGTTAAACGGAATCGGATTGGCAACTTACGTCCGTCACCTTTTCGGAAGTCAGTTGGAGCCATCCTGGGATGCAAACTTCGAGACAGGCGTTCGCTTCTGGCGACGTCAGTTCACGCGCGCGATGTGCCAGTCTGATTTGAAGAAAGGTCGCCAAATTCTCGACAGCGTCCAGACAGAGACAGACGATGTCTACGAAGTTTCCCGTGAGGCAGTCGAGGAGCCGAAAGGACATTGGTATGTCCCCGGAACGCTGTCCTCGAAAGCAGTGATTCTTTACCTGCATGGCGGAGGCTACACGTTTCACGCCGCTTCTAGCCGCAGGTTCGCCGCGATGCTCGCTCACCGCTGCGGCGTGCAAATCTTTGCGCCTGACTACCGCTTGACGCCCGAACATCCACATCCAGCCCAGGCGGAAGACGCGCTGGCGGCGTGGCAATACTTGCTCAAACGCATCGCACCGGACCGGATCGTGGTCATCGGCGATAGCGCCGGCGGTCACATGGCGCTCATGCTTTTGCAGACGTTGAAAACCTTGGGCTTGCAGCAGCCCGCACTGTGCATCGGACTCTGTCCGTGGACTGATATCGGAGACCGAGGCGCGAGCCTGCGCGGGAACGACCCGTATGACCTCGTCCAGGGCTGGATGGCGCTGCAATTTGGCAATTGGCTCGATCCGGAACAACGCTATGGCCGTGCTGCGCTGTCACCTATCTCGCACGACTACAAAGACCTTGCGCCGATCTATCTACAGGCCGGCGGGCGCGAGATTCTCCACGACATGATTTGTGACTTCGCCAAAAAACAGAAGGAGCGTGGCGCGGATGTTGCGCTCGATGTCTGGCCTGACATGCCGCATGATTTTCAGGCGTTTGACACGCTGAAACCGTCGTCCACGCAGGCGGTCGGGAGGATTTGCACCGTCATCGCAAGCCACGTCGATCGCTAGAGTAACGATACAAGGCGGGTAGCATCGAATCGCCTTTGCTCGACGAATGTCGCCTTTTGATGCGGTGGACGGCTCTCCACCCCGCCGGCAGCTTCTGCTACCGGCCTTCGATGGAGGAGAGGGCTTTGAACGGCAGCTTCCGGCGAGGAACAGCCGCTCATACAATGAGGCCGTCCGGCGCGAGATGGCCCTTTCTGGCCGTTCGGCACACGGCTGCCCTGGCGTGTTCGGCCGACGATGAAACCTTTGGCGCATTCGTCTACGAACTCCTCGGACTCTATTCAAACCTCTCAAATTCCCTCATCATAGATGGGGATTAATCGGGGGAGGGGCGCGACTGGAGCATCGCAATGGTTCATGCAGATCGCGAGCGCTCCGCGGCGACGCTGCGCCTGGTTGAGGCGCTCGCGGGTATTGGCCATTGGCGGTACGATCTTGCAACGGAACAGGTGTTCTGGTCGGACGAAGTCTTCCGAATACACGGTCTCGAACCGCGCTCGATCGCTCCCGACTTCCCGACCGTCATTGCCGCTTATCATGCCGACGACCAATCGGCTCTGGTCGGGTATGTGTCGAGAGCCATAGCGAGCGGAGAGGGCTACGCTTTCAAGCTGCGACTGAAGCGCCCCTCGGATGGCGAGCCGCGGATCGTTCGCGCAGTCGCTGAGGCCAGGCGTGATGGCGAGGGACGTACCGTGGAACTCTTCGGTGTCTTTCAGGACATCACCGACGACGAAAACGCTCGCATTCAGATTGCCGATAGCGAAGCGAAGTACCGATTGCTGGCGGAGAATGCCCGCGACATCATTATGCGTGCGGGGCCTAAGGGGATCATCTCGTACGCTTCGCCCTCATGCCGGCTTCTTGGCTTCGAACCGGAGCAGGTTATTGGCCGCTCCACTCTCGATTTCGTCGCCAATGAAGATCGCGAACGTGTGTACGCCACTCTCCAGCAATTGTTCAGCGGCGAAGAGCCGGATCCAGCGCTGGATCGCGAGTTCAAAGTACTGAGCGCCGATGGCCGCTCGTTCTGGCTTGAGGGCCGGCCAACTGTTCTGCGCGACGAAAGCGGATCGCCGGTGGAGTTTGTCACGGCATTTCGTGATGTCACGGAACGCAAAGGACTTATCGATCGCCTGGAAGCGGCCATCAGCCGTGCGGACGCAGCACTACAGCAGAAGCAGGAACTGGTCACTAACCTCTCACACGATTTCAAGGCCCCTCTGGGAGCCATACTGGCATACGCCGCGCGCTTGAAGGCGGGCGAGTCGCCAGACATGGCAGCCGTTGGGGGCAAGATCGCTTTTCAGGCGGAGGAGTTGCTGGCGATGGTCGGCGATCTCCTCGACCGCGCTGCGTTGGACGCTGGCAAGTTGTACGTTCGGGAAGAGACGTTCAGCCTAGGCTCCCTTGTGGCCTCCGTCATCGACGCGCTCGCGCCTGCCATCGGTGACAAGACGCTGACGCTTGAGATGGTTATGCACCCTGACGCACCACGCGTGGTCACTGGCGACAAGGGGCGCACACGTCGTGTCCTCATGAATCTCGCCGGAAATGCGATCAAGTTTGCGGACGTTGGGCAGGTGACCATCGAAGTGGCGCCATGTCAGCAAGCAGGGTGGATACGCTTCAGCGTGACAGACGATGGTCCTGGTCTATCTGAAGCCCTGATACCGCGGCTGTTCGAGCGGTTCATGTCGCCCGTGGAGCCGATGCTCCCTGATCGTCGGGGGCATGGCCTCGGCCTCGCTATCTGCAAGGACATCATTGGCGAGCTCGGCGGTGACATTGGTTGGTCGCCGAATATCGAGGGGCTGGGGAGTAAGTTCTGGTTTGAAATTCCGCTGCCCGAGTGCTTCATCACGTTGTCCGATACCAACGCAGCACTTCCGGCCAAATCGGTTCTTGTGATTGACGACAATCCTGCGTTCCGGGTCCTTCTCGGAGAGATGCTGCGCGCGATGGGTCACAACGTCATTGTCTGCGGCTCCGGCGCGAGCGGACTCGCGGCTGCGCATGACAAACACTTTGACGTCGCTTTCGTCGATCTCATGCTGCTGGATACAAGCGGCGAGGATGTCGTTCTCGCGTTGCGTGCTGTTGAGCCCGGTCCAGCAGCATGA
>Ga0209717_1000426_pt1 | contig 52301 bp, 42 predicted proteins | sample AD_UKC048_MetaG_FD_184418 | JGI IMG/M metagenome (GOLD analysis project Ga0209717, IMG submission 184418) | Active sludge microbial communities of municipal wastewater-treating anaerobic digesters from USA - AD_UKC048_MetaG (SPAdes) (version 2) | ecosystem: Engineered > Bioreactor > Anaerobic >...
GGAGTATCCTCAAATATTACCGTGACCGCAAAGAGGCGAAGGAGAGGCCGGTGGAAGCGGATGTGGCGCAAATGAATTAGGGTGGTTTTGCCTGCGGCAAAAGGGTTGGCCATGGATTGATTTGCCTGCGGCAAAAAAGGGTAGCCACGAAAGGTCACGAAAGGGCACGAAAAATACAGAAAGGCAGGCCACGGATAGCGCGGATATGCACGGATTGATTTGCCTGCGGCAAAAAATGGATTGGCCACTAAAATACACGCCTGTCCCGCCAAATGCGGGGAAAGGGCACGAAAAATACAGAAAGGCAGGCCACGGATAGCGCGGATAAACACGGATTGATTTGCCTTCGGCAAATGGGTTCGCTACGAATGTCCACGAAATATTCCTCAGAAGGGGCTGTTGACTACTAACTACTAACTACCAACTCCCGACTAACTTACAAGGCTTCCTCCGTATCTCCGCACATCAAAAATTCTTTTGCATAAAAGGCTGACTGCGCACAGGTAGAGGAACAATTGCTTTTCCATTGAATAAAATAGCGGCCATCACTGAATTCCTTCACACTGCTGGCACCAGGGGCCAGATCAAAGGACAAGACGGCGTCCAATGGTACAAACTGGGCATTGAAGGTCTTAGCCACTTCCACACGCTGGGAGACGGAAGTCGTGTTTTTAAAAGTAACACGGGTGGTTTCGTTGGTTTCGCAGGCGAGACCATCGTCGCCGGATTTAGTACAACTTACAGTAAGGAATGACAGCGTAAATGTCAGCAGGATAGACAGGAGTGATTTCATTGGTTCTGTTTTAAGCATGATTACAATTTTAACCGGTTGAATGAACCGGTACCAGCTATACATCGGACGACGCAGAAAAGGTCATCAGCTGGCTTTATACAATGCTTTTAAACAGCTATCTGTCAACTGGTCTGATTGGATTTAACGGAAAACCTGTCAGTAATCGGTTTGCCCTCATGCCACCGGCCAGGGTCTGGTATCTGTTTATTTTACTGCCAGGCCGGCCTAAGTAACTATACTTGTATTCAAAGAAGGAAGAACGAAACATTATAAATCCTGCCATTTGCAGGGTAGTATTGCATCCCCTTTGCCTTACCGGCAAAGTCCTGGCAAAGATTCATTCTGCGAAATACCAATTTAATAATCCCTCCTTTTCATGAACGGCCGATCAGCAGATGAAAACATGTCAATATACCATTGCGGGAATTGTTTTATTACTGGGACTCAATTTTCAGTCACAGGCCCAAAAAGTAACTAAAGTAAAAAGCGACTGGCACCTGGGTTTCAACAGTGGCTTCTATGTATACCAGGGTGACCTGACCCCGTCTGTGGCCGGTTCCTGGAAAACAGTGAAACCAGGGGTGGCATTTAGCCTGTCAAAAACATTAAATCAACATTTATCACTTCAATATGCCTTATCCCTGGCTACCCTTGAAGGAGATGATATGAAATACAAGTCCAGTCAGTACTACCGTGGGCTGCGCCGTTTTTATTTCCGCAGTACGATTGCGGAATTAACTGTCTCCCATCAGTTTTATTTCCGCCATCAGTTTAACCGTGAACTTCGTTTTCAGCCTTATTTATCGGCAGGAGCGGGGGTAGGTTTTTTACTCAATAGTCAGCGCAACAGCAGTCAGACGGTCTTTAGTTATTTTGCGGCCGATAACCTGCAAAATAAAGTTGCGGAGGATTCCACTTATGGGATGCCATCAATAATCCTGGCTGTACCTGTTGGACTGGGTTTTAATTACCGGCTGAATGAACGCTTACTATTTAATCTGGAAGGACTCTATCGTTTTACTTCTTCCGATTACCTGGATGGGTTCAGTCGTGCAGGTAACAATAAAAAGAATGATTATTATTACGGGCTTTCTGTCGGGATACGCGTTTTACTTGGAAAAAAATCAGGTGGCAAGCATGCAGCACCGGTGCTCGTTCCTGTACCCCAACCGGCACCTTTGTTAAAGCTAAAAAATGAGGAAGCGCCTGTTTTCCCGGATAAGGACCTGGATGGCATTGCCGACAGTATTGACCGGTGTCCGCAGGAGAAGGGCACGATGGAGTTTTATGGATGTCCGGCCATTCCGGCCCGACAGTCTGTAAATGCGCCTGCCGCAGTTACCACAACAGCTCCTGTATTCCCCGGCTTTACCATTTATTTTGCCTATGACAGGTCCAGTCTGGATGGGGCCGGTTTTGCCAATCTGAACGAAGTGATCCGGTTACTCAAAGCTGATCCTGCTTTGATTGTAGTGTTGAAGGGGCATACAGATATGAAGGGAAGCCTCGAGTCTAATTATAAATTGTCACTCAGTCGCTCAAAGGTCTGTGCGGACTATCTGGCCTCTTACGGGATTGACCGGAACCGGATTAAACTGGAGGCTTACAGCAAACTGCAGCCTGCTGCAGATCCCGCCGAAGAAAGATTACAGTGGAAGAACCGGAGGGTAGAAGTGGTGCTGGTGAATTGATCCGGCAACATACGGAACTATACTTCTATAATTGACTTACCGTATCTCCTGTCTGAACTTCGGACAGGAGATTTTTGTTTTCCGTCCCTGCCCGTTCTTTCTTCTTTTCTCCCGTTTAATCAACAGATCCGCCGAATACTAAAAACGCCTAAGTTTAACATGGAATATTCCGTTATTAGACCACTTACAGTAAAACATGTCCCGGGCGCTTTTTATATGGTTGATTTTTTTATTTTCAATCCCCTTGCTGGGTCAGGATCCTGCCAATAACCGGTTTGTGAATTTCGGCAGCAAGGACGGATTGCCGGAGAAATATATTTACAGCATCACCCAGGATAAAAAGGGGTATATCTGGACCGGTACCGGCACCGGTTTATTCCGTTATGATGGCATTAGTTTTAAACCTTTCCGGAGTCCGCTTGATAAAACCGGTGCTAATATTTCCAATATCCTGCAGGCTGTGTATACAGATCCACGCGGATATCTCTGGCTGGGAAGTCTCAACGACCTGCAATGTTATGATCCGGCAACCAATCATTTCTGGCGGCCGGCACAGCAGGATACCCTGATCCGTAAACTGGGCAGTTATTATATCAACCGGTTTACACCTTCTGCAGACGGGGGACTTTTTATCCAGACGGCCAACCGTTTTTTTTACCGGTTTAATCCCCGGGATTCTAGTATCCGTGATTATTCTTCATTATTTCCGGTTACAGCATCCCGTTATACTTTAAAAGTTATTGAATATAAAGGAACTGTATTCGCCGTACATGCCGAAGGAATCTACCGCTTCACGCAATCCGGGCAGGAAGCCGTTTTTTACCCTTTCCCTTATAAGGGAGATGAAATCACCAATGCCGCCATTGCTTCAGAAGGGATACTGCTGACCAGCTATACACATGGATTGCTTGTATTCCTGCCCGACAACGGACAGTACAAAGAATCACGGTATAATAATCCGAAGCTTAGACTCAATAATCTGTTTACCGTATTGGAGCAGAATAATGAACTATGGCTGGGCTCTTACCCGCTCTTCCGGATGAAAGAGGGCCGGCTGACAGCCTGGGAAAACCAGCGGCTGAACGAACATGAAATCATGGCCAATAAGATCGGGGATCTCTTTTTTGACCAGGAAGGGAATCTCTGGATCGGGAGCCACAACGGAATCAGTATGATGTCCTGGCAAAACCAGCAGATTGAAACAGTTCAGTTTAAGGATCCCGTTACCGGTACCCAGGTGGAACCTACTGGTGTTTTCAACCTGCCAGGCTCCAATGACCTGCTGGTTCCCAATACTTCATCAACCGGATTGATTTATTATTCCTCAAGGGATAAAAAGATCAGTGTGATTCCTAATCCATTGGTGAAAGAGAAAGGGAGCAGCCGGATCATTGGATTGATTCTACTGAACGACGGTTCCGTTATTGCTTCTGATGATCAGCATTTATTCAGGTTTGACCCGTTGAACCGGAAACTGATCCCTTTTGAACTAAAGGATCAGGACGGCAAGCCGGTGATTAATGTGGGCCGTAACCTGATTGACCGGAGGGGGCATGTCTATATCAGCTCACATAATAACGGGTTTTATATCTGGAAACCGGCAGAGAACCGGGTGTTCCATTATAATAAAACAGTGGTGGATCCGCTGGCCGATCTGGAAAAAGATAATCAGCTCTATCCCTGTCTTGCTGATAGCCGGGACCATATATGGTTCACGTCTTCCAATGGTGTATACGAATACCTGCCGGGGCAGCAGAAATGGAATCACTATAATGCGGAAGGTATGGATGATCTTCCTGCTATGACTCAGACCACCTATATCGCCGAGGACCGTCAGGGACATATCTGGGTGACCACTCAAAACAACGGGTTGTACGAAATCTATACTGAACGTGGAAAAAAGCAGATCCGGAATTTCGGCAAGAATTCAGGGATCGGACTCAGCACGGATTATTGTATCAAGCTAAAAGCGGATAAACAGCAGCCGTACTTATGGCTGACCACTATAAATGGATTACATCGTTTTGACCCGGTTGCCCGGCGGATCATCAGTACGCTTTCCATACAACATGGCCTGGCGAAAGACGGGGGTAGTTATTCGTATAATATTACAGATAGTAATCAGCTTATACAAATGTATTACGGGGCCGCAAGTTTTATCAACCTGAATAATTACCGTTTTAATACCCAGGCACCAAAGGTGGAGCTTACATCGGTAAGCGTGATGGATAAAGAAGTACTTTATATAGCTATTTCCGATAAGCCTATTGAGCTGGATCATAATCAGAATTTTCTGCAGTTTGAATTTTCTGCTCTGCAGTTCAATAACCATAACCAGTTACAATATGCCTATCTGCTGGAGGGGGCGGATAAAGATTGGATCTATAGTGGTAACCGGAACTTTGTATCCTATTCGGGGTTGGGGCCGGGTAAGTATGTCTTCCGGGTCAAAGCGGCAAATAATGACGGGGTATGGAGTAATCAGGAAACCCGGATAGAGCTCATGATACGGGAACCGATCTGGAGAAGAGACTGGTTTCTGGTTCTTTGTGCCGGTTTATTGATGCTGGGCATGTGGTTGATTTACCGATTCCGGATAAAAAGGATCCGACGGGAAGAAAGCCTGAAAGCCGGTTTCCATCAACAGCTTGCGGATATGGAAATGCGGGCTTTACGGGCACAGATGAATCCTCATTTTATCTTTAATTCACTCAACAGTATCCAGAAATATATTTTAAAGAATGATCAGTATGCCGCTTCACAATACCTGACCAAATTTTCACGACTGATCCGCCTGATTCTTGATCATAGCAACCAGAATAATATACTGCTCAGCAGTGAAACGGAGTTGCTGCAACTCTATTGTGAAATGGAAAGCCTCCGCTTTGACCACCGGTTCAATTACCGGATTCAGGTAGACGCCTCGTTGCAACCCGATACCCAGGAAATTCCTTCGATGCTGATACAGCCCTATGTGGAGAATGCGATTTGGCATGGCTTGTTGCATAAAGAAACTACAGGTAACCTGCTGATCGAATTTAAAAAGACAGCAGACGGCCAGTTAATCGTAATGGTGGAAGATGATGGGGTAGGCAGGTCCAGGGCAGCAGAACTGAAAAGTAAACAGGTATTGAAGAAGAAGAGCTATGGAATGCAGATCACGGAAGACCGGATAGCCCTGATCAACCGGTTGAATAAAATACAAGCCAGCTGCCGGGTACTGGACCTGACCGATGCACAGGGCCGGCCGGCTGGAACGAGGGTGGAGCTGGTGATCCCGTTGAAACAACCAGATCAATCTTAAAAAAAGAGAAATGATTCAAGCGTTAATTATCGATGACGAGAAAAATGCGATTGAAGTACTTGAACTTCAATTGTCCCGGTATTGTAAGCAGGTTCAGGTGCTCGCCACTGCACAAGGTGGAGTACAGGGAATTGAACTGATCCGCAAATACCAGCCAGATCTCGTTTTCCTGGATATAGAAATGCCACATAAAAACGGGTTTGATGTGCTGAACGAAACAAAGGATTGCCGGTATAAAGTGATTTTCACTACCGCATATGATCAGTTTGCGATCCGGGCTTTTAAATTTTCTGCCGTGGATTATTTGCTGAAACCTATTGATATCCGTGAACTGCAGGAGGCCGTGGAAAAGGCCGCGATAAAGGAGGAGCAGGGCTCACTGGACGAAAAGCTCCAGGTGCTGATCAGTCAGTTACAGGCTCCTGTCCGGCAGGAACGCATTGCCCTGCCGGTTGGTGATGGCATGCAGTTCTTTCATACAGATGAGATCCTGCGTTGTGAAAGTGACAGCAACTACACTCATATTTCATTGACCAATGGAAAAAAAATAACCATTGCCAAAACCCTTAAAGAAGTGGAAGAGAGTCTGCGGGGAGTTGATTTTTACCGGATTCATCAGAGTCACCTGGTGAATATGAACCATATCAGTAAAGTAGTGAAGGGCGAAGGAGGTTATGTGGTTATGAAAGATGGCACCACTATTACTATCAGCCGTAATAAAAAGGAAGCATTTCTGGAAAGTTTCCGTAAACTCTGATCAGCCATAACTGCAAATACTCAATAAAAACCGCGGGATACTAAAGCACTGTTCCGGCTAACCGGAATTCTTGGCAATTTCAAGGCGTCAAATCCACACCATGCGCCTGGCCCTTATTTTTTTTTACCTGATTGTCTGTATTCAACCGGTATCCGCACAGCTTGACTGGAAGCAACCAACCGTATATACCTATAATGGAAAAGAAGCCGAAATCCTTTACCGTTATGGTGATGTGGATAATATGAATATGGGTTGGTCTCCGGGATATAATCCCTTCTCAGGCAATAACACATTGCCGCATATATTTCCGTTTGAGCCGGCACCTTCAGATCCGGCAGGTACAGACCGTATCATGGTTTGTTCCGGGTACAAAGCCGGCAACCGGAATACTGATGGCTATACGGCGGTCACTGAGCGACCGGTAAATAACCCGGTTCCCCTTTTCTTGAAATGGGATAAAAAAGACGTGTTGGTGAAAAAGGTGGTGATGCAGTTGTTTGTGGATGATTTTCAGCCAACGGTATTCGGTAAAAATTACCAGGTCTTTTTTGATGGCGAACGGATTCCGTATCTGGAATATGTGATCAATTCACTTTCGCAATCGGGCCCCATTGGTAAACTGATCACCATTGACATATTACCCCAATACCTGCCTTTTTTTGAAGATGGCGAACTCTCATTGATCATAGATGACCCTTATACTGATTCAGGGGATGGGTTCGCAATTGATTTTGTACAATTGCTGATTAACCCCAAAAACACCAGCACCAGCATTGTAAAAGGGAAGGTACTGCATCAACAGACCCGTAAACCAATTGCCGGCGCACTGGTTACTGCTTCCAACGGCGCACAGGTCTATACCGGTAAAGATGGTCAGTTCAGACTCGGTGGGATGACCCCCGGACTGGCAGTGATCAGTGCCATGAAGACCGGGTTCCGTCAATCTTTTGTCAACACAGATGTGAATGTAAAAACGGCATCCATTGTAATTATCCTTGAACTGTATCCTTTTGCAAATGAAGATGCCGGCAGCATGCAACGTATCCTGAAGGAAAAAGGCCAGCTGGATCTTTATGGAATCAGGTTTGATGCAAACAGTGATAAGATAAGGCCGGAATCTGCATCTCTGCTCAGTGAATTACTCGCATTGCTTCAGCAAAATCCTAAGTTGAAACTGGAATTCAGCGGGCATACAGATGCAGATGGGGATGAAGCCGCCAACCTCAGCCTTTCAACGAAACGGGCAGAAGCGGTATTGGCCTGGTTAAAAAACAGAAACGCTCCTGTAAATAACCTTGTGGCAAGAGGCTATGGAGAAAGCAAGCCCATCGCCAGCAACAAAACCGCTGAAGGAAAAGAACTGAACCGGCGGGTGGAAATAAAAGTACTAAGTCAATAACCTTAATTCATAAACCGCTATTCATGAAACGTATATTTTTTCTGATTGCTTTCAGTTTTCTTTTCGCAGGCAGCGTGAAGGCACAACCTTTATCCCGGGAAAAAGACCTGAAACCCCTGGCACTTAAACTCGAACCGGATGGCAGCGATAAGGAAGTGCTCGTGGCGGCTGCCGAAGGATCGGCATCGGAGAAAGGAGAGCTGATCCTTCTTTCAGGACAGGATATGTTCCAGCCCCTCATTATTATGGTATATGCCGGCAATACAGCTAATCCGGTGCAGGTAAGTCTGCATAAGGATAGCTGGGATGATAACGAAATGAGTGCATCTACTGATGCGTCGGAAGGCTATTGTGAATTCAAGGTCCGGTCTGCCGGTGAAGTTGGTATAAAGCTCAAAGGCAATGCAGCTTCCTATGTGGTGATGGCTATGGCGGGAAAAGAAATTATGCCCAAGATTGAATCCCCCTTTGTTAAAAAAGGAAAGGAAAATAAAGAGACAGGTAAAAAGGAGGAAGGTGGCAAATCCAATACCCTTTTATATGTGATCATTGGGGTGCTTGCCATCGCTCTGATCGGGGTGCTGATAAAGTTTGCCGGCCGGAAAAATAAAACCATCAGCCTGTTATTGATTAGTCTGAGCCTGGCTACGCTCACCTCGGCACAAACCCGTATCAGGGGAAATTCGGTAGAGGAGATTCGTGCGGAAGTGGAACGCATACTGGAAAAGAATGAGAAAGAAGAACGGGAAAAACTCGATAAAGTAAGGGAGCACACGGAAAAAGCGTATAAGATACTGAAAGGGGGAAAGGATTTATGGGAGGCTTATAAAAACCTGGGCTCCTGTATGAATACCGCTATCCCGGCGGGCATGCCTTCGGTACCTACTTTTTGTTATGAAGCTGATATGAATGAATCCGGCGAAGGTCCCTGTGCCAAATGTTTTGAACAGGCCAGGGCCGGGTTCAATGAAGTGCGTTACAAGTTCATCAAGCTGGCCATCATCTACCGTTGTACCAAATCCTTTGCTGATAAATCCATGGCTTTCGGGGATGATGTATCCTCGATACACGGGGTATCAGGATTGGCCTGGCAGGCGGAGAAAAGAAAGATCGAAGAATCGGTGGAGCGGCTGAAGAAATCATATGATGATAAGTATATCGAATTGTTGCAGCGCTTACAGGAATCCATGATCGATATCGCGGAATGTGAAGAAGAATTTGGGGAGCGCGATTGGTACGACCGGTTTGGATTTATGTTCTACGAATTTATGAAGGAGAAATACAGGAGGACGGATTGAGTGGTAAGTAATAAGTTATAAGTTATAAGTGTGCGATTCATTAATATTTAAAATCTTAAAGAATGCTTATCAGAAATTTTTTCATCATGTCGGTTTTGATTTATTCAGTAGTGGGTTGTGGGGATAGTGCGGCACCCAAGGAGGGTACAAAGGAAGAAAAAAAGGATACTACGGCGACGGAGAATACGGCGCCTGCGCCTGCTGCAGAAGTGAATACCGAAAAAGCAGTTGTTTCCTTTAAAGTAAATGGAGTGCAGGCAAAAACCACAAAGGGGGGTGCTAATGACAGTGAATCACAGTTGGGTATGCTCACCGCTATGAATAATCAGCTGGGCCTTGACCTGTTGGGGGATGATCCCGGCCATCCGCACCGGGGCTGGCTGCACATCGTCATTAACGATTTCAAAATGGAACCAGGTTCCTATACCGTTACCGGAGGGAATATGGTGCAGTTTACCCGCTACGAAACAGCTAATGCCGGCGGATCAAAAGATTATGTGGCAAGCAGGGAACCCATTGATAAAGGAACAGACATGACCATTCAGTTTACCAATGTGGTGAAGAATGAAGCTACGGAGTTTGGAGAAGAGTGGCTGGTGAGTGGAACCTTTTCCTCGAAAATGCTGGTGAAAGAATATTCCATGACAAAGCGCAGTTCCAATGAAGGCCTGGAGATCACGGAAGGAAAGTTTGAAAATGTACCCGTGAAGATCCTCGGTAAGCGCAGATAAACTCAGATCAAAAACCATAACCATTATTCGTTATTTATGGAAATTAAATTCAAAACGCCGCTTTTATTCTGTTTTATCGGTCTCCTTTCGGTACATGGAGCCTGTCAGTCGAACAACAAGCAGAACAAACCAAAAACAGCGGCCAATAAACCCGCTGCGGCTCCGGCTCCTAAATCCGGAGGTGCGCTGAATGCGAAGATCGGTGCCGTCTATGCCAAGGAAGGGAAACCGGGGGTTTTTGATGTGGATATACGCGTGAATGAAGGGGTGGTGAAAACCGGTGATAAAGTGGATGTGGTATCTGCCGACGGTAAACGGTTTTCATTCACTGTTACGCATATGCGCAATCCGTATGAGGATATTAAAAAGGCTGACAAGGAAGCCGGCACCGTTTATATTATACTGGAGGGACCGGCTGATGCGAAGTTTGATGCGGATTTCGCCCTGGTGAATCCGGGTGGAGGTGCAGGGGCCGCACCAGCCGTAAGTACCGCAAAGTTCAACGCTACGATCAACGGCAAACCCTGGAAGGGGAAAGATTTTCCCTATTCTTTTTCCCTGTTTAAAAAAGGAGTAAAGAATATGGCGGGAAACAAACCTTATCTCATGCTGGCATTTAAAAGTATGGACGCGGTGGATGACCGGCAGCTGACCCTGATGGTCTTCACTGCCGATCCCAAACCTGGCGTGTATACAAAAGAAAAGCTGGAGGTATTATTTTCCGGTTCACCGGTGGGAGATATTAAAAAACCGGAAATGTGGGGTTACAAATATCCCGGTTCAGTATCCGGTGCGCTGCAGCTGGAGATCACTTCGTATAAGGAAACGGGTAGCGGCAAAGCCCTGATCTCCGGAAAACTCAGCGGAAAGTTTGTAAAGATCCTGGGTAAAGCAGAGATGACGGTCGAGAATGGGGTATTTACTGATATTCCCGTGGATGTGTATACAGAAGTTTATCTGAAGTAAACGATTATCCGTTCTTTAAACAGTACTATGAAAAAAATTTTTCTTTTCCAGTTAGCGTTACTCCTTACTGCCGGTCAGTACATAGCTGCACAGGGTACCGTTGTTGATCTTTATTCCTTTCCAGACAAAACGGCCTATAATTATATGCAGGTACTTGTATTTGCCAATGAGGGACCCGCTTCCGCTAAAATGGTACTTGATCAGCGCGAACAAATACAAGCAATCAATCCGCACCCGATGGGACTGTGGTACGATAACGCACGGAAGAGCTGGTTGCTTTACAATGAGGATTTGGCGCTTTTCCCAAAGGATATTCACTTGCCCGGCGTATTGAGGAATTATACCGGTCATACTGTCGGTGTTGATCATTTTGTTGCATTTCTCCAGGTAAAACTGACGGCAGCCCAGATACAGGATTATTATGCGGTGATTGATGACCCAGCGCTTAACAATCATCCGGATTTGCGGATACAGGTTACCCATTTATATAATAATGATGGAACCACCACAGGGATGTATAATGCCGATTACCCGATGACTTTCTATGACAGGGAACGGAATAAATGGATCTTGCGTAATAAGAATAAGACGCCACTGAAAGCGGGACTGGTGTTCAATTTTGCCGCCACAGCCGCTGAAATCAAAACACTGCCGAAGCAGGAGGGCCTTGCTATTAAGAAGAATGCAGGGGCATTACTAAGACAGGAGAAAATTAAATTCAGGGTAACGATCAATGGATTCACCTGTCATACACCCACGGTGGATCATATGCTGGAAGTGGATGGAAAGGGAGATGAAGTATTCTTTGGCGGCATCACTCAATATTATAAACTGGCCGACAGCAGTAAGGTTGGACCGGTACAACGCAACTGGTCGGTCCGCTACGGGGATATCAATAGTGAAGAAGGAAGAATGGGATTAAGGATAAAAGCCGGATCCAAACCGGGCAACCTGGGTGGCGTACAGACGGGAGATCAGTTCCCGGCATTGGAACCCTGGAAAAGAAAAGCACCTGTCTATACCAATACGCTTCCCTTATTGCTAACTGAAGGGGAGTTACTCAAAGGGGTGAATTCAGCATTGGTGGTGCCAGCCCTCTGGGAATTTGATGGTACGACGGAAGAAGAGCAGGCATTGAATCAGTTTGCCGAACATATCACCAAGGCTGCGGTTTATTTCACCGCTACAGGAGTGTTGATGGTAACAATAGGCCCCATTGCCCTTCCTTTTATGACTGTAAGTACCATGATGGTACAAATGAATAGCAGAGGAGATATGATGAACAATCAGCCGGCAGCCAACCTGCCTGTGTTTTCGTACCTGGATTTCAGGATACCGGAATTCAATGTGTTTGTGGCCAAGACAATGTATGGTGATGCTAAAGACCGGCCTGTGGGTATGACAGAAGTGAAAGAAGGATATGAGTATAAGCCCTTGGGTATGTTGTTGAATTATGAATCTGCCATTGCCCTCTCCCAATCGGATTTCGGGTACGGTAAAGGCATTATCCCTATCCGGTATAAAGATGCTCCGGATATGAAAGGGGATTATACGGTTTATATTCAGGTGGAGACGACAGACGAAAAGGGCAGTTTTGATAAAACAGCAATTGTTTCACCTGTTTCAAAAGCAAATCCGAAGCCTTACCGGTTGCAGAATGTTTACTCCGGGATGAACCTGATGAATAATGCAACCGGTCCGGTGGCCAACCAGGCACAGGTGGCCAATAAGTGGCAATTTGAACTGGCAGATCGCTTCAATGATGTGTATTTTATAAAGAATCTGGATGGAAGATATTTATATATCACGCCACCTTCGGGTGTGCAGGAGACCAATGGCTTTCCGGTAAAGTCCGGACCAAAACCAACAGGTAATGCCGGTAAATGGAAAGTCGTTTCTAATAGTGATGGCACCTATTCTATCATTAACATGTATACGAAAAAGGCCTTGATCCATGACGGTCCTTCCGGACGTATCCTGATCTGGGAGAACCGGGCTAATCCCGAGCAACGGTGGATGATCGGGAGATAGGGAGAGGAGGGAGTCGGGAGGAGGGAGTCAGGAGTCGGGAGGAGTGAGTCGGGAGATAGGGAGTCAGGATAGAGCAACCCGTAAAGTTTCTGTAATTTAGAAATACAGAAACCACCGATCACCTAATCTGCACGTATGCGCTTATCCTTTCTCTTTTTTATCACTACTGCTCAACCGGTTTAAGAGTTTAGAATGCCGACCCGGTGGGAGAAGCAGGAAGCGGTACATTTTACAATTACATTCAATACAGGGTTTTTGATAAGGCTGGTAAAACCAGCTGATAAGCCTTACCTTTATATCCATCAGCATTTTGTATATGAAAAAGGTTGTTTTATTTATTTCTGGTTTTATTTGCTTTCTGAATATCTCTGCCCAGCACCAGGAAGAGCATAACAAGAATAAAACCGCACAATCGGCCAATGAGCACATGCATCAATCCTCCGTCGATGAGTTGTCAAGGCGCTTTGAGTCACCCGAGCGGGATGCCTATCAGCAGCCGGAAAAAGTACTGGAATATCTGGGAAATATTAAAGGAAAAAAGATCATGGATATCGGAGCTGGTACCGGGTATTTTTCAGTTAAGCTGGCAGCAAAAGGTGCACAAGTGATTGCTGCGGATGTCAGTGACGAGTTTCAGCAATACCTGAAAGCAAGAATTGAAAAGAATCAGCTCAAAAATATAGAGTTGCGGAAAATACCCTACGATCATCCCGGGTTAAACGAAAAGGAAGCGGATATGATCCTGATTGTAAATACATATCATCATATCGAAAACCGGTCCGTCTATTTTACCCATGTTAAAAAAGGCACAGCTGCTGGCGGTGAATTAGTCATCATCGATTTTTTTAAAACAGATGTACCCGTTGGTCCTCCACCGGCCCATAAAGTATCTATGGATGAAGTGATAGCCGAGTTGAAAGCAGCTGGCTATACCAGCTTTGAGGTGAATGTTAATTTATTGTCTTATCAGTTCATAATAAGAGCCCGGTAATACAAGAGTTTCACGTTTCTGTGTGCTTCTGATTCGTAATTCCATAGAATATAGACTAACTTTATTCTATGAAAGCGGTAACCTTACTCCTTTCCCTGGCTCTCACCTTATTATTCGTCGGTTGCAAAAAGAAAACAACTCCCGATCCTGTCACTGAGTCCGATCAGTCTTCTTTTGCTGCTGCTACGGTCATTAATCAACGGCTCGGCCGGGGTATAAATCTTGGTGATACCTATGAAGCCGCATGGGCGCCTCGGGAAGCTGATCCGGCCGATTTTCAACGGATCGCAGCCAGTGGTTTCAAACATGTCCGCATTCCGGTACGTTGGGAAATACCCACCCGCAGTAGCTACTCGGCTCCGTATATCATTCAACCTGCTTTTTTACAGTCGGTAAAGAAAGCCGTAGATGCGGCCCTGAAAAATAAACTTCATGTGATCATCAACATGCATCACCATGATAGTTTGTTTAAAAACCCTGATGGATTAAAGCCGATGTTCATCGCCCAATGGAAACAGATCGCTTCCTATTTTAAACAATACTCCGACAGTCTTTTATTTGAGGTACTCAATGAACCGCATGATGTGCTGGATGCGGATAAATGGAACCTGTTCTTTGCCGATGCGCTGACGGAGATCCGGAAAACCAATCCGAAAAGAACCGTATTGCTGGGCGTGGCCGAATGGGGTGGGGTATCGGCCCTGAATAAACTCGTGACTCCGTCCGATACGCATTTGATCCTGACAATTCATTATTACAGTCCTTTTTCATTTACGCACCAGGGGGCAGAATGGGTCAGTGGGTCGAATGCCTGGCTGGGCACTAAATGGAATGATACAGAGTATGACCGGGAAGCGGTGGTGAATGATTTCCAGACCGTACTCAGGATAAAGCAGGAAAAAAATATACCCATACATATCGGGGAGTTTGGTGCGTACAGTAAGGCCGATATGAATTCGCGGGTAAAATGGTCCCGTTTCTTATCGCGTTGGTTTGAGCAGAACGGGTTCAGCTGGGCCTATTGGGAATTCAATGCCGGTTTCGGGATATACGATCCGGCAACAGGTCAGTATCGTACCGCCTTGGTGAACGCACTTACTACAGAGGCAATGACCAGTCCCACCCCGGTGAACCTGATCGATCTTTACAGCAGTAATTTCGGTACTTCGCAGGATGGGTGGAACCTTTATAATAATGATGCTTCTGCTTCTTCTTCTGTAAGTATAGTTTCAGGAAAGGTACAGTTGGCCATAACCAGTCCGGGTAATCAAAACTGGCATATCCAGTTGATCAGACCCGGCATTGCTATACAATCGGGCAAAACCTACCGCGTGAGTTTTAATGCTTATTCTACTGGCAGCCGCAGCCTGGCTGCTTCCCTTATGCTAAACAATTCCCCCTGGACCACTTATAGTTATTCGGATTTTACCCTTTCTGCGACAGACAAGTCTTATAGCTTTGTGTTCACCGCCGGCGCTACAGATCCCGGGGCCGCTTTTGTTTTTTCAATGGGGAATGGAGGGGTGTTACCGGTGACGATTTATAATATTAAATTTCAGGAGATTCAGCTTTAATCAGAAAGTTGAACAATAAAAATTAACTGACTTTGCCGTACAACTTTTTTCATTGGATAATGCTGTTAAATTTAAGCATTGAACCTGCTTAGCACCATACTTAATATTTTCAAAACCAGGAAACCGTCTGTGGAGGATGAGCCGCATGAAATCCGGTATAAGCGGATGTATAATGACCCGGGTATTTTTCAATACGAAGAGAATGGATTTACAGTTCAGCTGGAAAATAAAAAAGTACAGGTGAACTGGTCAGAATTGGAGCGGTTGGTTGCTTATAAGGCAGACATGATGACTATCGACGAAATAAGAATGGAGATCAGTTATAGAAATAAATCAATAATTATTACAGAAGATACCCCGGGATGGTATCAGTTTGTTTTAAAGACAAAAAACATATTCGCCAGTATTCCTGAAGACTGGGATATCAATATTATTCAACCGGCTTTTGAGACAAATCTAACCTTATTGTATGAGCGGGAAGACCGGGTGATGCCAGAGAAGAATAACTTCTATGCAGCATTTACAGGTACAACAAAAAAAAGAGTCATTTCTGCTTTTGATCAGAATGAATGGAGTTGCCGCGAAATACGGACTTCCGAGTATGAGTTAAATACGAGTTGGGCAGAACTTATTCTTCATGGGAAAGAAGATGCGCCTCTTTTGAATGGAATTGTTGCATATCATCCGGATAATATAGCCATACTAGACCGGATTTTGAAAGCTGTGGGAGGGTTGGATGCGTATGAGTTTTATGATGCGGACAATAATCTTTTATTTGAAACAAAAAATGGTGCCCATTAATCGACTAAAACAACTTCAACAATGTATGCTGAAGAACACGATAAAATCATCGAACAACTGAGGCGCTACATCCGGGAGGATGATGCCACATTCGGTATTTTCCAGTATGGCGGCGGTGCCGATGAGTCTTATATTAAAGCAGATAAGCAAGGACTCCGGCTTTTTGCCCTCGAACTCTTGATGGCTGCACAAAAATCGAATGAAATTCTGCATGATAAGGAGAAGAGTATCATTCCGATTGATTTTGAAAAAAGCTGGGTGAATGAAGATAGTGATACGTTTGTTCAATATGTGATGCCCGTTGTGTCACGGTCAAATGCCAGACAGCCCGTTGGACCAACGAATACCATTAAAGACAAACTGATTGGGGCCGGGTTTATAGCTTTAATGGTTTTTCTCATTCTTTCAATGATTGTCGGAGTATTTTCAATAATCAAATGGCTGCTATAGAGATATTACAGCATACGGCTAATTCATAATTTTTAAACCTGCAAAATATGATGTCAGACGCCTCATTCCGCAAGATCGCTATGGACTTTGCGGAGGTCACAGAGGAACCCCATTTTGAAAAAACTTCTTTTCGCATTAAGGGCAAAATATTTGCCAGCATGGATACGGTTAATAAGCGGGTGACACTAAAACTGCCGCCCAATGAACAAGCGATTTATTTGTTGATGAAACCGGCATTTGCCAGTCCGGCCACAGGTGCCTGGGGCAAACAGGGATGGACCCGTTTTGAACTGACGAAAGTCCCGGCACCAGTGATGCGTGAGGCATTGAAGAAGGCATACGAAACAGTAGCTCCGATAAAGAAATCGCTGAAACCCAGTAAGAAAATAGTCATCCGGAAAGAGAAGGCGGAAATGATTCAGACCCTGCACCCGGATAAAACGAAGACCAATAAGCGCATTTCGCTGGAGAAATACAATTTTATAAAAGCAAATCTGCTGGCCGTATTAAAGAAAACGGAGTTGACCCATACCGATCTCATGGAAGCCTTATACCAGCGGGTGAAGGATGAGTTTGAAGGCGGGGTACAATGGTATGGGGAGACGGTCAAGCTGGATCTGGAAGCGAGAAAGCAGATTGAACGGACAGGGACAAAGCCGGAGAAGTACAAACTCAAAGCAAAGTAAAAAAAGATTGTTCTGTTTATTAATTTTTAAGTTATGCTGACTTTTAATCTCCGCTTCTTCCTGCTCAGCATCCTGTTCTTCGTTATAGAAGTATTGATTGCCTTATATGTGAAGGATGATTTTGTCCGGCCTTATGTGGGCGACTACCTGGTGGTGATGCTGATCTATTGTGCGGTGCGGACTTTTATCAAGGCCAATCCTGTTAAAGTAGCTATTGCCGTTCTGTTATTTGCTTATATGATAGAACTACTCCAGTATTTCCGGATTGTAGATCGCTTAGGCTTGTCGGGCAACCAGGTAGCCAAAACAGTAATCGGCTATGGGTTTGAGTGGTGGGATATGCTTGCCTATACACTTGGTGTGTTAACAATAGTCTTAATGGAAAAGCGGCCTAAAAAAAATTAGCCAGCAGACCATAACATGATTGTAATTTCGGACAAATGAACCAACGGATCATCGGATTTGACCTCGCCCGGGCCTATGCCATTTTTGGCATGTTTATCGTAAACTTCAACTTCAGTTTTGGTTCGGTGATGGCACCTTCCGGTTTAACCGGCCGTTTTCTTAACCTCTTTACCGGTAATTCCACCGCCATCTTTATTATTTGTGCCGGCATGGGAGTGGCCCTGATGACGAATAAGCCCGTATACAGCAAGGAAGAAAAAGCAGTACTGAAATCCAGAATCCTCAAACGGTCCTGGTTTTTATTTGTGCTGGGTTTATTACTGTTCAACTGGTGGTCGGGGGATATCCTGCATTTTTATGGAGGGTATATGCATGTGGCTGCCTTCCTGTTGTTTGTTCCGAAGCGTTTTTATTTGTGGGGTGCATTGGTCGCTATTGTAGTATTTCACCTGCTCTTGTTGCTGTTACCAATTGAAACCAGTTGGGATTTTTCGAATTTCAGTTACCGGGATTTCTGGACAGCACCCGGTTTTCTGCGCAATACATTTTACAATGGCTGGAACTCCCTGTTTCCCTGGATCGCTTATTTTTTCCTGGGGATGTGGCTGGGAAGGCTCAACTGGCAGGATAGCCTTGTACGACGGAAAGTGTTTTTCACGGGCTTGATTGTTTTTATATTGTTGCAGGGACTCCGCCTGCTGGCCAAAGAGCAGTTGTTCAGTCAATACTGGACGGATTATATCCTGGCGGAATATTTCCCGCCCTATTTACCTTTTGTATTGCTGACCATGGCTTTTGCGTGCATGGTAATTCCGGTTTGTATGTATATCGGTGAAAAATATGCGAAAAACCCGGTTGTGCTGGCTTTGCAGCAAACCGGGCAAATGACGTTGACGCACTATGTCATGCACCTTACCCTGGGAATGATCCTGATGGCCGCGATGACAGGCAAACACTACACCGGCTTCCTGGAAGATGAACCCCCTACTTCTCCCTTTTATATCCTTGGTTACTCCGTGCTTTTTTATCTATTCAGTATTTTGTTCAGCCTTTTATGGAGAAAACAATTCAGGAACGGTCCATTGGAAATGTTGATGCGGAAAATATCGGGATAGGAATTGAATAAGGTCCGGGTTAGCGGTATCCGGAATGGTAAGTTCCTTTTTTTAGCTTAAATCTGATTTATATTCGACTAAAGCATAGTGGTTTACATTAAATTTACCATGTTTTACACTGTTTTACACGGTCTATACTGCAAACTATACGCAACAGATTATCTTTAAAAAAATGGTATGCAGTTTATGAATTACACACTTAAAGATGGTCTGGTTGTTATTAGTTGCCTTTTGTTTTTTGGCTGCGGGATGAATAAGCCGCCACTCGTTCAGGCACAGGATGCCCCAACAGAAAAATCGCCCCCTAAAAAAATACCCATTGTTCAAAAGCTCAGGCAAAATGATCACTTACCTGTTGAAGAACGGATAAAACTGTACCACCAGTTAAAAAAGGAAGCCCCTCAACTTTACAGTTTCGAGGATGAAACCGAACTGACCATGTATGGCTATTCCATTTTGTGGGCCAATAAAACGACGGAAGCCATTGAAGTGTTTAAACTGATTGCGACTGAATTCCCCAATTCCTCAAATGCGTATGATAACTTAGGGGAAGGATATCTGAAAAACGGGAACAAGGAACTGGCCCTGTTGAATTATGAACGTTCACTGGCCATGGATCCGGAAAATTTCAACGCAGAAGATCAGGTGGCAAATATCCGTTTTCCCGACAGGGTGCCGCTTCAACCCGCTGAATTGTTTAAGAAAGTCTATCCGGCCACTGCTTACCGGGATGATCTGGATCAGTTGGGAACTACCTTGCTAAAAGTACATCCGAATGCGCTCAAATTTATTACCCGTGAGGCATTCTGGAAATCAATTGAAGATAAGAAGCGGCAAATCACTGATCGTACCACTTATGGAGCATTTGCCTGGTATTGCAGTGAGATCATTGCTAATGTACATTGTTCGCATACCAATATGGGGAGTTTTGATTATGAAGCGGCTATGCTGCCCGAATCCGCCCGCTTTCCACTGCAAACGCGTTGGATCAGCAACCAGCTGTTTGTAATTGATCCATTGAGTAATAACAAAACAGTAAAAATTAAGGATGAGGTAGTGAGTATAAATGGTAAAGCAGTTGCTGAAATTATCAAAGAGTGCTACAAACATATTCCTGCACAAGGTTATATCGAAACCACCAAGAATCATTTTTTTAATACCTGGAGTACAGCCATGATTCCCTTTGCCTTGGGATTTCCTGACAGGTATGAGATTATTATAAAAGGAACAAATGCGCCCATTATCCTGAATGCATCAGCAAACATAGAGGAGCCCTATTTTGACAGAACCCTGGATCTTTCTGGTAACAATCTTTCACTCAGTTTTATAGAGGGGAATACGATCGCTTTTCTTAAAGTGGCTTCATTTAATTATTACCGGTGGGCTGACTTTGAAGTGTTTAAGGCTTTTATTGACAGTAGTTTTAGTGAAATCCGAAAGAAAGATGTTAAAAACCTTGTTATTGACCTGCGGCAAAACAGGGGCGGTTCCCAATCCTCCAGTATTCATTTATTGCAGTACCTGGTGAATCAACCCTTCACCTATTATTCAAATGCCCAGTTTGAGGGCAAGCGGGATAAAATTGAAGGGGAGGATATTGTATATCCGTTTACAAACCGGTTTGACGGGAAAACCTGCTTTATAATTGATGGAGTTGGCAACTCAACGACAGGTCACTTTATGTCCATTGCCCGGTATCTGAAGCTGGGAACGATTGTGGGGGAAGAGCTTGGTTCCAATCAGTTTTGTTCGGCCGGCATGACGACCAGGAGACTGGCCAATACAAAATTGGTCTACTATGTGGCGAATAATACCCATGAGTCGTTGGCGGTTGACCTGCCGGATGAAACCGGAATTTTACCGGATTATACAGTTACACAGGGGATAGATGATTTCTTAATTAAAAGGGATGCCGTAAAAGCTTTTGCAATCCAACTGGCTAAACAAAATAAGTAAGCAACGAATCCGTTATTCAACTTTCTGTTATGTCACAGAGCCGAAAAACGCCGTTTATTCAAAAATCAAAAAAGATAAGGAATATGACTACCTGATCATTTCAGCCGTTTCCACTCCCATTCGTCTGCTGTCTTCCTATCTGAATAAAATGCAACCATGAAAAACCTGTGCTTTTTCTTTTTATACCTGATTATTTTTCCGGCCTCCGCCCAGGTTATTACTCCGGGACAGGATACGGCCGCTGCCGTTTATTATCAGCAAGCGGGCGAATATGCAGTACGGAATGAACATGCAGCTGCGTTCAGATTTTTAAAAGAAGCGATAGTGAATGGGGCCAGGGGAGAGGATGTTCTCACCGACACTGACTTTACAGGCTTACAAAAGGACCTGAATGGCTGGGCTGAAATTGAAGTCTTGTTGAAAAGCCAGTATGTGGCCAGTAATCCGGGAATTTCAAAGCCGGACCTGGGGTATGAACTTTGGCGGATGTGGGTGGAGGATCAACGTTACCGTACATTAAAGCGTAATTATAAATTGCCCGGAAATCCGGTTACCGATATAGCCCTGCACCAGCAACAGCTTATCCGGGTGAAAGAGATTATTAAAAAATCCGGCTGGCCCGCTTATAGTGAAGTAGGACGGGCAGGCGGGGATGCGGTGTTTTTTGTTTTTCAGCATGATGATGCTAAAAACATGAAAAAGGTACTGCCCTTACTGATCGCCGCGGCAAAAGCCGGGGAAGCGGATATGAGCAAAGTCGCGATGATGATTGACCGGTACCTGGCCTATACGGAGCAGGTACAGCTTTACGGCAGCCAGGCATTCCGGAGAATCAAACCGGGGCAGGACCGGAAGGATATACCGCTGACCCTGTATCCGATAGCTGGTGAAGAGAGGATGTTGGAGCGACGTAAAGCTTTAGGCATGGTCGATTTTTTTGAGAATTGCAGGCAATTGGGGGTGGAGTATATAAGAATTGAGAACCGGACGGATTATAAGCCTATAGTGATTAAAAAGAAGTGGGTAGATGCGGGGTATTTATTGACCGAATAAAAGGGTTAATGACAAATTTTATTCATTTATATAATCCATTGTGGGGGCAGGAGTTCAACCGGATTTACCAGGTGTTGAAAAATAAATGATTATTTCGTGATGCCCTGTTGCAGGATAAGGACTTGATGATGCAATATGCTGCCTTTAAAGAACGTTTAACCGGTCACAATGGCATTAGCAGGGAGGCATAAACACCATGGGGAAACGGAAATTATCCTGGAAGATTTACGAAATCAGGTGATGACGGATGTTGAACTTTCGGCGAACCGGAAGATGAATGGTTAAACAAACAGGAGGGGTGATTCGGATTTGCGTTTAATCTTCGCCGTTCTGTAAAATTTTCAGTATCCGGTTTAACTTTTATACTCTTTCTAAGTCATAAATATCCTAAAACCAAACCTATGCGATCATCGCAGTATACTTTATTCATTCTTCTAATCGTATTTGCCTCCTGTAAAAAGGACAATTCGAATCCCCCCGCGGCCGAAACCATGTATTTCCCGTCCAACACGGACACCACCTGGGAGCGTAAATCCATGAGCAGTCTGGGCTGGAACACCAGTAATGTACAGGCGCTGAAAGATTATCTCAGTCAGAAAAACAGTAAATCCTTTATGATCCTGGTCAATGGACGGATCGTGATGGAGGAATATTTCAATGGGCATACTGCCTCAGATACCTGGCAATGGAACAGTGCCGGAAAGACCCTGGTATCTACAACTACCGGTATCGCCCAGCAGGAAGGATTGCTGAACATTAATACAAAAGCTTCGCAATACCTGGGAGCGGGCTGGACGGCAGCTCCGTTGGCCAAGGAAAACCTTATCACCGTCAGGCACTTGTTGACCATGACCTCCGGATTAAATGATTCGAATAACCTGGTTATCCGCCCTAACCTTACCTATATGGCAGATGCGGGTACCCGTTGGTCTTACCACAATGTATTTCAGAAGCTTATTGATGTGGTAGCAGCAACCAGCGGGCAAACTTTCGATAATTACTTTAATGCAAAACTGAAGAACAAACTGGGCATGGATGGCTTCTGGAATTATGGTACCATTTTTACCATCTATCATAGCAATACCCGTAGTATGGCAAGGTTTGGTCTGATGGCCTTGAATAATGGCAAGTGGAAAGATGAGCAGATCATCAACCAGACATTCTTCAATGAAGCGATCAATTCCTCGCAATCGATCAATCCTTCTTACGGGTATCTTTGGTGGTTATGTGGCAAGTCCGGAGCGATGATACCTGGCGGTCAGACTTTTTACCCTGGCAACCTGATTCCCAATGCCCCTACTGATGCGTATGCGGCTATGGGTGCAGAAGATCAGCGGATCTATGTAGTACCCTCTAAAAAGATGGTGGTGATCCGGATGGGCGATGCCTCTGATCCACTGAATCCCAGTTTCGCCGTATCGGGCTTTGATAATGAATTGTGGGGGAAGCTCAACGCGGTGATCAATTAATCAAGGATTAAACTAATTTATCAACCCCGCTATTTTGCGGGGTTTTTTGTTGACAGGCAATACCGGAAAGTGGTAGTTGTAATGTCAGGGAATGGACTAAATTGTGTGCCTGATGAATGACAGCATAAAACTTTCCACGCTCACGCAACTGATCCAGGATACGATCCAGTCACGGTTTGAGGGAGAAGTATTTCAGGTGTCCGCGAGGATCATGAATGTAAAGAAATATGAATCTGCGCGCCGTTGTTACCTGACCCTTGAAGAGTATGAATATGGCAGCAAGATCACTGAGATCAGGGCGGTATTCTGGTCCAATGCTTATAGCGAGATTGAAAAATTTGAGAAGGCACTCCGGCAACCTTTCAAAGACGGAGCAGAGATTACCTGTAAAGTAAAAGTCAGGTATCATAAAGTGTTTGGGCTAAACCTGGATGTATTGCAAATTGATGTGGCACAGGCACTGGGCACACTTGAACTGGAAAGGCAGCAGACTCTGGAGAAACTGGTAAAGGAGAACCCGGAATATGTACAGCTGATCGGCGGGAATTATCTTACCTATAATAACAGGCTGGAACTACCCCTAGTCATTAGCCGTATTGCGTTGATCACCGCGCCGAATTCAGACGGCCAGCGCGATTTTCTGCAGGAGCTGAAGGGGAATAAACACGAGTATCAGTTTGCCGTGACTGAATTTCTCACAACGATACAAGGTGAAAATGCCCATCAGCTGATTCTGGATCAATTGCGACTGATTGAAAAGCAGCAGGAAAATTTTGATATGGTGGCGATTGTAAGAGGAGGAGGTTCAATCAGTGATTTCAGGCCATTTGACGATTATGCACTTTCGGCTGCGGTGGCCCGCTTTCCGATACCCATCTTTACTGGTATTGGTCACGACCGTAATCAAAGTATTGTGGACCTGATGGCCAGGGAACAAAAAACACCGACCAAGGTAGCGGCTTTGATCGTGGAGCATAATTTTGATTTTGAGAATGCATTGATTGATCTTAAAGCCAGGATGAGTGATGCTGTTACTCATCAACTCGACCGGGCAGCTGAAAAACTGGAACAGGCGAAGCGGATCATCCGGCTCTCGAGTCCGTGGGATATTCTCCGCCGGGGCTTTGCGATTATTACCCATGAAGATAAAATAGTAGTCGATCCTTCGCTGATTAAGGAAGGCATGGAATTACAAACACAATTGATGAATGAAACCATTCACAGTACGGTAACCAAAAAGACAAAAGATGAAAATAAAACTGACATATAGTGAGGCCTTTAATAAACTGGAAGAACTGGTGGAACAGCTGGAAGACGGGACTATACCATTGGACAAGCTGGCGGCTACGGTAAAACAGGCTAATGAATGGGTAGCGGTTTGTGAGGGCAAGTTGAGGCAGATTCAGGAAGAGGTAGAAGCCGATGTAGTAGCGAAAAAGAGTAAGGGAAAGAAATGAGTTTTTGCTTTCGTTTTTTAAAAGCCTTACAGGCAACGAAACCCTTTTTGATCTTGTCATACAAACATGAAGTATTTTCTTTTACACCTGCTTTTCCTGTCTGCACTCAATTCCGGAGCTCAGCATCGGAACAGTTTTGCATTCACCATACATGTTCAGCCGGAGATCACCCGACATCACAAAAACTATGCGATTCAGTGGAATGAGGCAGGAGCTACCACCACCTTCAATGCAGGGTTACGCGCAGCTGTGCAATATCGAATTGCCGGCCGTTTTTTCGCAGAGGCCGGATTGGGATATGTACCCCGGCGTATGAATAATACGTTGTATTTTTTCAATCAAAATGTAATACCGCCTCCAAGGCAGAGCCCGACGCAGGAGCTGGTCGGGTATAAAAATATCACTTACCGGACTCTGGAGCTACCGCTTACAGTGGGTGTAATCTTTTTAAAATTAAAAAAAGTGGAACTGTACGCTACAGGCGGGTATACTACTAACTACCTGCTCAGTGCGCGATATGGGAAGGGGTCCAATTCAAAGTATGCCGGGGTTTACAGCAAGCGGTATTGGCAAGGGGAAAGCCTGCTGGCGGGTATAGGAACCGATATCCGTATAAAAGAAAAACTTTTCTTCTCAACCCGCCTCAGTTACTCATTACGAAATTCAGTAAATGCGGATCCTTATCTATTTAGTCAGAGTTATGATGGGCTGAGGATGACACACCAGTTTGTGCAAGGGGCAGTGGGTGTTCGGTGGTCATTAAACTAAAACTGACCGATATTATCCTCCTGATATTTTCAAAATAAACAACTCACACAAACAGATAAACATCATTCCATCCCAGACCGTACTCTTATTATTCTGTGTAAGCAGGTAAAGCAGTAACCCCAAAGTGGAAATCAAAATTGACATTAGTAATGAACTCTGGGGCGACCGGCGTTTTGCCATACAGGACCCAACCGGGATCAACATTGATACTGTGAGGCACATGCCGTAAAACTGAGGACTATGGGAGGAGCAGGTATGAAAGCTTGTTTTGATATTTTTGAGTGGGTGTATATTTCTTTTCACGAAACATTAAGCTTTCTCCTATATTTAAAGAGAAATGGATTCGTTTTTACTCCGACCGAATCTCAACTTTCTACAACCAGCACCAATCTTTTATTCCTGCTATGGCACAAAAATTCTTGTTTTGCCTTTTAGTTTTTCCTGCTTTATGGGTTAATAGCCAGTCGGATTTTCTGGACCAGCTAAAAATCTATAAAATAAACGACCCGGTATTGAAAGAGATCCAGTTCTCCGTGTTCAAAAAGGATATGGATAAGAAAAAGCCATTGTTGCTTTTCCTCGGAGGATCCGGCCTGGAACCCACGTTCAAGTATAACCGGGCTGATCAGCAGGTGTATTATACCGGCTTTTACCGGTTCAGTCAGTATAAAGACAGATACCATATTGTCTTTATAAACAAGGCCGGGATACCGCTGTATGATTCGGTGAACAATAATAATGAACAGTATAAAGTAACCCCTTTTGCGGAAGCCAATAACACAGCCGACTGGCGGGCTCAGAGTGCTTCGAAGGCAATTGATTACCTGCTGAAAGTACTACCGGTGGATACCAGTAATGTAATTGTGGTCGGCCATTCACAGGGCGGGCAGGTGGCGCCCAAAGTAGCGGTGCTGAACCGGAAAGTGAAGAAAGTAGTGATTATGTCGGCCAATGCCCTGGATCATATTTATGACCGGATGCTGCTGGCCAGGCAACAAGCGCTGAATAACCAGATGAGTTATGAAGAAGCACAATATGTGGTGGATAGTCTGTTAACTATTCAGAAAGCCATCTATCAGTCGCCGGCTGATACCCAACAAACCTTTTGGGGAGATCCGTTTAATAAATGGTACAGTTACTCGAAGGAAACTCCCCTGGAGAATATGCTCAAACTCAATATTCCGATACTCCTGATTGCCGGTGGCCGTGATGTGGAGGGCTCCTATATAGCCAATACCGACTATGCGGCGCTGGAATTCATACGAAAAGGGAAGCAGAACCTGACCTATAAAGTGTATCCCAATTATGATCATATTTATGGCGAAACAGCACGTAAATACGGCGAAGAGATCGGACTGGGGTTTAAAGCCAATGCGGTGGTGGATGATGTTTTTAAGTGGCTGGGTGAGAAGTAGTGAATGTCAGACTGTGATCATTCGTATTCCGAATTCAACGAAGCACGATTTCCCCTTGTCTTACTAATATGAAGAGTTACCTCAGTTTACGGGCTTAATTATACCATACGCAATACCGGTACATTCGATCCATACCTTTTCAGCCAGGACATGGATGGTATTCCGCTGAACCAACAGGTTTTACGGGGGTCGGTGGGAGTGAGGTGGGTATTATAAATAGCTGCACAGGAGTACCCGGGATTTTGTATATTAGGAGAAGGATACGTTGACATTTGAAAAGTATCCAATTTCCACTCACCTCCATAAACTGTAAATCATGAAAATTCTCAGCGCCATCCTGTTATGTTTTATCTTATTCTCCTGCCAGCAACCAACAGAAAAAAAATCAGCTACACCAGCAGTTACCAGTTTTGATGAAACGGCTGAAACAGCCGCCATCCTGCAAGTCATCGAAAATGAGACCAGTTGTTTTTTCGCCGGCAATTATGAATGCTGGGCCAAAAACTGGAGTCATGAACCTTATGCCATGCAGGCCTGGAATAATGACGACGGTTCCATGGATGCGGCTATTGGTTGGGAAAAAATTAATGCACAGGGTAAGAACTGGATTGAAAAGTATTATAAAAACGGGAAAGAAGTGATTCACCCTGTGGTGAAGAAGGAAAAGCCACAGGTAAAGTTTTTCAATGACCGCACGGCCTACCTTATCTGGAAACAGTTTAATGCCGATAAGGAGAATAAATATTATAAACTCAGCCAGGAAACCAGGATCATGGAAAAGGCTGCCGACGGCTGGAAGATCGTCAACGTTTCGGCCTTTTGGAATTCCAATAAGAAAATTCCGGTGGATAGTTTGAAGCTATAGTATTCATCAGCTCACAATAAACGGATAAGGTTAACCGTTAATACTTGTCTTTATCCAATCTCCTGTTTATTCCCCTTTTTATTTTCAAACCAACGGTATAACCAATGAAAAGAGTATTTTTTTTGGCTGGCATTATTATGCTCAGCTGTGTAGTCACTGCACAATCGTTTAAACAGGCTTTTTTCAACGCTGATATCAGTAATTTCTGGAAAGCGTATGATAAGATCAGGGCCACCACGGATACGGCACTGCAGCGACAGTTAATCAATGATATATATATCCGTCCGGGGTCAGCCGGACTGCAGGAACTGATCCGGTACCGGAATTATACAGATGATGATTTTCTGACTATGATCCGTGAGAGTCCGGCTTTCTGGAAATCCTTGCGTAGTCAGACCCTGAATACGGAAAAACTCTATCCGGTTATCGAGATGGATATTCAAAAATTGAAAACCCTGTATCCTCCTTTAAAACCCGCGACGGTTTATTTGCTGATCGGTGCTTTCCGAACGTCGGGTACGGGCGCAAATGGGAAAGTGCTGATCGGGAGTGAGTATGCGTTGGCAGGACCAGCAACGAATATGGCTGATTTACCTCAGCGGTTCCATGCTTATTACCGGGATTTCAAGCCCCGCGAAAACCTGGCCCTGCTTTGTACCCATGAGTATGTGCATACGCAACAAAATCAACCGGTGGACAATCTTCTTTCCAATTGCCTCTCAGAGGGTATTGCGGAGTTTATTTCCTGTAAGGCAACCGGTATAGCTTCCAACACACCGGCCATTGCCTTTGGTAAACTTAATACGGAGAAAGTGGTCAGCCAGTATGTGAAAGACCTGTTTGTGATGTTCAATGATTATAACTGGATATGGGGTGAAAACCGTAATGAATTCAGGGTGCGTGACCTGGGCTATTATATCGGCTACAGCATTGCAGAGCGGTACTATGAGTTGTCTGCGGATAAAGGGAAGGCCATACGCGAACTTATTGAACTGGACTATACCAACGATGCGGCTGTGGAACACCTGGTAGATACCACGCGGTTCTTACCGAAAAAGCTATCTGAACTTTATACTGACTATGATAAAAGCCGTCCAAGGGTAATCGCCCTGTCGCCTTCCATTAATGGCACAAAAGATGTAGCGCCGGGGTTGACCAGGATCACCGTACATTTCTCCGAGCCGCTGAATGGGATTAATACCGGAATTGACTTTGGTCCGCTGGGTCCTGATTATTTTCCGAAACTGAGCCCTGTCCGTGTATGGTCGGACGATAAACGTTCGATAACTCTTGAAGCTGATCTGAAACCCGGCAAGACTTATCAGTTTATGATTGATAATACATTCCGGAGAGAAGATCAGGTAAGAATCAAACCGTTTGTGGTGGAGTTTAGTACGAAGGAATAGGATTTAGAGTTGAGGGTTTAAAGGAAAGTCCCTTTTTATGGAGTTATCATCCTCCGGATATCTTCAATATAAATAATCCATACAGACAGATAAACATCATGCCTTCCCAGATGGATATCTTTTTATCCTGGGTGAGCAGGTAGAAGAGTAACCCGCAGGCGGCGAATACCGGAAGGGAAAAACCGGTGAGTTCGGCCGGTACTTTTACATCAGCGATTAGTGAAGTGGCACCTGGTATAACGAGGGTATTAAAAATACAGCTACCCAGGATATTGCCGATGGCCATTTCGGCTTTTCCCTGGCGGATGGCTGAAATGTTCACGGCCAGTTCGGGTAGGGTGGTGCCTAATGATAAAAGGGTAAGTGCCACAATGGAAGCCGGTACATTGAAACCCAGTGCTATTTTCTCCAGGGAGGATATCGTATAATCTGCTCCGAAATAGATACCCACGGCACTGCCAATCAGGAGTAATAAGGCCTTCACCGGGAACGCTGTCTGCACAGACTTTGATTCTGTCTCTGTTTTTTTCTCTCCCCCTCTAATCAGGTAAAAACTATAGACGAGGAAAATCAGTATGCCCGAAATGGCTTCAGTCCAACGGATGACACCATCATAGGCCACGAGGTAAAAGAAGAAGAAGCTGCCGAGCAGGAAATGCAGGTCGATATAGATATAGGTACTGTTAAGGGAAATACTTTTTTTGTTCAGTACCACCGCCAATCCGGTAATGAGGAGGATATTGGAAATGCTGGCCCCGATAATATTACCGGGTACGATTTCCGATAACCCTTTGCCGGTGGAAATAATGCCGGAAATCAGTTCGGGTAAGGAGGTCCCGATCCCCACAATAAATACCCCGATTACAAAAGGTGAAAGTTTTAACCAACCCCCGATCTGTTCGGCCGCCCGGGTAAAAAATTGAGCAGCGACCAGTAAAACGGTCAGTGCCACGATAAAGATCAGGATCGGGGTAAGCATATGACTGATAAAACAATGATGAGAAAACGGGTTAGCCCTGCAATAATAATTAAATATCTATCAAGTCGTAACTGAAAGCAACTCCTCACTCGATTAAGGATCAAAAAACACCGGGTTGCCGGCATTAATTTTTCCGGATACCGTCTTCCGGGTATGTTTTTCTCATGTCTACCTATTATAATTGCATAAAGGAAATTTGCTAAACCCCGGATTAATTGATAAAGTATGAAATGTAGACCTGCCGCCCTGCTCCTGTTATCCTGCTTTGGTTATCTGCTTGGACTGGGTCAACAACCAGCCCCCATATGGAATGCTGATGGTAAATACGGGGTGGTCAATAGCAAAGGTCAGGTGATTGTACCTTTTGAGTATGATTATATAAGCAGTTACAATCAGGGGCTGGCTATTGTGGCAAAGAATAAAAAGAAGGGGTTGGTCGATGTAAACGGGAAGATGGTGATTCCGGTCATGTATGAAGATATCTATCATTGTGACAACAGCGGATGGCCTAAACCTGTTAAAATAAGCGGGAAGGCCGGGGCCATCAACCGGAAAAACCAGCTGGTGATACCGGCTACTTACCGGTTTATGGATTGTTTTTATAATGGACTGGCCCTGGTTTCGGACCCTAAGGAAGAAACCTATGGAATTATCGACAGTACCGGGAAGCTGATCATTCCATTTGGGATTTACCAATCTCTTTCTGCGGATTTTAATAATGGACTGGTACCCGCAAAAAAGAATGACCGGTGGGGGTATATTAACAAGGCAGGAAAAGAAGTGATTCCCTTTATTTACTTGCATGCGTTTCCTTTTGAGAAGGGCAGGGCTGAAGTGACTAAAGGATATGATGATATCTATATCAATACCAAGGGAGAAGAGGTGAATCACTATATGACGGAACTCCGCAAACAGTATGAGCAATTAAACTACCCGCTTAATGGCCAGATCAGGTACAGAAAGGAGGGCATTGGCTGGTGTGTAATGGATACAACCGGTAAAGAACTTATCCCTGCAGGCAAATATGATGATGTGGATTATTTTTTTGAGGGAGTCGCTTTTGTCAGGAAAAAAAATAAATGGGGCGCTATCGATCGGCAAGGTAATCTGGTTATTCCTTTTTATTATATGGGTAAATTACGTCCTTTTACTGACGGTCTGGCCTTACTCAGAAATATAGAAGGAGAACAGGTGCTGATCAACAAGAAAGGAGAGGCGGTGTATGGAAAGCATATTATACTGGATGCCACTAAGGCGGCTACTGATTATGCTACAGGGGAGCGTTTATACCAGGCCAGAAAATACCAGGAAGCCGTACCTTATCTGCGCAGTGCAGCTGATAACGGACATGAAGAAGCGATGTACCTGCTGGGACTGCTTTATTGGAAGGGATTTGGAGTGCTGCAGGATGTTGATGAATCGATGAAGTGGCTGAAACGTGCTTCCGGTAACGGAAGTTATAATGCAAGGGAGGAGTTGAAAAAAATCGAAAAGGCCGGTCTGCCCCAGGTGGATGAATACAAAATGGGGTATGATGCTTTCCAGCTGAAAAAATATAAAGAGGCGGTCAGCTGGTTTAACAAGGCTGCCGCAAAAGGGAACATGGAAGCCATGTTCAATCTTGGAATGATCTATCAGTTGGGAGCAGGTACTGAAATACCGGCCAATGAAAAAGAGGCGGTGGGCTGGTATCAAAAGGCAGCCGATAAAGGACATGTGAATTCCATGAATAACCTGGGTCAACTGTATTTATCCGAAGAAGGTATTCAGGATTTTAAACTGGCCCTTCAATGGTTTACCAAAGGGGCAGACAAAGGGCATTCCGGATGCATGTATAATATCGGGGTGATGTATGCAAATGGTACGGGTGTGACAATGCAAATGGAAGAGGCTTATAAATGGTTTAAAAAGGCGGCAGACAAAGGGATGGTGGAAGCTAAAGAAGCGGTTAAAAAAATTGAAAAGGAGGGACTCGTATCAACGGAGGTTAAAAACGGGGATGCGGCTTTTGACAAGAAAGAATATGATAAGGCGCTCACCTGGTACCAGCAGGGAGCTGATAAAGGGTACAGTGAAGCCATGTATAAACTGGGACTAATCTATGAGCTTAAACACAAAACCACCCTGGCCAGGGAATGGTATAAGAAAGCCATTGCCGGGGGCCATCTGAAAGCGAAGGAAGCGCTTGAAAATCTGGAGCTGACGGGGTTTTAGCTTTTCTCTCCCACAAACCAATCCTCTTTATCCTTAAACAATACATTGAAAGTGGTGAGTGAACCATAACAGCGGGTGATATACTGCTGCAGGTTCACTTTATCTTCGTCATTCAGTTTTTTATGACTGTTGATATTCTGTTCCAGCACCCGCAGCCGGTCGCGGAGCATGACGATCTTGTGGAAGAAATCCTCCACCGGAATTTCTTTGGGCTTAAGTGTTTTATCAAAAGGCTGCAGCAGCATAGTGCCTTTCGCCCATTTTTCCCCAAGTGGTACATTTTCGGTAATGCCGCCCCAGAGCCGCAGGATCTTCAGCAACGAACGTTCCACTTCCGAATGGGTTTCGATTTCAGCGGATACATTCTCCGGAATAATTTCTTCCAGTTTATCATCTGTCTTGTCTATTTCTTTTACCCCATGATTGATAAAGGAGATGATATACGTGGCATACCGGAGGGCGACGATTACGCCGGGACCGTATTGGGTATGTTGCAGGCGGGTGCCGGGGCCGAGGGTGAGGTTGTTCATGGTGGGAAATTACTGTGATGTCGGGAATTGACCAAAAGGTCGGATGAGTAATGAGTAATCAGTAATGAGTAGCTCGGGAAGGGGCTTATTGGCAGAGGCAGGTTGAGGGTGGGATGAGAAATGAGTAGCCCGGGAAGAGGCTCTTCGGGTAGTGGCAGGATAAAGGTCGGATGAAAAATGAGTAAAGAGTAGTTCCTGGAAACTAAAATAATTCCGGGGCAGGTTGGTAGTGGGGCAACGCTAATAATCAGGCTATTTTCCTATAAGGGCTGAAAGCTGCTTGAAACAGTTCAGTATCAGTGTTTCAATTACGCTTAAGGATTCAATTTTACAGAAGTCCAAATTACAAGCAATTCCTATTGCTGCATCTACTTCAATTACTGATCCCCTTGCAATTTCAAAATATCTTTTACGTTCTGCTTCGGAACGCCTGGAGCAGCCTTCTGCAATATTCAAATGTACTGAAAGGGCGGCTCTCCGGATCTGTGAAACCATTGCAAATTTTTCTTCTTTAGGAAATAATGCAGTAAGACGGTAGCATTCAGCTACCAACTCCCTGCTATCCTTGTAAATTGGTTTTTTTGTGTGGGCAAGTTGTAAAAACATAGTTTAAGGTTAATTCCTTAAATATATTATTTCCACCAATCGAAATTTTATCCGTCGCCATTTTTATTAAAAACTCTTCCACTTACCTGTTCTTACTGAATATAATCCTCTTCCCGGGCTACTCATTACTGATTACTCATTACTCATTCTTCTCTCAACCTGTCTCTGCCAATAAGCCCCTCCCCGGGCTACTCATTACTGATTACTCATTCATTTACAGGCTGTTTCTGCCAATAAGAATTCCCCCGCTATTTCATTTGAAAAAGTAAAACCGTATATTGTTCTCCTAACCATTACACCTCAAATGAAACAACTACCCTTACTACTTGGCACAGCCCTTTTTTTCCTGCCAGCTGCTGCTCAGGTTAAACAACCCCCGGCCAACAAACAAATGGAAGTTCAGGTCGTCACCCAGGTGCAGCAAGTCATCGGCACGATTGCGCTCAATGGATTTAATTTTGAAAACGGGAAATTGTCCCTGGCCGGCTGGACCCGTGAAGGCACCGCATTTAATAATCAACCGACCTATGGACATAATGTGGTGATCCGCCGGGAAATGGATAATCCGCAGAATCCGTTCCGGGTGAATATTACATTGGGCGGAGATTATTGGAAGGATCTTTCATTGCCTATCGGACATAAAGGAAAATACTGGATTGGCTCTTTTGAAAACAGAGGTGATAGTGCGCAGCCATTTGCCCGGACACAGGGCAACACACCTATGGGCACCTTGCTCTCTCCGGAGTTTACTATCTCACACGATTATATCAGCTTTCTCGTGGGCGGCAGTAGTGATATGGCGAATGAAAAAATAGAACTGATCTACGAAGGACAACCTTCGGATGCCGCTGGTGATGATAAAAACAAGTCCAAAAATCAGGGAATACTGATTAATCCTTTAAATGCCAGCCAGGCTATTGCTAAGTTTTATAAGGCCAGCGGAAAAGGAAGTAGTGTAATGCGCCGTGTCTGGTGGGAGGTGAAAACATTGAAAGGAAAGAAGGCGAGAATAAAAATTACCGATAACAGTGCTACCGGATACATCAACGTGGATGACATCCGTTTTCAGGAACAATCCCCCGATCAGACCGATATAAAGATCGGCACCCGTCTTACCGTTAAGCAGGTGTTTCAGAAAGAAGGGAATTATTATGACTGGGATTTCCCGCTGTGGGGGACCATTGATACACATACACACCCTGCAGCACATATCGGTTTTGGTAACCGCCTCTTTCATGGTGAACCCGTTGGCACTATTAACAAGGCACTGGCCGATTGTGAAATCGATCACGGAGCCGATATATTGCGTACCCTGACGAGTTCCTCCGGTGAACGGATCCGCGGAAATATTATCCGTAATGCGGTGGCCGGTGTGTTCGACCCAGGCCATCGCCTGGGTGTTATGGATCCCGGTAATACCTGGGGATCCAATGAACAAACCCTTGCCTACTGGCCGATTTATAATACCAAACTGCATCAGCAGATGTGGAAGGACTGGCTGAAAAGAGCTTACGATGGTGGGTTACGGATGATTGTGGCGCTGACTGTACATAGCCAGGTGTTTGCCCGTATCAGTGAAGGGACCCGGCCGGATGATGACAAATCGGTGGGGGATAAGCAAATTGACTATATAAAAAACGTGATTGCACCAGCTTGCCGTGACTGGATGGAAATCGCTTATTCTCCTGCTGATATGCGCCGGATCATGTTGAATAATAAACTGGCTGTGATCCTGGGCAGTGAACTTGATAATATCGGCAACTTCGATGGAAAGCGGGCGCCAACTGAAGCGGAAGTGAGAGCGGAAATCCGTCGTCTTTATGATAAAGGGTTACGCTATATGTTCCCGGTGCATTTACTGAACAATGGCTTTGGTGGAACCGCCATCAAGTCTGACATCTTTAACCTGGCCACCAAGTTTAATACGGGCAGGGCTTTTGATGTGGAACTAAAGGATTATAAGGATGGGTTTTCGGAATATAAGCTCAAAGCTAAATTTGATGTGTTGAGTGATGTACCTGCGGCCATGATCGATGCCAATAATAAAGCGATTGCTTATGGGGGTATTGCAGGTGCTGCTGCCCCGGTAGTGGTACCCGCTGCCGCTCCTTTGGTATTACCTTTTATTCCGCTGATCACGACTGCTGGTACAACGGTAGTGGGGATGGCGGCTCCGCTGATTCCGGTCCTGGCCGGAGTGGCGGTAAACAAGTGGACGAATGAATGGGGCATTTCACTGGATGTGATACCGGTGGGAAACAATTACCCGGCTTATCCCTGGAAACGTTATGCGGGTCATATCAACCGGCAGGGATTGACAACGGCTGGCGAAATAGCCGTGAATGAAATGATGCGGTTGGGTGTGATGATCGATATTGATCATGCCGGCAGAAATACAGTGGATGATTATTTCAGGATGGCCTTTGCCGTACCAGCAGGAGGTTACCCGCTTAACAGTGGCCATAACCAGTTTACCGAAACCCGCTGGACGGAAGCGCAGCTACTACCCGAAGCCTATGATCTCAGTACAGTGGATGGCCGGAAATTATACACGAATCATTATAATCATATAGCTGAAAAAATTGCGAATGAAAATGACCGCAAACCCGATGAGCTGATAAAAATCAGGCAGCTGGGCGGTATGATGGGTGTGGGCATCTCAGGAGCCAATGTAAACGCGTTAACGAATGTAATCCCTGCTTCCTCCCGGCGCTATACCGAATCGGTGGTGACCAATAATAATCCGGGCAGCAGCCGGTCCGCGGCCCAGTTATTATTATATGCTATTGAAAAAATGAATGGGAGCGGGGTTTGTTTTGGTACGGATATCAACGGCTTTGCCGGACTGGTAGGTCCGAGGTTTGGGGCAAACAGCGCCAGTGCGGCCGGACATGACCGTTATGATATTTATAACCGCCGCAGTTTTGTATATGGACAGGCCAACCAGGTGCGCTATACCCCCTTTACCGATCTTTCTGGTAACCGTTTCCGCGGCCATCTGACCGGCTCCTATGATGATCTGAAGAATAATCCGGATAAATTTTTACAGAACGGTAAACTGTTTACCGAGGAACAAGGCGATTTTATGCTGGCCTTGCAGATTTATTATTCCATGGAAGAGCGGTTTAAACGCGAAGCTGAATCCGGTGATACCAGAAATAAGATTGACTGGTACCTGAATCATGTGGTACACAGCAGTTATGACAAGGGACGGATCAGGGAGTTTATCAAAGGATTAATCAAAGGCGGGAACGGAGAGAATATCGGCACGGATGTTTTTAACGGAGACGTAGGTACCCAGCAACAGATTTCCCTGAAAGTAAGCCGCGAGAAAATTTTCAATAACCGTACGGTTGACAGCCGGACCGGTGATGTAACCTCCAATTCCGAAAAGAACCGTCGCCACAAACTGCTGGAAGCAGCGTTTGATTATTATAAAATAATGACCCGGCCCGGTACCAACGAACCGTTGATTCCGGCCTCCACCCTGGGTAAAACCTGGGATTATAATATCGATGGCATGGCGCATTACGGGATGATGGCGGATTTCTTCCAGGACCTGAAGAATGTGGGCATGAAACCCAAGGATATGTCGGTGCTGTTTAACTCCGCCGAAGATTTTGCCCGGATGTGGGAGAAATGTGTGAGGCAGAGCGAGCGGGTGAGGTAGCTGCTCGGGGAGAGGCGTTCAAGGTAGAAACAGACTGAAAGTAGAATGAGTAATGAGTAATCAGTAATGAGTAGCTCGGGGAAAGACCTTACGTTTTGAAGCAGGTTTGGGGAGGGGGATAAGTAATGAGTAATCATTAATTATCCCCTTTTTCAGCCTGTTTCTAACTTTAATACCTCCTCCCGAGCTACTCATTACTGATTACTGATTACTCATCCGAAATTGTAAAATTGTGCCAAAATGTCCCTGTTTACTTAGGGGAGACTTCTAAGAAAGCAATAAATATTCCATCAAATCAGTAAAACCTTCCATTTAACGACAAGGGGTTGCAGGGTACTTTTAAAGAGAATTTCAAGCATAAGCAGCAAGCAGAAACGGCCAGCCCTTTGTAACGACCTTCCGGTCGCTTACAAAGGGGCCCTGACCGGCTCCCGCCCCTGCACAAACCGAAACGATTGCCACACCATGTTCATACAGAAATACTTCGAGGAATTCGAACTCAATCATACCCGGCAGACCCGGGGCCGGACGATCACCGAAACAGATATTGTGATTCACGCGGGACAATCGGGCGACTTTTTCCCCCATCATATGGACGAAGAATGGTGCAAAACCCAGCCCTTTGGCCGGCGGATTGCCCATGGCACCCTCATCTTTACTGTGGCGATCGGACTGACCGCTGATTTTATCAATGAAGTATCCATGACCTACGGTTATGAGCGGCTCCGTTTTATCAAACCCGTGTTTATTAATGATACCATTCGGGTAAATATTACTATAAAAGAAAAAAAAGACCATAAAAAACCGGAATACGGCCTGGTGACCGAACTGGTGGAATGTTTCAATCAACATAAAGAACTCGTGATGTTGTGCGAACATATCCTCATGGTAAAAAAGAACGTTTAATATGGCAGCCATCGTTTTAAATGGTATCACATGGGGACATAGCCGGGGTATTACTCCCCTGCTGGCGCTGTCCCAGCGATACAGTGAGCTGCATCCCGAAGTGGAAATTCGTTGGAAGAAAAGAACATTGCAGGAGTTCGCAGATTTTCCGATCGAAAAACTCACTCTTGAATATGACCTGTTGATCATCGATCATCCCTGGGTGGGTTGCGCTGCCGCCACGAATTGTGTGCTGCCATTAAATGAATATTTATCGCCAGCCTATCTGAATGACCAGGCCCGTAACTCAGTCGGCCAATCGCATAACAGTTATCACTATGAAGGAATGCAATGGGCACTGGCCATGATGCAGGATCCACTCAGGCGTTGCCTGAAAGCGATTGATGAAAGGTGGAGATAGGTTGAAATGTTTACAAGTTGACAAGTGGTGCTCTTAGCAGGTTGCCTTATCAACCTGCCAACCTTCCATAAAAATCCTCTTTTTCCGGGATACGCCCCTCTTTAGAATATTTCATCTTTGAGCAGTAAATATGCCCGACATGAAGTACTTCTTTATATTTTTCCTTTTCTGCTCCACCCGCCTGTTAGCCCAGGAACAAACCTATGATATAGTTACTTTCACCCTGCCCGATGGCTGGAGCAAGGGGGAAGAGAATAATGCGGCCATTCAGTATGTAAAAAAAGAGGGAACCAAATGGGCACAGATTGCCATTTATAAGAACACCACTTCACTTGGAACCCCGGAAGCGGATTTTGACAGTGAGTGGGAAAAACTGGCTGCCACCCCTTATCAGATTACAGCCCTTCCAATAAAAACAGCTGCTGAAACCGTTTTTGGCGATTGGAAAAAAACCAGTGGCACCGGCAAATGGATGTTTAATGGTAAAGAAGTCATTACCACAGTGACTACCTATACCGGTTACGGAGCCTGTGTGAGTATACTCTGCAATCGCTCGGATAAAAAGTTTGCTCCCGCTTATGATCAGCTGCTGAGTACGATCCGGTTGCAATCCGGGAACACAGTTGCTGTGCAGGACCCCGTACCTCCGCCACCGGCTGATAATGGCAATGAACAGACGATCAGCAATACGCAACCCGTGGCTACCGGTTACAAGTTCAATACGACCAATTTTGATGATGGCTGGACCAGCAGCATCCAGGAAGACTGGGTACAAGTGGAGAAAGGATCCATCAAAACGATGATCCATTATCCCAAAGAGGGAACGATCTTCCCTTCCGATCCCGAGCCGCTGATCAGGGCTGCCTGGAATATACTCGTGGCACCCCGTTACAGCAATCTGAGTAATTTCAGCGCCCGATATGTGGAAACTTATAACCGTCCTTATTTCGGTTCAGGCTATGCCACGGAAAACAGCACCGGTCAGTCAGTTTTTATTGTGCTCTTCCGCAGGGGCGGCGGCTGGATTGAAGTGGTAGCACCGGATAATGCCAGCTTTACCCGTGAATTTGGCTTCAATCCAGAATCCATTGTCTGGGGAAAGCTGACTGAATATTCAGGTGGCTGGGTAGTGACCAACAGTGCCGGGACAACAATTAACGCTGATCCGGAGGTTTTTAATAAACTGGATAATATGACGACCTACAACAAATTTGCGGTGGCCGCCTCCGACCTGGCCGGCACCGGAAAATGGAATGCCGGTTTTTCCAGTAATACGTATTATGCAAATTATTATACCGGAAACTATACCGGGATGAACACCTATACTTCTTCCCAGTGGTTTGATTTTAAAAGCGGGCAACAGTATCATTGGGAACTGGTGGCGGCCAATACTTTCAACGGCCAGACTAATGTGGCACAAGCGAAGTCTGATGGTAACTTCTCCTCTGTAAATGACTGGCAGCTGAATTTTTCAAATATTGAGCAGCGCTCAAAAACATATGACGCTTATTTCACCGCCACTAAAGGAGGGAGGGTGCTCTGGCTGAATGATGCGAATGCACCGGGGTCGGGGATTTTTACGGGATACTCGAAATGAGTAATGAGTAATCAGTAATGAGTAGCTGTGGAAGAGTTCAATTGAGCTGTAAGAGGTTGAGTAAGGATGAATAATGAGTAATCAGTAATGAGTAGCTGTGGAACACCCAGATTGTTCAGGGTCAGTATTAAAGTGGAAGGTTTTAAAAAAGAAACGAAAAATCTTTACAGCTTTCAAACTGATTCTAAACTGTAAAGATTTTTCCAGAGCTACTCATTACTCATTATTCATTACTCATTGTCCCCCTTCCTCACCAATCATCTGTCCTGAAACTACTCACCGGAAACCCCTCCGAACTAAACAGATCCCCCACCACAAAATCCTTAAATGCATAACGAACCGCTACGGGTTCCTTTACATCGGGAGCAGATAAGATAATATTGCCGCCGTTTACCATCGCTTTCGCCGGACGGAATACCTTATTTGCCCCGGCCACTTCAAAGTACTTCAGCTCTTTGCCGAAGGCAGATAAACCGTTTGGCGCATTTTTAAATTTAACCGTGACAATATTACCACTGATCGTGATGGCATCATAAGCGGGACTTTCATAGCCAAATCCCTTCAGCCCGTATGTTTTACCAAGTGCCATAAAAGCGAGTCGTTTACTGCCGGTCAGTTTATCCATCGGATGGATATTAAATTCCTCCCCGATATCCATCAGTACAGCCATGCCGCTATTGGGTATAACAGATAAAGCCTTACGTTGTGCGTCCCTCAGGTAAGCTGAATTATAAGCCGTAGCACCCACGGCCGCATGGTTCATATAATTATACGGCGCAATCTGCGCATAAAAGAAAGGAAAGTCTCCCTGTCCGCTTTGCTCCCGGATCTGTTTAACAAAAGCAGGAAATAGCGTCTCATATTGTTTCGCCCGGTCATTATTGCTTTCGCCCTGGTACCAGATACAACCTTTGATGGTATAACCAAGAAAGGGTTTCAGCATTCCATTGTACAATACCGCGGCATTTTTATTATTGAGTTTGCTGGTATCGGTGGGAGCGGGGACTTTAATTTCGGGAAAGGCTTTCAATGTCTCTGCATCCATAAATGCTTCCACCGGAGAGCCTCCGTAACTGATATTGACCAACCCGATCGGTACTTTTAATCTTTCATAGAGCATTTTTCCAAAATAATAAGCCGTGGCACTGAAATTACTCACTGCTTCAGGCTCCGCCATTTTCCAGGCCGACTGTTTGCTGGTATCCTGTGGTAAACGTTGTACGGAACGCGGAACGGTATAGAGGCGGATATGCTCATTCGTTGAATTGAAGATGGCTTCATTACTGCCAATAATGGGCTGGTCTTTGAATCCTTTCATCGCCATTTCCATATTACTCTGCCCGCTGCACAACCATACTTCACCAATCAGTACATCCTTGATGGTAACCGGCTTCCCATCCGAAATAGTAATAGTATACGGACCGTGTCCCGCTGTTGGAGTTTTCTCCAACAGCATAGGAGACATCCTCGCAGCCGCAGATCCATCCTCCGACATATCCCATACAGTGGTAGGCACCTGGCCGGCCACCGGGGTCTTCACGGATAAACGCCATTTGCCGTCGGACCCGGCTTTTGTACTATAGCTGGCTTTATTCCATGAAGTATTCACTTTCACCGTAGCGCCCGGACTGGCCCAGCCCCAGATTGCGGCATCCGAATTTTGCTGCAATACCATGCCGTCCGAAATGAAATAAGGAAGGCGGATAGTGGCGGTTGAGATGATGGGAAACAGGAATACAAGGAGGGCAACTTTAAAGCGGGCGAAATGATACATGGCATGGTCGTTTTTGTTGGCACCAATGTAGGGATTTTGGCGGGGAAAAGCATCATGTAGCAGCGGATGAGTAATGAGTAATCAGTAATGAGTAGCTGTGGAAGACGCTATTTAAATTGTAACAGGCTTAAAGTGGATGAGTAATGAGTAATCAGTAACTGTGGAAGACTCAAAATGATATGAAATCTTGCTAAAGCTTAAAAAAAGTAATTTTGGGCTTCGAAATGCATAAAGTTTATAAAATATAAGTTCTCTTCCCCACTCATTACTCATTACTCATTTTTCTTACTTTAGCTCCCGATACGCCACTTATGATCAAGGACAAAGACAAGGACAACAAAGAAGGTTCACATAAAAACATCTGGTACGGGGCCGGCCGGCAACGGATTGAGATTCCCAAGACCATCCTGAAGTCCAGGGTCAACAGCAATTCCATGCTGCGCCACCTGCATATCTGTTCGATTGGCTATTATCCCAAGGCCAAAGATCATTTTACTTACCGGAAGAAAGGATTACCTGAAAATTTTCTGTTTTACTGTGTGGATGGCAATGGCTGGTTCCAGATCGGGAAACAACGTTATGAAGTAGGGCCGAATGAATTCTTTATCCTGCCGCAAAACATCGAACATTCCTATGGCAGCAGTACCGACCATCCCTGGACCATCTACTGGATTCATTTCGGAGGAGAAGCCCTGCCACAGTTCAATGAAGTGCAGGAAATACAAAAGCACTTCAAACCGGTCTATATAAAGAACAATGGGGAGATCATCCCGATCTTTTCCCAGATTTATAAAACACTGGAACTGGGTTACAGCGTCGATAACCTGCTGTTCGCGAATATGTGTCTCTCGCATTTCCTGACCCTGTTTGTGTATAATGGCCGGCATTATGCGGCCAACTCCGGGGATAAACTCGATTGCGTGGACAGTGCCATTCTCTTCATGCAGGAAAAGATCAATGATAATATTTCACTGAATGATCTCAGTGCGAAATACAATTATTCTATCTCACGTTTTTCCAACCTGTTCAAACAGAAGACAGGTTATGCACCGATCGATTATTTTTTGCAGATGAAAATGCAGAAAGCCTGTCAGCAACTCAACTTCAGCAACCGCTCGATAAAAGATATCGCCTTCGGACTGGGCTTTGATGATCCCTATTATTTCTCCAAACGCTTCAGGAAAAATATCGGTATGTCGCCGAAGAAATACCGGTCACTGCGTTCTAATGATCTCAATGATTGATTTTATTCCAGCACCGGTTCTTCTTCCTTAAACCAGGCTTCGGGAGGTAATCCGTGTTTGAAACGGTAGAGGGCTTGTTTGATATACAACCGGAAATCATAATCGCCGGCTATTTTAGTAAATGTAAATGAGGGCCGGAATACCTGCATAAAACTATCCAGTTCACGACCGTCGAGCAACGTAAGCCGGCGAACCAGTGCTTTACTAAAGCGGTTGTCTACAAATTTATCCTGTTCTTCTGTCAGCAGCCGTTGCTGGAAAGAAAGCATGCTGCGGTTGCGCCGGAAGCGGAACATATTGATGATCTCATCGAGATCGAATCCTACACCGGCTCCATAAGTAGGCGTGACTGTTTTGAGTTTTGGTTTCTGGAAGCCGAATACCTTGGCATAGTCCAGCCGGTTCTGGATCGAATCCTGCCGGTAATTGCGGGGTAAAATTTTCACTTCTTTCAGGGTGGGTACATTTACCTGTATGGAAATATCAAACTGCATGGGGTTGCTGATCTTAGCCACCGGGAACTTCATGGTGGACTTGTTGAGGTAGCTGAACCAGATCGTATCCTGTTCACTTACCTCTAATTCATAGTAACCGATACTGTTGGTGACCGTTCCCTTGCCTGAACTGGAGATTACACTCACCAGTTCCATCGGGTAATTGCGGGAACTGTCCAGCACATACCCTTTAATCCGGTACGTCTGAGCCTGGCTGTTGTAAGCTGCTCCCAAAAAGAGCAGGGAAATGATAATATAAGGGTATAGCTTTTTCAATCCGGCAGCAAGTAACGAAAGAAAGTGCAAAAGCTATTCTAAAGTGTAAGGACTTGATCAATTATTTCCTTCTTCTTCCCCTTCTGCACTGGCTTCTTTGAGCAGGCGTTCGCTGTTTTCAGCGATTTTGGCCGGAAAATCACGGGTAATGGGGTAGATGCCGATAGCAGTAAGCTTATCCTCGTCGTATACCATTTCGAGTCCGAGGGTATAATAATAATGATCACCGGAATAATCGCCGTATCCGAGGGCTACAAAAGGGGATTTCGCCAGTTTTTTTCCGCAATCCTCCATGCTGTCGTGGAATTTAAGCCCGTTATTGAGACGAACCTGTTTCAGGTGATCTTCCGTGGCGGAATAGGAAGTGACGGTGATGAAATTCAGTTTGTGATTTTTGAAATATAATCCGAATACCGGCATGCTGACCGGCAGTTCGTTATCATAGCGGATACAACTGTCAAATCCCAGCACAAATTGCATCACACTATCGATCCGGGTATCATATCCTTTGAAAGCATCCAACTGATCTGCATAGGTATAACCCACCGGTTCACCTTTTAGGAGATCGGTCACCTGTTTTTCAGACATGCCCAATTTAATATTATTAACGCCTACGCCCGGGGTGATCAGGATCGGGTTATTCTGTGCGGTACTGGTCAGGGTACTTGCAAAAAGGAGGAAAAACAGGGTCAGCTTTTTCATAAAGGGTTTGTTTGAGAGATAAAGATGCAGTTAAACCGCGTACAGAACTATACCCCCTTGAAGGTATATTACAGCAGCCCTTCAATCACTTTCGGAAAATGGGCATGCTCCAGTTCCTGAACCCTTTTGGCCAGGCTCTCAGGAGTATCCCCTTCCAGTACCGGACAACTGGCTTGAAATATGACAGCGCCATTGTCGTATAGCTCATCCACAAAATGAATCGAAATGCCGCTTACGGCTTCTTTGTTTTCAATTACTGCCTGATGCACATGGCGGCCATACATCCCTTTGCCCCCATATTTGGGCAGAAGGGCAGGGTGAATATTGACAATCCGGTCCGGGTAGGCCCGGATCAGGGCCGGCGGGATTTTCCAGAGAAAGCCAGCCAGAATGATCAGATCGATCCCCTTTTTTTGGAGTTCAGGGACATACGCATCTCCCTGAAAAAAGAGTTCTTTTTCGATTAAAAGAGTCGGAATATGTTCTTTTTCAGCTATTTGTAAAATTCCAGCCCCAGGCTTATTACATACAATCAGGCTGATTTTCGCCTTTGCGGACCCGGTAAAATGACGAATGATCTGATGCGCATTGCTGCCAGCCCCGGAGGCAAAAATGGCGATATGGGTCAGTTTTTCACTCATTGATATCAGGCGTCTTTGATCTGACCAGACCGATCCGGCTGCCCAGTTTTTTAATATAGCGGGAAAAGAAGGGAAACTGACCAAAAGGAATACTGATCAGGATGACCATCAGCGGCCAGCAAATCGTAACCAGTATAATATATATAACAGCCCAGAGCCAGTCCTGCTCAATGGCTAATACGTTCATAATCTTCTTGGCCACCCATCCGGTTGCACTTCCACCAATGGCAAACGTGCAGAGAATCAGGGCCAGCTGACCGCCTTTCACCTTCCATTTCTGTTGTAAACCCTCAAACATGTCGTGCTTTTTGAATAATGCGGAGCAAAAGTCGACAAAAAACAACCAATAAATGCCGCTTCGTCCACATATGTTGAACTTTAGGTCAGGCTTTACTGATTTATGACAAACAGAGTTTGACCCTTCAAAAAAAAGACTGAAAATCGGCTGAAACGCAGGCTGGTAGCGGATCAAAAAAAAGTTAAAGCTATTGGCTTTTTATAGTGATACTGACTTATTTTTGCGCCTGATTAGAGCTATTTATCCACATTTTTCAGATCAATTGCATCTATGATTCTTTGTAAACCAATCGGCCAGAGACTGACTGTACTATTTCTATCTCTATTTGTTATTTCGATAGTTAATATTTCTGCACAGGATGCAGCTGCCGGTAAAGCCATCTTTACCGGAAAGTGTGCCGCCTGCCACAACGTCTTCAAAAAGATGACGGGTCCCGCCCTGATGGGACTGGAAGAACGTGGTAAATGGGCAGACCATAAGGAGTTGCTGGCCTGGATCAACAATCCGGCAGCCTATATGGCCAAGGATCCCTATACCCAGGGACTGAAGGCGGAATACGGCTCCATGATGACCGGTTTTGCTGATGTCACCCAGAAGGATGTAGATGATATGGTAGCCTATATCAATGCAGAAGTGGCAAATAAAAATGCAGCTCCTAAACCCGGCGCTGTTACTGAAACTGCAGATACCGGCAACCAGAATGCGATCATTTTCGGGGTCATCTCCCTTGTACTGGGTATCATTGCCTTGATCCTGATGCAGGTAAATAGCAACCTGAAGAAAATGTCGGATGATTCTGAAGGAATCGTTCGTCCTGAGCCTGTAGCCTTCTACCGCAACAAGACCTATATCGCCATGGCCTCCATCGTATTCTTTGTATTCGGTGGTTATATGGTCGCCAAAGGCGCCATCGGACTGGGTCGTCAGAAAGACTATCAGCCGGAACAACCTATCTATTACTCCCATAAAGTACACGCCGGTATCAACCAGATCAGCTGTCTGTACTGCCATGGAAACGCCTGGGAAAGCAAGCATGCCGCCATTCCATCTGTGAATGTGTGTATGAACTGCCACAAGGCCATCAACACCTACGAAAAAGGACCCAAACTGTATAAAGAAAACGGGGATGAAGTAAACGGTACAGCCGAGATCGCCAAGCTTTATCAATTTGCCGGTTTCGATCCGAACAATCCTTCCAAATGGGATCCTGCTAAAGCGAAACCAATCGAATGGACTAAGATCCATAATCTGCCAGACCACGTTTATTTCAACCACTCCCAGCACATCCGTGCCGGTAATGTACAGTGTCAGAGCTGTCATGGTGAGATCACCGCTATGGATGAAGTAAAACAAGTGGCCGACCTGAGCATGGGATGGTGTATCAACTGTCACCGTCAGACCAATGTGAACTTCAACTACGACAGCACCAAGGGTAACAAGTTTTACAGCATCTATGAGAAGTTCCACAATGATATCAAGTCCGGAAAAATGGACAGCGTGAAAGTGAAAGATATCGGTGGTCTTGAGTGTCAGAAATGTCACTACTAAGCAGGTCCGTAACGTCAACAATTGTATTCAGCACATTATCGAATTATCAAACTGATATTCATGAGCCAAAAAAAGTACTGGCAAAGTTTCGGAGAGGTGAATGACAGCGAAAACTTTCAGAAAAAGCAGCAGGACGAATTTCGTGAGGAATTACCTTTTGAAGGTTTCGATGACAAAGGATTAATAGACGCCAAAGCCCCCCGCAGGGATTTCTTGAAGTACCTGGGTTTCAGCACCGCCGCCGCCTCATTGGCTGCCAGCTGTAAGATCCCGGTAAAGAAAGCGATTCCGTACGCCAACAAACCCGAAAACCTGATTCCCGGTGTGGCACAGTATTATGCCACCACTTATGTACAGGATGGAGATGTGGTACCGGTACTGGCTAAAGTAAGAGATGGCCGTCCTATCAAGATTGAAGGGAATACCGATTGTGGTTATACCGGCGGTGGCACAACGGCCCGCGTACAGGCTTCCGTACTTGATCTGTATGATACCAGCCGTCTTCGTTTTCCGATCCAGAAAACCGGAACAGGTGAAGCGGCCAAATACAATGAAGTTCCTACGTTCGAACAGTTCGATAAACTGGTAGCTGAGGCAATGAAAGCGGCTGGCGGCACCACGGTGTTACTGACCAGCACGATCGTTTCTCCTTCTACGAAAGAAATTATTGCCGCGTTTCCCGGCCTGAAACATGTGCAGGTGGATCCGGTTTCTTACAGCGGTATGCTGCTGGCCAACGAAGCCAGCGGATTTGGCCGTAAGATCCCTACTTATGATTTTGGTGCAGCCAAAGTAATCGTGAGTCTGGGTGCGGATTTTCTCGGTACCTGGCTGAATGCAGCAGAAAATGCAAAGGGTTATGCCGCCGGTCGTAAGATCGATGAGCAGCATTTTGCCATGAGCAAGCACTACCAGTTCGAGAGCTTCCTGAGCCTGACAGGAGCCAGTGCCGATGAGCGTTTCACTCATCGTCCTTCTGAAGAAGGAGCCGTGGCCCTGGAGCTGCTGAACGCCCTGACCGGCGAAGCCAGCACACGTCCCGGTATCAAAAAAGTAGCCGAAGACCTGAAAGCCAACATGGGTACAGCCCTGGTGGTAAGTGGCAGCAACGATAAGAATGTACAGGTGATCGTGAACGCAATCAACAATGCCATTGGCGCATTTGGTAAAACCATCGACTGGAGCAAGCCGGTGAATTATCGCCAGGGTATTGATTCAGATTTTGCTCAACTGCTCGCCGATATGGAAGCTGGTTCAGTTGGAACCCTGATGATCTACGGTGCCAACCCCGCTTATACATCAACAGATGCGGCCCGTTTCACAGCGGCTCTGGCCAAAGTGAAAGTGAAAGTATCCTTCAATGAAAGAATGGATGAGACCACTGAACTCTGCGATTTCATCCTGCCCACTCACCACTACCTCGAAAGCTGGGGTGATGCGGAAGCCAAGACCGGTGCGGTCAGTTTCCAGCAGCCTACCATCTATCCTTTATTCAAAACACGTCCGTTCCAGACTTCCCTGCTGAAATGGAGTGGTAACAATACTGAGTACGAAACTTATTTCAAGAACTATTGGGCGACCAAGCTGGGTGCTGAAGATGTATTCAACAGCATCCTGCAAATTGGGGTGAAAGAAGAGCCTTTGACAGCTGCCGGTGCTGGTGCATACAATGGAGTTGCTGTAATCGAAGCCAGTGCTGCAATCGCAGCTGCCAAAAAAGGCACAGGTACCGAAGTAGTGCTCTATCAAAAAACATCGATTGGTACCGGAACCGGTGCCACCAACCCCTGGCTGCAGGAATTACCGGATGGTATCACCAAAGCCACCTGGGACAACTATGCACTGATCAGCCTGACCATGGCCAAATCACTGCTGGGTCTGAACCTGATCGATGGCAGTGAGAAAGAAAGTAATAACTACGAGTATTTTCCTCAGAAGCCGGTGATCAAGCTGACTGTTGTTGGTGTTAACACCAACAACAAGCCGGTAGATATAGAATTACCTGTACTGGTCATCCCCGGTATGGATGCCAACACCATTGCGGTGGCGGTTGGTTATGGCCGTAGTGAGAACCTGGGTAAAACAGCTGCCGGCGTAGGTAAAAACGTTTATCCATTCTCTTCTTATAATGGCTCTACCGTGGTTTATCACAATGCGGTGGTAGCTGCTGATGCCGGACGGAAAGAGAAAATTGCACAAACACAGATTCACAATTCATACGAAGACCGGATTGAAGTAGTCCGCGAAACCACCCTGGCCACCCTGAAGAAATACCCCACCGTGATTCCTGATTACCGCAATCACCTGGAAGAAGACTTCGGTACCAGCAAGGATGGCAAGACCAAGGATTACCGTAAAGAAGCAACCCTTTACCCGATGCACGATCAGCCGGGTATCAAATGGGGCATGAACATCGACATGAATGCCTGTTATGGCTGCGGCGCCTGCGTGGTGGCCTGTCATGCAGAAAACAACGTACCGGTGGTGGGTAAGAGCGAAGTGCTCCGTTACCATGATATGCACTGGCTGCGGATCGACCGTTATTTTGTAAGCGATGAAAAGAACCCTGACCAGCTGAAAGGCGTGGTCTTCCAGCCGATGATGTGTCAGCATTGTGACAACGCTCCTTGTGAGAACGTTTGTCCGGTAGCCGCCACCAACCACAGTGCGGAAGGGGTGAACCAGATGACTTATAACCGTTGTATCGGTACCCGTTATTGCGCCAATAACTGTCCGTTCAAAGTTCGCCGCTTTAACTGGGCGGATTATACAGGAGCTGACAGCTTTGCCGATAACCAGGATCAGCAACTGGTGGGTAAACTGGATCCCGCAGTATTCCAGATGAACGACGACCTTACCCGTATGGTGCTGAATCCGGATGTTACGGTTCGCTCACGCGGGGTGATCGAAAAATGTTCCTTCTGCTTCCAGCGCTTACAAGCGGCTAAACTCGAAGCGAAAAAACAGGATCGTCCGCTGAAAGACGGCGATGCCAAAACAGCCTGCCAGACCGCCTGCGCCGCCAATGCGATCGTATTCGGAAATGTGCATGATACCAGCAGTGAGATCACTAAAGTGCGGAAAGAAAACCCAAGCCGTAGTTTCTATGTACTGGAGCAACTCCACGTATTGCCGAATGTAAGCTACCTGGCCAAAGTGCGGAATACGGATGAACTGATCGAGCCGGCACATCATGCAGCACCGGCTGCAGAAAAAACTGAAGGACACGCTCCCGCTGAAACAAAACCAGCAGAAGCACATCATTAATCAGGAAGAAAGTTGACTAACTATATCCTGAACTCAAAAAGGGAAGGACAAACAACCAGAATATGGCATTACTCAGATACGAATCACAGGTAAGAGCACCATTAGTCGATGGCACCAAAGATTATCACCAGGTAACGGAAGATATTTGCCGTCCGGTGGAAGCCAGCCCGTCCAGACTGTGGTGGGTAGGTTTTCTGATCTCCGTGGCGTTACTCATCTTCGGTATCGTCTCCGTTACGATGGAAGTGATGTATGGTACCGGTCAGTGGAACCTGAACAAGACAATCGGTTGGGGATGGGATATCACCAACTTCGTATGGTGGGTGGGTATCGGTCACGCCGGAACCCTGATCTCCGCGATCCTGTTGCTGTTCCGTCAGGGCTGGAGAACGGGGGTAAACCGTGCGGCAGAAGCGATGACCATCTTCGCGGTTATGTGTGCGGGTCAGTTTCCGATCTGGCACATGGGTCGTGTGTGGAACGCCTTCTTCGTGCTTCCTTACCCGAATACCCGTGGTCCTTTGTGGGTGAACTTCAACTCCCCGCTGCTCTGGGACGTATTCGCGATCTCTACGTACTTCACCGTTTCCTTATTATTCTGGTACTCCGGTCTGCTGCCTGACCTGGCCACTTTACGTGACAGGGCTAAAGCAAAATGGAGAAAACATTTTTACGGCGTGGCCGCTTTTGGCTGGACTGGTTCCACCAAGCACTGGCAGCGTCATGAGGCCCTCTCCCTGGTACTGGCCGGTCTGAGTACCCCGCTCGTACTTTCTGTACACACGATTGTATCCTTCGACTTCGCTACCTCTATCGTTCCCGGATGGCATACGACGATCTTCCCGCCCTATTTCGTAGCGGGTGCGATCTTCTCCGGTTTCGCGATGGTACAGACCCTGCTGGTGGTAACCCGTAAGGTGCTGGCCCTCGAGGACTACATTACGATGGAGCATATTGAAGTAATGAATAAGGTAATCGTACTCACCGGTTCGATCGTGGGTATCGCCTACCTCACTGAGTTGTTCATGGCCTGGTATTCTGCCGTAAGCTATGAGGAATTCGCCTTCTTTGAAAACCGGTTGAACCTGAACAGTCCTTACGGCTGGAGCTACTGGCTGATGATGGGTTGTAACGTACTGTCACCCCAGATCTTCTGGTTCCGGAAAATGAGAAGAAACCTGTTTGTGACTTTCTTCATGTCTATCCTGGTGAATATCGGTATGTGGTTTGAGCGTTTTGTGATCATCGTAACCTCTGTTTATCGTGATTACCTGCCCTCATCCTGGAGTACTTATTATACACCTTCTATATGGGAGATCGGTTTCTACATGGGTACATTCGGTCTGTTCTTTACCTGTTACTTCCTTTTCTCTAAATTCTTCCCGGTTATCGCCCTGGCAGAGATCAAGCATATCCTGAAGAAAAACGGTAAGAGTTTCAAAGACCATATGGAAGAAATTGAAGGCGAGAGCACAGAAGAGTTTAGTGGCAAACATGGTCACGATCACGGAGCCTAAAACTAGTCGGTAGTCTTTAGTCGGTAGTCGGTAGTCAAAAACCGCCGGCGACCAGGTTGAAATAAAGTAAAATTGTTTACAGAGTTAGGATTCGTACTTCGTACTTCGTAACTCGTAGTTAAAGCGAAAAAAATGGCTGTAAAAAAATTTGTAGTCGGCAATTTTGATGACGAGGCGGTACTTTTTCCCGCAGTGAAAAAAGTACGTCGCGCAGGATACAAGATCCATGATGTATTCACCCCCTTCCCGATCCACGG
>Ga0209717_1000428_pt1 | contig 52105 bp, 44 predicted proteins | sample AD_UKC048_MetaG_FD_184418 | JGI IMG/M metagenome (GOLD analysis project Ga0209717, IMG submission 184418) | Active sludge microbial communities of municipal wastewater-treating anaerobic digesters from USA - AD_UKC048_MetaG (SPAdes) (version 2) | ecosystem: Engineered > Bioreactor > Anaerobic >...
CGTGCGCGCGCTGAAATCCCCCAGCCGACCGCCCTCATTCTTATTTCGCCCGATGTGCATCAGGCCCTTAAGAAAGGTGCCGGTTGTCAGGACCATCGTCCGCCCACGAAATTCGATATCCAGATTCGTCCGGCACCCCACTACCCTACCCGCCTCGTATAGCAACCCGGTGACTTGGGCCTGGAACAACTGGAGCCCCGGCTGCGCCTCCAGCACCTGTTTCATGCGAAACTGGTACGCCTTTTTATCACACTGGGCGCGCGGAGACTGCACCGCCATGCCCTTGGACTCATTGAGCAAGCGGAACTGGATCCCGGTCAGATCGGTGTTGAGGCCCATCTCGCCGCCCAGCGCATCGATTTCGCGAACGATCTGCCCCTTGGCCAGTCCACCAATCGCCGGGTTGCAGCTCATCTGGGCAATCGTGTCGAGGTTACCTGTGATCAGGAGCGTCGAAGCCCCCATGCGGGAGGCTGCCAAGGCCGCCTCGACACCGGCATGACCGGCTCCGCATACGATTACATCAAAAGGTTGATCCGCGTTTCCCATGGGTTCGCAATATTGCCGGCCACGACAGCAAGAACCGCCCATCCCCGCAAAGCCAATCGCACCACCAAGGTCGGGCTCACTTTCCGATGCAAAACGTGGAGAACAACCGGTCGAGCATGCGCTCGTTGTCCACGCGACCCGAGATTTCGCCGAGCGCATCAAGCGCGCCCCGCATATCGCTCGCGAGGAGCTCCACCGCACCGGAGGACTGCAATTGAGCCAGTACGGCGCGCAGCCTGCTCCGAGCCTCCGCCAAGGCCCCGGCATGGCGGGCGTTGATGGCAATTGCCTCACCGCCGACCTGCCGCTGAAAAGCATCGACCGCCCGGACAACCGCGGCCTCCAGCACAGGGAAACCTGCCCCGGACAGAGCCGATACACGAATCTGCGGGAACCCGCCCAGACAGGCCGGCAAATCGGACGCCTGGCCCTCCTCCGGCAACAGGTCCACTTTGTTGAGCACGACGAGCGTGTTATCCGCCCGCAGGTGTCCGGCCAAGGATTCCGGCAACACAAATGCCGGATGTGCCACATCGAGCACGACGAGAAACAAATCTGCCACCGACGCCTGCTCCAACGTCTTGGCGATACCCAGGCGCTCCAGAGGCTGCGGCAGCGCATTCAGCCCGGCGGTATCGATCAACCGCAGGCAGTGTCCGCCCAGTAAAAGGCGGGCTTCGATATAATCTCGGGTCGTCCCCGGCTCGGCACTGACCAGCGCCCGCTCTTCACCCACCAGACGATTGAGTAGCGAACTCTTGCCGGCATTGGGCTCGCCGATGATCACCGTCCGCACCCCATCGCGAAGCAACTCGCCATAGTGACTGGTCGCAAGGAGCTCATCCGTTCCACGTAGAACATCCGCCACCATCTGGCCGACCAGCCCCCGATCTTCCGCGGGCAAGTCCTCATCGGGGAAATCGATGTACGCCTCCGTTCGAGCCAGCGCATCCACGAGCTCGTCTATCAACGCCGCCATCTTGCGCCCCAGTGCGCCGCGCAATTGCTGCTGAGCCAGCGCCAGCGCCCGTTCACTCCGGGCATGAATCACGTCCATGACGGCCTCGGCCTGGCTCAGATCAATCCGCCCCCCCAGAAAAGCCCGCTGGGTAAACTCGCCCGGTGCGGCCGCACGACAGCCACGCGCAAACAAATCCTCTAGGATGCGCTGAGCGATAAAGGGGTTGCCATGGCAGGAAATCTCCAGCGCATCCTCGCCGGTGTAGGACCGCGGGCCGGCATAAAAGGTATAGACCACATCATCCAACAGCTCACCCGAGAGCGAGCGGTAGTCGGCATGGCGGGAAACCCGGGGGAGGGGCTCCTTCGAAAAAATCCGCCGGGCCAGTCCGGCCGACCCCGGCCCGCTCACCCGGACCACTGCCAAAGCCGCTGTGCCCACGGGAGTGGCAAGCGCGGCGATCGTTTCCTGCGACGCAATCATGTCGCGAGGCAACGCACCCCGTCCGTGAAAGCAAAACGAATCCCCGCGTGAGGCACCTTGCTCACGCTCTTCGCTCGCCCTCGCCCCAAACAGGCCGTTAAGACAACATCATGTCCGCCGACCAAGATCCGTTTGCCCTCTTTCAAGAATGGTTCTCCGACGCCAAAGCGCAGGAAAAGACAGACCCGACTGCCATGGCCCTCGCCACCTGCGCCGCCCACGATGGGCGACCGACCGTGCGAATGGTCCTTTTCAAGCACGTCGATGAACGTGGTGTCGTGTTTTACACCAACCTGGAAAGCCCCAAGGCAACCGACCTTCGTGCCCGCCCGGAAGCCGCGCTATGCATTCACTGGCCCATGATGGAGCGCCAGGTCCGCGTGGAAGGTCATGTAGAACCGGTGAGCAACGCCGAAGCCGACGCCTACTTTGCCACGCGCCCACGCCTCAGTCAGCTGGGCGCCTGGGCATCGCGGCAATCCCAACCGATCGCCGGGCGGTTCGTGCTAGAGCAGGCGGTCGCGGCAACGGCCCTGCGTTTCCCAATCGGTGCGGTACCAAGACCCCCGTACTGGTCGGGCTTTAGGATCGTACCGGCGATGTTTGAATTCTGGCATCAGCGGCCCTTTCGCCACCACGACCGGCAGCGCTTTGTACGCAAAGGCGATGCGTGGGCCCACGAATGGCTCTTCCCATAAAACACGAACCATATCAGCTCCAGGGTAGGGGATGTCCGCCATTGGAGGAGGGTCATCCCCCTTAATTATCGTGCTTAGTTTGCGTCCGCGTCTAGCCGATAGAGAGGGGTGTAAGGATCATCCATGCGCCGTCTCCCCCTCATCTTCCTCGCCATTTGCCTGCTGTGCCTCGGCAGTGCAGCCGTGGCACGCGCACAGACGATCGTCGTCACGCATCCAGTCTCCGATAAAAACGGCTGGGTTGCCTTTGAAGTAGACCACGTTTTGCGCATCGAGGGCTACTGGCCGAAACCGCCTGTCGAGGGACTACTGATTTATCCGGTTCCGATGAAACGAGCCCACCCGATCAGTCGATTTGGCGAATCGGTCATCATCGCCCTACCGAAGGCGGGGGTTTACAACATATGGAAAGGGTACCATGTGCACAATGGCTACATCCCAGCACTGAGCGGGTTGCCCGCCACCGAGTTTGTTCAGGAGATCAATCAACTGCCTGCGCCGACGACGGCAGGCTCTTCCAGCTCGAACGAGGCGCAATACATGGAGTGCCCGATCTGCCACCAACGGCATATCCGCTACTGACCCCAAGCAGGGCAGGGGTGGAGTGCTCCCCATGAAAAAGGCCGGCTATCACGCCGGCCTTTTTCGTAGATCGATCACTCAAAAACCGATTATTCGGCGAGCTCTTGGCTGCCGGTCACGACAGCACCACCAGTCACGTTGACCTTTTCGAGAACCGCTGCCGTCAACTTGGCCATGAGCTCAGGCTTCTCCTTCAACGTCTGTTTCGCGGCGTCACGCCCCTGACCGACGAGCTCGCCTTGATAAGCAATCCAAGCGCCTTTCTTATCCAAGATCTTGTGCTCCAAACCCAGATCGAGGATCGACGCCGTGCGGGAGATACCCTCGTCGTACATGATGTCGAACTCGCACTCGGTGAAGGGCGGGGCGACCTTGTTCTTCACGACCTTGATCTTCGTCCGGTTGCCGAGGACCTTGCCGTCCGACGATTTGATCTGGTCCTTGCGGCGGATATCGATGCGGATCGACGAGAAGAACTTGAGCGCGCGACCACCAGGAGTCGTCTCGGGGTTTCCAAACATCACGCCGATCTTTTCACGGATCTGATTGGTAAAGATACAAATGCACTTCGACTTACTCACCACCGCAGTGAGGCGACGCATCGCCTGGCTCATGAGGCGCGCCTGAGAGCCGACCGTCGCATCGCCCATCTGCCCATCGAGTTCCTGCTTCGAAATCAGCGCGGCAACCGAGTCGATCACGATCACGTCAATCGCGTTGGAGCGGATCAGCGTCTCGGTGATGTTCAGCGCATCCTCGCCGCTATCCGGCTGGGAGACCAACAAGTCATCCAGCTGCACGCCGACCACACGGGCGTACTTCGGATCGAGCGCGTGCTCGACGTCGATGAAAGCCGCAAGGCCGCCTTTGCGCTGCGCCTCGGCGATGACGCTCAAACAGAAAGTCGTCTTACCCGAAGATTCCGGGCCAAAGATTTCGATGATACGGCCGCGCGGCAGACCGCCAACGCCCAGTGCTAGATCGATGGCCAGCGAACCGGTTGAAAGCGTTTCCACCTTCATCTTGTGGGCATCGCCCAACCGCATGATCGATCCTTCGCCAAACTGTTTGGTGATGGAGGAGACGGCGAGTTCGAGGGTCTTCCGGGCGGAGGAGTCAGGCGTGGTCGCGGCCGGCGCGACAGATTTTGAAGGAGCTTTGGACATGGCGACGAGGGTGGAGGAGAGTTGAGAGGGAAGGCGAGGCCGGTTGGCTGCGTGCTGGCAACGTGAAGCCGGGAGGCCCGAAGAGGCAAGACCTGCGTTCGCCCCGGCCTCAGAATATGTTATCCAATTATCTACAACGCTTAATGCACCGCCCCTGCCGCAGGCTTAAACGCCACGGCGAAATAAACCGCCGCAAGGATAAGCAGAAAACTCACGGCGTAATTCCAGCGCAGTTTCTCCTGCAAAACCACTCCGGCAAAAGCGATGAACACCCCGAGCGTCACCGCCTCCTGGATAATCTTGAGCTGGTATCCCGTGAACTGCCCGCTCATGAATCCGAGACGGTTGGCCGGCACCATCAGGCAGTATTCGAAAAATGCGATACCCCACGACACGAGGATGACCGTCCAGACCGACTTGCCCTCCAACCACGGGAACTTCAGGTGCCCGTACCAGGCAAACGTCATAAAGATATTGGAGCACACCAACAGCAGGACCGTTTTCATGCAGAAAGGTAGTAGCCGCGGAACCACTCGATGAACCGGGCCAGGCCGGCCTCAAGCGAGACCTTCGGCGCGTAGCCGACCGCCGCGTGGATCCTCGTGAGGTCCGCACACGTCTGCGCCATTTCCGTCGCAAGCGGCGGCAGCAACTCGATCTTGGCCGGCTTGCCGAGGAGTTTTTCCAGCATCTGCACAAACAGCCGCATCTCCACCGGGCGGTTGTGCCCGATGTTAAACACACGAAACGGCGGCTCGGCTTTTTCGCGGGGAGGGTAGAGGAGGACCTTCAGCATGCCCTCCACCACATCATCGACGTAGGTGAAGTCCCGGAGGTAGAGCCCTTCGTTGTAGAGTTTGATGGTTTCCCCGGCCGAGATCGCCTTGGCAAACAGCACCGGCGCCATGTCCGGCCGCCCCCACGGACCATAGACCGTGAAGAACCGCAGCCCCGTGAAGTTGAGCCCGTAAAGCCGCGCGTAGCTGTACGCCATCACCTCGTTGGCCTGCTTGGTCGCCGCGTAAAACGACAACGGCTGGTGCGTGATGTCGTCCTCGTGAAACGGCACCTGCGCGTTGATCCCGTACACGCTGCTCGAAGAGGCAAACACCGTGTGCTTCGGCGGGTGGCGCCGCACGGCCTCCAGTACATTGGTAAACCCGACCAGATTGCTGTGCGCGTACGCAGCGGGATTTTGCAGGCTGTAGCGGACGCCCGCCTGCGCGCCCAAATGCACCACGTAGTCCGGCCGAAACTGGTCATACACGCCGTTGAGCGCTGCGGCATCCGCAAAGTCTGCCTGCACGAAGCGGAACCCTTCGGCCTTTTCCAACTGGGCCAGACGCGCCCGCTTCAACTCGACCGGATAATAGTCGTTGAGGTTGTCGATCCCCAGCACCTCCGCACGGTCGGATTGCAGCAACCGCTGGCAAGTATGATAGCCGATGAACCCGGCCGCTCCGGTGACGAGAACCTTCATGCCGCGCGTGGATAGAGGATCGGTCCTGACAGCGCTAGCGAAAAGCAGTGCGCAGCAAATCAGTAGCGCAACCTACGCGACCGCCCCCTGCGCCTTTTCCACGATGGCCACATCCGCCAACGCGGTCTCCGCCGGCACCTCTTGGCCCAGCCGTGCCACCCGAGCGCGCAACGTCAGCCACGCCAGTGCCGGCACCGTTTCCTGCGCCGCCGCCGTCGCCAGTTGCGACAACGCCTCGCCCGCCGGCGGCAACGCCGACGCCGGGAGCAGTTTCTTCTCCGCCAGGAAATAGCTCGCCGAAGCGTTGAGTGCATCCAGCCACGAGCGCGCATCCGCCGGCCGCACGTAGTCGATTCCGTTGCCAGCAGGGTAGGGCGCCGCCTCCATAAACGCTCTCAAACCGTCGCCAAACTGGCCCAGCGCCGTGGAGGCCGTCTCAGCCGTCCACTGCACGGAAAATTGCTTTCGCTCGCGCAGTTTTCGCACCTCCCACAAGCGCAGCACCATCTCGTATTTGCCCGCGGTCTCGCGCAGCGCACCGGTGAAAACGTAGTCCAGCCCCTCGCCGCCGGGACTCGCGAGCAGTTGGCGAATATGCTCCGTGCCCCACTCAAACGGGCACACCGCAAAATGATTCTCCGCATCCGGGTGCTCCTGAATACCCAGCACCGCCACCGGCGCATAGGCCGGCGAGAAATAAAGCAGCTCCGCAAACCACAATGGCAACGCACGCGACAGGCGCCCCAGCTCGTGTGCCGGATTTTTCGCCGCCGCCGCCACATCCTCCACGCCGAGGACGCCAAGCGGCGCAAACGCGACCCGCCGCACCCGATCTTCCTTCGCCGGCAACACCTCGGCCGAAATCGCCTCCAGCCCGTAAAACCAGATCGGTTTGCTGATGGTCGCCAGGTTCACCTTGGCCACGCGCGGCTCGCCACCCGACTCATCCGCTGAATCCGCAGCAGTCAACTTGCCCTGGTTACGCAGCTCGAGTTGCTCGGCAATCGCATTGGCAAATCCGTACAACCGTTCCGCCAGCTCGGGCCGGTTGAGCGAAAACAAAATATCGAGCACATGCTGCGCCGCGTCGGGATTGCGCAGCGCGAGGTAGGCCTGGAGCACGTTGAGCCCCGTCGCAGGCCCGTGCCGCTGCGCGTCGTACCGTGGGGCCACCAGCTCGATGATCTCTTTCAGATAACCATGCGCCCCCAGATCTCCCGAGATGCGCACCAGCACGTCCGCCCGGTCGCCACCCTCCGCCAGGAGTTGCTCGTAGATCGCCAACGCGCCCGCCAGATCCTTTTCGCCCAGCTTCTCGCGCGCCGACGCCAGACGCGGGAGCGTCGGCCCGGCCAGAGGCTTGGCCGCCACGACCTCGGCCGCTTCGCTCGATGGCGTCTCCGTTACCGGCGACGGCGTCGGCTCGACGGCCGGAGCCGGCCCATTGCTCTTTTTACCGAGAAGGCGGTCTAACAATCCCATGGCGCGAGCAAACGCCTCCCCGCCGCAGTGGCGAAACTTTTCCCGCAACCGGCCCGCCAGCACCGTCCGCCGCCCATCCCGGCATTGACCGGCTGCATGCCGTCCGCCTATCTCTGGCACCCTATGTCAACGTCCTCCGCCTCCGCCGAAGTCTCCATGGATGCCATTGTCTCGCTGTGCAAACGGCGCGGCTTCATCTTTCAGTCCTCCGAAATCTACGGCGGCATCAACGGCTTCTTCGACTACGGCCCGCTCGGCGTCGAGTTGAAGAAGAACATCCGCGACTGCTGGTGGAACGACATGGTCCGCCGCCGCGACGATGTCGTCGGCCTCGAGTCGTCGATCATCATGCACCCGAAAGTCTGGGAAGCGTCCGGCCACGTCGCCGGCTTCACCGATCCGCTGATCGACTGCAAAGTTTCGAAACAACGCTACCGCGCCGACCAGCTCTTCTTCGCCGCCGTCGTCGTCAACGGTGAGACCATCGGCTACGTTTCCGCACTGGAAAACGAGCGCACCACCGAAGAGCTCCAGGAGAAGGCCGAGGCGCTGAAGCGCAAAAAGGCCGTGCAGGGCCAGCTCGCTGCCGTGCAACCGCGCGACATGACCGAGGCCAAGCCCGAGGAAATCGCGCTCGTCCCGTCGCCCGCCACCGGCGAGCCCGGCAGCCTCACGCCGCCGCGCGCGTTCAACATGATGTTCGAGACGTTCGTCGGCCCGATGCGCGACTCCTCCGCCGTCGCCTACCTGCGCCCCGAGACCGCGCAAGGCATGTTCGCCGACTACAAAAACGTGGTCGATTCCACGCGCGTGAAACTGCCTTTCGGCATCGCGCAAACCGGCAAATCGTTCCGCAACGAAATCACGCCGCGCAACTTCATCTTCCGCTCGCGCGAGTTTGAGCAGATGGAGATGGAATACTTCATCCACCCCGACGCCGACTGGCTGAAGTGCCACGAAGAATGGCTCGCCTGGTGCCAAAACTGGCTCAAGTCCATCGGCCTACCCGCGGATCATCTTTCGCTCCACGAGCACCCGAAGGAGAAGCTCGCGTTCTACAGCCGCCGCACGGTGGACATCATGTTCAAATACCCGTTCGGCGTGCAGGAGCTGTGGGGTATCGCCGCCCGCTCCGACTACGATCTCCAGCAGCACCAGAAGTGCTCCGGCGTGCCGCAGGTTTATTTCGACGAGGCGACCAAACAGAAAGTCGTGCCGCACGTCATCGAGCCGGCCGTCGGCGTTGATCGCATCCTGCTCGCCGTGCTCTGCGCCGGCTATGCCGAGGAGGAGATCAAGGACGACAAGGGCAACGTGGAGAAACGCGTCGTCCTCCGGCTCTCGCCCCGCATCGCGCCCGTCAAGGTCGCCGTGCTGCCGCTGCTCAAGAACAAGGAGGCCCTCGTCGGCCGCGCCAAAGAGCTCTACAAGAAACTCCAGCGCCGGTACGCCGTCTCGTACGACGACGGCGGCGCCATCGGCAAACGCTACCGCCGTCAGGACGAAGCGGGTACGCCGTGGTGTGTGACCATCGACTTCGACACGATCGAGAAGGACGGCACGTTCACCCTGCGTGAGCGCGACTCGATGCAGCAGAAACGCATCAGCGAAGCCGAGCTCTTCGCCCTCCTCGAAGAGCAGGTTTATTGATCTCCCAAGCGCCGCACTCACCCTGCGGCGCTTTTTTGTTGGACACGGCCTCTGCCTGCGCCAGCCACCGCGCCCGGCAGAATAGCCGTTAGCGCTACCGTCCATGTCATTTCTTCACTGTCAGAATCTCTCGGCTGTCCCGGCGTCGGAAGAGCGATGCTTTGTGATCAAAGGCGAACACGTGCTGCTGCGCACCGACTCGCCCGCAGCAGGTCCGGCGTTTCCCACCGTCGCCGCGCTCGGCAACACCTTCGGGACGCCGCTCCACATCGGCAGGCTCGACGACCGCGCAATCTGGGCGGTCCCCGTCGGCCAACCCGACGCCGTCGCTCCGGCCGGTTGCGAGTGGCGCGAGATGCGCGCGTTGCTCGCGGGCCTGCCTGCGGGAGAGTTTCAGGCGCTGGCGTGCGCCCGCGAGCTCCTGTGGTGGGATGCACGCAATCGTTTTTGCGGCAGTTGCGGCGCCCCGCTCTCCCCAGTGGCCCACGAACGAGCCAAACAATGTCCCGCCTGCCGCACGCTTTTTTATCCGGGCGCCTCGCCGGCGGTGATCGTGGCGGTGCTCCGCGACGACCAAATCCTGCTCGCCCACAACCGGAATTTCCGCCCCGGCCTGTTCAGCCTGCTGGCCGGATTTGTCGATCCGGGGGAAACGCTCGAACAAGCCGCCGCCCGTGAGATCCGCGAAGAAGTCGGCATCTCGGTGCGCGATCTCAGGTACGTCGCGAGCCAGCCCTGGCCATTTCCCAACTCCCTCATGGTGGCGTTTCAGGCCACCTACGCAGGCGGCGACCTGCACGCCGACGGGCACGAGATTGAGCAGGCCGGCTGGTTCAAAAAGGATGCGCTCCCGACGATTCCCAACCCCGGGACGGTCGCCCGCGCGATGATCGACCGCTGGATCGCCACACTCTAACGTGCGATAAATCTCGCGCCACAATACCCTCGCGTGCGTCCTTTTTGTCAGACGCGTTTCTTTTCCAAGTATGTCCTCCGCCCCAACCCCCGCTGCGCCCAAGCATCCGATGCTCTGGGTGCCTACACTCTATCTCGCGATGGGCCTGCCCAACGTGACGGTCGGCGCTGTCGCTGCGATCATGTACAAGAACATGGGCGTCGCGACCGAAGACATCGCCATCTACACCAGCCAGCTCTACCTGCCGTGGGTGTTGAAACCGCTCTGGTCGCCGTTTTTGGAGCCGTTTAAGACCAAGCGCTACTGGGTCATCACGATGGAGTTTCTGATGATGGCGGCCCTCGGCATGGTTGCCTTTTCGCTCCCGATCCCGAGCTTTTTCTCGCTCTCGCTCGCCTTCTTCTGGATCACCGGGTTTGCCTCGGCCACGCAGGACATCGTCGCCGACGGCGTGTTTATGACCACGGTTTCGCTGCGCGATCAGGCGCGCTACTCCGGCCTGCAAGGCATGTGCTGGAACATGGGCGCCGTCATCGCCTCGGGCCTTCTGGTCACCCTCACCGGCACGTTGCACAACCAGTTCGGCATGTCCTGGCAGCAATGTTGGACGATCGTCATGGTGCTCGTCGGACTGGCGATGGGCGCGTTTGCCCTCTGGCATATCCGCGTCCTGCCAACCGGCGAAATTTCGCAGATGCAAGGGCAGGGCGTCGGCGCCGCATTCAGATCCCTGCGCGACTCCTGGATCTCGTTTTTCAAGAAACCGAGCATCTGGATGATGCTCACAGTCGTTTTCTTTTACCGTTTCGGTGAGGGCTTCATCGAGAAACTAGGCCCCATCTTCCTCCTCGAAGAGCGCACCAAGGGCGGTCTCGGACTAAGCAACGAAGCCATGGGCCACATCAACGGCTCGGTCGGTACGATCGCCTTCATCGCCGGCGCGTTTCTCGGAGGATTTCTGGCCGCCAAGATGACGCTGCGACGCTCCTTCTTCATTCTCGCGCTCGCCCTGAACATTCCCCACCTCACGTACTTTTATCTCAGCCACGCGATGCCTGGCGACACCACGTGGATCGGTCTGGTCGTGACCATCGAGAAGTTCGGCTTCGGCCTCGGCTCGGTCGGCCACATGCTCTACATGATGCAGCAGATCGCTCCGGGCCCGTTCAAAATGACGCACTACGCGTTTGCGACAGGCGTCATGGCGATGACGAAGTGGGTGACTGGCTGGATCAGCGGTCCTCTTTTCAAAAACGTGTTTGGCGAGAACTACGCCGTGTTTTTCACCTTCGTGCTCTTCGCCTCGATCCCGCCCGTGATCATGGCCTTCCTCGCCCCCTTCCCACAACGGGGCCACGACGAAGCGATCCAGGGAGGCGCCGGCGGACACTAGCCCCCTGCTCCTCGCACACTCCATATTCCGCTCGCTCCACGACGGCCCGTTTCCGGGCCGTCTTTTTTTGGCTCACGCGACACCTGCCGGCCATCTGTCGCCAGCAAACGGACACGGGCTCTAACGACAGAGGCTCGAATTCTAACGACAGAAGCCCCGAGCCTCTTGCGGCCCTCGCTACCGCACGGTCTTGATGCGCACGTTGGTAAACAGCAGCCCGCCCCGAATGCGCCGCACGAGGCACTCACCTCGACACGCCTCGTGCAGGCGCCATTTGCCGGCATCAAGTTCCCACAACCCCTAAAACCCATGCCAAGCACTGATAAGCGCAGCTACCTCCCGCAGCTTGCCACCGTACTCACTCCGCTCATTGCCGTCACCTCACTGGCGGCACAGACCGAGTCCACGGAGCCTGCACCTGCTCTCGATACGGCCCCATCGGACGAGATAGTTCAGCTCTCGCCGTTCTCCATCACGGACAGCCAAGACCAAGGCTATCGTGCCTCGAACTCCATCGCCGGCACCCGCTCCAACACCCCGATCAAGGATGTCCCCCTGAACATTCAGGTGTTCACCAAAGATCTCTCCGACGATCTGGGCATCACTTCACAAATCGAGCTGGAGCGCTATAACGCGGCCCTCGTCAACGGCGGCGCCGACGTCCACTCCGACAATCTCATTCAACAAGCCTACAACGGATTTCTCTTCCGCGGCTTCGTGCAAAACTGGGGCCTTCGCGATGGCGTCCGCCAATACGACCCGATCGACACGCAGGGCCTCGCCCGCGTCGAAATCGTCAAGGGCCCGGCCGCTGCGCTCTACGGCCTCACCTATGCCGGCGGCGTGATGAACAGCATCACCAAGGATGTTGATTTCAAAAAGAACTTCACCTCCATCCGCCTCACCGGCCAGAGCTACGGCGAATACCGCGGCGCGATCGACATGAACTACACCGGCGAAGCCGCCGGAGGAAAAGTCGGCGTCCGCTTCAACGGTGTGAACGCCCAGACGGAGGACAACCGCGAGCACTCCGAGGGCAAAGTCGAGTTTGCCCAGGTCAACCTCGCTTGGAAACCCGCCAAGAGCACGGAGCTGAAATTCCTCGCCGAAAAAGGCTATCGCGAGAAAGCCAACGGCCTCGGCTACTTCCTCCGCGACAACGCAGCCACCGGCGAATCGACGCCGCTTCAGGTGGCCCATTCGAACATCCCCTGGTCCTGGAATTGGGGTGACGAAAAGAACATGCGCTCGGCTGACACGGAGTTCTTCCGCGGATCGTTCATCCAATCGATCGGCGAGAACCTCAGCATCACCGGCTACATGCAGTACTACTCGCGCAAAAACATCGACAGCGATGGCTGGGATGCAGGTGGCTCCGGCAGTGGCGGCAGTGGCGCCAGCTGGGATGCCGCAGCCGGCACGGGCTGGCTCACCCTGCCCGACGGCACGGAGGTCATCCGTAAATCCTACCACTACCGCGACTGGTGCAACGACAACCACGCCTACGGCGCGACCGCCGTCTATAAGCTGGAAACGGGCCCTGTGAAAAACACCTTCACGGCCGGTGCCAACGTCTGGAAGGAAGACTTCATCTCCTACAAGGGCGTCGACTCCGTAAACATGCAGGACTTCCAAATCAGCAACAAGATCGACACCAGTCTCGTCTCGTCGATCCCCACCGCCGACTACGTCCACAGCATCGGCAGCCCGGCAGAGGATAACTCCAACGACTATTACTTCGCGAGCTGGCAGGCCTCGGCCCTCAACAATCGTCTGAAGACTAATGTCGCCGTCAACCGCACCAACCTGAAGCTGGTGCAACATGCCGCCACGCCCCGGGTGAACGATCTGTCGAAGACCTCACCCATGTTTGGCGCCATGTTCGACATCACCCGCGAACTCTCCGTCTTCGCCGTGCACTCGACCTCGCTCTTCCCCACCACGGACAAGAACGATTTCGATGAGCAACTCCCGGCCGTCGTCGGCAAGAGCAACGAGTTCGGCATCAAGACCGAGCTCTTCGGCGGCAAAGTCAGCGGCACGATCAGCTACTACGAGATCAGCCAGGAAGGTGGCTCGCAGCGCGATCCGTCCGCGACAAACCGCGCCAAGCGGGCTTGGGATGCCGCCGTCGCCGCAGGCAATGCACCGGTGAGCAGCATCTCGACCGCGCACGGCACCGTTGCATGGGCCGATGCCACGCCCGACGAACGCGCCGCCGCTTATGCCGATCTCCGCGACCGCCAGAACTCGCAAGGCGACCTCGTCGCTGGTGGCGAACAGGAGTCCAAAGGCATCGAAGCGGACTTGATCATCCAGCCGACCGCCAACTGGCAGGTCATGCTCAGCTATGCTCACAACACCCAGAAGGTGACGAAGTCCGTCAACCTGGCGACGATCGGCCAGTCCACCACCGGCCACATCAAGGATCAGGTGGCGATGTTGACCAAATACTCCTTCACCGACGGTCCGGTCAAAGGCCTGTCGCTGGGCGTCGGTATGCAGTACGCCGGCAAGGCACTCCAGGATTACTCCGCACCGGGCAATACTGCGCGCTATAATCCGAGCACCTTCTACGCCGAGTTCTTCGCGAACTATAAGTTCAAGGCGTTCGACCTGCAGCACAGCATCCAGCTCAACGTGAAAAACCTCACCAAGCAGGAGGAGTTTGTCGGCTGGTACAGGACGTCGGGCGCCAGCTATGCGACCGCCCGCCACGAAGTCCCCACCAAGATGCGGTGGAGCCTCACCTACGGCTTGGATTTCTAAGCGGCCCAATCAGGTTCTAGTGTAACAAATGGATCGAGAGGAGGGTGCCCAGGCGCCCTCCTCTCTTGCTTATGAGGCCCGAGCACGAGGCTCCTCTCGACTCACACAGATATTCCATCCTTACTCGCGCGACCCCAGCCATGCGCCCCCCAAAGCAAGCTCCCTGCCGATGGATCTCCGTGGCAGCCCCCGCCGTCGCCGCAGCCTGCACACTCGCCGCGTGGATCTATTGGCGCCACCCTTGGCTGCTGGCGGGAAGCGCCATCGCAAGCACGGGGTCCCTCTGCGCGTGGTTCTTCCCACGGATCTGGGCCCCTGTGCAACGCACCCTCGATTGGGTCGCCCATGCGGTGTCAATCGCCGTGAGCTACGCGCTCCTCGGAGCGCTTTTCCTGACCTGCTTCGTGCCAATCCGGGGACTGCTGGTTTTGCTCGGACGCGATCCGCTGCGCCGGCGCAAAGCTTCTGACGGAGATAGCTACTGGGAAACGCTCCCGCCCACACCGGCTGGCTCCGAACACTGGAGGCGCCAGTTCTGACGATGCGCGTGCTCGGGATCAGCGCCTTTTATCACGATTCGGCGGCCGCCGTCGTCGAAGACGGTGTGATCGTGGCAGCCGCACAGGAAGAGCGCTTCACCCGAGTGAAGCACGACGCCTCGTTTCCTACGCGCGCCGTCGAGTACTGCCTCGCGAGGGCTGGGGGCGGCCCCGACGCGATCGTCTATTACGAAAAGCCACTGCTGAAGTTTGAGCGCATCCTGCGCACCGCATTCGCAGTGGCACCGCGCGGCTTCCGGGCGTTCAGCGCAGCGATGCCAGTCTGGTTGAGGCAGAAACTCTGGATCCCGCTGGAGATCGAGCGGGCCCTGGCAGCAGCCGGCTACGAAGCCCGCAACCGCATCCACTTCGCACAGCATCACGAATCGCATGCCGCCGGTGCCTTTTACCCGTCGCCCTTCCAGCGGGCCGCCGTGCTGACGATTGATGGAGTGGGCGAGTGGTCCACGGCCACGCTCGGGCTCGGCCACGGCACCGCGCTGGAGTTACTCAGCGAGCTGCGATTCCCCCATTCGCTCGGACTGCTCTACTCAGCCTTCACCTATCACTGCGGCTTCCGCGTAAACTCGGGCGAGTACAAGCTCATGGGCCTAGCTCCCTACGGAGCACCACGGTACCGCGACACGATCCTGCAACAATTGCTCGACCTGCGCGACGACGGCTCCTTCCGCCTAAACCTGGACTACTTCGATTTTCTCTACGGAGAAAAGATGACTGGGACGCGTTTCGCCCGGCTCTTCGGTTGCACGGCACGGCGGCCTGAAGAGCCCATCACGCAGCAACACTGCGATCTCGCACGCTCCATCCAGGAGGTCACCGAAGAGATCGTGCTGCGCATGGCCCGCCACCTCCAGCAAATCACCGGCGAGGAAAACCTCTGCCTGGCCGGCGGCGTGGCGCTGAACTGCGTCGCCAACGGCCGGCTACGGCGCGAGGGCCCGTTTAAGAACATCTGGGTGCAACCAGCCTCGGGTGACGCCGGTGGCGCGCTGGGCGCCGCACTGGCATTTTACCATTCTCAGCCCGGAGCCAGACGCATCATCGATGGCAGACACGATGGCATGCACGGCGCGTTTCTCGGCCCGAGCTATGGCGACGAGGAGATCGGCGCGGTACTGGAGGCACGAGGCATTCCTCATGAACGGCTGGGAAACTCGGCCGCGGTGGCGGCACGCATCGCCAAGCGCGTGGCCGACGGCGCCGTGGTCGGCGTGCTTCAGGGTCGCGCAGAGTTTGGCCCACGCGCGCTGGGCGCACGATCGATTCTCGCCGATGCGCGTTCCGGAAAAATGCAGCGGCAGCTCAATCTGAAGATCAAATTCCGCGAGTCGTTCCGCCCGTTTGCTCCGGTCGTGCTCGCCGAGCGCGCCGCCGAGTTTTTCGAGTTGGAAGGCGAGTCGCCCTACATGCTGTTCACCGCGCCCGTCCGCGGAACGCGGAGAAAGCCGACGGCCGACGACGCCACGATGCAAGAGCGACTGCACGCGCTGCGCTCGGACATCCCGGCAGTGACGCATGTCGACTACTCGGCGCGCGTGCAGACCGTCGAGGCGGGCACCAATCCGTTCCTGCACGCAGTCCTGTCCGAGTTCGGCCGCCTCACAGGGTGCCCGGTGATGATCAACACGTCGTTCAACGTCCGCGGCGAACCACCGGTCTGCCATCCTGCGGAGGCGCTCGATGGATTTCTGCACACAGAGATGGACGTGCTCGCGATGGGCTCGTTTGTCGTCGAGAAAATCCGGCTCGCCCCCGAGCAGATCCCCGACCGTGGCGCTCGGATTTTCGCCCCAGACTGATTTTCCCCGATGTCCTATCTTCGTCATTTTGCGCGCCTTTTTTCCGACCTCCTGGCGTTTGCCCGGGAGCACAAAGTCTGGTGGATGGTTCCGCTCGTGCTTCTCCTCCTGCTGATCGCCGGGCTGGTGGCCGGCGTCTCGACGATTTCGCCCTTCATTTACTCGCTGTTCTGAGCAGACGCCGCCCATGACGTCCCCGAAAGTCGTCCCTGCCGCCCGGCCGCTCGCATGGCCTTTCAAACTCGCGCTCGGTTGCGCCGTCGCACTGGCGCTGGCCGCCAGCGCGCTCGGACTGCTGGAGCTCGGATTACGCATCGCCGGCTATGGGCACTCGCCAAAATTCCACCGGACCGAACAAGCCGCCGACGGCACGGCATGGCTGCGGGAAAACCGCTGGGTAACTGCGCCATTTTTCTCACCAGAGGTGATCCGACGCCCACAGGCGTTTCGCCTGTCGGCGAAAAAACAACCCGGCACCTACCGGATTTTCGTGCTGGGCAGCTCCGCGGCGATGGGCGACCCGGAGGCTTCGTTTTCCCTCGCGCGGATGCTCGACGTGATGCTCAGCGAGGCGCACCCGGAGGTCCGTTTCGAGGTCGTCAATGCTGGTATCACGGCGATCAACTCGCATGTGCTGCGCGGCATCGCCACCGATTGCGCAGAGTTGGATCCCGATCTGTTCATCGTGTACGAGGGCAACAACGAGGTGATAGGCCCCTACGGCCCTGGCACGGTCTTCACGCCGTTTCTCGGCTCATACGGAGCCGTGCGGCTGGCGACGGCGATCAAGCGCACCCGGACCGGCCAACTCGTGGCTGCGCTGGCCCGTCGGTGCAGGCACGACGACACGGCCCCCGCAAAATGGGGAGGCATGGAGATGTTTCTCGCGCATGGGATCGACTACGACGACGCGCGGCTGGCGACCACGCGGGAGCTGTTTCGCCGGAATCTCGCCTCGATCGTTGAGTCGGGACGGGATGCGGGAGCCCGCGTTTTCCTCGGGACTGTCGTGACGAACCGGCGGAATTGCGCGCCTTTCCTCTCGCGGCATCGGGACGGGCTCGCTGCGGATTCGCTCGCACGCTGGGAGTCCGTTTACACCGCCGGAAACCACGCGCTAGGCGCAGGCGATTTGGAGGCCGCAGGAAAGGCTTACACCGCGGCGCTCGCCCTCGACGATCATTTTGCCGAACTGCACTATCGGATCGGTCAACTGTACCAGCGCGAAGGGCGCCGGGCCGAGGCTATGCTCGCATGGCAAACCGCACTGGACCGGGATGCTCTCCGGTTTCGCACAGACACGGAGCTCAACACGGCGATCCGTGCCTTCGCCCAGACCAACGATGCAGGCGTGCGCGTGCTCGATCTCGCGGCGACGGTCGATGCCGAAAGCCCGGATGGGACGGCGGGCGACAACCTGCTCTACGAGCACGTCCACCTGAATTTCCAAGGGACGTACCGTCTGGCGTGTGAGTTTTTTGCCGCCATCGAGAAAGATCTGGCTGCTGCAGAACGCGTGAAGTGCGCCGCCATGACGCCGCTGCCGGTGGATGAGGTGCGCCGCCGGCTCGCGTACACGACGTATGAGCAGGCGATGATTTTCCAGGAGATGATCGAACGGTTCGGCCGTGCACCTTTCGCCGGGCAGATCGGAAACGAGGAGCGCTTGGCGCTCTACCGGAAACGACTTGAGGTGGCCAAGCGGCTGCTCACGCAACCCGAGAGTAAGACGAAGCTGGAGGCGCTCTACGAGAGCGCGATTGCGCAGCGTCCGGACGATTGGGTGCTGCGGAGGAATGCCGGCATGGCGTATGTGGCGCTCGGACTGCCTGAGCAGGCGAAAAAGCATCTGCGCCGCTCATTGGCGGCGATCCCGGACGACGTGGATACGCTTTTCGCGTTGGCAATGGCCGAGCGGGCCTTGGGTGCGACGCCGGAGAGTGAGGCGCTGTGCGAGCAGGTACGCGAATTGGAACCGCGTTATCCCGGACTGCCGGCGAAACGCGAGTGATCGGAAGCCCCCGGCTCAGCGTTTCGCCAAAACCGCCTTGGGAGGAACCGTGCCTCCTTCGCGCCAGAAACCCGGCACGCTCGTCGAGGAGGGGTTTTCCGGAGCGCCTTTGCGAAAAGTGCGCACCATAATCGCAAGTTGCTCCATCGCGCGGACGCCGACGAGCCGGTGGTTTTGCACGATGCCGCCGATGTGCGGGCAACCGCTCGGGACGTCGAGCGAGGCGAAGGCGACATCCTGGGGCACGCGCAGGCTGGTGCTCGTGAGGCGGGTGCTGGTGCCATCCCAGTCATTGATTGCGATCAGCTCGTGCCAGTTGGTCATCAGTGCGTCGACCTGGTGCTCTTTGATCCAGGCTTCGACACGGCCTGCGATGGTGCCGATGTGTCCACGTTCGAAAAATAGCGGGGGCACACGTTCGTCCTCGGGATGCTCCGCCTGCTCGACGAGGAAACCTGAGCTGAAGGTGCGCTCCAGCCGCGATTCGTCGTCGGTCGCGGTGGCGAGGCCGATGCGGCGGTACCCAAGTTCGCGCAGGTGGCGCATGCAGAGGCGTGCGGCCTGGCACTGATCGTTGGAGACGACGTCGAGCTCGGGGAGGAGGTGGTGCGACTCGATTTTGACGGCGCTAAACTGGCTCCAATCGAGAGCGATCGACTTGGTCGTCGGCGTGAAGGTGGAGAGAAGGACGCCGTTGATGCCGCGGGAGGTGAGGATGGTGTTGAGCCGGTTGGCCGTCATGTCGCGCGTGCCAAGCGCGAATACCTCCAGCGTGAGGTGCTGCGCGGTGGCGACGGCGCGGACGCCCTCGTAAACGAGAGGGTGGTAACCGGATCCAAAAAAGTAGGCGGAGGAGGCGGCGTCGATGACGAAGGCGATCGACGGGGGCTGTTTCACGGCGAGCTTTTGCAGGCGGTGGTAGTTGAAGGCGTCGAGCAGGGGATCGCGGACGTAGCCAATCTGCGCGGCGATCTCGATGATGCGCCGGCGGGTGTTTTCCGCGATGCTCGGATGCGCGCGCAGGGCCATCGAGACCGTGGTGGAGTGGACGCCTGCGATCGCCGCGACGTCGTCCATCGTGACATAGGGGCGGGCAACTCCAGCATGTGGGAGCGCGATGGGCGCCGCGTTAGTTTTTTTCCGGGACGGTTTCGCCATCTTGCCAGTAGCTTTTGACGTAGGTGCGGGAGGCGTATTCGGGGATGCCGCGTTCGCCGGATTTCAGAAGGGACGCGACGAGGTCGATGGCTTTGGCCCCGATCGTGCGTGGATTGGGGCAGACGCCCGCCTGCCCGGAATTGCGCTCAAGCAGGCACAGGGAGGCGCAGGTGATGTCCTCCGGGACGCGGAGCCCGGCACCGTGGAGCAGAGCGGGGGCGTTGGGCTGGTTGCAAATGACGGCTTCGACCCGGTGCTTTTTAACCCATTCACGAAGGAGGGCGGTCGCTTGAGCGGTGACGCAGTGGTAGGGAAATATCAGCTCGGGGATGCGGTCTTCAGCAGGGATAGCGCCCTGCTCAAGAAGATAACCGGCGGTGTAGAGGCGCTCTGTCGCGTCTTCGTCGGCACGGCCAATGGCGAGGCCGATGCGTTGATATCCGAGGGAACGGAGACGTTGGAATGCGAGGCGTACGTCCTGCCGGTGATCGCTGCCGACGACGGGAGCCGGCGGAGCCATGTGCATGGAGTCGATTTTGACGATGCAGTAATTTTCCCAATTCAGGGTAATCGCGTCGAAACAGGGATCGAATGCCGCGATGACGAGCCCGGTGATGTTTCGCGCATGCAGATGGGCTTCCAAGGCAGAGCTGGGGATTTCCCCCATCACAACAATCTCGAGTTCGTACCCGAGCGCCTTGGCCTGGGCACGGGCTCCTTCGAGTATCTGAGACTGGGATTGCTGGCGGGCCGGACCAGGCGAGATCGGCGTATTGACGATGTAGGCGATCCGGGGGGCCTCGGCGCGGATGCGTCCGTGAAGGTGGAAGTGGGTCAGCGCAGAGAAAACCGCGTTGGGTACATAGCCTAACTTTTCGGCGATGGCTTTGATGCGGGCCTTGGTTTGCTCCGGCAGGCTGGGGTGGTTGCGGAGTGCGAGGGAGACGGTGGTGAAATGAACGCCGGCGATCTTGGCGATGTCTTTGATCGTGACGGGGCGCTTGGGGGCTTCAGGCGGATACGCGGGGGTAGAGATGGGCGACTGCGATACAACCATGGTTGGCGAAGGCACGGGCAATTGGGGAAACGCTGGCAGGGTACGTGGCAGGCTGATTACGCGGTCGTGTTTGACGGTATCGCACCCAAAGGGGAAAACCAAAAAATTTCACACGTTAGAGTCGTTTTGTGCTTTCACGGGTATTTTTGTGCCAAAACGAAAAATCAAATGCCCCCTGCTCTATGCACACTAACTAGATACAAATCATGCGGACTCTCCCAGTACTTGCCTGGAGTCATCTGCAAAAACCTTATTTTATCAGCGCTTTCGCCGGCTTTTCCTCAGAAATTAAGCCCCCCACGCAAAAACTTTCCCTGCTCAAATCGGGTGCTTTGCCCCAAAAACCCGCCTCCAGCCTCACTGGTAGCGCGCACTACGGCCGAAGTAGTCGAGTGTCCAAATCTCTTTCCAAACTCGATAACGCCCCTGCTGGGTGATTTTGCCGCGCTCTTCACGTTCAGGCTGGGCCACCAGAAAACCCATCTCCGTATTCAGCTGGTCGAGCTGATGCTGAGACAAATTAATATCAGCCAATGGTTCCTGAGAAAATGAGACGGGCATCATGCCGTCCAAAGTCAGACGGGTACGATGACGCGCAACCAGTCTCGACAGTCCACGAGTCCACGGAAGACGTTCCACAGACCAATCTTCCGGATAAAATCCACCAAATGGGATATGGAGGTTATCGGTTACGTAGCGGAAGCCCCCAGCCGTGATGGAAGTCAGCACGTAGCTCACGGTGATCGTGCCTCCAGGGGCCGGGAAAAACACGACCTGTACCCGCAGTTTGGCATCAGCATCTTGGTAAACCGATGCGCGGAGATAGATGCCCTGCGCCAACTCAGCACGCAAAGGCTGTACACTCTTAAATCCGTTGGCGCGCAACCAGTCGCGAATTCTCAAAAAGCGCTTGTGCGTCGGCCATTCATCCCCGTTGGGATTGAGTTGGTAGCGGGGAAAAAGGGGCAGAGGACTCAGGCTCAAGGCTGATATAGCCAACCAGTTGTACAATGTTTCTCCGAGAAACCAGACTAGGAAAAAGGCGCCAACCAAGACCCAATAAGGCCGGTCGATCCACTCGAAGTCGGCGACGATGTACGCTGCCCCAAAGGCAAATATGAGCCACCTAAGCCAGCGATTGAGAATCGCCAAAATGGGCGAACCATAACGTTGGTTGAGCTGAATCAATACCAGCGAGACAACCATCAACGCTATCAAAGGATAAGCAGGATCGGTCATGGACTTGGAGACAGGATGCCCCGGACTACCGTGGAAGGATAAAAAAGCCGCCGGTCTATTCCGGCGGCCAAGATTAGGGAGTCCGTCGCTCAGCTCAATCGCACAGGCATGACGACGCAGACGAAATTCTCCAAGGTTTTGAAGACGCCCGGGCTGACTTCATCCTTCAACTCGAAGAACACTTCGTCCTTCGTGAGAGCCTTCAATGGATCCAGCATAAAAGCTGGGTTGAAAGCTACTTGAAGATCGGGACCACTGTAGTTGATCGCCATCGATTCATGCGCCTCGCCAAACTCTGGGCTCTGCGCCGTGATCTCAAGCAAGTTACTAGTGACCTTAAGTTTAACAGAGTTCGATTTCTCGGTGCAGATGAGGGCGGCACGGTGTACGCACTGTTGGAACAACTCGCGTTCCAATTTGATGCGCTGGTGCGTTTCTTTCGGAATAACCTGCTGATAATTTGGATAGTTGCCCTCGACCACTTTCGAGTAGAGATAAACGGCATCCACCAGCCCACCGGTGTCCTTATTGCTGGCGATTTGAAACGCACAGCGGCGATCGTTGAAGTTGATCTTCACCTTTTCGCCCTTGTCTAGGAGGTGAGTGAGCTCAGCCACAGTCTTGGCTGGAAGGATGATCGCACCGGCATTTTCAGCCGAAACTTCCATCTCCTTTGAGATCAGAGCCAGACGGCGGCCATCGGTGGCTACGAGCGACAGTTTACCATCCCGGAAATTGAAGTAGACGCCGTTGAGGATGTACCGCGTCTCGTCAGTCGATTGCGCGTAGGAGACGCTGCGCAGCATCTCGGCGAGTTCAGATTGCTCTAACGTAAAGGCTTTCTCATCTCCAAATTCAGGGAGCGGGGGAAACTCTTCCTTGCCGATGCCCATGATCCGGAAATTCGAGCCGCCCGAGGTAAGCTTCACTTGATGGTTCGGCGAGCAATCGAAGACGACGTCAACGTTGGGCAACTCGCGGATGATGCTAGCAAGGCGCTTGACTGGAAGCGTGACCGATCCGGCTTCTTTGACCTCCGCCTTGATTTTGCAGCGGATGCCGAGGTCCAGATTGGTCGTGGTGAGGGAGATCTGGTCCTTCTCTGCCTCGATCAGCACATTGCTGAGAATCGGCATCGTGGCCTTGGAGCCAACGACGTTGAGAACTTGGGCAAGACCGTAAGAAAAATGGTCGCGGTTGATCTTGAATTTCATCGTGGGTGGGGCGCTGCCAGAATTGGAGTAACTAACAAACCTGAATAAAAACTAGGTTCAATAAGTAATTAAAACCGTCTTATTATGAGCTGCGAAGAAGACCAGTAACTGGGTTTTTTTCGAGGGAAAAATCGAGAATCGGGCTTGTGAATAAGGGGAATTGAAAGAGCTAAAAAGTTGGCGGTTATTCCCAGTCCAAAAGTTGTTGGTGGGATGTTGGAAACTTACTCACAGCGAATTCTCAGACGTGGTGCTTTTCCCTGCCAGACGCTTGTGCCTGAATTGCCTGAACAGTCCAAAGAATATGTAGCCCAAGCAGATGACGAGTAGTCCGATCTCTTTGTAAAGGATCAGAAGCCCGATGATGCTCAGTGCGATGATGAAGGTGCGGAAACGGGTCTTCGTTTGGAGATCGATCGTCTTGCCGCTTGGGTAGCGGACCGTGCTCATCATCAGAAAAGCCACCAGGAGCATGAGGGGAGGGAGCCCGAGGGCCCAACGATTGAGGCTCTTGTCGGCCTCAGCCAGGTGGAGGAGGAAAAGTACCACGGAGGCCACGGTGCCCGCGGCGGCCGGTACGGGCAGGCCAACGAAGTCCTTACTTGAGTCCTTGTGGCTGCGTTTCAGCAGGGGATTGGTGATGACGTTAAAGCGTGCCAGTCGCATCGCCGCACAGAGCAAATAGATGAAACCTACGAACCAGCCGATGTTGCGAAACCAGACGACACCTTGGCTCGGCGACAGGATGAAAAAGAACATCATCAGTGCCGGAGCGATGCCGAAGGAGATCACGTCGGCCAGCGAGTCGAACTCGGCGCCGAAGAGTGATTCCCTGCCTCCCATGCGGGCTAGGCGACCGTCCAACGTGTCGAACGCTGCCGCGCCGAGGATGAAATACACCGCCGTTCGATAGTGCTCAGGCGCGGTATTTCCCAGATAGATGTGGTCAAACGCGGTTTCCGCCAGGCGGGCTTGGATGCAGTTGATGACCGCCATGAAGCCGCAAAACAAGTTTCCCGCCGTCATCAGATTTGGCAGGAAATAGATGCGACTGGCTTGGGTCACGTGGTAGGGATCTTCCCGCGACGCGAGGTCGTCGGATGAAGCGTCCTGAGAATGAGGAGAAGTCGAGGCCATTAAAATGTGGGAGCCGGTTACTTCTTACGAAGCGATTCCAAGTACTGCCAGAACTTCGTTTGTTGTTCCACCAGCTGCTGTTCCGACACGGGGAACTTGTTCCGCAACAGAAAATCCTCAAAGGAATTTTTGTGCAGAATATATTCCACGTGAAGAGTTTCAGCTTTTACTTGGAAATAGAAACGATGTTCGCCGGAGCGAAGGCGGAAAAACTCCTTACCCGTCCGCTTGAAATGGCTCAGGGGCTCATGGGGCTGCGCCAGATCAGTCGCCTTGATTGCCCCCAAAGGCTCGATGACCGCCAGTTGAGTGAGCGTGTCGAGCTTGTTGAGCTCGTGCATGGCTTGTTCGGAAAAGGTGACTTGAAACATGGCGGCAAAACCGGGGCGCACAGGAGACGCGCGTTTCGGTGTGAGAAGGAAGGCTTTTCTATCTGCACGCCCCGCGCGTATCGCAACGCAATTCTAACCAGAACGGATGCGGCAAATTCGGCGCTCGACGCCCCGCCCGCGCCTGGCCTCTGCTTCCCGTTTATGCGACGCTGGCCATTCACTTTTCAACCAGGCTCCTCCGGCCTCTGGCGATGGGTGACCGGCTTTTGCTGGCTGGTCGCGTTCGCGCTCGGCTGCTTCGCCGCCCAAGAGCCCGCGCCGGTCGAGCTCGATATTCCCGTCCATGCCGCCGGCTACGGCGTCTCGTTTTTCGAGGAAACCGCGCGCCAGTTCGAGGCGCTTCGCCCCGGCGTAAAGGTCAACATCTACGGCGATCCGCGCATCGGCGATCGCGTGCGCATCCGCGCCATCGGCGGAAACTACCCCGACGCCACCACCGCCGAGCTTCTCTGGCCGCAGCTCATCGCCTCGGGCCACGTCCTCGATCTCACTCCTTACCTCGACGGCCCCAACTGGGAGGGCGACGCGCGCTGGGGCGACACCTTCCTGCCCGGCGTGCTCGAAAGCTGGAGACTCGGCGGCCGCGTGTACGGCCTGCCTTTCGCCCACTCGTGCTGGACCATCTTCTATAACAAAAAGCGCTTCCGCGAGCTGGGCCTCGGCGAGCCGCGCACCTGGGACGAGTTTTTCGCCACCTGCCGGAAACTCCGCGCGTCCGGCATCGCACCGCTCGCGCTTCCCGGCGTTTACATGCGCTACGGCGACACGTTTCTCCGCTCCGCCCACTACAACCTCGTCGGCCTCGACGGCTGGCGCGCGTACAACGCCCTCGAAGCCGGCGCGCGCACCGATCCGCGCTTCATCCGCGCCGCTGCGCTCATCCAGGAAATCGCCACGCAGCACCTCATCACCGGCTGGGAAGGACTCACGCACACCGGCGCGCAACTCGCCCTCCTCGAAGGACGCGCGGCGATGACCGTCTCCGGCTCCTGGATGGTCAACGAAATGCGCGGCAAACTCCCGCCCGACTTCGAGCTCGGCGCGATGAACTTCCCCGCCTGGCCCGACGGCGTCGCAGATCCGTCCACGCTCCAAACCAGCGGCGAGTACTTTTTCCTGTTTCAAAAAGGAGACCCCGCGAAGGAGCGCCTCGCGGTGGATTTCTTCCGCTTCCTCACCTCGCGCGCCCGCGCCGAGGCGTTTGTGCGCCAGGTCGATTCCCCGGTCGCGATCAAGGGCGTGCCGCAGAGCGCCTTCTCGCCGCAGATGCGCGACACCGCGTCGATGATCGAGCGCGCCGCCGGCGCCTTTTCCGTGCCGCCCAATATGCTCCAGCCGCCCGCGCTCATGCAGATCATGACCGACGCGCGCTACCGGCTTTTCACCGGACTCGACACGCCCGAGCAGTTTGGCGCCAAGCTCGAAGCCGCCGCGCAGGCCGAGCGCGAACGCGACAAGCGCACGCCGACCGTGAAAATGCGCCACCCGTGGGCTGGCACGCTGTTGCTCGCCGCGCTCGGCGCCGTGGCGGGTGTCCTCGCCTGGTGCGCCTGGAGCAAACTTCGCGCGGCGAAGCATCGCGCCGACGCCTCCGAGCGCGGCCTGCATTTCGGCCGCTTGAAGCACGCCACCGCGCTGGGCTTCGTGGGCCCCGCGCTGCTCCTCTACGGCGGACTTGTCGTGCTGCCCGGACTCGCCGCGTTTGCGTGGGCGTTTGTCCACTGGGACGGCTTGGGCGACCGCACTTGGGCCGGGCTTTTCAACTTCCGCTGGCTGCTCTTCGAGAGCGACGCGTTCTGGCACGCGCTGCGCAACAATCTCTACCTCGTCGTCGTGCCGGCGCTCACCGTGGTGCCGCTCGCCCTCGGGCTCGCCACGCTCATCCATCGCGGCGTCTGGGGCGCGAAGATTTTCCGCGCCGTGCTCCTGTTCCCCAATCTCCTCGGCGGCATCGCGGCGACGCTCCTCTGGATGAACGCCTACGAACCGCACGGCGGCCTGGTCAACGCCAGCCTCGTCGCGCTTGGGCAACTGACCGGCAGCGCCTGGCTCCAGTCGTTCGCCGGCTATCCGTGGCTCTCGCAGGCCAATCTCTACCACGCGCTCATCCCGATCTACCTGTGGTCGGCGTGTGGCTTCAACCTGATCCTCTACCTCGCCGCGATGGAGGGCATCGACGCCGATCTCTACGAGGCCGCCGATCTCGATGGCGCCTCGCCCGTGCGGCAGTTTTTCACGATCACGCTGCCTCTCATCTGGGAGGTGGTGGCGATCTCCGCCGTCTTCCTCGTGATCGGCGGCCTCAACGCCTTTGAGATGATCTGGCTGCTCACTTCGCAGGATCCGGCCACGGGTACCCACACTCTGGGCACGCTGCTCGTCACGACCATGTTCAAGGAGTTTCAAATCGGCCGCGCCACCGCCATCGCGGTGACGATGTTCGTGCTCGTGCTCGCCACGAGCGCCGTCGTCATGCGCGTATTCCGCCGCGAGCGCGTGGAGGATTAGCCCCATGACCCAGACACGCCCCAGCTCCCGTTTCCAACTTTCCCGCGGCCTCATCTTCGCCGCGCTCATCGGCTACGCACTCTGGGTCGTCTTCCCGATGGTGTGGATGGCGTACTCGTCGCTCAAAACCGACCAGGCGATCTTCCGCGACGCATTTGCGCTCCCGCCAGCTGGCGACCTGCAGTTTGCCAACTATGCGCACGCCTGGCGCGAGGCGCACTTCGGCGACTATTTCCTCAACTCGGTGCTGGTCACCACGACGTCGGTGGCGCTGATCGTGGCGCTCGGCTCGATGGCGGCGTACGCGCTGGCGCGCTTCTACCATCCCGCGGGCAAGGCCGTTTTCTGGCTGTTCCTCGCCGGTCTGATGGTCCCGGTGCAGCTCTCCATCGTGCCGCTGTTTTTCGAGCTGCGCGGACTCGGGCTGCTCAACTCGCTGTGGGGCCTCATCCTCGTTTACACGGCCAACGGCCTGCCCTTCGCGATCTTCATCCTCGCGGGCTTTTTCCGCGGGCTGCCGCGCTCGCTCTACGAAGCCGCGATCATCGACGGCTGCGGCGAGTGGTCGGCCTTCTGGCGCGTGATGCTGCCGCTGGCCAAGCCGGGTCTCGTGACGGTCGCGATCTTCCAGTTCATCGGCATCTGGAAGGAGTACTTTTTTGCGTTCATGCTCACGGGCGGCGACGCGGCGGGCCACGCCCGCACGCTCCCGCTCGGCCTGGCAAATCTCGCGATGGCGGCGCAGTACCACACGGATTTCGGCATGCTCTTCGCCGGTCTCGTGCTAGTCACGCTCCCGATCCTGATCGTGTACGTGCTCCTCCAGCAGCACATCGTCCGCGGCGTCACCGCCGGGGCACTGAAAGGGTGAGCGCCTTCGCTGGTCGCACGGGGGGGCGCGCTCTTTCGTGTTCGCTGCCTCGCGTGAGGTGCGGGCAACTCAGCTGGAGGGCTCGACCAGCCGGGCGATGCGGTAGTCGATGGCGAAAGCTTCCGGCGCCTCGATCTCGATTTTGCGGAAATCGGGATGGGCTGGGTTGAGGAGGTAGTTGATCTCTTCCGGGATGAGGGCGCTCGGGATGGCGAGCACCGCTGAGCGTGCGCTCGAAACCCACTGGTCACCGATGGCCGCCGTGGAGCGTGGCGCCGGGGCTTCCTGCCAGTCTGGCGGCAGGTTTGCCGGATCGACCTGCTCGACCAATGCGCTGTCGAAGCGCAGGCGAAACCGTACCAATTCCATTCGCGCCGGCACCGGTTTGGGGAGGTGGACGTACTTTTCGAGTGTGGCCATCGCGAGGCTCGCGCTCACGTACACGACCGGCACATTGGCCGAGTTCCAACGGCCTCCGGCCGCAGCCGCTCCGGCGCCCGAAAACGAAGCGTCGCGCCACTTCCGCTTGTCGATGCGCCAGGCGACGAGGTCAGGCATACACGCCGAGGTCGATTCGCGTCAGCAGTTTCTCGACTTCGCCGTACCCCATTGAGGTCTGCGCAAAATCGACCGGAACGGCATTTCCCAATCCGGGCTGTGCGGTGTTGAGCCATTGGCGCGTGGCAGCCTCGTCGGCATCGAACGCGCCGAGGGCCTTCTCGCTCAGCATGCCGTAGCGCAGGAGCGCGTCGGATTCTTGAGAGGAGAGGCGGCTCTTGGGCGCCTGCATCCGGCGGTGGTAGGTTGCGCGGCTGATTCCGATCCGCTGAGCCAGACCTTCGGGATTCAGCCCGACCCGCCGGGCGATCTCGCCGACGAGTGCCACCGGTAGCCCGCCGAGCGCCGCTTCGTGGGCGGCGGTGGGCGACTTCGGCGCTTCAAAACTCACCGCATAGCCGCCCACCTTTTTGCGCACCGACACCTTGGGGGCGGCAGACTTCGCCAGTTGTTTGGCAGAGGCGGTATGGCTCATTTGCAACAAACGTCCTCCCAAATGAGACAAAGTCAAGTTTTGCGGGGCTGGGCCGTCCCCTTGGCTTCGGAAAACCTCGCGATGGCGGCGCAGTACCACACGGATTTCGGCATGCTCTTCGCCGGCCTCGCTTCGGTGCTTGCCGGTCTCGTATGTCGCCCGCAGTCTGTGATCTCCAGTGCCATGCTTCGCCATGGGAAGCCACGCGAAGGCAACCATCCCCATTCAATTAACCACGGATGACATGTAATGTTTTTGAGCAAGATGGGCCACTTCAGGCGGGTGACGTGGTGCTGTGGTTTGCCGGACCGACGCAAACCAGCGTTGCGCTTGGCACTTGGTTACAGACAATCGTGCAGGACGCGCGTCACGCGAAGGATACTGTCCCGATTATTGTGATAGGGTTGGAACGAGCGATAATGGGAGAATCCAGTGCCGCCCAGATCGTCGAGGACATGCGCAAGGCGGTTGGCGATCGGGTTCCGTCGCCGCGCCTGATTGAACTTGGTACAGAGGAGGCGGAGCACTGTCTTGCCGTTTGTCCTTTCGCGGAGCCGGACGCCATTGTGGCGATCCTCGATGTTGAGCGCCTACGCTTTGCGGGCATAGAGCCTAGTGGACCGATAATCGAATCCGTAGATGGCTCATTGATTCGAGTTTCCGAGAAGGATAGTTTAAGGCTGCCACATGTGACAAAGCTTTGTGCCGAGATTTGTGTCTCAGCTCTAGGGGCAGGGCAAAAATGGCTTATTGTAAGCCGTGGCTATGGTTTCGGAGGGGAAATACCCTGTACACTTACTGACAAACAGAATCTTCAAATATGTCAGCTGACAGAGGAGCCGCACAGTCCGACGCACGCGAAAGAATTTCGCGAGATGCTCGCCCTTCTCCCCTCTACCGGTGCAGATGTTGCGCTGCGCTGGGTCGCCGAACGGCTTCCGGCTGGTAAACTCGCAGCGATTGCGCAGGCGAACGTCCTTTCGTTGACCGAGCAGCCAGTGCAGGCCTATAGCGCGATCAAGGTGGTTGCGCATGAGATTTTGCGTGAAGGGCGCCCAGAAGAGATCATCCAGCTCGCTCAGATGGCGCTTTCAGCCGGGTTGGCGAAAGACGCGCTTAAGTGGGTCCGCCATCTACCAAAGGTAGGCACACTCGAATTTGAAAACCTTCGTGCCACACGGCTCCTCTGTTACAAACTTGGGGCAGACGATCTCAGGCAAGACTGTGTAGCAGAATTCCGGCGGAGGTTTCCCTCTCACCCGTTAACTCAGCTCGACCATTTCAACGAGTTGCTCAACGTTGAGAACTACGCGGCGGCGGCGAAGCAGGCAGACGAGACGGGCCATCCCTTTCGGCGAGAAGTTGCATTGTTTTTGGCCAACCCCACCGAGCCGCCGAATAATTTGCTTAAAGCCGCAGCTTTGGCGGGTGAAATGGCGGACGCATACTGGACGGTGGCAAAATCCGCCAAGAAACGGAAAGACTACTCAGTTTGCCGCAAGTACCTTCGCCTGCTTACCGATGATGAGAGAAATAGCGGGGATGCGGTAGCTATGCGGGCCGAAATTCTCGGAGCCCAAATACCCGATATCGATCAGGGTACACTACAGGATGAACTCCTCGCTCTGCTGAGTTAGTGCGCGAAGCACCCGACCGAACTTGTCGCGCGCTTTGCGCTTGAGACACTATACGATGCGATCAGCACGGAAAAAAGCTGCGTAGCACACACGTTGTTTGGGCTGGTCCACGAATTGGAGCGGTTGGCGAAGTGTTTCGATCTTAAAGCTATCCCCATCTATTCAGCAATCGAGCAAGCAGGGCCGATCACAGAGAGCAATGCACTTGAAACATTGTTTACGGAACTATTTGGCGTTCCGAATGTGGCGGGAGTGGCAATCGGCACCGCTCGACTTACACCCCAGCAAGCTCGGTTGATTTCGCCGGGGCTTTGGTCAGAAATGGGACATGTGCTCTCTGCGCTGACCGATGCCAGAGACACGGCAACCATAGTGCGGCTTCTGCACGTAATCATGGCAGTAGCGCGTGAAACCCACGATGCGGCGTCAGATATCGTCGCGGCCCGCCAAGTGGCCTCGCTGCTTGCGACTTCGAATACTCCGCAACAGGCGCTCGATATGGCCGAGAGCCTCTTAACCCTGCTTCCCGCCAACCACCGCGAGCATAAGGGATGGCGGCTGAGCATGGCGTGGCTGATCTACGCCGATGTCTCTTTGCGGATGCATAACGTCCATGCCGGGCTTCGCTTTCTTTGTTTCGCGTGTTTGTGCTTGGACGAAACACCACAGCATGCGCGACTATTTCTAGAGCTATTCCGCACCGCAGCGCGAGCGGCACGCGAGGCAAAGGAACTGTCTACTGCACAGCAGCTCCTCAAACTTGAAGGAAGTCTGCTGGAGATGTTCCCTACTCTGAAGCGTCGGTCTCATGAACTGGAGCAGATGACCTTAAGCATCAGACTCACAAAGTGGACCTCATCGGACGGGCCAGAGGACGCGTTGAAGATCGCACGGGAAGCGCTGAATTTACTGGAACAGAATGAGCCCGACGAGGAGGTTGCGCCGTTGTTATCCGTTGCAGCCCAAGCAGCGAAATTACACGCAGGTGTAGCTGGCATGGTGCCGGATGAGATCCAAGACAGAATCGATCATTATGTTGACCGGCTTCCAGAGCCATCACGTGCGACGATTCTGGCCGTGATGGGGCGGCATATGAGCGCAGATTTTCTGCGGTCACTGGCGACGCGAACGATTCGGGCCTCCGCCGATTGGAGTGTTAGCCTGACACCCGCACTTGTGGCAGCGCGAAACGCTCTAGACCAAGCCTGTGTGGACGAAGATGCCGAGTTGTTCTGGACCGCTTGTCTCATCATCTGCCAGCCGGGGTTGGGCGTTCGTGTGAGTGAACGCGATAACTCGGATGCCCATGCCGATCCAGTTGCGGCGGCTAAATGGCTGGGAAAACAAATCAATGCAGGCACGGCCAACCCGCTGGACGCGGTTTTGGTGCAGCGTGCGATGTCCAACGCATCATCGGACGGAGTTGGTGAGCTGCTGTTCGAAATCTCGATGGCGGATTTTCTCAAGTTCATTGAGCCGCAGGAGACGGTTGTGCTGCTCGCACGCGGCAACGCGAATAGCGCCTACCGCCTCGAACTCCGCCAGAATGGCGCAGGGATCCCCATCAAGATTCCAGTAGAGGAGTGGGACTCGAAACGATTCAATAGTTGGTCGCTGGTATATCCTGCCAAGTATGGCCAAGACCTCGAAGTCTATTTTGGCACGCCGTGCAAACCGCCAGTGGCAGAGGTTCTGCCAACGCTTGCGGGCCTCCTGCCAGCCGGCCGCCTTTCTGGGGCAGTCGCGACTGTGGTCGTAGAGGGCCGGTTGTTCAATTTCGCTCACCGGTTGGCTAGCGACTTAGCTGGGAGTCCTACCTCGGTCGCTGTTTGCCCTTCGGCGCGGTGGTTGGGGTGTATCCGGCAACAAGCCATCCCCCGCGACATGGTGCCGGTGGCCTGGCTTGGCTCTCCAGCCACAGCAGATCCGGCCATCAAAAAATTGCGGGAGATTCTCCAGCCGCTCCTAAAGCGACTTAACGTTAAGCTATCAGATGCAGTAACGATGCCCGATCTCCGACAACAGCAGTTCGTCATCTTGGGTTCGCATGGAGGCGCACGGGATGCTGATGGCTTTACCCGCTTGACCGATTGCCAAGAGAGCTACGAACCGGAGCAAGTCGCTGTTGCATTAAGTGGGACGGCTTGCGTTGTGCTCTTTGTCTGTCACGGGGGGCGCGGTGATGAAGGCCTATTTTCTCACGAGACGAGTGGTTTGACCAGTAGCCTATTGCGGCACGGCGTCAGAACGGTTGTGGCGTCCCTCTGGCCATTGGATATCAGTTTGGCTGCGGCATGGCTGGAGGAATTTTGGATGACAAATTCAACCGATACGATTGTTGAGCGCGTGGACCGTGCGCAGCAGGCTATGGCGAAGCGGCCAGATTCAATAGCAGTTACCGGCGAGCATCCCTTGGTGAGATGCACGTTCACCGTTTTTGGCGATGGTTGCCTCCGCGTAAATATCCCTAGTGGGCGTGACTGACCTACTGCTGGTACTGGTGGCTATTCAGCTTGTTGGTTTTCTCGGAAACTGAACGGGGAAACAGTTCAGGCCAGCGAGTTATAGCCCATTCAGGGTATAACTTGGTATACATCGAGCATCTCATAGCTTACCTGCGGCTTGCACATCCGCTAAGCGGAGAATCGTCCGGCACGCCGAGCCCCGCCTCACCCGTGTTTCGAGAGGTAGCGGTCGGCGAGGAGGCAGGTATCGAAGGTGTATTGCGGGCCCATGGCTTGGGCTTGGACGGTGTCGTGGTGCGAGCCGATCCAGGCGACGAGCAGCATGCGGCGGAGCATGATGAAGGTCTCGATCATGTCCGTGTCCTCCTTCGAGAGCGCGCGGACCTTGGAGTAGCCTTTCAGCCAGGCGTCGGTGTACGCGGGCACGTCGGGATGCGTCTCGATGAAACTGAGCGCGGCGGCGAGGTCGTAGACGAACCAGGAGAAGCCGGCGTCGTCGAAATCGATCACGCAGATCTTGTCGCCATGCACGAGGAGGTTGGCCGCGCGGAGGTCGGCATGCACGAGGCCGAAGCGCCGCGGGCCGGTGCCGTACGCGCCCACGCGTCGCCGCAGCACGGAGACGAGTCGTTCGAACTCTTTGGCGAGGACGGGCGTCATGCCGAGGCCCTTGCGCCAGTCGCCCCAGAGCGGGGCTTTCTCGCCGAGCATGGCGTCGAAATCCCAGCGGTGGCGCGTGATCTTGCGCGGCGGTTTCCAGCCGAGCACGTGTTTGTGGAGCTGCGCGGTGGTCTCGCCGAGCAGCTCGAAGGCCGCCGTGCGGTTGGTCTCGTCGGGCTCGGTGCCCTCGACGAAGGTGAAGAGCACGCAGTTGCGCGGCTCGGGCACGGCGGGGTGCCAGACAAGTTGGATGAACTCGCCGTCGAGCGACGGGATCGGCTCGGCGGTGACGATGGGTGTGTCGCGGCGGATGGCCTCCACCCAGGCGAGCTCGGAGGCGATGTTGGCGCGTGGGTGGTAGCCGGGCCGGTTGATGCGCAACACGCGCCGCGGCCCACCCGGAGGACGCACGAGGTACGTGGCGTTTTCCGAGTAGCTGAGGAGCTTCACCTCGCTGTCGGGCGGCAGGCCGTAGAGCGGCAGGGCCTGGCGGACGAGCTTCTCCACGCGGGCCAGTTGGGCTTTGGTGGATAGTTTCGCGAAGGCGGCGGCGGTGATGGGCGCGGGCATGTGGCAGAGGCGTTGCAGGGTTCGGGCCGGTCAGGCCTTGGGCAGAGTCTTCATCGCGGCGGCGATGCCCTCCTCCATGCGGGCGAGGATGTCGTCGCACAGCGCCTTGTCGCAGAGCAGACCGGGTTTGAACTGGAGCACGCGCGGGTCGAGCTGCGAGTAGATCGCCCAGATGCCGCGCGGGTAGAGGGCGCGCATGACGTACTTCGCGCCCTCGGGGTGGTCGAATTCGAGGCCGAAGATCACGCCGCGTTGGCGGATGCCCTTGAACGCCGGATGCTGCGCGCGGATGCGGTCGAGGCCGGCGCGCAGGTAATCGGCGATGAACTTGACGTTCTTCTTCGTCTCTTCGCGGGTGGTGATTTCGAGGGTCTTGAGGCCGACGACGCAGCCCAGCTCGGAGCCGCCGAAGGTGGAGATGTGGCCCCAGCCATCCTCCTCGACCCAGCGGCCGGCGGCCTGCGTGGTGATGACGGCGCTGATCGGATAGATGCCGCCGCTGAGGCCCTTCGACGTGACGATGATGTCGGGCGTGACGCCGTAGGTGGAGATGCCCCAGAGCTCGCCGCAACGCATGAGGCCGGTCTGCACCTCGTCGGCGATGTAGAGCGTGCCGTATTTCTCGCAGAGCTTTTTCACGCCGGGCAGGTAGCCCTCGGCGGGCATCACGAAGCCGTAGGTGGCCGGAATCGTTTCCATGATGACGCAGGCAGCGTCGCTGCCCTTGAGAGCGGCCTCCATGGCGGCGAGGTCGTTGAACGGCACTTTGACGAACTCGTCCGGCGCGCCCTCGGAGAGGAACGGTTTTGCGTAGCGCTCGTTGGCGGTGCCGAGCGCGAGGCCGGTGTGGCCGTGGTAGGCGCGGACGACGGAGACGATTTTCTTCCGCTTGGTGGAGTTGCGGGCGCACTTGAGCGCGATGTCGATCGCCTCGCCGCCGCCGCTGCCGAGCATGGCGTACTTCATGCCCTTGGGCGCGCTCTCGACGAGCGCCTTGGCGAAGGCCGCGCGGCCGATGGCCGGGAAGTGGTGGTTGCCGATGTCGAAGCAATCGAGGGCGGACTTCAGCGTGGCGATCACCTCGGGATTGCGGTGGCCGAGGTTGAACGTGCCACCGTTGAGGTGCAGGTCGATCAGCCGGTGGCCCGACATGTCGTAGAGGTAGTAGCCCTCGCGGCGGCCGATCACGAGATCGACGCCTTGGTTCTGCCAGTTCTGGGTCTTTTCCGGATTCCAGAATTGGATCGAGTCCTTGAGGACTTGAGCTTTGTCGGAGTTGAGCAACTCGGCGGGTGTGGGAACTTTCATGGCAAGTGTTGGGATTGGGAAAAATCAGGCGTGGGCGGTGCGGCCGGTGAGCTCGGCGAGCAGTTCATCGGTGGCGAGCACCTGGCAGTAGATGTTGTTGAGCACGGCGAGCTCGTGGCGGTGCAGCTCGTCGGTGCCGGCGGCGCAGGCGTCGTCCACGACCACGACGTCGAAGCTCTCGTCGGCGAGGCTGCGCACGGTGGAGGAGACGCACTGGTCGGTGAAGATGCCGCAGCAGACGACGTGGCGGATGCCGAGGTTGTGCAGCACGAGGCGAAGGTTGGTGCCGGTGAGCGCGCTGTCGGTGGTCTTGGTGACGACGATCTCGCCGGGCAGTGGCGCGACCTGCGGAAGGATGGCGGCCTGCGGATCGGCGAGCGGCAGGAGCAGGTTGTTGAAGCCCGGTCGTGCCTGGCTGAGCGACCGGTCGCGGCCGTCGGCGGTGAGGCAGGCGATGCGGGCGAAAAGCACGTCGTGCTTTTGTGCGCGAAACCAGGCGAGCAGGCGTTGCGTATTGGGCAGCACGGTCGTTTCCAGTCGCGTGCGAAACGGCGCCCAGCGTGCCCACTCGCGCCGCGCCGGCTCATCGGTCGGGGCGGGCGGTTGCGCGGGCAGGTAGCAGGCCTGGAGATCGATCACGAGCAGCGCCGTGCGCTCGGGGGCGAGCGCGAGATCGGGCGCGTGGTCGATCATCTCGTAGTAAAACGAGCGATGGGCGGTTCTCCAGGACATGGTGTGCGGTGTGCGGCGGCGATCAGGCTTCGAGGGCTTGCGGCGACTCGGGCAGCACTTGGCCGCCGTCGATGGCGAGCGCCTGGCCGGTGATGTAGCCGGCCTCGGGCGAGGCGAAAAACGCGGCGGCGTGGCCGATGTCCTCGACGGAGCCGAGGCGCTTGAGCGGGATGATGGCCGCAGCGGAGGCGGCGTAGTCGGGCCCGAGGGCGGCGAGGCCCTCGGTGGCGATGTTGCCCGGCAGGACCGCGTTGACGGTGATGCCGAACTTCGCGAGCTCGATGGCGGCGGTGCGCATGAAGCCGAGCTGCGCGGCCTTCGTCGCGCCGTAGTGGCTCCAGCCGGGGAAGCCGGTGATCGGGCCGGTGATCGAGGAGGTGATGACGATGCGCCCGGCGCCGCTCTTTTTCAGCTCGGGCAGGCAGGCCTGCACGGTGAGGAACATGCCCTTGACGTTGACGGTGAAAACCTCGTCCCACTGCGCATCGGTCATGGTGTCGAGCTTGGCGGCGGGGAAGATGCCGGCGTTGGCGCAGAGCACGTCGATGCCACCGAAGGCCGCGACGGCGGCGGCGGCGATGGAGGCGGCACCGGCGCGCGTGGTGACGTTGCCCGCGAAGAACTTGGCGGTGCCGCCGGCCTTTTCGATCTCGGCGACGGTGGCGGCGCCGGCCTGGGCGTCGCGCCCCACGATGAGGACCTTGGCCCCTTTGGAGGCGAAGACGCGGGCGATGCCCTTGCCGATGCCGCGGGTGGCGCCGGTGACGATGACGGATTTGTTGCGGAGGGAAGACATGGAGTCGGGCGGGTTAAATTAGGCGGCGGGCGCGGTGGTCTTGTGGCGACGCGAGCGCCATTGCAGGAAGAGGAGCAACACGAGCGCCACGGCGACGGCTCCGAGGACGGAGAGCGTGCCGACGGCCGGAATGAGCGGCTGGTAGCCGACGACCATGCGCGAGTAGAGCCACTCGGGCAGCGCGCTGTCGGCGCCGGTTGTGAAGAGCGAGAGGGCGAAGTTGCCCCACGAAAGCAGGAACGAGAAGCAGCCGGCGGAGAACAGCGATTGGCCGAGCAGCGGCAGCGTGACCATGCGCAGTGTTTGCCAGCGCGTAGCGCCGAGATCGCGTGAGGCTTCTTCGAGCGAGGGATCGAGGCTGTACGCCTGGATCGCGATGATGAGCGTGGCGATGGGCGCGATCCACACGGTGTGCGCGACCACGGCGGTCATCCAGCTCGTGGTGACGCCGAGGAAGCTGAACCACATGAGCAGCGCGAGCCCGAGCACGGTTTGTGGGAAGAACAGCGGGAGCAGCACGAGGCGTTGAAACGATTTGCGCCCGCGCCACGGATACCGGGCGTAGGCCAGCGCGGCGAAGAACCCGATGACGAGCGAGAAGATGGTCGTGAGCGCGGCGATCTTCAGCGAGATCGTGACGTACTCGGAGATGGCCGCCGAGTGGATCGCATCGGAGTACCACTTGAGCGTGTAGTTCTCGATCGGGAAGGAGAAGTAGCGCTTCTTCGAGAGCGAGGCCAGGGCGACGGACAGCAGCGGGAAGTAGAAGACGAGCAGCACCACGCCGGCGAAGGCGCCGAAGCCGATCTTTTGCGTGCGGGAAGTCATGGCTGTGGCGGGTCAGGATTTGTTGCCGAGCAGCGTCTCGGGATCGAATTTGCGCAGCGTGAGGAACACGATGGTGCCGACGATGCCGATGAGCAGCGTCGAGAGGCCCGAGCCGAGCGGCCAGTTTTGCGCGTAGGTGAAGGCGGTCTCGATCTCGGCGGCGATGGTCACGACCTTTTGACCACCGAGGATCTTGGCCTCGGCCATCGCACCGACGGCGAGCACGAAGGTGAGCATGGAGCCGATGACGATGCCGGGCATGGAGAGCGGCACATCGATCTCGCGAAACACGCGCCAGCGGGAGGCTCCGAGGTCGAAGGCCGCCTCGCGCACTTGATCCGGCACCATCTGGATGCCGAGGATCAGCGGGAACAGCATGAACGGCAGGTAAACGTACACGAGGCCGAGCACGATCACGCCGACGTCGTAGAGAGGGCTGGCGTACGGCAGCCCCAGTGTGCCGAGCAGACCGCCGATCACGCCGCCCTTCATCAGGCCCAGCACCCAGCCGAAGAGGCGGATGTTTTCCGAGACGAAGAGCGAGAGCGTGATGCCGATGGTGACGAAGGTGGCGAAGCGCTTGAAAACCTTGGCGAGGGCGAAGGCCAGCGGGTAGCAGATCACGAGCAGGATGGCGGTCGTGAGCGCGCCGAGCCCCAGCGACCAGAAGAGCGAGCGGTAGTAGGTCTGGCCGAAAATCTGCGTGTAGTTGGAGAACGTCGGCGTGCCGAAGAGGCTGAACGTGCGCTCCGGCATGAAGCTGAACCAGACGACGCAGAACAGCGGCGCGACGAATCCGACGAGCAGCACGAGGATGAGCGGCGAGGCGTACCAGAGGCCGGGCGAGGCGGACTTGGCCAGACGGTGCGCCAGCCAGCGTGACACGCAGCCGTCGCGACGGTCGTCGAGGTACGGGCGGGCCGCGTCGGTCGGGTCGATGACGATGGGCCGGCCGGTGGCGGTGATGGAGGGCAGGTCGAGCGTGTTCATTTGTCCAGGAGCAGGCTGTCCTTGGTGTCCCAGCCGACGGCGACCTCCGGGCCGCCGAGCCAGCGCTCCTCGCGGAGGCGCTCGACGGTGAGCACGGTGCCGCTGCGGACCTCGACGTGGTACTGCACGCGCGAGCCGAGGGAGAACTCGTTGAGCACGCGGCCCGGGAGCATGTTGGGCGCGAGGTGGCCGTCGTGCAGGAAGCGGATCGATTCCGGGCGCACCATGAGCGTGCGCTCGGTGCCGGCGGCGAGCGGCTCGGGCGCGACGAAGGACCATTTGCCGCCAGCAAACGAGAGGCGCGCGTCGGCATCGGCGACGACGGGGAGGAGATTCACCTCGCCCATGAACTCGGCGACGAAGGCGCTGTTGGGCCGGCTGTAAATCTCGTCGGGCGTGCCGACCTGTTCGAGGCGGCCGCCGCGCAGGATGGCGACGCGGTCGCTCATGAGCATGGCCTCTTCGAGCGAGTGGGTGACGTAGACGAAGGTCTTGCCGGTCTTGCGTTGGATGTCCTTGAGCTCCTTTTGGAGAATCTTGCGGAGGCGCGCGTCGATGGCGGAGAGCGGCTCGTCGAAGAACAGGATCTGCGGGTCGAAGGCGAGGGCGCGGGCCAGCGCGACGCGTTGGCGTTCGCCGCCGGAGCACTTGGTGACGAGCTTGTCGTAGTAGGTTTCCGGCTTCAGGTGGAGGAGCTTGAGCAGCTCCCAGGCGGTGGTGCGGCGGTCGCCCGAGGAGACGTTGCGCACGCGCATCGGAAACTCGACGTTCTGCCCGACGGTCATGTGCGGGAAGAGCGCGAGGGATTGGAACACCATGCAGGTGGGCCGTTGGTTGGGCGGCACGTCGTTGATCACGGCGCCGCGCAGGCGGATCTCGCCGGAGGTCGGCTTCTCCATGCCGACGAGCATGCGCAGAAGGGTGGTTTTGCCGCTGCCCGACGGGCCGACGAGGGTGAAAAACTCACCCTCGCGCACGGCGAGCTCCACGCGATCGACGGCGGTGAATTTGCCGAAGCGCTTGGTGACGGCAGACAGTTCCATTATCGGCCCCGAGGGGGCCGCTTTTTCAGTGGCGACCATGTGTGAGGAGGGAAGGTGTGCGCTGCGGGCGGCTTAACCGCGGGAGCGTTTCACTTCGTTGTAGATTTCCATCATGCGGTCGTTGTCGGGATTGATCTCGAAATCGGCGCAGAGGTTCATGTCGCGGTCGATGGTGTCCCATTGCAGGGCGTCGAGCTCCTCCTTGGAGAAGAGCGCGAAGACCTTCGGGTCGGACATCTGCGAGACGGGATTGTAGGTGCCCTCGGCGAAGGCGACGGCGTGGCAGATCTCGGGCTTTTGCACGAACTCGAGGAAGTCGGAGGCGCGCGGCGTGGGCTCGGGGTTGTTGACGAGCGAGGTGACCTCGAACCATTGGATGCCGCCCTTGCCGTCGATCGGGCCCTTCTTCGGGGTGATCGCGAGGACGTTCTTCTGGCCGTCGAGGCGCGCGGGCGAGGAGGTGTAGGTGCCGCCGGTGAAGTAGGCGTCGATCTCGCCGTTGACGAGGGCCTGGTTCATTTGCACGAGGTCGCCGGAGATGAGTTTGGCGCCGGAGAAGATCTGTTTGCAGACCTTGGTGAAGGCGGCGATGTCGGCCTCGGAGTGTTTGACGAACGGATTCAGATCGGCGGCGACGCAGAGGTGGAGGATGTTCCAGTTGTCGTAGGCGAGCAGGCCGTATTTGCCCTTCATCTTCGGGTCGAGGAAGAGCTTGAAGCTTTGGTCTTCGGCAAACTCCTTCGAGATCTTGTCGGTGTTGACGACGAAGTTGAAGGGACCGAAGCGCTGGACCATGCCGAGCAGCTCGGAGCCGTCCGGCGAGAGGGCGTACTTGTTCGGCCCTTTGAACCAGGGCAGCATGTGCTCGAAGTATTTGTCGAAGCGGTCGCGATCGAGCGGCTTGATGAGCTTGTCGGGCCAGAGCTGGCCGCGCGCCCAACACTGGTTGAGGTTGATGAGGTCCCAGACCTTCGTCTCGCCGGCGCGCAGCTTGTTGATCATGTCGGGGTCGGAGACGGCGGACTCGGCGCGGAGTTTGATCCCAGGGTGGAGTTTGCGGAAAGGCCCGAGGACGTTCTCGGTGTTGTAGCCCTCCCAGCAGAGGATGTTCATCTCGGCATCGCGGCGGCCTGCAGCGGCGGCAAAGGCGCTGGAGGAGGCGAAGGAGGCAAAGGCCAGACCGGCGGCGGTGGCGCCGGTGAATTTGAGGAAGTCGCGGCGGTTGAGTGGGCGTTCGGTGATCATGATGTTTTCTCCACCGCTTCTCTTAGCAGGCATGATACCAGCTTTGGCCTCTCTCGAACTATCGATACCATAGATGCCATCTATCTTAGACAATTCGGTCGAACTGAGACATCTGCGCTACTTCGTGGCGGTGGCCAACGCGGGCGGTTTCACACGCGCGGCGGCGATCATCGGTCTGAAACAGCCCACGCTCTCGCACCAGATCCGCCAGTTGGAGCAGACGATCGGCACGCCACTTTTCCACCGGGCGCGGCGCTTGTGCCGGTTGACGGCCGCAGGCGAACTGCTCCTGCCGTATGCGCGGCGCATCATCAGCGACATGGAGGATGCGCGGCGCTCGCTCAACGACCTGAGCGGGCTGAGGCGCGGTACGCTGCACCTCGCGGCGCTGCCGGTGGCGGCGCACTACGTGTTGCCGGAGACGCTGGCGCGGTTTCGCGCGGAGCATCCGGGGATCCGCGTGCGGGCGCTGGAGCTGTCGGTGGACGACATGGAGCGTGCGCTGGTGCGCGGCGAAGTGGAGCTGGGTATCGGCTTCGTGCCGCCGAGCGAGACGAGCCTGCAGGCGCAGGCGCTCTACCGCGAGGAGCTCGTGGCGGTGGTGGCGCCCGACGATCCGCTGTCGCAGAAGAAAACCATCACGGTGGGCGAGCTGGCCACGCGGCCTCTGGTGGTGCCGCCGGCGGGATTCGGCACGCGTATCCTGATCCTGAGTGCCTTCGCCAAGGCGCGCGCCACGCCGATGATCGCGTTGGAACTCTCTTCGCTCGACGCGCTCCTGAGTATCGTGGCGCGCGGCGGCGGCACGGGCGTGCTGCCGGAGTCGGCGCTGTGGGGACGGCAGGCGGGCGAGACGGTGGCGGTCCGCATACAACGTCCCACGCCGCACCGGCAGATGGGGCTGCTGCACGTGCGCGGCGTCCACCTGAGCCCCGCCGCGGAAGCGTTTACCGCGGTTCTGGCGGATGTCGTGCAGGCGGCCTCCGCCGTTCAGGTCGCGGGCTGAGCGGTGCTCTGCACGCCGAGCGCTTTGGCAAGCAATGGTACGCCGAGGCTGGCGGTGGTGGCGAAGGTGCGGATGTGGCCGCCGTCGCGGGTCGGCTGCGGATCGATGAGAAATGTCAGCACGCCGGGCGGCACGTAGTCGATCAGCGAGGCGGCGGGATAGACGGCGAGCGACGTGCCGATCACGGCAAAGAAATCTGCCTGCTCGGTGAGCGCGATGGCTTCTTCCATCATCGGGACCGCTTCACCAAACCACACGATGAACGGGCGCAGTTGGGAACCGTCGGCGCTACGCTCGCCCCACTTCAGCTCCCAGCCGTCGATGTCCTGGACGAGGTCCTCGTCGATGGAGCTGCGGGCTTTGGTCAACTCGCCGTGCAGATGGAGCACGTGCGTGCTGCCGGCGCGCTCGTGGAGGTTGTCGACGTTTTGCGTGATGATGCGGACGTCGAAATCGCGCTCCAGCTGCGCGAGGGCGAGATGGCCGGCGTTGGGCTTGGCCTGCCACATCTGGCGGCGGCGCTCGTTGTAGAAACGCAGCACCAGTTGCGGGTCGCGCGCCCAGCCCTCGGGGGTGGCGACGTCCTCGACGCGGTGGTTTTCCCAGAGGCCGTCGGCTCCGCGGAAGGTGCGCAGACCACTCTCCGCGCTCATGCCGGCGCCAGTGAGGACAACGAGTTTTCGTTTGGGCGATGAGGCGCTCATGGGCGCAGCGTGGTGGACGAGGCCCCGGCGGGCACCAAGAAAAAGCGCCGCACGGGCGTGAGGCTCGTGCGGCGCGAAAGGCAGAACGCGTTACTCGAGGATGTAGCCCTCTTCGCCGTGTTCGGTGACGTCGAGGCCGGCGACCTCATCTTCTTCATCGACGCGCAGACCACCGCAGGCCCAGCCGGTGATTTTGGCGAGGACCAGGGTGCCTGCGACGGACCAGCCCAGCACGAGCGCGCCTGCCTTTACCTGTTCGAGCCAGAGTGTCTGCCCGACGAGGCCGGCGAGGTGTGGTGCGCCGAGGTTGGGGTTGGCGGCGGTGGTGGCGAAGACGCCCGCGAGGATCGTGCCGAGCGTACCGCCGACCGCGTGGACGCCGAAGGTATCGAGCGAATCGTCATAGCCGAATTTCCGTTTGAGCACATTGCACGCGAAGAAGGTCGCGGCGCCGGCGGCGAGTCCGATGCCGACGGCGCTGCCGGCGGAGACGAAGCCACTGGCCGGGGTGATCGTCGCGAGGCCGGCGACGGCGCCGGAGCAGAAGCCGAGCACGCTGGGCTTGCCGTTGCGCAGGTATTCGAGGGCAGGCCACATGAAGCAGCCAGCGGCGGCGGAGAGCGTGGTGGTGACGAAGGCGTTGACGGCCACACCGTCGGCGGCGATGGCGCTGCCGGCATTGAAGCCGTACCAGCCGGCCCACAGCATGCCGGTGCCGACCATACAAAGGACCATGCTATGCGGCGGCATGGGCTCCCTGCCGTGGCCGCGGCGTTTTCCGAGGAGGATGCACAGCGCGAGCGCGCTCCAGCCGGAGGTCATGTGGACGACGATGCCGCCGGCGAAGTCGATGGACTTGATGGCGCTGGCGGCATTGCCGAGGCCATTCATCCAGCCGCCGACGCCCCAGACCATGTGTGCGACGGGGAAATAGACGACAAACATCCAGAGGGCACTGAAGAGGATGACAGCCGTGAACTTCATGCGCTCGGCGATGGCGCCGATGGTGAGCGCCGGGGTGATGATCGCGAACATCATCTGGTAGACGGCGAAGAGGCCGTGGGAGACCCAGGGCGAGTAGTTGGGATTGGGGGCCACGCCGACATCGCGGAGGAAGATGTGGTCGAGTCCGCCGAGGAAGGCCCCGCCTGGGGCAAAGGAGAGGCTGTAGCCGACGGCCCACCACAGCAGGCCGACGATGCCGGTGAGCGCAAGGCACTGGGCAAGGACGGAGAGCACGTTTTTGCGGCGGACCAACCCGCCGTAGAAGAGTGCCAGGCCGGGGAGGGTCATAAAGAGGACCAGGGCGGCACTCGTCATGACCCAGGCGCTGTGGCCCGGGCCAGGGCCGGAGATTTTGGAGATGGCCTGGCCGTCAGTGGCGCGCGGGCGGTTGTTCACGTAGGACTCAAGATCGGCGAGTCGCTGCTCGACGGAGGGCTCCGCAAGTGCGGCGGCCGGGGCGGGGGCCTCGGGTTGGGCGCGTGTGGGCGCAATGAAACAGGCGAGGAGGATGAAGAGGAGGCAGGCCTTCATGATGGGCAGAGAGTGGAAGGGCGGCGTGTATGCACGCAGGGCCGGAGTCGGATTTGGGCGCCGTGGGCCAGGGTCAGCTTCGGCGTGGCCGGGCGTGATGGCGGCGATTCGCACGCAGCACGCTTGAGGAAATAGGCAACGCAGGAGCGTTGCCGCCTGATTTGGAGGCGGGAAAGTTAAATGACATGGACGGGCTTTTTAAGCAGGAACGAGGCCAGGCGTGCGCGGTTCGTGAAAATTTTTCCCGTGGCGTGGTGGCGCTGCGCGCAGCAGGTTTTTTTCGAAAACCGATCTCGGGAGGTGACAGCGCAGCGAGATTCGTTAGTGATGCCCGACGCATGGACAAACAGGCTCTCCGCCAAGCCATACTTTTTGCCCTGGAGAATGAACTGACCTTGATTGCCGAAGCGGCCAACACCGCGCGGGACGAGGCCACCAATGAGGAGAGTCGTGCGGAAGACCGGTTCGACATGCGCAGCCAGAGCGCTGCCTATCTCGCGGCAGGCCAGGCGAAGCTTGCGGGTGAGTTGCAGGCCGCGATTGCGGCGTATCGGTCCATGCCGCTGCGCGCGTTTGACGTTGGCGAGCCGGTGGCAATCGGAGCGCTGGTGACGCTCGAGACGAAGGGCAAACGCACGCTTTATTTCTTCGGCCCGCAGCATGGCGGGATCGAGGTCAAGGTCGGCGAGGTGCCGGTGACCGTGGTCACGGGCGCGTCGCCTTTGGGCCGTCAGTTGCTAGGCCGGCGCATCGGAGATTCCGTGAACCTGCCCGGTCGCTCGGGGACGGCGGTGCCCCACCAGGTGATCACCGTGGCGTGAGCGGCACGGCGGGGGCGATTATTCTACGGTAAACGCGGTGACGTGCGTCTGCCCGTTGGCGTCGAGCTCGGAGATCGATTCGAAGGTCCGGGTGTGGGCGACGGGGCTGGCGCCGTCGGCCTCGGCGCGCAGGAATCTGGCTTTGCCGCGGGTGCGGTAGGCGTGTGGGGTACCAGGGACGGGCGTGGGCTCCTCCATCACGATTTTCAGTTCGCTGAGCGGGAGCGGGCTTTCGCTCCGGAAAAAGGCGCCGGCTTTCTCGGCGGTGGTGCGTCTGGCCTGGGCGCGGAGGAGCGCGTCGAGCACCTGGTCCATGGCGGCTTTTTGTGCCGGGGAGAGGTCGGCCGGAGTGCCTTTGGCGGGCGTGGCGGGCTGGGGCGCCTCGGGCGTGTTGGCGCGGGCGGAGAGTGCGGCGAAGGCGAGGAGGGCAACGAGGAGCGTGCGCATGGGGAAATCAGGCGGTGGGGCGGGCGTTTTCAGGGGCGCGTGAGGCGGCGAGGTTGAGCGCGGTGAGGGTGATTTGGAGGAGGTGGCTGGCGACGCCGATGTCTTGGAGCGTGGCGTCGGTGGGCTGGGCGCCGCGGGCTTGTTGAGTGTCCATGAGGAAGCCGATCAGGGCGACGAGGATCTCGTGGTTGGGCATGCCCTTGATCCGGTCGTCCTCGGCTTGTTTGAGCATGGCGGAGGGCATGGTCTCGGAGCGTGCGCGCCAGACTTCCTCGTCGGCGAGGATCGCGTGGATATCGGTGGTGGTGAGCGGGGCGAGCGCGAGGCCGGCGGCCTTGAAGGCGTGGTGCATCACGATGGCGAGGCGCAGGGTGGCGTGGCCCATGGGCGGGACGGAAAACTCGGAGTCGATCGACTGGACGATGAGGGTGGCGAGCTCGCCGCAGTCGCGGGTGAAGTCGCGGCTGGCGCCGTCGTTCCACCGGGCCTTGCCCTTGGGCTGGCCTTCTGGGCGGGCGGGCATGAGCGTTTGCCAGGCCTGTTCGAGGTGGTCGAGGGAGACGGAGGAAATCATGTGGCGGGATGTTAAAAGGGCCGGCAGGGGCGAAGACGACGCATAAGTCGGCGGGCGATGCGGGCGCAAAAAAGCAGGCGGCGGGAAACGCGCGCCTGCTTCGAAGGCCGATGCGCCGGGGCGCGCAGGTTTAGCGGAGGCGCTTGATGCGCTCGGCAAGCGGCGGGTGCGACGAGAAGACCTGTGCGTTGCCGCCCTGGCGGGACTGCAACTTTTCGAGGATCTCGCGCAGGCCGGAGCTGCGGTAGCCGCAGGTGATGGCGAGGGAGCGGCCCTTGGCGTCGGCGCCGTATTCGGTCTGCGGATCGAAGCCCTTGTCGAAGAGGGTCTGGACGATCTTGTCGATGCCGAGGTCGAACTGCTGGAGCTGCGCCTGCACGTTGCCCACCTCGGAGCTGTTGCGGGCGGCGATGCCCATGGCGCCGCTGAAGGCCTCGTTGCGGGCGATGATGTTGAGGGCGTGGCGCTCGGTGATGTGCCCGATCTCGTGGGCGAGCACGGCGGCGAGCAGGTCATCGTCGTCGCCGATTAGCTCGTAGAGGCCGCGGGTGATGAAGACGTAGCCGCTGGGCGCGGAGAAGGCGTTGACGGTGGCGCTGTCGAGCACGCCGAAGCGCCAGGCGAGCGTGGTACGGTCGGAGTATTGGGAGAGGGTGCGACCGACGAGGTTGACGCGGCGCAGGGTGGCCTGGTCGCGCACGAGGCCGCCGTACTTGGCGACGACTTCGACGGCGACGGAGCCGCCGATGACGCGCTCCTCTTCAATGCCGATGCCGGCCATGCCCTTGACGATCTTGGCGCCGTCCTTGGCGTTTTTGAGGACCTTGTCGGCCTTGGAGCCGCCTGGGACGAGGTCGCCCAAGCCGCCGAACTGCGCGTGGAGCGCGGGGGCCAGTGCGAGGAGGGCGCAGAGGGAAATGTGGCGGAGGTTCATTGGCAGTCTCCTTTCTTTTCGGTCTGCATGTAGGTGCGGATGTCGTCGGGGGAGATTTTGGCGGTGACGTCTTCGAGCCATTGCACGTCGGCCCGGGCCTCGCCGAGGCCCTTGCGGTTGGCGTATTCGACGGCGCCATCGGCGAGTGGGCGGGCGGCGGCGCTGGCGGTGGTCTGGCTGGCTTCGAGCGGGAGGCCGTCGGCGCCTTTGACCTCGGCGATCTTCTGTTCGGAGACGTTACCTTTGAAGACCCAGCCGGACTTGTTGCCGTCGCGGACGTTGAGCCAGGCGCCCTGGGCGGCGGAGATGGAGAGTTTGCGGCCGTAGCCGACGGTGGCGACGGTGTCGGCCATGGCGCTGGGCTGGGCGAGGAGCGCGGTGCTGGCGCGCTTGGTGTAGGCGGTGCCGCCGGGGGCGAGGGCCGCCACGGCCGGGAGCGTCAGGAGGCCGACGCCGGCGAGGAGGATCGGGGTTTTCTTCATTTGGAATCGAGTTTCAACAATGGCTGCCAGTTGAGAGGTGGAGGTTGGAGACGGTACTCGTGGGCGCTTTCCTGCCAAGCTTTTGCCATACGATCCGAGGGGGCGAGGGCGGTGGCGTGCTCGAAGGCGGTGGCGGCGGCGCTCCAATCGCGGGCGAGGAGGGCGGCGTAGCCGGCATTGTAGGTGGAGACAAACTCGGCGAGCTGGGCGGGCAACTGGCCGGGCAGGCCGACGAGTTCATGGACCTCGATGGCCTCGGTTTTGCCCTTCACGCGCAGGCGCGTGAGCGGGCGGGTGACGAAGCGGCCCTGCACGCGGCGGGCGGTCGTCTCCCCAAGGAGGATGGCGGTGCCAAACTCCTTGTTGGCGCCTTCGAGGCGGGAGGAGAGGTTCACCGCGTCGCCGAGTACGGTGTAGTTCTTTTTGCGGTCGGAGCCGACGTTGCCGACGATCATGTCGCCGGTGTTGACGCCGATGCGCATGTGGACCGAGCAGCCGTAGTCGCGCAGGAGGCGCGGGGCGAGGCGGCCGAGGGCTTCCTGTGCGGCGAGGGCACCCCGGCAGGCGGCCTCGGCGTGGTCGGGCAACACGAGTGGCGCGCCATAGACGGCCATGACGGCGTCGCCAATGTACTTGTCGATGTAGGCGCCGGTCGCCAGCAGGCTGTCGCTGACTTCCTGGAGGTAGAGGTTGATGACGCCGACGAGGTGCTCGGGCGGGATCTTTTCGGAGAGGTCGGTGAATCCGGCGAGGTCGGAGAAGAGGGAGGTGAGTTCGCGGCGCTCGCCGCCGAGCTGGATGGCGTGTGGATCGTTGACGAGGAGCTCGACGACCTCGGGCGCGACGTAGCTGCCGAACATGGCCTGCACTTCGCGTTTGCGCTGCTGCTCGGCGAGGAAGTTTTCGGCGGTGATGGCGAGCAGGGCGAAGAGCGCGGCGGCGGCGAGCGAGCTGGGCGGGAAAAACCAGCCTGCGGAGAGCGCAAGATAGGCGCCGGCCATCGAGATCAGCGCCAGGGCGAGTGCGGCGAGCGTGGGGGCAACCAAGCCCTGGCGCCAGCGGGCGAGGCCGACGAGCGCTGCAATCACGAGGGCGACGGCAAACGCGAGGTGTCGCGGCACGGTGGTGACAAAGCCGCCCGATTGCAGGTTGGCCCAGGCAGTCCAGTGCGTGATGACGCCGGGCTCGACGGCGTCGCCAATGGGAAGCGGTTTGGCGTCGAAGGTGCCGGAGGCATTGGCGCCCACGAAGACGACGCGACCGCGGACTTTATCGGCGAGTTCGCCATCGAGGGCGGGCTCTTGGGCGAGTGCGGCGGCGATCTGCTCGGGCGTGTAGTCGGGGGATTGCTCGACGAGGCGCGTGAGAATCGGGAGTCCGCGGAGCAGATAAGGGGCGGCGGAGAGTACGGGGACGCCGCGCGCCCTCAGTTGCTCCAGACCTCCGGCCCAGCGGAGGAGTCCGCCGGCAAACTCTGGCGGTTTTGCGCAGGCGGCGGCGGCGAGAGAGCCGGAGACTTGGTAGGCGCGGAGTACGCCGGAGTGTTTTGCGTCGAGCTCGGCGATGCCGGTGCGGGGTGTGGGGAAAAAGGCGGCGTGCTCCTGGGTGAATGCCTCGTCCCAGAAGACGGGGGGCTGGCTGGCCATGCGTGCGAGGACGATGGAGGGGCAGGCGGCGGCGGTGGCCGCGAGGATCATGTCCTGCTCGGCGGCCTCGGAGTTTTCCAGAAACGTGAGGTCAACGACGACGCGGGTGGCGCCGGCCTGGTGGAGGGCGAGGAAGAGGGCGGCGAAGTCGGTGCGGGGAAATGGCCAGCGGCGGGCGTAGGGCTCGCGGCCGAGGGTGGCCATGGTGGCGTCGTCAATGAGGACGAGGGCCGAGTCGGCCGGGATGGGGGTGGGGCGAGCGGGGTGGCGAGCCGCGAAGTCGTGGAAGGCCCAGTCGAGGGTGGTGCCGGCGGGGGTGAAGTGAAAAAGGGCGAGGAGCGCGGCGACAGGCAGGAGCCAGCGCCAGCGGTGCAGCGTGGAGGGGCGAGGGGCGGGAGGCACGGTCGCGCATCGCAAACGGAAAGCGTTGCGGCGGCGAGCGGGTTTTTCGTGCGCGGGGGCTCAGTCCGCGGGCAGGGCGAGCACGCGGCGGATGGCTTCCGAGAGGGTGGAGATCTCGTAGGGCTTGGGAACGACGGCGGAGAAGCCGTAGTCGGCCGGGTGCGCGAGGATGGGATCGTCGGAGTAGCCGCTGGAGACGATGGCGCGGACTTTGGGGTCGAGTTTGCGAAGCTCGGTGATGGTCTCCTTGCCGCCGAGGCCACCGACGATGAGGAGGTCGAGGATGACGAGGTCGAAGGGCGTGCCGGCGTCGCGCGCCTGCTTGTAGGCGACGAGGCACTCTTCGCCGTTGGTCACGAGGGTGGGCTGGAGGCCGAGGCGTTTCAGGAGGATTTCGACGATGCGGCGGATGCCGGGCTCGTCGTCCATGAAGAGGACGCGTTTGCCGAGGATGCTGGCGGTGCGGCTGGGGAGCTGCTGGGGCGGGTGGAGGATGGCGTCGTTGCGTGCCTCGGTGTCGGGGTTGGCCTCCGGGAGGGTCTCGGCGGCGGGCAGCCAGATGGAGAAGCGGGTGCCGCGCTCGGGGAGGGACTCGACGGAGATGTGGCCCTCGTGGCGTTTGATGACGGAGTAGGCGCTGGCGAGGCCGAGGCCTTTGCCGCCGAGTTTGGTGGCGAAATAGGGGTCGAAGAGATTGTCGAGGTGGTCGGCGGGGATTGAGGTGCCGGAATCTTCGATACGGAGGAGGACGTAGCGGCCTGGGGAGAGGGGGAGGGTGGTGGCGGGGGGGACGGTTTCGTTGTCGAGGCGGACGTGGACGATGCCGCCGGCGGGCATGGCGACGCGGGCGTGGTGGATGACGTTTTGGATCGCGCGGGAGAGCTGGCGGCGGTCGGCGTGGATGGGCCAGAGCTGCGCGGCGGCCTGGACGGCGCAGTGGAGGGGAGAGCCTTCGAGGGCGATGGTGGAGGCGTCCTGGGCGAGGTCCTTGAGGGAGATGGCCTCCTTCATGGGGTCGCCGCCGCGTGCGAAGGTGAGGAGCTGGAGGGTGAGGTCGCGGGCGCGGCGCACGCCGTGTTCGGCTTCGTCGAGGTAATCGCCTGCGGAGGCGGCGACTTGTGGGACGAGGCGTGCGAGGTTGAGGTTGCCGAGCACGACCATGAGCTGGTTGTTGAAGTCGTGGGCGATGCCGCCGGCGAGGACGCCGAGGGACTGGAGGCGCTGGCTGCGTTCAAGTTCGGATTCGAGGCGGACTTGTTGGTCGAATTGTTCCCGGAGCTGGCGGGTCTGTGTGCGGACGCGGTGCTGGAGGGTGAGGGCCCAGGCGAGAAAGGAGAAGAGGAGGGTGAGGGAGCCGCCCATGATCCAGAGGGCGTGCGAGGTGGTCCACCAGGAGGGTGTCGCGAGGATGAGGAGATCGTCGGAGGAGCGGAGGTGAATGGTGAACTCGGGGCGCTGGCGAAACTCGTCGAAGTGCGTGCGGTAAACGCCGGTGATCGCGACGGTGCTGCCGATGCGCCAGGCTGCGGGGATGGGGCGCGGGGCGGACGTATCGAGCCGGACGGAGATGGGGCCGGAGTCGGCGAGGCCCTCGGCTTGGCTGAGGAGGAGAAATTGCTGCGAGCCGACGGTGATGGCGTCGCGGAGGATGCCGGTCACCTGGACGAGGCGGCCGTCGTACTTGGAGATTGAGGCGGGATCGCTGACGAGGGGGACGGGCTCGGGGGTGTTTTGAGCGCCGAGCTGGCGGTAGAGGGCATCGCGCAGGACGATGCGTTTGCCGATGATGCCGGGGAAGCCGACGACCTCGACTACGTCGCCGAGGGCGAGTGGGGCGGTTTGAGCGCAGAAGGCCTGGAGGCCGGCGTGTTCGTCTTGGATCTGGACATAGTTGCCCGGGACGTGGGCGATGACGGTGCCTTGGATGCGAATCCGGTGATCGAATGCCTGGCGCAGTCCGTATTGCCGGAGGCCCGTGATGGCGGTGCGTGGTGCGTCGAAAGGATCGGCGGAGACGGGGTGAACGATGCGTACGTGCTCGGGCGACGGGGTCCAGATCTGGATGCCTGTGATCTGACGTTGGTCGTCGGCGAGGGCATTACACACACCCTGGATGCGGACGATGGCGCCGGTCTGTCCGGAGAAGGCGGTGGTGAGCGGGAGCCGGAGGG
>Ga0209717_1000429_pt1 | contig 52078 bp, 48 predicted proteins | sample AD_UKC048_MetaG_FD_184418 | JGI IMG/M metagenome (GOLD analysis project Ga0209717, IMG submission 184418) | Active sludge microbial communities of municipal wastewater-treating anaerobic digesters from USA - AD_UKC048_MetaG (SPAdes) (version 2) | ecosystem: Engineered > Bioreactor > Anaerobic >...
AGTAGTTGTATTGGTGGCGGTTTCCTGGTTGATGAACCAGCCGTCGAAATGGTAGTATTGCATGATGGCGATCATTTTCGGAATAGCGACAAAGTTGCCGCTGCCGTCCTGCTCGAGGAAATTGGTGAGCGTAGTGGTCGATCCGCCAAAAGCAGTAGGGGCGAAGAACACATTGCCAAAAATCTTGACGCCGTTTTTATGTGCGGCATTGGCCCAGGGCGAAGACGGAATCTGCACCGATTGCGAAGCAGTACCGCCAAACCAAACCAATTTGTCAATGTATTGCCAGTGTGTGAAATTGAACAGGTTGAACTGGCTTTGCTCACCGTAATAGTTCCCAAAGTTGTTCATGCCGTCTGGCAAATAGGCAATCTTCATGTCGTTGGACAGCGCGGGGTTGGTTTGCGTGGACGTGTTGACGAAACGCTCGGCAAGCGGTACGGTCGAAATCAAATCTGCCGAAGCCGTCGGGCCGTTTTGTGTCCATGCCTTGAGTTCGTCAACAGTCAAGATGTACGGCGCAGTGTTGATGATTTGTGCCTGCGAAAGCCAGCCGGTTAGCAATAAGCTTAAGAGTGTAATTTTCTTCAAAGTTGCGGAGGTTGTTGGTTAGTAATAGCCGTAAATATAAAAAATAAAAAAACCGCTTCATTAGAAACGGTTTGACAAAATGGTCTTTTTGTTATTTGGCCTTGGCTTTTTCGAGTGCCTCGTTATAATTTTCCTTGAGGTTTTCTTTGGCTTCTTTTAGGTTTTCTTTGGTTTTGTCGGCGCCTTCGCTCATGTTGGTTTTGAGTTTGTTCCAGGCAGATTCGGCTTCATCTGCGGTTTTTTGTGCGGCGGCTTCGGCTTTTTTGTCGCCATTGGCAATCGCCATTTTGAGGTCTTCTTTGGCTTTGTCCCATTTGGCCTTGACCGAATCGGTTTTGATGTCGAGGTCTGTTTTTAAAGCAGTAGTGGTAGTCGTTGTAATCACCGTATCGCCGTTCACAGTTTGGGTTGTGGTGGTTTGTACAGTTTCTTTTTTGCAGGAGGCCAGAGTGAGCAAGCCAAAAAGGAATAAAGTGCTGATTGTTGATTTACGCATAGTATGGATTGTTTTTGTGTCTCAGCCTAAAGGTAACAAAAAATCACAACGGGTCAAAGGCAATACTAATGGTTTTTGTTTTGGGATTGAACGAAATGTAGCGCATGTCGGTATCGGTAAAATCCGAAGTCAGATTCTTCATCGTCTTGTTGTCCTTGTAAATGTCAAGGTATTTGTCTTTGTCGATATTGGGATAAACGGTCGTATCCGAATCGGCCTGAGCCACATTGAAGTCCACATCGAGCACAAAGGCAAGCGCGGGTAATTTTTTCTCTTTTACAAACGGCAGATAGTTGTCGGGCAAAGGGCCAAAACCACGTGGTGCACTCATCTGGCGCTGCATCATCTGGTGTTGCATCATTTGCTGCTGCATCATCATTTGCTGCTGGAACATCCAGTGGTGCATGAACCAATTGTAGTGGTAGTGGTATTCGGCTTCCTCAACATTATCAAGCCTAAGGGCGAGTTTCCCGGATTTGGTCTTGTTGACGGTGACGGTAGATTTTATGCTGGATTTGAGCGCCGTTTTGACATAATCTGCGACGGCGTTTTCAGGAAGTATTTTTCGGAGGTCGTTCATGATGGAGAGTTGGCGAATCTCCTTTGAAGTTTTGGTGTCAAAAGTCTTGAGGCTTAAATCCTGTTTGCCCACGCTTAAGAAAACCAGCTTGTCATCGTAAAAATAATTGCTCACATCTTTACTTTCTTTGGTGAATCCGGTTTCGATGATAGAATGTGTGAAATCGGTTTGCTCGGTCAGGTCAAAACGAAAAACCTGGAGTTGTTCGCGTCCTTTGGCCATCGTGTAAACGAGGTTGTTGTCGATGAAATAGCCTTTGCGGCTCAGGATTGATCCTTTTTCTACAAATTCCTGTTGGTTGATGGCATCTGGATTTTCATCGATCAGTGAACGGAACAATTTTCCCTTGTCTTTAGAAATTCTGATCTGTGACGAAGCGATATGTCCCGAATCGGCCACCAGATCCAAATCGACCGTATTTTTCTTTTTGTTGAACGACACCAGCAGGGTTTTATCGGTAAGCCTGAAAACGTTATTTGGCGCTTCTTTCATTTCTTTCGCACTCGATTTTACTTTTCCCGTTACCAGATCGTAATCAATGAATTGCACCAGTTTGTTATCACCATCATAATTCACCACCGACACGACTCCGTTGGATTCATGATAGGAAAGTATGGTAAACATTTCTTTAGACGCAAACGCCTCGAGCCTTTTGACTTTGCGCGCCGCGTCTACATAAAATGGAATCAACAGGAAATCCTTCGATTCGCTGTTCTTGATAATAGCGAAATGCATGGTGCCGCTGTTGCTCAAATGCGCCGTGTAGGTGCCTTCTATTTTTTCGGATTTCGACAACGTATAGCTGAAGATTTCTCCGGCAAGTGCCATTTGGCTAGCAAAAAATAAAATGAGTAAAGTAATAGGTTTCATGTTTGTTAGTTTGTGACAATATTACATTTTTTTCCAAATAAAAAACCCTCACTTTTCAGCAAGGGTTTCAAATATTGATTAGCTAATTTCTTAGTATCTGTAGTATTCTGGTTTGAACGGTCCTTCAACCGTTACGCCAATGTATTCTGCTTGGTCCGGACGCAAAGTCTCGAGTTCGACACCCAATTTCGCTAAGTGCAAAGCCGCTACTTTTTCATCCAGATGCTTAGGCAACATATACACTTCATTGTTGTAAGCCGCTGAGTTCGTCCACAATTCGATTTGTGCCAAAGTCTGGTTGGTAAACGAGTTACTCATTACAAAACTTGGGTGGCCGGTGGCACAACCCAAATTCACCAAACGACCTTCGGCCAAAATGATAATGTCTTTCCCGTTAACGGTGTATTTGTCAACCTGTGGCTTGATTTCGATTTTAGAAGCGCCGTGGTTTTTATTGAGCCAAGCCATATCGATTTCATTGTCAAAGTGGCCAATGTTACAAACGATGGTTTTGTCTTTCATCTGCTCGAAGTGGCTGCCCAAAACGATGTCTTTGTTTCCTGTAGTTGTGATGATGATATCAGCATTTGCAACAACAGTGTTTAGTTTTTTGACTTCGAATCCGTCCATGGCAGCTTGCAAGGCACAGATTGGGTCGATTTCTGTAACCGTTACAATAGAACCTGCACCTCTAAACGAAGCCGCGGTACCTTTTCCAACGTCACCGTATCCGCAAACCACAACGCGTTTTCCGGCCAACATGACGTCAGTCGCACGACGGATCGCATCCACAGCCGATTCTTTACAGCCATACTTGTTGTCAAACTTAGATTTGGTGACCGAATCATTCACATTGATCGCCGGCATTACCAGAGTCCCGTTTTTCATTCTTTCGTATAATCTGTGTACACCAGTGGTAGTTTCTTCAGACAAACCTTTGATTCCGGGAACAAGTTCAGGGTAACGGTCAAAAACCATATTGGTCAAATCGCCACCATCGTCCAAAATCATGTTAAGTGGCTGACGGTCTTCACCAAAGAACAAAGTTTGCTCGATACACCAATCAAACGATTCCTCATCCAGACCTTTCCAGGCGTAAACCTGAATTCCCGCGGCAGCAATAGCGGCAGCAGCCTGGTCTTGGGTTGAGAAAATGTTACAAGATGACCAGGTCACTTCGGCGCCAAGCGCAATCAAAGTCTCGATCAAAACGGCAGTCTGGATGGTCATGTGCAAGCAACCGGCAATGCGTGCGCCTTTCAACGGTTGCGAAGCGCCATATTCTTTGCGAAGCGCCATTAATCCTGGCATTTCGGCTTCGGCGAGCTCAATTTCTTTTCTTCCCCAAGCCGCAAGGGAAATGTCTTTTACTTTGTAAGCCACGAATGGCATCGTTGTCGTACTCATTTATATTATATTTGTTATTGTAAAATTTTAACTGCGTTCCGTTCGGCCTTTCGGCTTCGGGTGCGCAAATTTAGGCAATCACCTTCGATTTAAAAAGTATTTTGAAGAATTTGTGTTTTGTTGAGCGACGTAAACTTTTAAATATCAGTAAAATAATTTTTTTGGGAGCTAATCCTGCTGTCCGCTTCACCCGACCCAAGCGAATTGAGCCAACACAACCGTTCAGTTATTAACTTTGTGAGGCATCCTTTTCTGCGCTAAAGAAGCGCAAAAAAGGATGCCGCTACCATCAGGGCTAGGGTAATCGTACGAGTTTTAGCATTTGGGGTAGTATTTCTGCTTTGATATCTCGGCCAGGATTGTTAGATTGCCTTCAGGGAAGGGGTAATTACGTCCCTAAAAAATTAGACGATTTCGCAAATGCAGAAAATCTGTATATTTTATTAAAATGATTATTTTACACCAAGTTCATAAAACCGGCTGTTAACTTATCCTAAAATGTAACATAATGAATCAAATTTGTATTTATTCAATTGAGATTCATAGAAAACACAGTATCCAATTTCCTTATGCCGCTCCATCAAGTCATCACCGTCAATCACAAAACCCAAATCCTACTCTGGAAAATAACAGAATCCTACGATGAACTCATGGCCCAAGTGCAGCTCAAAGATAAAAGCGCCAAACGCCTAGAAGGCATGAAATCAGAGATGCACCGCCGCGGCTTTTTGAGCGTACGCAAATTACTCGCACAAATCGGTTATACCGATTTTGATTTGCATTACGACGCCACCGGAAAACCGCATTTACAAAACGGCACACACATTTCGATTACACATTCGCATGAATTTTCGGCCATCATCGTCAGTGACCAAATCGTGGGTATCGACCTTGAATTGTGTCGGGAGAAAGCGGCCGTGATTGCGCACAAATTTGTGCACGAGACAGAAAGTGAGTTTATGGATCCGGCCGATCCAGAATACATCCAAAAACTAACGGTGTTGTGGGGTGCGAAAGAAGTCATCTTTAAGATCAGGAATGAAATCGGAATCAGTTTTAAAGACCATGTTCGCGCCGAGCCTTTTGCGCTGCGTGACAAACAAACCCTTGCGCATCTTGAAATGGACGGTGTGCACAAAACCTTTCGGGTGTATTTTGAAACGGTAGAAAATTTCGTACTGGTGTTTGCCTTTGAAGCTTAAGGTTGTCTGGCTTCAAAAATCGAAACATACAAATGCGTCCCCATTCTTCGGGCGCGTTCCTTTAAAATTTCGGCGTTCTTGCCTTCAAAGTTTTCATTGAGGGTTTCAATCCAGTAATTGAGCCAAATGCCAAACTCGTTGGGCGAAATCCGATTGTCGAACTGTCGGTCAACAGCCGAATGTGCACCTACCGGATCACCTTTAAACTTTCGGATTCCAAACAAAGTCGTTTCCCAAAAATCGGTAAGCTTCTCCAGATGGTCTTCCCAATCCTGGATGGTCTGGTTAAAAAACGGCCCAAGCTCGGTATCTTTTCTCACTTTTGCATAAAATGTCCTTACGAGCAGCGACAAATCTTCACGGTTCTCCACTTCTTTCATAACAATGACTTTTAATTTTACCCGGCTTTCACGTCTTCGCTGCGAACCATTGCGAAGCTTTTCAAAAAACCGTATTTTTACCGGCACCGAAAAACCCGCATGGAAATCTACCAACAAATCACACGCGCAAAGTTAGCCAATAAAAAGCTACTGGCCGTACTGCTCGACCCCGATAAATTGCCGCTCGAAAAAGTGGGCTTGCTGGTCGCGAAAATCAAGCAATCGCCCGCCACGCATATTTTTGTGGGCGGCAGCCATGTAGTCAATGACACGATTGGCCAACTCATCGGTCACATCAAGCAACAATGTGATTTACCGGTTATTTTGTTCCCGGGAAACCCGTCTCAGATTTCGGCCCAGGCCGATGGCATCTTGTTCCTGTCGCTGATTTCTGGGCGCAACCCCGATTACCTGATCGAGCATCAGGTGAATGCCGTTCCGATCCTTAAAAAAACGCAACTCGAGATCATCCCAACCGGCTATCTACTCATAGAAAGTGGCCATGAAACCGCCGTTTCTCGTGTGAGCCAAACCCAACCTTTAGACAACAACAACATCGATTACATCGTGCATACGGCGCAAGCAGGCGAGATGCTCGGCAAAAAGCTGATTTATCTCGAAGCCGGAAGCGGTGCCAAATATGCCGTAGCCCCCGAAATTATAAGAGCCGTGTCTCAAAATATCGAAATTCCGCTCATTGTAGGCGGCGGCATCAAAAACCAAAGTGGCATCCAACTCGCGTATGATTCGGGTGCCGACTTGGTGGTCATTGGTACCGCGTTTGAAAACAATCCTAATTTTTTTGACTGATGCTGGATTTTTTCCTTGACGCCTACAAAGATGCTTCCTCAACCCAAATCGCACTCGAGTTCATTGCCTTTGTACTGGGTATCATGAGTGTGTGGTATGCCAAAAAGGAAAATATTTGGGTTTATCCAACAGGATTGGTTGCTACGGTGATTACCGCGTACTTATTGTATCTGGCGGGCTATCTGGGTGACATGATGATCAACGCCTATTTTTCGATCATGAGCATTTACGGCTGGTACCGATGGGCAAAAGGCAAGCAAAGCGATGATTTGTCCATTTCAAGAACCAGTTCCAAGGAAAAGGCGATCGGCGTCCTATTGTTCGCAATTACTATTTTAGTTGTGTACGGAATTTATAAATTCTTTGACCAACCGATTCACAAAGACAATTATATTGATATTTTTGCATCCGGACTATTTTTCACCGGCATGTGGTATATGGCGCTCAAGAAAATTGAGAACTGGACGCTGTGGATTATAGGCGACATCATCGTCGTGCCGCTATACGCTTACCGCGGGCTGGGCATGTTGTCGCTGCAATACCTGATTTTTACAATTTTGGCCGTATCGGCTTATTTAGCATGGAAGAAAACCTTAAACAGCAACCAACAGACATCATAAAGATTGCGATGTTCGGACCCGAAAGTACTGGTAAGACCACACTTTCGCGTGCGTTGGCTGCGCATTTCGATACGGTTTGGGCACCCGAGTTCGCACGCGATTACCTACAGCAAAAACTGGATCAAACCGGTGAAATATGCCAGCCCGAAGACCTCATGGCCATCGCCATAGGCCAAGTCAAGGCAGAGAATGACGCTTTGCTAACGGCGCACAAGTATTTGTTCTGCGATACCAATTTGCTGGTGACCAAAGTGTTTTCTGAAATCTATTACAACTTTTGCGACCCCGTACTCGACAAGGCCGCGCGCAAACACAAATACGATTTGTTTTTCCTGACCGACATCGATGTGCCCTGGACCAAGGACGATCTTCGCGATTCGGCAGAGAACCGCGAGACCATCTTCAACACGTTCAAAAGTGCCCTGATTGAAAACGACAAGCCATTCATTGTACTTTCTGGCGACGAGCAGACCAGGTTTGAAAAGGCGCGAATCATACTAAAAAACCTCACCAAAGCCAAAGCACTCGGGTTTTCATCGCACGATTTTGTACAGATATACAACAAAGGGATTGCTGTGGATGCCATTGAAAGACAGTTGCAGATTTTTCAACACGGTACGTCAAAAGCCAGTTTGGTTAGGCCGGCCACCAAATCCGACGGTATCATTTCGCTCCAAAAAGAACAATTTAAGGAATATGCCGCTTTTTTTGACCTCAAGAAAGACACCCTTAAACTCAAAAAATTTGTACCGGCCTCGGGTGCAGCGAGCAGGATGTTTAAATTCCTGAGCGAATTCCTCAACGAGTTCGATCTTGAAAATGAAACCATCAACGCCTACATCAACAGGAAAGGAGCGGCAAATCTCACGGTGTTCCTTACCGGGCTTGAGAAATTTCCTTTTTACGATGCCGTCGATGCCAAACTAAGGGCACAAAATTACGATTTCGACTCCTGGGAACGCGACCGCAAGAACTATGAGTTTATCCGTGTGTTGCTCGATCCGGAGCATTTTGACTTTTGCGGCAAACCCAAAGGAATCCTGCCTTTCCACAAATACGCAATGCACATTGCCACACCAATCGAGGAGCATCTCAACGAGAGCGCCTTTTATGCGAGTGCCAAAGGCGTGTCGCACCTGCACTTTACGATTTCAGAAATCCATCAATTGCAATTCGAAAAGATCATTGAACGCGTCAAGCATAAGATAGAGATTAAGTCGGCTGCAGACATCCAGGTGAAATTTTCGTTTCAGAACAGCACCACCGATACTCTCGCGGTGGATACAGAGAACCATCCTTTTAGAAGCGACACGGGTAGGTTGGTGTTCAGGCCGGCAGGTCATGGCGCACTCATCGACAACCTCAACAACCTCGACGCAGACATGATTTTCATCAAGAACATTGACAACGTCATCCAAAACCATATTGAGGATATCGCATTGTACAAAAAGGCGCTGGGCGGCGTACTGATTGAGTTTCAGGAGCAGATTTTTCAGTTCCTGAACCAGATTGAGAACGATGCGATTGGCGAAGAAGACATCAGCGAGATCATCTATTTCATCGAGCAAAGGCTCAATTTGGGAATCATCGACGATTTCAACAAGTTCACGCTCGAAAACAAAATCAACTACATCAGGGAAATCCTGAACCGACCCATTCGCATCTGCGGCATGGTCAAGAATGAGGGCGAACCCGGTGGCGGCCCGTTTTGGGTGCGCGACCTTAAAGGCAACGTATCATTGCAGATTGTCGAGACTTCACAAATCGATCTTAAAAATCCTGCGCAGGCACAAATACTGGCCAATGCAACACACTTCAATCCCGTAGATCTGGTGTGTGCCACCAAGGATTTCCAGGGCAACAAATTTGACCTGAACCACTTTGTAGACCACAACAGCGGATTCATCGTGGAGAAAAACAAAAATGGCCGCGACCTCAAGGCCTATGAATTGCCCGGATTGTGGAACGGCGCGATGGCCAAGTGGATTACGCTGTTTGTAGAAGTGCCGCTGGCGACTTTCAATCCGGTGAAAACCGTCAATGATTTGCTCAAATCGGCACACCAACCGCAGTAATGGAACGCGAGAAACTTTTATCCGAATTGCAGTTGAAGGCCGTCAGGAGCTCTGGTGCCGGCGGACAAAACGTCAATAAGGTGTCGTCTAAAGTGGTGCTTTCGTTCGATCTCAAAAACTCGAACGCCTTGACCGACGAAGAAAAGGCTTTACTGGAACATACCATTTTTTCGCGACTCACCTCCGACTCGGTATTAATACTGAATTGCGATGAAGACCGCAGCCAACTCAAAAACAAAGAAATCGTCACCAAGCGTTTTCTCGATATCCTCACCAAAGGGCTTGTTGTTCCTATAAAGCGCAAGGCAACCAAAGTGCCCAAGTCAGTGATTGAGCGCCGCATCAAGCAAAAACGCAACCTCTCAATCACCAAACAAACCCGCCGCAAACCCGACCTCGGCCTGACCGACGAATAATTATCAATTTTCCATTGTCAATTATTCATTAATAATCATTAGTTTTGCGCTGTCTCAAAGGGGTGCTCTACCAAGGGCTGAGATTATACCCAACGAACCTGGAACAGGTAATGCTGTTTAGGGATAGCCGAGCAAATTTTCGGAACGCGCGCCGATAGTGCAGAGCAGGAACAATCATTTATTAATTTAAAAAAGAATAATTCCCCCTTTTATTCGTAAAACATTTACGGATGAAACGTTTATTTTGTGGCCCAAAGGCCAACGCCAACCGATCAACAATCGGCCTGTCTTTCCTATTTTCTATTTCCTCTTTCGCCTGCCTTTCCCAGGAGAAGCCGAAAGATTCTACCCAAACCATCGAATTGCACGAGGTTTTACTCCAGTCTACCCGAGTCAAGGACCAATCGCCATTCCCGTTTACCAATATGACCAAAGAGCAGATCGAATCTGCGAATTTGGGTCAGGATTTACCCATTTTATTAGACCAGTTGCCATCGGTGGTCACCACCTCTGATGCCGGCGCCGGCGTAGGTTACACGGGTATTCGTGTCCGCGGCAGCGACGCCACACGCGTCAACGTCACCATCAACGGAATCCCTTACAACGATGCTGAAAGCCAGGGTACTTTTTTTGTGGATTTGCCCGATTTTGCGTCGTCGGTAGAGGACATCCAGTTGCAGCGCGGTGTTGGGACTTCAACTAATGGCTCGGGTGCTTTTGGTGCGAGTTTGAATTTGCGCACGCTCAAACCATCTACCCAAGGTTATGCAAGCACTTCACATTCGGTTGGGTCTTTCGGTACGCGCAAACACAGCATCAGCCTGGGTTCGGGAATCAAGAAAGGGTTTTATGCCGAAGGGCGTTTGTCTAAAATTGCGAGCGATGGTTACATCGACCGTGCTTTTTCTGATTTGAAATCGTTTTACACCGAAGCAGGTTTTGTCAGTGACAAGACGTCGGTCAAAGCGATGGCTTTTGGAGGAAAGGAAATCACGTACCAATCCTGGTACGGCACGCCCGAAGCCGTGGTCAACAATGACCTGGCGGGTATTAGGGCTTTTATCAACCGCAACTACGCTTCGGACGCAGAAGCGTTGAACCTGCTCACTTCGGGGCGTACCTACAATTATTACACCTATCAAAATCAGGTCGATAATTACGAACAGAACCATTTCCAGTTGCATTTCTCACACCGATTCAATGAACGGTGGTCGGCGAAATTGTCGGGGAATTTTACGCCGGGCAAAGGTTATTATGAGGAATTCAAACCGGGAGAATCGGTTGGGGAATATTTTCCTGCATCGTTAAATGCTTCCGATGAAGGCGATGTCATCCGCCGCAAATGGGCCCAAAGCGATTTCTACGCACTGGTTTACGCGCTCAATTACAATGGCAAAAAATGGGGTTTGTATTTGGGCGGCGGTTACAACCGTTATGATGGCAGCCATTTTGGCGAAATCATCTGGAATTCTTTCCCGACGGCGTTGCCCATCCGCTCCAAATATTATGACAGCGACAGCGATAAGCAGGATTTCAATATGTACCTCAAAGCCGAATGGCGTTTGTCAAAAAAATGGATCGCGTTTGCCGATGCGCAGTTGCGCGATGTGTATTACAAGGCCAACGGATTAAACTCTGATTTGAAATCGCTGAATCAAAGTAACAAATACTCGTTTTTCAACCCCAAAGCAGGATTGACTTATTTGTGGAATGACAGCAGTTCGATTTACGGGTCGATCGCTATTGCCAACCGTGAGCCCAATGGAGATGATTTGACCAAGAACCCAATCGAGCCCAAAGCCGAGCAATTGGTCGATTTTGAGTTGGGTTACAAGTATAGGAATAAGAAAGTCGTCTTGGGTGCCAATGCTTACTATATGGCTTATAACAATCAACTTGTTGTAACCGGCGCGCTCGATGATGTGGGTGATGCCATCCGCCAGAATGTCGATAAAAGCTACCGCGCGGGATTAGAAATTCAGGCTGGAATTGAGCTGACCAGACAGTTGCGTTGGGATGTGAATGCCACGCTAAGCCAAAATAAAATTGAGCGGTATGATTATTTGGTTTACGACACGCAGTATGATCCCGACACTTTTGAAACGCTTTTGTATGCGCCGGTTTCTACCGTTTACAAGGATACTGACATTTCGTTTTCGCCCAACCTCACCGCGGCGAGTACGATACTGTTTGCGCCGTTAAAAGGTTTGTCTGTGGGATTGATCTCTAAATATGTGGGGAAGCAATACCTCGACAATACCCAAACCGATTCGAAAAGCATGGAAGCCTATTTCGTGAACAACGTCAACATTTCGTATAAATGGAAACCGACCTGGATTGGTGAAATCGGATTGAGCGTTTTGGTCAACAATCTATTCGACGAAAAGTACGTGTCGAACGGGTATACCTACAGTTATTATTACAGGCCGGTGGCGTCGAATGATGCGGCGGTGACCGAGAATTTTTACTATCCGCAAGCGAGGATTAATTTCCTTGCCGGGCTTACGGTTAAGTTTTAGAGGATAATTTTAGCGGCGAAAACGAACCGAAAATGCAAATAACAAAGCTTAACAATAGATGTAGTTTTTCAGTAAAACAGAGTTTAGAAAAATTTGTATTTTACCTTCAGGGAAGGGGCGGGTGTAACCCCTAAAGAAACCACCAATGACATGCAAATGCAGACCCGATCGAGTAGAACCGATTACCAGTAAATTTTGTTTGCTTTGTTAAATTTAAAATAGGAGGATTTTCCTGCAGTAAATAAAAAACCTGATTCAACATCAGGTTTTTGTTTTAATTGTAGATGCGGATTACGTCGCCGAGGACTTCTACCCGGTAAGGCTTCATCGTGTATTGGCCGCCGCCCACTCCGGTGAAAAGGCTGTACACAAAATTTTCGCAGTTGCATTTGGCGTTGATGCCGTCGATTTGCATGCGTGAGCAGGCCGACGGGTATTGGTTGGGACAACTCGCTTCCCAGGCGCGGTAATCGGTGTCGGAAATTTTCATGGCAATGATACCACTGATGCCGGCATTTTGTATGTCTATAAATACCGGATTGATGGGCGAATTCAAGTCGGCATACAACGGCAGGTTTTTGTTGATGGAGACCGAAAACGAATAATCGGGCAGGAACGGATTGGTGTTGCGCGGAGAGTCTTTGTCGCACGAAATCAGCATGGCAAACAGCAGCAAAACGAGGCAAATTTTTTTCATCTTAAAAAGTCTAAAAGTATGGCGTGGACAAATTTAAATTATTTAACTTTGGGCAAGTGATGATTAACATATAATTATCGCCCGAAACAAAAAAACATTATCTTTGCGATAACAAATCCCATCCCAATGGGATTTTTTCTATTTATATAATTGATGAATTATGAGTGCAATATCTTATTACACAGCCGAAGGATTAAAAAAATTAAGGGAAGAACTGGATTACCTCAAGAGCGTAGCGCGTCCAAAAGCGTCACAAGACATAGCAGATGCAAGGGATAAGGGCGACTTGTCTGAAAACGCCGAGTACGATGCCGCCAAAGAAGCCCAGGGTCTTTTAGAGATGCGTATCGCCAAACTCGAAGAAGTACACGCCAACGCGCGACTCATAGACGAATCACAGCTCGACGTTTCTAAAGTGCTCGTGCTCTCGAATGTAAAGATTAAGAATCAGGCCAATGGCGCCGAAATGAAATATACTTTGGTTGCCGAAAGCGAAGCCGACCTAAAAACAGGAAAAATCTCCGTGACTTCGCCAATCGGCAAAGGACTGCTGGGCAAATCGGCAGGTGAAGTAGCCGAAATTACAGTTCCCAACGGCGTCCTTAAGTTTGAAATCTTAGAAGTTTCGAGGGACTAGAAAGCCTCCAAATTCCAAATAAATAAAAGTCTCCAATGGGTAGCATTTTCAATAAAATAGTGAGTGGCGAAATTCCGTGTTACAAAGTCGCAGAAACTGCTGATTTTCTTGCGTTCCTCGACGTGAACCCAAACGCCAAAGGACACACTTTGTGCATCCCTAAAAAGGAAATCAACAAAATCTTTGATATCGAAGACGAACTGTACCTTGGGCTCATGGCTTTTTCTAAAAAAGTAGCGATTGCGCTTGAGAAAACCGTTCCATGTAAACGCGTCGGAATGGCCGTTATCGGGCTTGAAGTGCCGCACGCGCATGTGCACCTGATTCCGCTCAACGAGATGGATGAGATGCGTTTCCAAAACAAGGTGAAGCTTGAAAAAGAAGCTTTTGAAAGCCTTGCTGCGGCTATCGCAGCGAATTTATAAATACCGCGCTTAATAGAAGTGTATGCGTTTTGGTTCAGGTTCCAAAGGCACGCTGCCTTTGCCTTTCCAAACAGAGATAGGGTTTCCTGGGCTTCAGGCTGCTAAAAGCATGCTAAAGCCCGGAGTGAATTCCCTGTACAGGTTTTGCAAAAGCATTTATTTTTTATTCCTCGTAGGACAGGTACTGAAACCAAAAGGCGCATATAGCGGGCAAAAACTCATCAGACTCGTCAACACAAATACTACAGCAAATACTAAAAGTAGTATGCCGAGTGTGCCGGTTATTGTTCCGTTAAAGTAAAGTATTCCGATAATGGCAGCGACTATTACCCTAATAATCCGATCTGCCGAACCCATATTTTTTTTCATTTGTAAAATTTTAAGTTTGCACTATTGCAATACAAATGTATCGGATGGCGCGTTCAAACCTTACCTTCATTTTCGAGTTTTTTCAAAACCCGCGTAATCACTTCGCGAGCGGTGCCCAGTTCATTGGCAATTTGGTTGTGACTCATAATCACGGCATGGCCGCCGGTCAATTCTGTTTTCTTCTTTAGATGATCATAGAGCCTTTTGTCCATTTTGTCCAATAACAGCTGGCCAATGGTATCGAGGAGTTCAGAATACCTAAGATTGAATTGGTTGTAAAACAACTCGTTGAAATCTGGGTACTCTTTTAACCAACTTGGCAAAAAATGAACGGGGATCAGCAGTACTTTTGAGTTCTCTTCTGCTATCGCAAATACTTTGCTTGGTGTGTTTTTCAGGGCCGCGTAAAAAGTCATCACGCAACTTTGGGCGGGCTCTATGTAATATAGCAAAAGCTCCTTCTCATCGAATCTCGAGTAGACTTTAACAAGGCCGTCTACTACAATAGGTAATACCTTAACATATTGATGCGCTCTTAAGATCTCGGTTCCTTTTTCAAGAACCATGACATCGGATTCCCGCACAATCTTATCAACCAAATCTGGTTTTAAGAAAGACAATATTTTTCTATCAAACGACATAGGCGGATATTTTTGGTTTGGCTATCACTGCTTGCTAAAAGAAACCTGCATCGTCGTTCCTTTATTCACCTCCGATTGCAACACTTTAATTTTGCCCTTGTGGTATTCCTCCACGATGCGTTTGGTGAGCGAAAGCCCCAAACCCCAACCGCGTTTCTTGGTCGTAAAACCAGGCTCGAACACGCTTTTGAATTGGTTTTTTGGGATGCCTTTGCCCGAATCGGATACTTTAATTTTCACGAATTTCCCATCATCCACAATCACCACAGAGAGTTTTCCCTTGCCGCGCATGGCATCAATCGCGTTCTTCACAAGGTTCTCAATCGTCCAGCTGTGCAACGCCGGATTGAGCGAAACCAATATAGGTTTCTTGGGCGCCTTGAACGAAAAATCAATCTGCTTAGAAAATCGTGACTGCAAATAATCATAAGACTCGCGCGTTTCGGCCACAATGTCGCGCAATTCCAGGATGGGTTCAGAGCCAATCTTTGAGAAGCGGTCGGTAATCGTTTGCAAACGCGTAATGTCTTTCTCGATTTCGGACACCGTCGTTTCATCCACATTGTCGGCCTTCATGATTTCGAGCCAACCAATGAGCGACGACAACGGCGTACCAATCTGGTGTGCCGTTTCCTTGGCCATTCCCGCCCAAAGTTTGTTTTGCGTAGCCATTTTGGTGCTGCGGTAAAAATTGTAGACCAGCGCGCCAAAAAGCACAATAATCAACACCAGCGTAATGGGGTAATACTTGAGTTTGTTGAGCAGCGAAGAGTCGCCATAATACAAATACTGAAATTTTCCCGGTACGTATTCCATCACAATCGGGTCGTTCTGGTTTTTGAGTTTCTTGAGGAAATCCATCGACTTTTCTTTGCTCTTCACGATCTCCTCATCAATGTTGGTCGTGTTGATGATCGAGTCGTTCTCGGTCAGGATGATCGGTATACTCGCGTTCTGGATGATCTTGAGCGGCAGTTCAATATCGGTGTCGATACCCGCGTTCTTGAGCGTTTTCTGCGCTTCGGCCCAATGCTCCATCTTTACGCGCTCCTCATTCTTGAAAATCTGAAAAAAGTTATAGGTGTTCCAAAGGATCAGGCTAATGATCACAAACGAGGCGGCGATCAGTATCCAGCGCGTAACATTCTTGCGGTTCGAAAATTCCATGCGATTAATTTGGTGGCATAAATATAACGAAATAAACTGTTTTTGATTGCACTGTTTTTGGGCGGACAATTCCTGCTCTGCGCTAACCCGAGCGAAGCGAACTGACCGAACACAAAATTCAAAATATTATTTTGTGAGGTAATCTTTTACTGGCTAAGGAGCCAGCAAAAGGATACCGCTGCGATCAGGGCCGCTCCTCAGAATAGTTTTCAACAGCCGTTATACGATTGGCGCGATTGCTTACATTTACGCAATCCAAATTTTTATGCCCAGTTTCGAGCCCAAAGACCTGACACCCTTGCAACTGCAAGCTTACCTGCAAACCGCCGTGGCGCCGCGACCCATCGCGTTTGCCAGTACGCTCAGCGCATCGGGAAAGCCCAATTTATCGCCGTTTAGCTTCTTTAATGTGTTTAGTTCCAACCCGCCGATTTTGATTTTTTCACCGGCCAGGCGCGTGCGCGACAACACCACCAAACACACCCTGGAGAACGTTAAGGAAATGCGCGAAGTGGTCATCAACATGGTCAATTACGACCTCGTGCAACAGGCATCGCTATCCAGCACCGAATATGCCGAAGGCGTAAATGAATTCGTCAAATCGGGACTCACGCAAATCCCGTCGGATATCGTCAAACCGTATCGTGTCAAGGAATCGCCTGTACAATTTGAATGCAAGGTAAATGATATCATAGCACTGGGTGAAAATGGCGGCGCAGGAAATTTGGTCATCTGCGAAGTGCTCAAAATCCACATCGATGAAAAAGTCCTCAACGAAGAAGGCCAGATAGACCAGCATAAGATTGATTTGGTTGCGCGGCTGGGCGGCAACTGGTACTCGCGCGCCAGCCAGGGTTTGTTTGAGGTACCCAAGCCACTCACAACTTTAGGAATTGGTGTAGATAATATACCCCAATTTATCCGTGAAAGCGCTACCTTTACGGGGAATGATTTGGGCATGCTCGGCAACATCGAAGCCTTGCCCACAACAGACGAAGTTACTATATTTGTACAGCAAAATTTTGCGGTAAAAGGCATACTCAGCAGTGACGACCCCATCAAGGTTCAGCTCAAAGCCAAGGAATACCTGGAACACAACGACGTATTGTCGGCCTGGAAAATTTTGCTCGCAGGAGCATTACAACAAAAACAATAACATTAATACAAGAGAAGATGGAAGTTACAGGAAGAATTAAAGTACTCAGTGCAGAGCAACAGGTGAGTGCCACTTTTAGAAAGAGAGAATTGGTGGTGACCACTGAGGAGCAGTATCCACAGCACATCATGATCGAATTTACCCAAGACAAAAGCGATTTGCTAAATAATTACAAAGTAGGTGATGTGGTAAAAGTTTCGATCAATTTAGGCGGACGCGAATGGATTAATCCTCAAGGAGAAGCCAAATACTTCAACAGCGTTAGGGGTTGGAGAATTGAGAAAATTCAGGCCGAAGCGCCAATACAACAGCAACAAGCGCCACCAATGCCAGCCGCGCAAGCGTTCGAGCCAGCCGCAACTTTCACAGAAGAAGAGCACGACGATTTGCCATTCTAAGCGAAACCATAAAAACATAAAACCGGATTTTGAGTCTACTCGATTTCCGGTTTTTTTATAACCATGATTTACAGACTTTCTAACGACCTTTATTTTCCAGCCGTAGAAAAGGCTTCGCCCGATGGCATCCTCGCCTACGGCGGCGATTTGTCGCCAGAACGGTTGCTATTGGCCTACCGCAGCGGCATTTTCCCCTGGTTTGAGGACGACCAGCCCATTTTGTGGTGGTCTCCGCCGCAACGGATGGTGTTGTTTTTAGAGGAATTGGTCGTTTCAAAGAGCATGCGCAACATCATCAATCGCGGGACTTTTTCGGTGACTTTCAATCAGGATTTCAGGGAAGTCATCACGCATTGCCGGCAAATCGCGCGCGACGGGCAAAATGGCACCTGGATTACCAACGACATGGTAGAAGCGTATTGCAAACTCCACGAATTGGGCATCGCCAAATCGGTTGAGGTTTGGCAGGAGAATGCGCTCGTGGGTGGTTTGTACGGCATTGATTTGGGCCACGTATTTTGTGGCGAGAGCATGTTCTCTAAAGTGTCGAATGCTTCAAAAATGGCTTTTATCGCACTGGTGAACAAACTAAAAAACGAGCATTATAAGTTGCTCGATTGCCAGGTATACAACGAACATTTAGAAAGTTTGGGCTGTCGGGAAATTGAAAGAGAAGATTTTATGCGAATCCTGAAAGGCACACTTCATTCTACATAATACCAAGGGATGTTCAACAGGCCTTGCTTTAAATCAATTTTGACCGTTTCTCCTATTGCATAACTATGGTATTGGCTTGAAGCGACCGAGATGTCTTCGGCGTCATGGTGGTGTCCCCAAGGCGTTACCCGAATGTAATAGGTGGTGTGTCTGCGGCCTTTCGAAATGTGTTTGTCGATGATTTCGGCATCAAAAACCTTGGGCTCCGAAAAATCATAGCTGCAATTGATTCCATAAGTCGCCGAATAACTGTACAGAAAAATATTAAAAAACAAAGAAGAATAAATCCAGAACCTGCTTTTGCCGTTGTCGACGATCATTTTGTGGGTCAAAAGCAGCACGATCACCATCAGCACAAAACCGATGGTTCCCGGAATGATGAGGCTGTAAAAATCCTCAAACTCATAGTCGATGAGGACGCGAATGAAAATGGCAATAGCTGCCATATCTATGAAATCGGCCACATCATACTTATTGTCGCCGTCGTCTTTTTTCGTAATTTCTACAAGACTGGCAATGCTGGGTTTGCCATTGAGGCCATTGAGTACCAATCCCAGAATGGGGATAATGAGCAGGATTGTAAAGAGAATCGTGTAAGGTTTTGGATAAATCAAGAACCAAATGGCAAGTGCCAATGTGACTTTCTCCAACCAATCGAGTTTGTGGAAGGTTAATTTTGAAATTACTTTGTTGGATTGTTTGCTCATGCGGGTCAGACGGAAGTGCGTTTCCAACAGTTGGCAACATGGTCATTGACCATTCCTGTGGCCTGCATGTGTGCGTAGACTACCGTAGAACCCACGAATTTAAACCCGCGCTTTTTGAGGTCTTTGCTGATTGCGTCCGACAGTGGAGTAGTGGCTTGTACCGAACTCAAATCACGGTGCCCGTTGTCAATGGGTTTGCCGTTTACAAATCCCCAGATGTATTTGGAGAAACTGCCGAACTCTTTTTGCACTTCCATAAACGCAATTGCATTGGCGACTGTACCTTTAATTTTGAGGCTGTTGCGGATGATTCCTGCATCTTGCATCAAGGCGTCGATTTTCTTCTGGTCGTATCTGGCAATCTTTTTATAGTCGAAATGGTCGAAAGCGCTCTTGAAATGGGGTCGTTTTTTTAGAATCGTGTACCAGCTCAAGCCAGCCTGAAAGGTCTCGAGCAGTAGGAATTCGAACAAAGTGGCGTCGTCATAAACCGGATTGCCCCATTCATTGTCGTGGTAGTCGCGGTAGAGGTCGTCTTTTTCGCACCAACCGCAGCGGATTTTAGTTTGCATGTTATTTCTCTTGTAAATATTTTTTGATTGCAGCGTGCCCCACGTAAATCAGTGGTGTGAGCGCAATGGCAATCGCCAGTTTGACAAAATAACCGGTAAATGCCGATTGGATAAAGGTGGGTGTGTCCATTTTTCCGGTCATCCAAAAGGCAATGCCCAGTACGATGAAGCTGTCGAAGAGTTGTGAAATCACCGTAGAACCGGTACTTCTGAGCCATATTTTTTTGTCGCCGGTTTTATTTTTTACAAAATGAAAAATGGTCACGTCGATAAGTTGCGAAACCAAAAAGGCTGTGATGCTGCCCACGATAATCCACATGCTTTGTCCAAAAACGGCAGTGAATTGGGTATCGGTCACCAGTCCTGGGCCATTCACGGCGGGAATTTGCAACGCCGCATACAGCAGTATAAAACAGTAGGCAATCAGACAGGCCGTAATCATTGACAACTTGCGTACGCCCGTTCGCCCGAAATATTCGTTGATGAGGTCTGTGGTGAGAAAAACGACCGGCCAGGGCAAAATCCCGACGCTCATGACCGCATCTCCTACATAAATGAGCTTGCCGCCAATAAGCTCGGCCACGACCGCATTGGTGATAAAAATTCCGGCAAGGATGATGTAAACGGTATCTTTTCGGGTTTGAAACATGATGGTTTTTAAGGGGAATAGGTTTCAAATATACTATTTTGAAAATAATAAAAAACCGCCGAATGAAAATACCTTCAGAAAAACCTAATGTTATTAAATCATTGATTTTAAGCGGTTTTTTGGCTGCGTAAATAAATACTGTTATATTTAAAATCTCAAACCCCGATTCTTAGGGCCTACTTTCACGTTGTTAATCAAATCTATTAGCATGACTGTTGGCATTATTGGGCATCGGGAAATAATGAAAGAGGAGCGGGCAGGTGTCCGTAAAAGCCTTGATGCGATTCTTACCGAATTGAAGTCAACGGCGCATGCTTTGCGTGCAATTTCATTAGTGGCCACTGGCGCCGACACCATCTTTTATGATGCCGCCAAAGCACTAGGAATAGATGTTGAAGTTTTATTGCCTTTTCAGATAGATAAGTATCAGGACGACTTTACCGAGCCCGGCGATTTCGAAAAGTTTAAGGAGATTGTAATTGCACAGAAACTTGAGACTAAAGAGCCTTTGGCGCTGCTCACAACCGATTCAAAGCAAGAACGAGATGTTGCTTATCTCAACGCAGGAAAACACCTGATTGATCAATCGGATTATGTGGTCGCGGTCTGGGACGGGCAACCGGCCAGGGGCATTGCCGGAACCGCGCAACTGGTCACCTATGCACGACAGCACAATAAAGAACCGCGGATTGTCAAAGCCAACAGGACGCCCACCGACGATGATATCCACCTTAACGCAATGGAAGCCCAAACAGCCAAAACCAAAATGGCTTTCAAGTGGGTTTGGATTACAGGCATTGCCTTGGGGTTTTTGTCGGCTGTCTTTTTTGCGCCGGTATTGTGTTTTGAATTGGATCGGCAAGTTCAACTGATGCTTTCTACCGCAGAATTGATCTGCCTGCCCTTGTCTTATTTATTTCTTTGTGTTTGGGCCAAACGCCTTAAAACGCGTTTTTCTTGAAAAAAGGATAGTCGCAGAACGGCAACGAATGTATGTGGCCTTTAAGAAAGCGGGTGTTTTGCTAAATGGGACGAGGTGGTCCGAAAAGCCAAATAAGGTTAAAGAATTGTCTTTGTCAAAAGAACATTTAAATGAATTTATCGCTGACCAAGTTAACTACCACCGCGACAACAAGATTAAAAGATATGAGCGTTATGAGTCGGTACTGCATTCGTTGATGAATATGGTGGTATTCTCTTTTTTCACCGTGGTGGTGTTGGGATATTGGACAGAACTCGAACATGAAAATATCGTGCCCACTTTCTTGCATCTCAATCAGGAATGGCTGCATTTGCTTTGGATCCTGATTCCCGCATTCTATGCCTCCCTGGAAGTGGTTTACTATTTTCTGGAATTGAAACTCAACATCACGATCTCCACCATATCATTGGTAAGCTCGAAAATTTGGCGAGCGAAATAGAACATTCAGACCAGCCTACATTTTTTATGAGTGTAGAAAAATTGCGCGCCCTATTACAAGGAGAAAACCAGGATTGGAAAACTATTGTAGAGAGCAGGCACATCGGGCCACACTTATAAAGCAGCGGAGTTATTTAGAATCGCCCACACATTGAACCTTTAAAACAGCACATATTAATCAAACAAATTTTTTATGAAGAAGATATCCTTTTTACTTAGTCTATTCTTTTGTTTGGGTGCCTTCGCCCAAAATAAAGTGACCGTAGGCGTCATGGCGTTCCAAAGCGCGTCGGCACAAAACAAACCCAGGGCGGCACAATTGCAGGAAATTGTGATGGAAGCACTGAGTTCAAAATCCAATATCGAGGCGCTTGACCGCTCCAAAGATGAACTGCTCAATAAAGAACTGGACGCGCAGATAGACGAGAGGTACATCGCCTCGAAACAATTGGTAGAGCAAGGGAAGAAGTTCGGTGCCAAACAACTCATAGTTGGTACACTCACCAATATTGATGTTTCAGAAGGCAAAAAACCCAGCGGCGGACCCAGCTTTGGGCCTTACGGCGCGGTGCGCAGCGTGGGTTCGGCCATTGCGAGCAATGTGACCAATTACAAGGCCAACATTAGTTTCTCGCTGCAAATCATCGACGTAGAAACCGGATCGGTTATCAGTCACAAAGCTTTTAATCAGTCTAAGGACAACTTTAGCGGTCCGGGAATAGGCGCCTCAAAAGAAGACGCAGTGGTCAGCGCCATGAAAAACAGCAAGGAAAAAATCCTGTTGTGGCTCAACGAAACCTATCCATCGACTATTACGATTGTGAAAATCGAAGAGAAATCGGGTAGTGGAAAACCAAAAACCATTCTCATGACGGGAATAGATGAATCTTAAAGTAAAGGCGACAAATTGCTACTACAGGAAACAGAATTGATACCATCAGGTTCTTCGGCACCACCGCTCAAACGCATCAAACCCATCGCCTCGATTACCATTGTGGAAAGGCAGGGCGACTTTACCGTCTGCAAAGTCAACGATGGCGCTGAAATGATAGAAGAGCGCGTGGGCAAAACAGGAACATTGAGCATTAAAAACAAATAAATCATGAAGAAGCAATTCATTATAGCCTGCCTGACGATTTTGATTGGCCAGTTTGAAGGAATCTGCCAGGATATGGGCGGGATGACCTCCTTTGTCAAATCGGATATAGAAGGGACAATCACGGTAACTGCAAGCGGTTTTGCCAAAAAGAAACCCGAAAGCATGGCCAATGCCTCGTCGAATGCATTTTACACGCTGATGTTTAGGGGCATTCCCGGCAGCCAGTACAAGTCGCCGATGATACCAAACGAACAAGAATATAAGAACAATCCGGTTGTGGTTGAAATCCTCAAGGGCGGTTACGCTTCGTTTCTCACCGATTCATCGCTGCAGAGTGAAACCAAACTCAAACGAAAAGAAGACGGCGTGAAAGGCATTCAGACCCAAATGATCATGACCATCAATTGCAACGCCCTGCGCAAATACCTCGAAGACAATAAAATAATTAGAAAATTCGGACTTTGAAAAATAGTAAGATGAAACAATTACTACTACTTTCAGCAATATTACTTAACGGTTGGTTTTCTTCGGCGCAGACCGCCACTACAGCCAAAACCACCAAAAATATCCAGCCCAAGATCATGGTAATCCCAAGGGTTCCCGATGGCGTTAACATGAAAGAATTTTATGATAAAGATGTAAATATGCAAATTGCCATCGCGAAAGTCAATGAAGCGTTTTTAAACAAAGGCGCTAAAATGGTAAGTTTTGACCAGGCTTTGAAGCAATTGCAGGAAAATGCCATCATCAATAAGGCGTCGAACAACAGTTCGGATGTTAAATCGATGATTGTGCAAAAATCTAGCGCCGACATTTACGTTGAGGTTAAAATGGATGTGGTGACGCACAGCGCCAGAAATGCCAAAAGCGTCAATTTGATATTGGATGCCTATCAGGCCGGAACCTCCAATGTAATGTCTTCTAAGAACGCTACCGGACCTATGTTTCAGACCGATGACGTAGGGCAATTAACGACCATGGCCATTGACAAAGTTTCGGAGGAATTTCTCAACCTGATGCAACTCAAATTTGATGATATTGTAGAAAACGGACAATCGGTGTTCGTACAATTTACAGCCAATGACAATGCCAAGTTTAATCTCGACTCAGAAATAAATGGCACACCATTGTCATTGCTCTTAGATGAATGGTTCAATGCGCATGCTGTGAATGGCATCTACAATAACCAAGGGTCGTCCACGCTTCAGGCTACGTATTCTGATGTACGGATCCCGCTGCGCTATCCCGCCAACCCAAACGCCAATTACACCGCCCAATACCTTTACAATGACATCATGAAATATTTGAAATCGTTGGGTATTACCTGTAAAAAGGAAGTCGGGACCAATAATAAGCTCATTATATCCATCCTGTAAAACGTAAAGCATGAAAAATATTTTTATAATAGTGGCCATGGTATACGCGACTATGGTTTTTTCACAAGCCGACGACAAGCATGACGCTATCAAGTTGTTCATAAGCCAGGAAGATGTTGTGCGCGAAAACAAAGCCGCCCTGAACGCCAAAAGTAGTGAACGCCTTTTTAGCCGGGTTTCGCAGCTCATCAATCAGGTTGGGATTGCAGAGTTTGGATACAGCACTTTTTTAGTGACGCCAAAGCTCGATGTAATTTCGGTTTCAGAAGACAATGCCGGAATCGCCAAAACGGTTTTGGCAGAATGTGAATTGTTTTTAACCATTAACCGTGTTTTTGAGGGTGCTTCGGCCACAATGAATACCTACTCAAAAAAAATCATGGGTTCTGGTTTTACAAAGGATGAGGCGATTTCTAATGCCATCGGTAACATCCGCTCGGGTGATCCTGATATTAAGAGTTTCTTTGTCGAATCGAAAAAACAGATAGACCAATACTACAAGAAGCATTGCAAGGATGTGCTCAAGGAAGCCAATCAGGCACTGTCGTTGAAAGATTACCAGCGTTCTATCGCGCTGAGTTTCTCGGTTCCCAGAAGTGCGACGGAGTGTTATGAAGACGCCAATAAGCTGTCGCAGAAGGTGTATGGGATTTATGTACTCGATAAGTGCAAAAAAGAAGCCGCACTGATGAAGAGCTATGCCGCAATTGCCCAGAACGATCCGGCTAAAACGCAGGAATATTACGACAAGATTATAGACATCATGAAAAAAATGGATGTTTCGGACAAAGCCGACGAATGCTACGCGGTTGCACAAAAATTAATGTCGGACATCGAGAAAAAACTTGATGAAAAACAAAAACAGGAATGGCAGCTCGAGAAACAACGACTTCAGGATGACACAGAGTTACAAAAGGAAAGATATAAAGCCATACAAAGAATCGGCAGTGGTTATACACCTAGTACCAATGTAATCATTGCCCGATAACGGGATAGAGGATAAAACCCTTGGGTTGGAATTCGTAACCGTTTGCGAGCAGGAAAATTTCGCCCGTCACTTGACCTTTGTTAACATAGAAACTGCCCTTGATTGTATTGCTTTTCCCAATTTTATAATGGTTGTGGCCTTGGTATCTAACAGCCCCTGATACCGATTTCCCAGATATTTTACCCTCAAAAGTGAAAGTGTCGCCCGATTTTTTATTGAACCTGAGATAGTCTTCATTGTCGGCAGCATTGTCAAAATAGTCGTTTTCGCCCAAACTTCCTGTATCTGTAGCTGTTACTTTGGTTTCTTTTGGTGGCGTATTGGGAGTTTTAGGCGGTTCTGCAGGTATTTGGCTTGTGTTTGTAGCCTCTCCTTGTTGTACTTTAGGTTTTTCCATGCTGTCGCGTTGGCGCTCCAATAAACGCGTTTGGTTATAGGCAATGCTGTCTAAACTCACATTAGGATCCGCCTTCCTGGTGTTACTATTCCACGTAAAATAACCTACAAGGGAAATCACCAGTACACTCAAGCCGTAAAACAACGTTTTTCTATTCCCAGTCATCACCTTTTTTGGCTCATGGCCATTCCCGCCTGCAGCCGTAATAACAGGCGCGCGGTCAAGTAAGTTTTGGCAGATGTTCTGAACTTCGTTGAAATAAAATTCAGGTTTCTTCTCAAACGCATCCAGCCAATGTTTAAGACTCAAGAAATACTCCATAGCCGCCGATGGTCGTGTCTGTAATCCTGAACGGAATGATAGCGATGCGTTTATTAAAGGCGCGTTCTACCTCATTGCACACATGGTCTGACTCGTTAGAATGTGGGCTAAAAACAAGAATCATAATGGCCGAGGTGTTGATCGTCTCGATGATTTAGGCCGCGTAATCCTTTCCCGGCGCAATGTCCCGGGGGGCAATCCAACATTTCAACTGGGCCTTTTCAAGGTGTGCGCAGAGTGCGGCGGCGATTGCTTTGTCTTTTGAGGAATAGCTGATGAAGATTGGTTTTTGCATAGGTTCGCAATATTCGAAGTTTAAAAATAGAGAAAAATTGCTAACATTCTTATTGTGAAGGGGAAAGTTGTTTAGGAGCCGATTCCCGCTTTGCGTTGCAATCTTTTACGCCTTAAAGAAAGGCGCAAAAGGATTTTCACTGCAATCGGGGCTATGCTGCCGCAAGCTTTCTTTTGTCTTGACCCGAGGCGAAGCCGAACGGAGCGAAGCTATACAAATCGAGGAACGAGATTCAGCGAACACCAAAAATCAAATATTATTTTGGTGAGCTAAAAGAAAAAGAAGTTAAGAAAATGACCTTAAAAAGCAGGAATCTCCCAGTTAATGCCAAACTGCGTTAGCGATGGCAGCGGCATCCTTTTGCGGAGTTTACGCAGCAAAAGATAGAGCGTACAGCGCGACGCGACGTAGGAAGCGTAACGCCATAAAAAAACCCAACCGTTTCCGATTGGGTTTTGTATAAAAGTGAAGGATAGATTATCCTAACGCTACTCTTTTGAAACCGGTAACAGTCAAACCACCATCAACCGATTTTACGTAAGCGGCAACGCTCATTGATCCGTCTTTGATGTAGTCTTGGTTCACCAGGGTGTTGTCTTTGAAGAAACGGCCCAATTTGCCTTTGGCGATGTTCTCAATCATGGCTTCTGGTTTACCTTCCTGACGCAACATGTCTTTGGCGATTTCGATTTCTTTGGCAATGGTGTCTGCATCAACTCCTGCTTCGTCAAGTGCGATTGGATTCATGGCGGCAGCTTGCATGGCTACGTTTTTAGCAGCTTCGTCGGCACCAGCTACGTTAGCAGAAAGCGCAACCAAAACGGCGATTTTTCCTGAGTGAACGTAAGAACCGATGAAAGCTCCAGACAATTTCTCGAAAGAGTTTACTTCAATTTTCTCTCCGATAACTCCGGTTTGCTCGATGAGTTTCTCGGAAACGGTGATACCACCAAAATCGGCAGCTAGGAATTCTTCTTTGGTGTTGTATTTCAAAGCCAAATTAGCCAGGTCTGTAGCCAATTTAACGAAACCTTCGTTTTTACCTACGAAGTCGGTCTCACAGTTCAAAGTGATTACGACACCTTCTGTTTTGTCTGCGTTTACCGCAGCGATTGCAGCACCTTCGGTTGACTCACGGTCAGAACGGTTGGCAGCTACTTTTTGCCCTTTTTTGCGTAGGTTTTCTATTGCGAGTTCAAAATCGCCATCGGCTTCTACTAGCGCTTTCTTGCAATCCATCATTCCGGCGCCGGTTAATGTTCTTAGTTTATTTACGTCTGCAGCAGTAATTGTTGCCATAATTTTTTTAATAATTAAAGTTTGTAAAAAAAATAAATTCCAATTCTAAAATCCCAAATTCCAAGTTTAACAAATCGTCAATTTTTTCAATGCCGACCTTTTGGAATTTGGAATTTTGTTATTGGAATTTTTAAAATTTATTCTTCTGTTTTTTCCTCTGTAGCTTCTGCAACAGGAGCAGCCTCTAAAGCCGGAGCCGCAGCTACTACTTCTTCTGTAGCGTCTTCTGTAACTTCATCTGCCTGGTCATCTACGATGGCATCAGAATTTCTGTTGGCCAATCCGTCGATAACGGCAGCAGTAACCAAAGACAAAATTTTATCGATTGATTTAGAAGCGTCATCGTTGGCTGGGATTACGTAATCTACCTCGCGTGGGTCAGAGTTGGTATCCACCATTGCAAAAACCGGAATGTTTAATTTTTGAGCTTCTTTTATAGCGATGTGCTCGGCCATGATGTCAACAACGAACAAGGCAGCAGGCAGTCTTGACATGTCGGCGATTGAGCCTAAGTTTTTCTCTAATTTCGCACGAAGACGATCGATTTGCAATTTCTCTTTTTTAGAAAGGGTGTTGAATGTTCCGTCTTTCTTCATTTTATCGATAGAAGCCATTTTCTTAACGGCTTTACGGATGGTTACGAAGTTGGTCAACATTCCGCCAGGCCATCTTTCTGTGATGTATGGCATGTTTGCAGATTTTGCTTTCTCAGCAACGATGTCTTTTGCTTGTTTTTTGGTCGCAACGAATAAGATTTTGCGTCCTGATGCTGCGATTTTCTTCAAGGCTTCGTTGGCCTCTTCAATTTTCGCTGCAGTTTTGTAAAGGTTGATGATGTGGATTCCGTTGCGCTCCATGTAAATGTAAGGCGCCATGTTTGGATTCCATTTTCTGGTCATGTGTCCGAAGTGAACACCTGCTTCCAGTAAGTCTTTTACTTCTACTTTGTTTGACATTTTTTTCTTAGTTTACGTTCTGTTGAATTAGCAATGTTCCGATTAGCCGTGGGCTTTAAGCTATAAGCTATAAGCTTTTTGCTGTTGGCTTCATTTAGATGCTAAACTAATTCCTACCTCGGTAGGCAACAACAACATTGTTTTTAAATTTTCTAACTTGATAAAGTCTTGCCAGTATTGGACAAGACAGGCCATATTAACGTTTAGAGAACTGGAATCTTTTACGCGCTTTTTTCTGTCCGAATTTTTTACGCTCAACCATTCTTGGGTCTCTTGTCAATAAACCTTCTGGTTTCAGGATCGCTCTGTTTCCTTCACCTACTTCGCACATTGCACGGGCAAGCGCCATTCTCACAGCTTCTGCCTGGCCTGTTGAACCACCTCCGTAAACATTTACTTTTACGTCAAAGTTGGTTGCATTTTCTGTCATAGACATTGGTTGCATTACTTTGTACTGTAAAGTAGCAGTTGGGAAATAAGTTGCGAATTCTTTTTTGTTTACCGTGATTTTTCCTGTTCCTTCAGAAACATAAACACGTGCAACAGCGGTTTTTCTTCTACCGATTTTGTGAATTACTGCCATTATTTAAGATCGTTAAGGTTAACAGTTTTAGGTTTTTGAGCCGCTTGTTTGTGCTCTGGACCTACAACTACATTTAAGTTCCTGAAAAGCTCAGCGCCCAATTTGTTTTTAGGCAACATTCCTTTTACAGCTTTCTCAACCAAAGAGGCAGGGTTTTTCGCCTGTAAAACTTTGGCAGTAAGGGTTCTTTGTCCTCCTGGATACCCTGTATGACGCATGTAAATTTTGTCATTCATTTTGGTACCTGTAAGGTTGATTTTTTCTGAGTTGATAACAATCACGTTATCGCCACAGTCTACGTGCGGTGTATAACTCGGTTTGTACTTACCTCTCAAAATCATAGCGACTTTTGAAGCAAGACGACCCAGGTTATGACCATCAGCATCTACAACAACCCACTCTTTCGCGACAGTGGCTTTGTTTGCTGAAATTGTCTTGTAACTTAATGCGTCCACAATTATTTATTTAAATTAAACATTCCGTTCCAAATAAGGTATGCCCAAAATTTGGACTGCAAAAGTACAATTATTTATTTTAAATCCAAACGCCTGTAAAATATTATTTTAGTAATTGAAAATCAGCAACAAAACACCGCTCGGAATTACCACCAAAGCAGTGGTGAATCATTAGGCAAAGGTTACCAAAAATCAAAATTTAAGCATCGCTTTCCCAATACTTGACGAATGTTGATATATTTGTAGGAATCTAACGTTTCTCAAAAGCCGGCCGATGAAATCTAAAGCTACATTAAAACAAATTGCAAAAGAGTTGCATGTCTCAGTCTCTACCGTTTCAAAGGCACTCAATGACAGCCCTGAAATCAGCGAGCAAACCAAAATCAAGGTACAGGAATACGCCAAGCTCAAAAACTATAAGCCCAACGTAATAGGCCTGAACCTCAAAAACCGCAAGACCAAAACCATTGGGGTCATCATTCCCAACATACTCAACCCGTTTTTTGCCAAGGTATTCACCGGCATAGAAAAAGTGGCCGATGAGAAAGGCTACAACCTCATTACCTGTATTTCTAATGAATCGATAGCAAAAGAAATCCACGCGCTCGAGATGCTCAGCAACGGCACCATCGACGGTTTCATCCTCTCGATTTCAGAAGAAGCGCAAAAACTACAGGAATTCAGCCACTTTAAAAACATCATCAACGAGGGCACGCCCATTGTGATGTTCGACCGCATCTCAGACGAGGTAGACTGCGACAAAGTAATCGTAGACGATTTTAACTCAGCGCTGCACGCCACCGCACACCTCATTAAACTGGGTTGCAAGAGAATCGCGCTATTTTCGTCGATTGATAACCTCAGTGTGGGCAAACTCCGCGCAGACGGTTATTTCAAGGCGCTCGAGGACAATAATATCAAGGTCGACCAATCGCTGATCATCCGCACCGACACCGCCGATGATTTCGACGCCAAAGCACCCAAGTTATTAGAAAGCCACAAAATAGACGGCATCTTCGCACTAGACGAACACACCTCGGTCTCGGCCATGAAAATGGGATTGAAAAACAATTACAAGATTCCAGAGGAATTATGCATCATCGGTTTTGCCGACGGCGTCTGGTCGCGAAGGCTCACGCCAAGTTTGTCTACAGTAAGCCAACACGGCCCCGAAATAGGCGAGGCGGCGGCCAAATTGCTCATAGCAAGACTTGAGAAAAACAGCCAGGAGGAAACCCAAACCTATAAAACAGAAGAAGTCAAAACAGAACTGCGCCAGCGCGAATCCACGCGCAAACTATAGCGAAACCAACCTGAAAATAAAGTTCACCTCGGTCGCAACTTTCTTTTCGAGTACCTTATCCAAAGCCATTTCATTTTTTAGTGCGATGGCTTTTATTTTGGCCAAATCACAATCGTCCGACAAAATCATGTAGATTTCATTGCCGTTTGAAAAGTCCCTAAGCTGGGTAAAAAGCCGTTCAAAATACTCAAAGTTTTCGCCGCAAAACCAAGCATTCTCGGCCATATTCTTGGGCTTTTTTGGGTAGTACGGCGGGTTGATGATGGTCACGTCAAACGAATGTTCTAAAAGGTTTTCAAACAAATCCGATTGCAAAACCGTGATGATCGCCCGATTCGCCAATGCGTTTTTGCGCAGTGCTTCTAACGCAATGGCGTTGATGTCGGTCGCGGTGACCTGTGCGCCTTTTTTTGCAGCAAGGATTGAGATGATGCCGCAGCCACATCCCAATTCCAGGAAATTTTTGTCTTTGAGTTCCAGCGTGTCCACAAAATCCAAAAGCAATTTGGTGCTAATCGTAATAAACGGCGGGAACACTGTGGGTTCTACCCAAACCGAGAGATCGTTATACGAGTATTTGCGCCGCTTTCTGAGGTAAATCGCACTGGCTCTTTGCAAAATCGGGCTGATGATTCTTTTAACGATGGCTTTCATTTTCTATTTTTTTAGGAGCTGAATCCTGCTGCGCGCTCTATCTTTTCCGCCTTAAAGAAAGGCGAAAAAGGATGCCGCTTACATCAGGGCTAAGGCTTCTGTGTCATTCCGAATAGAATCCTTCAATTTCAGGCTGTCTGTACTTCCACAACTTTTGCAATGCCTTGATTTCATAAGGATATTTGTAAATTCCCGTCTTGTACCGAATTCCCGAAACCAATTGCAACAACTGTTTTTTATACCCGCGGATCCTAAAATCAGAAACCGTGGGGTAATAACCGTTCAAGACCGTCTCGAAATTGCGTATCGTATCAATCATATACGGCTTAAGCCAAGGTGTGAGCGGGTTTTTGCGCAAATCAAAATTTTCCCAGCTTGGCGAAATCCAATCCTCGAGCTTTTCGGGGAATGAAAATCCGGCGTCTATGATCTGCTTGTACAAATCAGAACCTTCGGTAGGCACCGGGCTAAAAAGGTAAATGATGATCTCGGCGTTGGGGTTGATCTGCTTGATTTCTTTGATGAAATTGATGTCCCACAAAATCTGGTCGTACACTTCTTTTTCGGTCTTGGCGGGCATGCCCAAAACAAACGACAATTCGGGAATGATATCGGCGTTTTTCATCCGAAGCACAAAATCCTTGATCATTTGTCCGCTTTGTGTACCGCCTTTGTTCATTTGTTTCAAAACCGCGTCGTTTCCGGTTTCGGCACCTAAAAAGATCATTTTGCAACCGGCCTTGCGCATGAGCTTCAAATCATCGTCGCTGTACATATTGATGGTGTCGATACGGCCTTCGCCCCAATAACTGAGGTTGTCGTTCATAATCAATTCCGAGAATTCGAGTACACGTTTTTTCGCCGTAAAGAAATTATTATCGTGAAATTCTACCGCATCAATACCGTATTTTCCCTTAAAATATTTGACATCTTCATAAATCCGCGCCGCAGACATGCCTTTCCATTTGGCGTTGTAAATCGGCACGACCGCACAAAACGAACACGAAAACGGGCAGCCCATACTCGAGTGATAAGACAAGGTTTTATTTCCCATAAACGTGCGCGCGAGATAATTGCTCACTGGGTAAAACGAATCGAGATGTTCGTACGGAAATTTCGGCAGCGTGTCCTGGTCGAGCAAGGCTTCTACCGCAGTTTTTACGATTTCTTCGCTTTCATTTTTGTAAATCAGGTTTTTAATCAGCGCCAGCAATCCTTTTTCGCCCGACTCTATTGCCTTGATAAGCTGCGGAAAAGTGTTGTCGCCGGGACCATTGATTACATAATCCACCGTGCCCGATTGCAGTGCCACTTTGTATTGATTCGACGCAAAATAGCCGCCCCAAACCGTAACCACATCGGGAAATTGCTCACGGATTTTTCTGGTAAACGGAATCGCCTGGCGCAGTTGCGGCCCTGGCATCACTGTAGATCCGAAGTATTTAAACTCACCGGTTTTAAGGTAGTTTTCAATGGTTTGCCACGGATTTTTCTCGAGGTTGCCATCCACAAAGACATAGTCAAACAAGCCATGGATCGACGCGCCCACCTGCAGGATCGAATTGGGGATACGGTGTTTGCCGTTTGCGCTTTTAGGATTGAATAGGATGACCTTGTTTTTCAAGAGAATCGATGTTTAGATATTGATAAGCGGTGTAAATTTGTGAAACGGCGGATGCCAACAGCGCACCCTTAAGCCCAAAACCCATACGCAACAGCACGAACGCAAGCCCAGAGCTGATGGCAATCGCGCGCAATCCCACCCAAAAAACCAAGTGCTGCCTGTTGTCGCGATACAACCGGAGGATCTTAACGGCGTACAGATAAGGCGGAAATGTGATGAAAAATCCAATCACATAAAACCACCAGTCGAGCGTGATGTGGTAAGCCAAACGCAGCAGTAAATACAATCCCGTCAAGCTTGCCGTGACCACAAAAGGTGCTACCCAAACGAGTTGTCGCTGTATTTTGTCGACGGCGGCCAGCTGCAAACGGTAAATGTTCTTGAGAAAGGGCAAAAGGATAAAATGCCCCATCGCATGGATCAGGATAAAATAAGTGTTGAGCACCTGGTAAATGCCAATTTGCTCTGGTTTTTCATAGAGCGCAATCACGACAAAATCGGCGCGCGACTGCAGGAATCCGCTTAAACTCAGGAGGAAAAAAGAACTGGTCGTGGCAAAAAAACGCCAGTCTATGACAAAATGCGGCCGTTTTAGAGCCGTTCGGTACAAACCCACATAGAGTGCCGCGCGAAACGCCTGGTACCAAGTGTACCATTCCAGCAGAATTTGGGTTGTCAGTTGCCAGGCATAGTCGAGTACCATGAGCAACCATAAAAAGGCGAGGATTTCCAAACCGATGGCAAGCAGAAAGTCGCGGTGGTACATCCAGAAAACCTCGAGTGACTGTGCAAGGTATCCGGCTACAATCCAGATTGCCAAATAGCCACTTTGAGAAGACGGAAACAACAAGAATGTAAGGCATAACGAAAGCAATAGCAACACCAGTCGCGTGCTAAAAGCGATGTAAAAAAGCTGCGGAATTCTCGCCGGCGTCTTAGCAAATTCTCGCAACAAATAGTCTTTGCTTCCCCATCGTAATACGAGCAGTGTTACCGAAACGTAGAGCAGTTTCGAGACGAATCCGCCCCAAAGTTCCTGAGAATAGTAATGGATCACGAAAACAGACAGCAGCAATCCCAACACCTGTGCGGTCAATTGTTTGGCCGAATGGGTGATTACCGAGAAAATCCTGGCGGTATTTTTACGATCGATTTTAAGCAATGGTTACCTATTTTAGTGGCGTTTCATTTAGATTTTGCGCCGTCGGAGCAGCAGTTTTTTATCGTTCAACCTTGTCGCTGATGGGCTGGTATTCCCCAATGCTTTTCAAGCGCGCAAATGGCAAAAGGCTTTTCGGCTTCATGGTAATTCCATTTTTCGCAAGGTGAAAAATCCGTGGCCGCGGTCATAATCAGACAAAAAATACAAGGTGTTGCCGCAAATGGCCGCCTTGGATTTGTTGCCTTTGTCAAAAGTAAGTTGCAGCCCGTTGTAAAAAGGCTGGCCGTTGCTAAGGCTGCAGGCGACGGCTGAGGGACAAGCTATCGGAATACTTTTGGTTTTGGCGCCGCCGGCATCCCAGTAAAAATAGGTGAGTTTGCCTTGGTCGATCTTGAAATCATAGATGAGGATGGGTGAGTTTCTATCGAGTACCGCCAATCCACCAGAAGGTTCCTTGTGGTTCCAGGCAATCACCAAGAGCATTGGTACAAAGGCAACCAGCCCTACAATCTTGAAATCAATTTTTTTGTACATCATTGAGAAAACAAATAAAAACAACGCAAGTGTGGCGTATAATCTCAGGTATTTGAACGGGAAGTACCATTGCAGCAACACCGAAGTAGGCAAGCAACAAACCGTAAAAATCAGTGCAAATCCTATAATCTTCTGGGTATTTTCAAGATTCTTCTTGGCCAGCGCAAAGTAAGGGATCAGTAATAAAATCGAAGTGTAAGTGCTGCCATAAGGCGTAATCAGGATGATAACCAAAATCCAATACGAAAGCGTAAATAAAGGCGCTTTTACTTTGAGCGAAACATAACCGCCCATTGCCACCAATAAAAATTTAAAACCCACAAGCAGCGCAGCAAAGGTCACCGGCGAGTCATAGACCACCGACGGATTCCATTTGGGATCGGCCACCAAAAGCTCTTTCAGGAACATGTGCAGTGATTGGTAATTGGCCACATAAGCCTCAGAGATTTCTCCGGCCGAAGCCTTGGGTAATACCTTGGTAAAGTAAAAAGACCAAACTTCAAAACCGCAGTAAAAGACGCTAATCCCAAACAAAACCAAACAAGCCGCGACAGTATAAGCAAGGATGTCAAACTTTTTGCGAAAGATAAAAATCAGCAGCAGCAAAATGGGAAATACCTTGAGCATGATGGCCAAAGCCAGATAAATCCCGGTTTCAAAATGTTTGCCTTTTTTATACGCCAACCAACTTTCACTGATCAGGCTAAAAACCAACAGGTAAACCTGCCCAAACAGCAATTCATTGCGGATTGGGAGGAAGAAAAACACCGGAATAAGTAGCAAATAAACCGGTTCGATCTTATAAAAAGTGGTCAGGCGATGCACAGAGCGCAACAAAATCAACAGGCTGCCGAGATTGAAAATCAATTTGGCCACCATCGCCGGCAACAGCGAAAACGGCATAAAAAGTAACGCCAGGAAGGGCGTGTTGGGAGCATAGCTCGCAAAGATGCCACGGCCACCCAGTTTGATGATGGCCTTGTTGAATTCGGACGGAAAATATACCGATGGGTTGAAACGCCCGCCTTCAAGCAACGCGCCTCCGTAATAGTAGTTTGCAAAATCGTGCAGTGGAAAGTGGATCGCCCTAACCGTATAAAAAATGCCAAGCAGCAACAAAGGCAGTAAGGGGTATTTTAATAGTAGGTTTTTCATGGTTCAAATAAATGGTTGACCTCCAAGACAGAGGATTCACGTACACTCGATGAAACCGCCAGTCCTTTGAATGGCGCCAGTTGCTCTACCGCATTGCGGTCGTACAGTTGGCCAAGGAAAGGAAATTCGTCATACACATGCGTGGGCAAACCCGAAAGCAATTGCTGCACCTCGGCCAGCGGCATTTGCCATTCCAGGCTCAGCCTCTCGGCAGACGGTTCCATGAAGGAAATATACAATAATTCTGATAGCGTGTGTTGTTGCCTTTTAGAAAAATCAATCCTGCCGGGCAAGTCCACACGGTTTCGTTGCAAAAGTTGGTTGAAGCCGATGAGTTTTTCCTGCAATTGTGCGGCCACCAGATAACCCGGAAAATCGCGCTGCTGACTAAACAATTGCTGCACGCCCGATTCGTGGCACCACATGCATTTGGCGGGTTTTCCGGCGGTGGTGTATTGCGGGTCGGCGTTGTTTTTGAGATTTCCGTCGGCGTCGTAAATCCCAAATCGCGGCTGACCGTTGGCCATGAGCTCCCAGGTTTCATACTCTAAAACCTGCTGGCTTAGTGAGTCGATTTCTGTGGCGACAAAACATTGTTTCAATCCGTCGGGTTTTGAAAAACGGATGTTGCGGTGAGCGAATGACACTGACGAATTGTTGACATAGCCGATTTCTGGTTCCAACACATAGGCCGCCAAAGTTGTATCGATTTTCTGCGGCATACCCGTGATGGCGTAATAGTGCTGCGAAGCACCGAGGAGTAGAGTTACGTATCGGCCCAAGTCAATGGCATGGGTGCGCTGGTATTCTTGGGATGCTTTTATTTTGCGATGCAGCAAGGCCATCCGTTGCAACGCCTTTGGGTCGAACCCGAGTTCGCCGAGATTGATCGTGATGGTTTGCGTTCCTACTTCGATTCCGGTGGGGGAATTCGGCAAGAGCGCGCCTACGAATGACAGGCTCCATTGCAAACCCATCGCCGATTGGTCGATGGTATCATCGGGATAGGCCTTGTTCCATTTGAGCGTCAACGCCATTTCATCAGAGGGTTTGCTAATTTGGTTTGTAGTAGCGAAACTGATGGAAGCAATCAAAAAAAGGAAAATCCATTTTAACGGTGGCATCGACTAGATTTTTGAGATTTCGTAAAGATAATAATCATTGTGGCGTACAATGCTGCCTTCAAATTTTTGAAGCAAACGGTAATGGACGGCTCCTTTTCTGTATTCGAGTCGGCCTGTATCCGAAACGTAAATCCCAGACGCATGCGTTTTAAGATAATCCGAAAGCAGGCTATCTACCTGGCCAGACGAAAAGTAGGTTGCACAAGCCCCGTTCCATCGGCAAAAACTCCCAAAGTCACTGGCACATAAAAAATAGAGTTTTTTTTGCAGGTTCGGGCTGATGACCGTACCGCTGCAGTTTGTGGCAATAATGGTTTTAGAATTGAGATGTTGTTCTTTCAAATACCGGTTGACCCTCGCCTCGTTGGTGAATGCATAACGGTAGTCCATCGCGTAGGCGTATATCCCACTACAAAACTGGAGCAGCAGGATGCCATAAACTATGGGCATTTTGACGGCGTCGGCAAAGCTTGAAATTTTAGAATTTGGTTTGTCTATAGGGAAATAAGCTTGCATCCACAACGCGACCATCAGGATTAAAAAAGCCATTCCGTCGTGTCGTGTCGCGCTCCTTTGAGTAAGGAAGAAGAAAATTTGTGTACCCAGAAGTGCCGTGTACACAAAAAACAACACTTTCTTATTCTTAAAAAACAACAACAGCGGTACGAGGTACAACAACAATCCCACGGCCGCCGACAAGGGTTTGCTCAGGCCAACAAAAAGATTCGAATTCCAGAAATGGACGCTGCGAAAATCGGGAACGGTAAGCCAGCCTTTAAAAAGCGCAATGAATCCTTTCGTAAATTTTTCATCCCATGGCATTTCATTGATGGGCTTAAAAAATGCAGATTCGGCCGAGGGCATGATTTGCACCGCTGCGACGACCAGTCCAACCACGAACACAGCAACACCAATAGCCATATGTTTTCGTGAAGCCGATTGGCGTTGCAATTGCTCTAAGGCAATTGTTAAAAACAACGCAAAGGCAATCACGGCAAACATCAAATGCACGTTGGCAGCCAAGGTAAGCCACACACAGATCCACGGGAATTTCTTGTCGCGAGCGGGCAGGTCGGCGCAGGCCAAAAACAAAAACAGCACGCCCAACATATAGTTTCGGGCAATCAGCGCGTACTCAAAAATCATAAAATACCCAAAAAGGAAAAGCAGCTTAAACCACCACGAAAACGGTGCTTTGCGCAAGAAGATTACCATCGCGGCGGTGGCAATCAGAAGGTGCAGCAGTTGCATCGCGAAAGGATTGGGCGTGAATCGCGTGAGCAGAAAAAGCAGGAAATTCCACAAAATCGGGTGGCCTTCGTCTTTGGTATTGACTATAAGTTCGGCAACCGATTCACTGTCGCGTGCCAGCAAGAAATGGTGCGCTTCATCGAGCCAAAGCTCGTGGTGGCAAATGCCCACATAACCCACGATGAAATAGAGCAGGCCCAACAAACAAACGTATTTGGTTTGGGTTTCCATCATTTATAAATTGACATTAAAACCCCGGCGAGCAGCGATTTCGATTTCAGTTTGAGGATTTTCATCGCAGACCGATCCTTGCCTTTCTGGAGTTCGCGGTGGCATTCTACCGCATGAACCACCTTAGACACCGCATAATCGTAGTATTTTCTCGGATACTCGCGCTTGAAATTGATCTGCCGGTCGGTGGTGGTTTCCCAATCGGGCTGAACGGTGATTTTATTTTCAATCTCCTCATACAACGAAGTGCCTTTTATGGGATACGCAACGGTAATCGTATAATGGGTTGGATTCGCCGCTTTTAGATAGTCGATGGTTTGCAGAATATCCTGCTCGTTTTCGCCGGGATAACCCACCATGACGAAGGTTCCGGTTTCAATGCCAAGCGCATTGGTTTGCTGGATCATTTTTTTTACATGGTTCACATCGACGCGGCGGTCCATGAGGTCAATGACCTTTTGCGAACCGCTTTCTGCGCCAATCCAGATCCTGAAACAGCCCACTTCCTTGAGCAATTGCAGGATTTCTGGGTTGAGTCTCTCTGCTCGGGTAATGCACTCAAACTTAATATGCGCATTTTGCTTTACGACTTCCTCATGAAAAGCCATAAGCCATTTGTGGCTAATCGTAAACACATCATCTACAAACCAGATTGCGTCGGGCTTGTATTTTTCTTTGAGCATTTTCATCTCGGCGGCGACCAAATGCGCCGGTCGTCGGCGGTAACTTTGCCCGTAAACAGCAGTGCTGCACCATTTGCAGGTGTACGGGCAACCGCGTTGGGTAGAGATCGTCATCGAACTTTCGCCGTGGTTTTTTTTCCAGGTCTCGAGGTATTTTTCATTCGGGATGGCGTCGCGGTTGGGCAATGGCAAGTCGTCGAGTTCGCGAAATTTGGTTCGTGCGGCGGTTTGCACGACAACACCATCTTTGCGATAAGCGATTCCGTTCACCACAGCAACATCGGTATGGCTTACAATCGCATGGTACAACTCGTAAGTCGTTTTCTCGCCCTCGCCAATGATTAAAAAATCGGCACCGGCCTTGAGGTAATTTTCTATATTATAAGAGACATCGGGCCCACCGAGGATGATTTTAGGGAAGTTGAATTTTGCGTTTTTTAGGATTTTGATGAGTTTGACGACCTCAATCTTGGTCATCAGGTTGGTGTAAATCGCGATGACTTCTGGCTGTTTTTCAAGGATGAAATCGAGCTGCTGCTGCTGCGAATAAAACGTGCTGTCAAAAACATCGTTGGCGGTATTTTTACTGTTGAGGTAGGCCGAAACGTAGAGCAACCCCAACGGCGGATATGGTTTCATGATTTTCTGTTCCTTCGGGTCGGCAGACAGATAATAGCCATGTGTCAACAGGATGCTCATCTTTTGCAGAAGGTAATGAAGTAATGGTCGGCGTATTTTGAAAGCCCTTTGCGGTTTTTTACTGTCGATTCGAGGCGGTCGAGCGCCGAAATTAACCTGGGTTTGCTCTTGAAAAAAGACTCCAGATAAGACGGCGGGACAAAAAAGGCAATCGGATGCACCGATTTGAAACTAAAATAGTAGTCGGCCAAGCGCACCGTTTCATCAGGATTGTAATAATAGGTGAGGACACTTTCGCCGTCTACGTTGGCAATCGCCGAATCTTTTTTGCGTCGGGACATCTCGCCGAATTTGGCTTTCGAAAAAAAGTAAAATTGCTCCCAAAGCGTATTTTTGGGCATCACCACGAGCGCCAGTTTGCCGTTTTCTGAAAGCAAAGCCGCAGCGTTCCTGAAAAAAAGTTCGAGCTGAACTTCTGACAGGCAATTGAGTCCGCCAAAATTCGAGAAAATCAAATCGAATTGTTCTGTCTTGAAATAAGTGCCGATCGCATTGAGGTCGACGGTTTTAAACACCACTGGCTGCGCGCCACTTTTGCTTTTTGCCACGCCAATCATCGCTTCAGAAATGTCGGTAGCAGTCACCTCGTAATTTTGCGCAGACAACCATAAGGCGTCTTCGCCGGTTCCGCAATTTACCTCTAGGATTTTTTTGGGTTGGTGGGTGTCGAGGATTTTTGCCAATTGTTCCCGAACATAACGCCGCTGCAATCGCCCAATAACCGAATGGGTAAACGCTTGGTCGTAACCTGCCGCCGCCGAATCGAATGAATTACCCATGTCTGAGTTTTTTGAGTAGCAAGGTATCCAAAAAAGCGCTGGGTACATAATAACCGAGTTTGATGACCGAGGTCAGTTGCGCCAGCGAACAATCCAAAGGGTTTTTGGTGAGGTGCCTGAGGTTAAATAGTCCTTGGCTTTTACGGTATTCCTTGTGTACAAAGCGCTGTAGCTTTCTATAGTAGCCAGAATGGTAGCTGCCGTTGAACATCATTTCAAAATCGTCCGAATCTTTCCAGTTGGATTTGAGTTTCATGTCGGCTTTGACTTTCTCGTAAAAGGGCGTTCCCGGCAACGGATACGAAACAGAAATGCCAATATTGTCGGGCATCAGCTCCTTGACCATCCGTATGGTTTTGCGGATGTCGTCCTGGTTTTCATCCAAATAGCCGAATTGCAAAAAGAACGCGACGCGGATGTTTTTTCGCTTGAGCAGGTGTGTGGCTTCGTAAATCTGTTCTACCTTGGTGCCTTTGTCCATGGCGTCTAGGATTTTCTGCGAAGCACTTTCGGCGCCCACCCAGACTTCTTCGAGCCCGGATTCGGCGAGTGCCTCGATGTTGTCTTCCTTGAGCAGCAAATCCACGCGACTTTGAATGTAGTATTTGATGTCGAGTTTGCGATGCTTGAGTTCGGCATTGAACTGTTGTACCCAATTGGGCTTGAGGCCAAAAATGTCGTCGCACATCCAAAAACGCCTTACACCATAAGAGGTTCGTAAAAACTCAATGTGCCGCGCGATGTATTCGGGAGAATGTGAGTTGTAGCGGTTGCCGTAAATGGGTTTGGCGCACCAGTTGCATTTGTACGGGCAGCCGCGCGTGGTGGCGATATTGAGTGTAAATTTTTGCCCGCTTGTGGCCCAAATCACTTTATAGGCATTCATGTCTACCAAATCCCAGGCAGGCATCGGCAACTGGTCAAGATGCTGCAGCACCGCGCGTTTGGGATTGACTTGAATTGGTTCCGATTCGGCCGATTGTTTTTTGTAGACAATTCCGGCAAGAATTGCTGCCGATTCATTTTTATCGAGCGTGTCGATGAGTTCGACCAAGGTAAGTTCTCCTTCGCCCTGAATAATGTAATCGGCACCCGAGGAAAGGTATTCAGTATAGTGATCGGTCGCGTCCGAGCTGCAAACGATTACCGTGCAACCGTTCTCTTTTCCCAGTGCAATCATCCGGAAGCAGGCTTCGCGCATCACGGTGAGGCACATTTTCGTGAGGTAATTGAAACCGTCGTCGTAAATGACCAGGTATTTGGGCTTGTTGTTTTGGAGTGTAGGCGCAATGGCGTAAGGACTGTCGAGCAAATTGGTGTCGAACAGACTTACGTTATGGCCGTTTTCGCGCAGGAGTGCGGCGGCATATAAGGTTCCCAGCGGAGGAAAAGGCGTGCGGTTTTTCCATTGCTTGGGGTCGAGTTTATAATAATAGGAATGCGAAAAAAGAATGTCAGACATATTCCTTGGGTAATTCTATATTGTGGTTCCTGCTGATTTCCTCGTATTTTTCGTTGAGCGCCGCAATCACTTTTTTCTGGAAATTGAGCGGATGGTGTTTGGAAACGTCGGAATTGGATTTGAGCGCCACCTTAAAATCCTCCTGCGCCATTTCCTTGAATTTCATTTTCCAGAAACCCACCGTGATGTTTTTAAACGAATGGTCTAACAGCAAGCCCATTTTGGTGTTGAAAATTGTTTCGCAGGCAGCAACCATCAACGGTTTTTTTATCGATTCGACCGATTCGAGCTGCGGGACAAACTCGGCAAAAATTGCTGAAACCCAATCGTTACTGCGGTAAAAATCCTCGAAAGCTTCTTTGCCATGAAACGGGATGAGCGTCTTGATCTCGGTAGCGGTGAAGCGATTTTTCTCCTGGACCTCAAGGCTGCCTGATGACATGAAATAATTAATGCAGAAATATTTGCGCGAATTGAGTAGGAAAATTTTCTTGTACAACATTAAAAAAGTACGGCACAACCAAACCTTGTTGGGTTTTGTAATGACAAAGAAATCAATGTCACTGTCCTGATCGTAGTAGCCTTTGGATAAAGAACCCGAAACCCCAACCGCCTCCACAAAAGGGAATTTAGAAATGAATGCCGCCTTTTGCCGCGCCTTCACCAGCGCATCTACCGCCATCTGATTGCCTTTGATGCGTTTCTCGATATGGCCGGGATTGTGCACCGCAAGGTAGTAATCGCCTTCTTTGACAATTACGTTTCGGGCCACAAGCTCGTCAAGGTCGGCGGCAATACGCGTTTTGTTGTTTGATACAGAAAAATTGTAAATCTCCTCCAGCTTGAGCGGATAATTGAAGATTGAAAAGTACAGTATGGTTTTTAAAGCGTCCAATTTTTCGGGTTATGAAGTTAGCGAAACGGGTTTCCTAACCGGATGGGTTTTTAGTCGAAGGGTTGCGTACGAACCCTTAAAAGAATATGAAAATTCCTGTCGCAAAATAGCTAAATTTCTAAGAATCTTAACGTTATTTTAATCACATTGGGGATAACTTTTTTTGGATGCTCCGAAAGTTGTTAAAAAATCAGAGACTTTGGCACTTTGCTGTAACATAAATCCAAAAGAGTGGTCTATTGCAGCATCTAACCCCCACTTATGAATTTCAAACGGCAACTTTGCGTCTTGTTTTGTTTTCTTACGGTTTTGTCGATGCAGGCACAAGACAAACCGTCTGTACCCAAACGCGTCTACCAAACCCAAGCGTTGGGCGATTTGCCTTCGCCCGAAATTGACGGGCTCATTAATGAAGAAAGCTGGAATACCGTCGAATGGACTGGTGACTACATAGAAAACCAACCCGACGAGAACACGCCGCCGACAGAACAGACCAAATTCAAAATTGTCTACGACAAGAAATTCCTATACTTTGCTTTTAAATGCTACGACAAAGATCCCAAAGGCATAGTCAAAAGGCTCTCGCGCCGCGATGGCTTTGAAGGTGATTGGGTGGAGGTCAACATAGACAGCTACCATGACAAACGCACGGGCTTTTCTTTTACGATTTCTGTTTCGGGCGTCAAGGGTGATGAATTCATTTCAGACAACGGCAACAATTGGGACAGCAGCTGGAACCCCATCTGGTACATGAAAACCCATATTGACGATGAGGGCTGGACCGCCGAAGTCAAAATCCCATTCTCACAACTCAAGTTTGGCGACGCCAAGGACCAGGTTTGGGGATTGCAATCTACACGCCGTTATTTCCGTGCCGAAGAACGCTCGGTCTGGCAACGCGTGCCGCCCGATGCGCCGGGTTGGGTGAGCGAGTTTGGCGAATTGCGCGGTATTGCCGATATCGAGCCGCAAAAGCAAGTAGAAATACAGCCTTTTGTGGTGGCGCAACAGGAAAGTTACCCAGAAGAAGCGGGCAATCCGTTTCGCGATGGCAACGACAAAAAGCTCAACGGAGGGCTCGACGCCAAGATTGGGCTCACCAACGACCTTACGCTCGACCTCACCATCAATCCCGATTTTGGCCAAGTAGAAGCCGATCCCGCAGCCATTGCGCTCGATGGTTTCCAGATCTTCTTTGAAGAGAAACGCCCGTTTTTTGTCGAGAACAAAAACATTTTTGACTTTAGGTTTGCCGACGGCTCTGACAATTTATTTTATTCAAGACGGATTGGCCGAAGCCCGCAAGGCTATCCCGGTAAAAGCGGCAACGTGGATATTCCAGACAATACAACCATCCTCGGTGCGGCCAAATTCAGCGGGAAAACCCAAAATGGCTGGTCTATCGGTATCCTGGAAAGCGTTACCGACAAGGAGTTTGCAAAAATCGATGACGGGCTTACCCGAACCAAAGAACTCGTAGAGCCCATGACCAACTATTTCGTCGGGCGTTTGCAAAAGGATTTCAACAACCGCAACAGTTATATCGGCGGGATGTTTACCGCAGTGAACCGCAAGCTCGAAGGCACGACGCTCGATTTCCTGCATGCGTCGGCTTATGCGGGCGGACTCGACTTCAAGCACAACTGGAACAACCGCAAATATTACGTGGCCGCGAATTTTGTGTTGAGCAACGTCCACGGAAGTGAAACCGCCATCACCGCCACACAGGAATCCCTCGCGCATTTGTTTCAACGCTCCGACGCCAGGCACCTGAGTGTAGACCCAACAAAAAAATCGCTTACCGGAACCGGCGGAAGGCTAGAAGCGGGGAAAGCCAGTGATGGCAATTGGCGGTATTACGGTGTGTTGGTTTGGCGGTCGCCAGAGCTAGAGCTCAATGATGTGGGATTCATGCACCATGCCAATGAGATCCGGCAATATGCGGGTGTTTCTTACCAGACGCTCAAGCCGTTTGGGGCGTTCCGCAAGCTGTTTTCGAGGTTCGAGCAATTCACGAGTTTCGATTTCGACGGCAATTACAACCGGATCCAATATGCGCTTTATCCCAGCGTCACCTTCAAGAACAACTGGAACATGAACGCGCAATTGCAATACAAGCCTCGCATTTACACCAATACGGTTTTGCAGGGTGGGCCGCGTTTCAGGTACAGCACAGAGGTTTTTGAATCGATTAATTTTAGCAGCGACTCTCGAAAGAAGTTTAGGTATTATGCCGGGATTTACGCCTCGCAGGGGAAAGACAAATCCTTTACTTATACCGAGTACGATGCCAACATCACTTACCAGCCGTTCAACGCTTTTACCGTTTCCTTAAGTCCCAATTACAACAAAAATACGAGCAAAACCCAGTATGTTACGGGGACGCTTTTTGGCAGCGACCCCAGGTACATTATGGCCGAATTGGATCAGCGCACACTGAGCGCTTCGTTACGGCTCGATTTCAACATCAATCCCAACCTCACGGTACAATATTACGGACAGCCATTCATTTCGCGTGGGCGTTACAAGAACCTGAACCGCGTGACCAATCCGGTTGCGGGGAACTTTAGGGATCGGGTGGCCACATTTATGCCGTCGCAAATCAGTTTTAATGCTGTTACCGACACTTATTTCGTGGATGAAAATACCGATGGTACGCCCGATTATAACGTTTCAAATCCCGATTTTTCCTTTGTACAATTTAGGTCGAATCTTGTGGTGCGTTGGGAGTACATTCCGGGTTCTGAGATTTTTTTGGTCTGGTCGCAAGGGATGGTGGGCGATGCCAGCGCGCGCCAAGACTTGTTTTCGGGGCTCGATAGCCAAATCCTGAGCAGGCGGCCCGAGAATATTTTCCTGGTGAAAGCCACGTATCGATTCATCTTGTAATGAGGCAACCTTTGAAAAAAATAGTGGGGTTGGTTGTGATTGGCATGCTTCTGTTGGCTTGCAAAACCAAGTCTAAGGCAATGAAAGTCGTGCAAGAACCAGAGTATGAGTTACAGATTGCTGCCAATCAAAAGGCTGTCCTGATTTTGTTTCCTTGTTTCCCGTGCGATAGAAACAACACCAAGACCGAAGCAAAATTTCTCGAAGGAATAGAAAAACACGGTGTGACCACTTTGCTTTTAAGTTACAACCGGAAACTGTTTTTAACACCGGCCGAACAAACGCAACAAGCAGCATCGTTGAATCGAATCCTCGATAAGAATCGCGTGGAGAAAGAGAATATTTATATTGGCGGTTTTTCGAGCGGTGGAAATGTTTCGGTCGTGCTTTCTAATTATTTGCTCCAAACGCGCAATCCCATTCAACCAAAGGGCTTGTTTGTTGTGGATTCGCCGTTGGATTTGGAGCAACTCTATTACAACGCTCAAGCTAATTTGAAGATCAATAAAAGTGAAGAAACGGTTCAGGAAGCGCGGGCGTTTCTTCGGCTTTTTTACACGCTGCGGTCATCAGGACCAGCGCGGCAATAGAGAGCATAGATTTTTTCATAAATAGTTTGTTATTAGTTGTTTGCCTTAAAATTACAAAATAATCGCAGTTGGTCAATTGGCTAAAATCGATTTTTTTCAACAGCAGTTGCTGTAAATTGTTAGTGCGCTTCGAGCCAGTCCTTGCCCACACCCAATTCTACATCGAGCGGCACTGCCATTTGGTAGGCGTTTTCCATCTCGTATTTGATCATGGGCTGGATTTTTTCGAGCTCTGAATTGTGCACATCGAACACGAGTTCATCATGCACTTGCAGCAACATCTTGCTCTTCCAGTTTTCTGAAGTCAATTTCTTATGGATGTTGATCATCGCAATCTTAATGATGTCGGCGGCGCTCCCCTGAATCGGGGCGTTCACGGCATTTCGTTCGGCAGCGCTACGAACCACGGCATTGGCCGAATTGATGTCCTTTAGATAACGACGGCGTCCCAAGACGGTTTGTACATAACCTTTCTCTCGCGCAAATTCTACCTGGTCGTTCATATAGGCGCGTAATTTTGGGTAGGTGTTGTAATAGGCGTCGATGAGGTCTTTGGATTCGCTGCGCGAGAGCGAGGTCTGGTTGCTCAGTCCAAAAGCCGAAACACCGTAAATAATCCCAAAGTTTACGGTTTTGGCGTGGCTTCGGTGTTCGCGCGTGACTTCTTCTAAAGACACGTTGAACACTTTTGAGGCGGTAGATTTGTGGATGTCTTCTTTTTCGCGGAATGCCTTGATCATATTTTCCTCGCCGCTGAGTGCCGCGATGATGCGCAATTCGATCTGCGAATAATCGGCAGAAACAAGCGTGTAATTTTCATCGCGCGCAATGAATGCCTTGCGGATCTGTCTTCCACGCTCGGTGCGGATGGGGATGTTCTGCAAATTCGGGTTGTTCGAACTGAGTCGGCCGGTTGCCGCGACGGTTTGCATATAATCGGTATGGACGCGTCCTGTTTTGGGAGATACCTGTTCTGGCAACGCCGTCACGTAAGTGCTTTGCAGTTTCACGAGTTGGCGCCAGTCGAGAATGTCCTGCACAAATGGGCTTTGCAAGGCCAGGTACGACAATACTTCTTCGCCGGTGGCATATTGTCCGGTTTTGGTTTTCTTTTGCTTGGCACCGCCGATTTTCATCTTATCGAACAAAATATCGCCAAGTTGTTTGGGTGAGGCGAGGTTGAATTTTTCTCCGGCGGTTTCGTAGATTTTCGCTTCGAGCGATTTGATTTCGATATCGAGTTCGCCGGTCATTTGTTTGAGGAACGGCACGTCGAGGTTGATGCCTTCGCGTTCCATATCGGCCAGGACCGCAACGAGCGGGATTTCTATTTCCTCGAATAATTTTTTGGTGGCCGTTTGCTCGAGTATGGGCGCGAAATGTTGTTTGAGCTGGAAGGTCACGTCGGCATCTTCGGCGGCGTATTCCTTGATGTCTTCGAGCGGCACGTCGCGCATGGTTTTTTGGTTCTTGCCTTTTTTGCCGATTAAATCCTCGATAGATTTGGGCGAATATTGCAAATAAGTCTCCGACAGGATGTCCATATTGTGGCGCATGTCGGGATTGATGAGGTAATGCGCGATCATGGTGTCGAACAAAACGCCTTTGACCGTAACGCCGTAATTGGCGAGTACCTTGAGGTCGTATTTTAAATTCTGCCCGACTTTCTCTATGGTTTCGGATTCAAAAAACGGCAGGAATTTATCGACAATCGCCTGCGCACCTTCACGGTCGGAGGGTACCGGGATGTAAAATCCTTTGCCGGTTTCCCACGAAAAGGAAAGTCCCACAAGTTCTGCCGTGAGCGGATCAATTCCAGTAGTTTCGGTGTCAAAACTCACTGAGGTTTGTTTGAGCAGGTTTTGCAACAGCAATTTGATGGCGAAGTCACCTTCTATAGACTGATAAACGTGGTCGGTATTGTCGAGGGTTTTGTAAAAACTATTGGCTATTGGCACGCCATCAGCAGATTCGGTCGCGAACAAATCGAATTGCTGTTCGTTCTTGACGATGGTTTTGGTGGGGGAAAGTCCCTGGGTCTCGATTGTATTGAAATCTTGTTTTGGACCTACAAATAGGTTGTGGAAATTTTCGGCCATGCGCCTGAATTCGAGTTCATGGAACAGCACCTCGACCTTTTCGATGTCGGGTTTGGTGAGTTCGTAATCGTCTTCGTTAAAGGTCACGTCGCAGTCGCACAAAATGGTGGCGAGTTGTTTGGAGAGTAGGCCGAGCGCTTTGTTGTTCTCGATGTTTTCCTTCATTTTGCCCTTGAGCTTGTCGGTGTTCTCGAGCAGGTTTTCCATAGAACCGAATTCCTTGAGCAGTTTTTTGGCAGTGACTTCGCCTACGCCGGGAAGTCCGGGAATGTTGTCTACGGCGTCGCCCATCATGCCCAGGAAATCGATGACTTGTTCGGGGCGCTCAATCTCGAAACGCTCCAACACTTCGGGAATGCCCCAGATTTCTATGCCGTTACCAAGCCTGGCGGGTTTGTAGATGAAGATGTTTTCTGATACGAGTTGTGCAAAATCCTTGTCGGGCGTGACCATGAATACCTGGTAGTTCTGCTTTTCTGCTTGTTTGGCGATGGTGCCGATGAGATCGTCGGCTTCGCAACCGGCGAGTTCTACCACCGGAATGTGCATGGCCTTTAGTATTTCCTGGATGTAGGGCACGGCGATGCGGATGGCTTCGGGCGTTTCATCGCGGTTGGCTTTGTAATTGGGGAACATTTCGGTTCTGACGGTGCTGCCTTCTTTGTCGAAAGCCACGGCGAGATGGTCTGGTTTTTCGCGTTTGATGACATCGAACAACGAGTTCATGAAACCAAAGATAGCCGAGGTGTCCATGCCTTTAGAATTGATCCGCGGATTTTTGATAAAGGCGTAGTAACCACGGAAAATGAGCGCATAGGCATCGAGCAGGAAAAGGCGTTTTTGTGACATCTGATATAGTTTTTCCAAAAGTAATAAACTTACCGATAAACCAAGCCGATACGCATATTTTCGTTTTGTTAAAGCTACATTTTGCGCCTATCGCGCTTCTAAAACCTTGAGGCGGTCTTCAAGGTTTTTGTATTTCTCGAGTGCGGTTTTCAACAGATCTATTTCGTTTTTCTGGTTTTCGATAAGCAGTTGTTGCTCTTGTACGGCTTTGACAATGGGCATGATGAACTGGCTGTAAGCCAAGCCGTAATTATCGGTAGGATTGGCCGCGTCGGGAATGTGCAATCCATCAAAATTATAGCCCAAGTCCTTGCAGATTTTTTCTACATCCTGCGCCAGGAATCCGGTGCGTACAATGGCCGTTGATTGGATAAAATCTTCTGTGGCGACTTCACTTTTGTTGCGGTTTTTATTGACGTGATCGCTAAATTTTTGGGTGTCGAAATTATAGGTGACGGGTTTTAGTTTTGCGATGAAATCCAAACCAGGCACATTGTCCTGTACGTTGAATTTAAATCGCGCATCCGACGGATTGGTGTACGGAACCTGTCCTTCAACTACCGTCACCGTCGCGCTTCCCAATCGCACTTTATCCGAAGTCGAAACGGTAGCGTTGAACCCTACTGCCGTAGCGTTGCTTAAAGCAAAGGTACCCACGTCGGCCAATCGGCCCAGACCGGTATTGTTGCTTCCGGAAGTATTGGTGAGCAGCGAACTTTTGCCCAATCCGCTGTTGCCTTGTCCCGATGTATTGATATTGAGCGAGGCGTGGCCAATGGCGGTGTTGAGGTTTCCGGTGTCGGTTAGTTGTCCGCTGGTCGCGCCTACGAAAGTGTTTTGGTTGCTGGTCAAATCGTCGCTGTCACCGGCGTTGATGCCCACAAAAACAGATCCGCCCGAATTCACAAAAGACATTTGGCCTTTTTGGGTAAGCCTGATTTTAACCACATTGTTCACCCGAAAATCCAAATCCTGCGCATCGGTGGTGCCGATGAAATTGGTGCCCGAAACGGTTCCTGCGTTGCCGGTAAGTCCCCAACGATTGTCGTTTGCCCAGGAAACATTCCCCAAGCCGTCGGTTTGCATGATTTGGTTGGCGGTTCCTCTGGAAGCAGGTAGTGTATAGTTGTCTGCGACTGTGGTTCCGACAGCTACTTTGCCTAGGAAATAACCCGCGTAACTGTTGGATTTGGTGACGTCGGCGTAAATGCCGTAGTGCGTTCCGGGCGCGGTGTTGGCTATGGTAATCCATTCGCCGTATTTGTTTCCGATTCCCACCGAAGTGATGTCGGTGTAGATGCCATGAATGTCGCCCGTTGGGTTTCCGCTGAGGTCATTCCTGATGCCATACCTCACGCCGGTTCCGCCGCCGGAGAACGCGTTGAGCACACCATATTGCTGGTTGTTGGTTGCATTGGAAATATAGTTCGCCAAACCCACAAATTGGTTGGTGCTGTTGTTGCTCGACAAGCTGTTTTTGAATCCGGTAAAGACGCTGTTGTTGATTGAAATCGGGGCGAAATTGTTGTTGACACCTATCGCACTCACATTGCCTTCGGACAAGAAATTGTTGTTGACTCCGGTTTCAGCAATGTTGGCTCCAAAATTATTTGTGACAAAGCCGTTATTGACTCCATATTTGTTCACTGCCAATCCAGACATCGCATTTAAGATACCACTTGAGGCGTTGTTGCTAGCCGCAGCGAGTACCGAGTTCGAGATTCCGTTTTTAGTACCAACAGCTGCACCTACGTTTTCTAATGATAAAGTATTTAATTTGGTGTTCGCATCGATGTCTACTTTGGCGGTTGCTGCGGTGATTTTGCCTATTGAAACATCGCCTGAGGTGTAAATGTTGTCGGTAATGGCGTTGGCTGGAGTGGTTCCGCCTACTTCGAACCAATCGGCATCTGATGTGGGCGCATTGGTCCAGGAAACATTCCCAACACCGTCGGTTTGCATGATTTGGCCGTTGGTTCCTCTCGAGGACGGCATTATATAGCTATTCCCTGCCGTGGTCCCTAAGGAAACCCTTCCGAGGAAATAACCCGCGTAACTGTTGGCTTTGGTCACATCGGCATAAATCCCGCAGTGGATCCCGCCGCTGGTGTTATCGATTACAATTTTTTCACCGTATTTCAAGCCGGTTCCGGCGCTATTAATGGTCGTGTTGATCCCGATAAATTCCCCGTTGGCATTTCCGGTGAAGCTATTAGTGAGGCCGTTGTAATCACCGGTTCCGCCACCGGTAAAACTGTTGAGTATCCCCCTTTTTAGGGAGTTGCTGGTTACAGAATGGTCGTTCGCCAGCCCGGTAAACGCACCAATGGCGGCATTCCCAACGGTGTTTAGATATCCGGTAATGGTTCCGGTATTGTTGGATGAAGGGATAACGAAGTTGTGATTTCCTATAAAATTGACATTGCCAGTCGACGCAAAGTCTGTGTTGTAGCCTAGTTCTGTGATGGTGGGTCCTGTGTTGTTCACGTTGAAATGATTGGTAACGCCAAATTTGAAACCCGAATCCCCACTTACATTATTGGTTATGCCCGCAGAAAAAGGGTTGTTGGTGTTTAGGGTAATGTTGTTTTCGATCCCCGTTTTCAATCCCGTAGTGGCGTTATTGTTGTCTAAAACCAACGTCTCGGTCTTGTTGTCGGCTTCGATATCTACTTTGCCTGTGGCGGCAGTTGCTTTTCCTATCGATACATCGCCACCGGTAAAAATATTGTCTAAAATAGAATTGGCAGGAGTTAATCCACCAACCTCAAACCAATCGGCATCCGATGTAGTGTTATTCACCCA